>Ga0070741_10014270_pt1 | contig 13785 bp, 14 predicted proteins | sample Coa_R1_4_FD_66440 | JGI IMG/M metagenome (GOLD analysis project Ga0070741, IMG submission 66440) | Surface soil microbial communities from Centralia Pennsylvania, which are recovering from an underground coalmine fire - Coalmine... | ecosystem: Environmental > Terrestrial > Soil > Unclassified ... | reverse complement strand
CGACCGGCGTCAGGGCGCCCTTCGCCTGATCTACGGCGAACACGGCGATGCTGTCGTGGCCGCGGTTTGAGACGTAGACAAATTTGCCCGCGCGGTCGATCTGGATCTCAGCCGTCGCATTTCTGCCTTTGTACTCCGGCGGCACCGAGGGCAACTCCTGGATCTGTTGCAGCTTTCCTTCATTCACCTGGAAGACGGTAACGGCAGGCCGGGTTTCATCGTTCACGTATAGAAATCTTCCGTTGGGATGGATCGCCAAGTGGCGCGGCCCCGTGCCGGGAGGTACCTGGACAAACGGCGGGTCCGAGCGCGCCAGGGTTCCCTTTGCGGCGTTCAGGCGATAGGTATACACCTGGTCGAGCCCCAGTTCCGCTACAAACGCGTAACGATTATCGGGTGAGACGATGACGCCATGGGCATGGGGTCCCGGCTCCCGGTGCACGCTTTTGCCCGTATGCTGGTCAAAGGCGGTGGGTTCGCTGAGCCGCCCATCCGGCAGTATCTGATACCCGGTCACGTTGCCGCCGCCGTAGCAGACCACCAACAGGGTTTTGCCGGTATGATCGATCGTCAGGTTGGTCGGCATGGCGCCGCGGGACTCCACTTTATTCAGGAACGTGAGCTTGCCGGTTTTCGGATCAATCGCATAAGCGCTGACGGTATCGCCCTTCACCGCGTCGTTTCCCTTCCAGTTCACCGCGTAGAGAAAACGATGATTCGGACTGACGGCCAGGAACGCGGGATTGGGTGTTTCGGCCATTAGCCCCAGCGGAGTCGTCTTCCCGGTGGACGGTTCAAAACGGAAAGCGTAGATACCCTTCGACGCTTTGTCCGTGTACGTTCCTATGTAGACGAAGTACTCTCCGCCGCCCGAGGCCTTCGCGGCCGCCCGGGCGACCGGCGCGAGAAGCAGCGAGGCGAACATAGCTGCCAGCACAGCGACGAGATTCGACGGTCTGTTCATGTGAGTTCTCCGGTTCCCTATGAGAGCTTACCTCGATTTTTCCACGGGCCCAAATCGAACCGACTGTCCGGAACGGCTGCGCTTGGGGCTGCCAAACGGCGGCGCCTTCGGCAGCCGGCCCTGAAGGCGGCCACTTGGCTCAGCCCGTTCCTGGCCGACGATGCCGCATCGCGGCGTAGTGCTATGCCGCAATTAATTCCCGCAGGAGGTTTCCTGGCATCGCGGGGACATCGAACTTCATTGGGCGGCGCTTCGTGGAGCGGCGGCGGAGGGCAGCTTGACCGGCTGGACCATGGCTCCGTTCCCCGCAGAATCCCAAGCCGCAAAACGAACCCACTTCTTTCCAGCGGCATCGAACGGGACCTCGAAATGATGGCGCCCGAAAGCCGGAAATTCGGTGGCGGAGATGATCTGCCGGTCTGTGCTGTGGCCGTCGCCCCAAACCACTTCGACAAACTCCAGTGGGAATGTCCATTCCACGTCGGCGACGATGGTGCGGCGATTGCCCGAGCCACGCACAGCATAAAACGGGATCAGCACCTCGCCGGAGGTCACGAAGTAGTCCCCATGCTTCATGGCGTTGATGATGGGGCTCCAGTCTCCCGGCGGCGGCATGGTGTCCACTTTCACATAGTTGACAGGATTGTTCGCGTAAATATCGTCTCCGTAGCCCTGCTGGTAGATCTCCGAGATCGCCTGGATGTACTTGGGAGGCGTAGGGGCATCGGCCACCCAGTTGTTCATGTCGTCGAGCAGCGGCAGGCAGCGATATTCGCACAATCGCCGCTCGGAGCCGTCCAAGCCCATTCCCCAGCGGAAGCCGATGCCCCGATAGTTTTCGTCGGTGAAGTGCGGCGTGTCTTTGATCGCGTCGGGAAAGCCTGTCGATCCCTTCGAGCGGGGATGGGGCATGAAGATGAGCATGTTTTCGCGGCGAATCATTTCCATCATGTCCGCCGTGTCGCCCAGATGATAGACTCTCCCGTATTTCGGATGATCCTCGGAAAGCGGCTGGCCGGGAGCCCGCCCCTGCGTCCAGTAGACGGGATGCGAAATGAGAATATCGGAATGGCCTCCCAGCGTGCGGGCGACCTCGCCGCGCATCAATTCGGTATTCGGCATCACCACGAAGCTCCGGTCGGAGTGCCGCCTTGCCGCCTCGTAGTAATCGGCCTGGCTCTTGTAGGGATCAATGCTTCCCAAATCACCGGAGATTCGGCGGGCCGTGGAGCTGCGGGCAGAGGCGCGGGCGGGAGGAGACCCGGAAGCGCCGTCCGCGGCTCCGGTCGCCTCCTCGGCGCCCGCAGGAGCGCCCAAACCGCGGCTCCATTGGAACCACTTGGGATCATCCATGGGCGCCATGCGCAACCGTCCGGTCTGCCCGATGCCTTCCGGGGCGAAGCCCGCGCCACCGTCAATCGGAGCAACAATGTTGATTCCGGCTGCCTGCATCATCTCGAGGTCGGGCAGCAGCGCATCCAGACCACCGGCGCGGCGGGCGCGCGCCACCAGGCCCATGTGAAAGTGCGTCGCCATCACCTGGTATCCGGGCAGGGCCTTGAAGCGGTCTCCGCGCGTGTAGAGGAGCGCTCCCTCGACTGCGGCAGGGCCGGAGTCGGCGCTCACGTAGAAATAAACGGGCATCCTCTGCCACGTGCCCGGCCGCGCGCTGAGTAGCGCGAAGTTCTGGCTCCGGTCCTCGCTGCCCCGATTCTCATCGGCTGCGCTCTCCTCCCGCTCGGCCTGGCGAATGCCGAAAGAAAATGAGGAGCCGCTCTCCTTTTGATACCAGTTATACCCAAGGTTGTAGGAGGTCTCGCGGGCCCAGAAAAAGGTGTGGGGCGGCGGAAAGGCGGCGAGAGCGGCCCCCGCTGTTTCGGCAGCTAGCAGGCGGCTGCTGGATTTGACAACCACCGGACCCTCATTGGGCGGACCGCCCAGCCGGTATTCCTGCCATAAGTTGGTAAGCCCTTTCCAAACCAGGCGGGACCCCGGCTGGATCGCCAGGCCGCGTATCCCCGCGTCATATTTGTAAGCCACCGAGGGCTCTTCCGTCTTGGCGATGATTTCCTGCCGGATCAGGTTGGCGCCCTTGTAAACCGTAAATTGCAACCGCCCTGCAAACACGCCAAGTTGAACGCCCGGAAAGGAAATTTCAAGACGAGCGCCATTGGTTCTCACCTCGCAAGCCGTCACATGGTAGACAGCGGAGGCGCGCTTGATTTCATCCGGGCTGCGGGGCAGCCCCGGCTGGTTGAGAACCCCTCGCTGTGGCGGAGTGGTATTGTTGTGGGCGCCCTCGCCTCCCGGCACATTTAATGGCGCGTCCCAGAACGCCTCCCACTTGTACTTGTCGATGATTTCTTGCGTGATGGGCACGCCCAGGCCAGCCAAAGGATCGAGCTGCTGATTCGTTATGCGCCGGAGGCCGGAGACGACCCGAAATTCGGGCGTCGCGTTGGTAGCCGCCGCAATCCATGGGGAACCTCTGTGCCTTACGGCCAGTTCCCGCATAGTTGGCCTGCCGGAGTTGATCCCCAGGCGCAGCCGCAATTGCTGATCTCCTTCGCCATCCCAATTCAAGGTCAGCGTGTCGCCGGCCATCTGCGCTGCCAGACCCGGAATTGGTTTATATTCCCCGAACGCGCAAGACAAAGGATCGGCCGGCGAGGCCGGCACAAAGAAGGCGATGGCAGCCACGGCTGCCACCCACAGGACCAACGTCTTTGCCTTCGATCTCATAGGCATCCTCCGCCGCCCGGCGGTCCGGGCTCCCGGTCTTGTGGCTTCCGGCGAGCCCCTTCGGCGCCAGCCGCTGCCGCCCAGAACTGGCGGCCCGCTCTCCGCTGTCCACAACCGACGGCCCCAAGTTATCACGAAAGCCAGCCCGTAGAAATGAGTTCCGCGGGGCGGCTCTGGCGTCAACTCCGGCCGGCGGTTCTCATCGCGGGCGCCTGGCATGGAACGTGAATATTCGGCGGAGCCGCTGCCAGCAGCCGCGGCGGCGGTTCGTCAACTGTTGTAGAATAGGCCACGCTCTTCCATTCGCGCAGCCAACAGGGGGAAAAGCCTATGCCGCCGACGCGGGTTCCCTTTCGGGCCTTCGCCGCCTTTTTGTGCGCCGCAGCGATTTTCCAAGCTGCGGCTCTCGCGCAGAACCCGGCGCCGCAATCGCCTCTACTCCCGGAAAACTCCGTCACTCGAGTGTCGGAACACGTTTATGCCATTTTGGGATTTCCAAATATCGGGATTGTAGTCGGCAGCCGCGCTACCCTGGTCGTCGACACGGGGATGGGCCGCCGCAACGGCGCGCTAGTAGCGCGCGAGGCGGCGAAGCTGGGGAAACATCCGCTGCTATATCTTACGACGACTCATTTCCACCCCGAGCACGCCGCCGGGGAGCCGGGATTTCCGCTGGAAACCATCCTGATTCGCCCCGCCGTGCAGCAGGAAGAAATGGAGCAGCGGGGATCGGAGTTCATCGAGATGTTTCGGGGCCGCTCGGCGCTGAATCGGGAGTTGCTGCAAGACGTGAAACTGCGCAGGCCGGACGTGATTTTCGACCGCGAGGTGAAACTCGATCTCGGGGGAGCGACCGCCCGCCTGTTCTGGCTCGGTGCGGCGCATACCCGCGGCGACGAGTTGATTTTCGTGGAGGAGGACCGCACGCTGCTCTCCGGAGACATCGTGCAAAAGAATCTCGTCCCCGGAATGCCCAATGCGGATTCGAGCCCCAAAAGCTGGCTTGCCATCCTCGACCAAATCGAGCCGCTCCAGCCGCGCTTCATCGTGCCCGATCACGGCCAGCTTGGCGACGGCTCTCTCATCGCCAAGCAGCGGACGTTCATGCTGGATTTGCAGAGCCGCGCCCTGGAACTGAAGCGCCAGGGGAAAAGCATAGAAGAGGCAGCGGCGGCAGTGACCAACGAGCTGAAGGCTAAGTATCCGGAATACACAAATATCAACAGCGTCGCAAACGTCGTCCGCCGCGTGTACGCAGAAGCCCCATAAGACTTGCCGCTAATTACGGACGCCGGCGGCCTCGGCGCACGTCGATCAGAGCGGAATCCCTGGCCTGGATGACCTGATCAACCAACTCCGCAATGCTGCCAGGAAGCGCTTCTTTGGACCGGCTCGCACGCTTTTTTGGTGGCGGGAAGACCTATGAGGGCGGGATGGCGGAAAGCTCGGGGCGATGCCCGGGAGCGGAAAAACGGCGAGGGGCTAACGGTTGGGGAGTCGCGGGCTCACCTGTCAATGCCCGGCTTTCGTGTTTTGCTGCCGGCGGCGTTCCTGTTCGCGGCGATGCTGCTCTAAGATGGCCTGGTACTTGGGCTGCTGCTCCGGGGTCAAAATGCCCATGATCCGCTCGCGCTGCAATTCGCGCAGCGACTCAAACTCCGGCTCCATACGCTCGCGAATTTCGCGGAAACGCTGGCGGGTCTCATCTAAAATCGATGTGATCTGCGCAACCTGTCCGGGACTGAGCGCCAGCTCCTTTTGCAAATTGGAAATGTAGCGCTCGCGCATCTGCTGCGGATTCGAGGCTCGAGTCGTGTGCTCGGCGTAAAGGCCGTGGGCGACAAAGCCAAAAATGGCCCCGGCCAGAAACACAATTCCCAGGCACAGAGCGGCGATGCGAGTGGGTTTTGTCATCTAAATGCTGTCCTCCGCATTGGCTACCCACAGCGCCGGGCGCTGTTGCTCGAGCAAGTCGGATGCCAGCACGTCCACGTAACCGGTCTGGCTATTCGCATTTGTCCTGGACTGCGGAATCCACAGATAGGCGCTCATCGCCAGAGTGAGCGCCGCCGCGAGCGGAACCAGGCGCGAGGCCAGCCGCGTCAGGGGCATGGTCCAGCTTGTTGGTCTGGCCGCTTCGATCCTCGCCCACAGTTGCGGCATGAAGTTAACCGAAACGGCCGGCTCAGGAGTTGCAAGCCGGTAGGCCTCCCACAACCTCTCCAATCCGTCAGACCGCTTTTCGTCCAACATGTTTCCCGCCTGTGGCAAGAGTCTTGATTTTCAGCTCCTGCTTCTGAATTCCTTCAAACGCCTTTAGCACGCGCTGCCGGGCTCGGAACAATCTGACCTTCAACGCGTTCTCTTTCACCCGGTAAATTCTCTCCAATTCCTTCAACGACAGGCCCTGAACTTCCTTCAGCACCAGCAATATCCGGTCTTCCTCCGAAACCTTGCCCAAAAGGGACTGCACCAACTCCCGGATATGCGCTTTCTGATCCTCCTCCAAGGCCTGCTTGCCGCCCACTGCGGCGTCCGCCGCCAGTACTTGCTCCTCCGTCAAATCAGCCATCCTGGCTTCCCGCTGCCGGCGCTGTTTTCGGAGATAGTCATACGCCGCGTTCACCGTCAAGCGGTACAGCCACGGCTCAAAAACTTCCGCCGTCCGCAATTGGTCGAGCGAATAATACAGCCGTAGGAAGACCTCCTGGCCGACATCCTCCACATCCTCCTGCCGGCCAATCAACCGGAAGACCGTTCCGAGGACCCTCTTCCGGTAGGCGGAAACAAGCTCGTTGAAAGCCGCTGCATCTCCGGATCGGGCCCGCGTTACGACCTCGTAATCGACCAGCATTTGCGTTTCAGCCCGAACCGGCTATCGTGCCTGCGGCTCACCGGTATCGTATCGCAACTGCTGGCCTGGAGAAAAGCCCGCCTCAGCCTCCGAAGATGAGGCGTCCGAGGCGTGCAACAGGTTACAGCGCTTGCACATCGCCGGTTTTGGCCAGGGTGATGGAGCCGCGCCCGGTGCGGAGGCGGATTTCGGCCCCCTCTCCCCGCGCTACGCCTCCGTGGGCTTGAGCGGAGCGGCCGTGCTCCTCGACGCGTACGGCGGCTCCAAACTGATTCACGATTTGCCCGTGAGCCGTCTCGGCTTGCAGGGAAAACACCGCGTTGGACGGCAGAGCCACCGAAACATCGCCATTCTGGGTCTCGGCGTGAATGCTGGCCAGCGGCAAAGTAGGGTCGCGGAGGTCGATGTCGCCGCGGCGGGAGGAAATGTCCACATCCTTGCTGAAATTTTCGAGCCGCACGTCTTTGGAGCGGGTCTGGATTTTCAACGGCCCGATGATGTTGACGGCGTATAGCACGCCTAAATCCATTTCCAGCTTTCCCGGAAGTTTTTGAAAACTCAGATCGGTTACGCTCGACGTGTACCGGGCCGGCCGGGCCAGTTCAGCCAGCCGAATATTACCGGAGAAGTCCCCGTTTATGGTTACGGTTCCGGCGATCTTGGTCAGATCGAGGTCGCGTCCCCGGCCGGTGACCTCAATATTACTTCCCAATTGTTCAGCCTGCACAGTCTCGCTTCTTCGCACCTCCACCCTGACGTTCCCGCCAATATTGCTCAGGCGCACGGGGCTGTTCGCCCCCGTCACATCCACCGAAGCGGTCATGTCGCGGATTTCAATATCCCCATTCCGGCCTTCCAGCCGCAGGATGGAGTCTCTGGGAACGGTGATTTCGAGCTCGCAGGAGATATGGCGGGAGCCGGAGAGGGAACCCTGGCCGGCCTGAACCTGGACGCGGCCGCCGTCCTTGCGCACACTAATGCCGCTTGCTTTATCCGCCTGCTCCGCTCCTGCGCGATCAAATGCACGGATATACTTCCGCCCCGCGATCCGCATGGTCCGGGAATCCGTGCCGGAAACGCGAATGGTCCCTTGCAGGTTTTCGATCGCCACTTCCGAGCGGGCCGGCAATTCGATATTCGAAGGAGGCAAAGGGAAGTCGTAACTCTCGCCCAAAATCTCCACGCCGCGGTCTCCAAACCGCCACACGCCCCAATCGCCGCGCTGGGCCACAAACATGACGTGGCCAACCAGGCAAATAGCGACAGCCAGAAGAATTTCTCCGCCGGTGAGAGTCCGCGCTATCGGGCGCGACGCCGCTCTCGCAATCGTGTATTCCACGAGCCGCGCCGCGCCCCAGAAGATCAACAAGAAGGGCCAGTACTGGGCAAATAATCTCCAGACGGAGATCTCGGGCCTCAAATTGGTGATCAGAAAAAGCACTCCCAGCCCCAGGAGCATCAGCGGAGCTACCAGGGAGCCTCGCCGCGCAGGCGCTGGATTCGATGTTGCCATCCCTTTAATTCTCCAAAACGTATCTAGCCGTCACCGTGGGACGGCATCATGTAGGCCACGGCACGCATCAATCCGTACAGAATGAGCAGCACTGGCCAGGTCTGGTGAAACCTGTAGCGGCCGAATTGATCGATGGCAAACAAGCCGCCCAGCGTGATCAGCATCAACGGGCCGGTGATGGCTCCCGCAGTACATCGAGCACACCCGCAAAAATAAGCCGCCATTCCGCATCACTCCTTGGATTCCAGCCTCCCCGAGCCTGATCCCGCGGGACCCGATCGATCCTCCCGCTCCGAACGTCCCGCCAGCCTTGCATAGAGGGAATAAAGGCCCGCGGCGATCAGCAGGACAGGCCAGAACCGCACGATCCGGTCCCAGGCAAGGTAGCCAAGCGTATTCAGCAGAAAAACGACCCCGAGGGCGACCAGCAGGATCGGCCCGATTGGTATTCCGCCCTGTTTCTGCGAGCCGCGCAGCAGTCCGGAAAATTCGTCTACGGGCTCACCGTGCAACCGGCGTTTCGCAGTGTGATAGGCTTCGAAAGCCATGTAAAAAAACCAACCGGCGATCAGCATGCCCACAACCGGCTGCAACTCTCCGGCTGCATCGGAATTGGCGATGCTAATCAGTAAGCCCAGAACGACGATATGAAGAATGCCCTTGGCGTACTGGCCGTTATAAATGGCGCCAACACCCGGAATCAGGCCGAGAATGAATGCCGCAGCCGGGGATGGAGCGCCCGCGGGCGGGGCAGGCAACGGCGGCGACGGGGGCCGGGGCGTGGCTCCCTGCTGGGCCAGACACGAATTACAGTAAATCACGCCTTGCCATTCCTGCCGGCACTCGTTGCATAAAGCCTTGCCGCAATTTCGGCAGTAGGCGACTGCCGGCGCTTCAGGATGCGTTGCACAGTTCATAGATTCGCCGTTCCCATGATCCGGCCAGCGGGCTGGCCGGAGTTCCGGAGCAGCCGGGATCCTCTGGCTTCGCCGGGCTCGCTCGCGCCGGATTCAGGCGCAGCCGGGTTCCCGTTGCGGGGATCCACCTTCCGTGGACTTCGCGGTTCCACCGGCCGTTCCCGACCCGGCGCCGCGCCCGACCCGCTATCCGGCCCGGGGGCCGCTTCCGCGGGCGCCGGCGGTTCTTCTTCGCTCTCGAGCGTCCTCCACTCCTCCACGATTTCATAAACGAAGCGGGCGTTCTGATAAAGTTTCACGCCGCGATTCCATATTCGATGGGCGCTGTCGTCGATGCGGTACCAGATCGCAACGGGGCTGAGATCGCTCGCCTCCAATTGCCGGATGGGGGCGCCCGTAATACGGTAGAGCATGGAGAGAGAAATGATCGTCATTGCCATGCTCATGGCGTAACGCGGCTGAAGCAGCGGGTGCAGCCACGACCGCCACCCCCGAGCCTCCTCGCCGGCGCGGCTCGCGCCCCAACCGGGATGTAACAACGCCCAGGAACCGCTCCGGGTCTGGTGCAGGATGCTGGTTACCAATTCCGGAGGGGCTTCCACGGCATCCACCCGTTCCAAGAACCGGCCCACCGCCCGGCAGTCCTCCAATAGCGCAGCGCAGCGCGCGCATCCGGCGGCATGCTCCTCGTGGGCCTGACGCTGCCCTGTCGGCAGAGAGCCGTCCAGATAATCGCATAGCCGGATTTCGAATTCCGAGCACTGCATAGCCAATCAGGGCTCCCGTCGACGCTCCGGGCAGCTATTTGCCCGGCGGGTGGCGCCCGATGTTTCGACATCGCCAGTGGTCACAACGCCACTCCTAGTTTGCGAAGCACGCGCGCCAGTTCCGCGCGCCCGCGGCTGATGCGCGACTTTACCGTGCCCTCGGGGACTTTTAAGACTTCCGCGATTTCTCGGTACTCCATCTCTTCAAGATCCCGAAGAATTACCGCCTCCCGCAGTTCGGGAGAGAGCCTTTCGAGCCCTGCTTGCAAAAATTCGGCGGCTTCACGGCTGGCCAGGCGGCCGTCGGTGCGGCCTGACGGGATGGATGATTCTTCCAACTCGGGCAGCCGCTCTTCGATCGACTCCAGCAACTTGTCCTTCCGCGTCTTGCGGTAGTGGTCGATTAATAAATTCCGAGCCAAACTGGCAAGCCAAACCTGAAAGCTGCCGGACCCGGCACGGAAGTTTCCAAGGTTGCGGAAAACACGGAGAAACACCTCCTGGGTCAGGTCGCGGGCCAAATCGTGGCCGCCGGTAAAACGATAGCAGATGGCGTAAACGCGCCGCGTGTGCAGCTTGACCAATTCTTCCCATGCGACGGCATCGCCTCGCAGACACCTCGCCACCAGCGGCGCATCAGGGTCCGCCCCGGGCCCCTGGTGCTCCGGCAGCTCAGTGCGGGAATCCATGGGCATCGTTCCCCAACCGGCCGCATTTGGCCAAACGAGGGTTCCCACCATTTGCCGTTCTGCTATCACCCCGCACTGCGCCCGAGCCGATGAACTGCGCAGACTCTGTGCGCCGAGAGGGCTTCTCGCACCAGCTTAGGCTCCGCGCGGCGAGGCGGTTCATCCTTCCTCCTAGGTAACGAGAGCGTACATTAAAAAGTTCACTGTTTTCCTGATATCTTGAAATTCACGGTTGCCAGCGCGAACCGGCCGATCCGGTCCTGTCGCTGGGAACACGCGTACCATTTTTTCCGTCGGAGAACCAGTCTTTGGGAAAGCCGAAGAGCGCACGGCCGGTACTTCCAGACAAACAACGGAATTGCGCCCGGGCAAGGTGATATGAGCCGCCCCAAAAGGCTGGTGCTGGCCGGGCTCGCTTTCCTGATTCTGGCGGCGCTCCTGGTGCGCAGCATTTTGACAGATCCCCGATGGCGGGCTTTCGACAGCCAAGCCTTCCTCAACGATTTGCTATCGGTGGACAAGTCTTGGATGGGGTGGGCCCTGCTCTCCATCTATCTTACCTATGTCGTCCGGTCTCTCCGGTGGAAGGTTTTGCTGCGGCAAATGCGGCCGGACGCCAGCCTTTGGAACCTGATTTCGGCGACGGTAGTTGGCTTTGCGGCCATAGGTCTCTTTGGCCGAGCCGGAGAGATGGTGCGGCCTGTCTTGATCGCCCGCAAAGAGAAGGTCTCGATCTCCAGCCAGATAGCGATATGGTTCATCGAGCGGGCATTCGACACCATCACCGTGCTGATCTGCGTGGCCTTCGCGCTGCGGAGCTTTGAGGCGGCTGGATTGAGCTCCAGTCCGACGTTAACCAGGGCCTTGCATACCAGCGGCGCCTTGGTTGGATACAGCACACTCGGAGTCGCCGCCCTTCTGGTCGCCCTGCGGAACACCTCGGAGAAAGCAACCGAGTGGCTGCTGCGGCGGCTTCGGTTTCTTCCACAACGCCAGCTCGACAAAATCAAGCGCACCCTCCATGCCTTTATAGAAGGGTCGCGGGGACTGCGCCAACTGGACACGCTGCTGGGCTGCATCTTCTACAGCGTGCTCGAATGGGCGCTGATTGCGTTCTGTTACAATTCGGTCTTCAATTCGTTCAGCGGCGGGATGCGGCTCGGCCTCAACGAATTGTTGATCTTTATGGGCTGCGTGATGGGCGGATCCATGATCCAGATTCCGGGCTTGGGAGGCGGCACGCAGGTAGCTTCGCTGCTGGTTCTGACCGACGTGCTGGGCGTACAGCCGGAAGTCGCCGCGAGCATTTCCCTTCTGATTTGGGTTTTCACATTTCTGGTCGTAATCCCACCGGCGCTGGTGCTGGCCTTTTTTGAAGGATTGAGCTGGGGCAAGCTCAAGAGATTGGAATCGGAGAGCTGAGGTGAAGTGCCCTTTCTGCGGCCACCTGGAAGATAAAGTTGTGGACTCCCGGGAGAGCAAAGAGGGCGAGTCTATCCGGCGGCGCCGCGAGTGCCTGGCCTGCGAAAAGCGTTTCACAACCTACGAGCGGATCGACGAGATTCCTTACATGGTGATCAAGAAGGATGGGCGCCGGGAAAGGTTCGAGCGCCAAAAGGTGCTCGCCGGACTGTTGCGGGCTACGGAAAAGCGCCCGGTCAGCATGGCGCAGCTCGAGGCCATCGTGGACGAAGCGGAGGCGCTCGTCGCGGATTCAGTGGACCGCGAACGCTCGACTTCTGAGATCGGAGAGCTCGTCATGGAGCGCCTACGCCAGATCGATAAAGTCGCCTATGTTCGTTTTGCTTCCGTATACCGTGATTTTCAGGACGAGCAGGAATTCTTTAACGAATTGAAAACATTGATGAAACAGCAAAAAACGGAAGAAGGCAAGGGGCGAGCGAAATGAGACCCTTCCTTCCCAGCCCATGTTTTTAGCGCCTTGTAGGTTATTCATAAACCCTCGATTCAGGTAACCAGCCGCACGGGTCCAATCTCCACAGTTTCTTTGCAGAATAGCTATTGCAAACCACTGAAGCGTGCGTTAAGATTGCAAGGCCGCACTGTAAGCCGGATGGCTGTTCGAATCGGTCTCAGTTGAGGGACAGGTTGTATCCAAAACGCGGGTGGCTCGTGGCCGCTGCGGGCACGGGCCGATGTTCTATTCTAGCTCGTTGCTAGCAGCAAACCGAGGAGAGTAGGCCTGCTGTGGGCGATTTAGCCCCAAACGGCTGTGACATTAGGATTTTGCCGGTACAAGCCCCTATTTCCTTGCAACGGAACAGGATGGGCAACCATCTCTATAGTTGGGCATTGAGTGCTCGGAGGTAAGGTGGACCGTTTCGATGAACATTTTTTGCCGGATCCAGCGGACTCGTTAGGAGTCACACTGGATGAATCGCCGGAATTTTTGGATACCGACATTCACGGAGTCGGCGGCCATGAGTTCGCCCCGGCGCCAGGGGAAGAATCCATTTACACAGATGACCCGGTACGTGTCTATCTGCGCGAAATGGGATCTGTTCCCTTGCTGACCCGGCAGGGCGAGGTAGATCTTGCGCGCCGGATGGAGCGCGGGAAGCTGCGGATGCAGAAGGCCCTCTCCCGTTCGCCTTTGGTGCAGCAAATGGTTTTGAGCATGTATGAGGCCATTCGCAAGGGAGAGATCCAACTGGAGTATGTGGCTGACTTGGGGGACCCGGAAGGCGATGAAGCTGCCAAAGAGAAGGCCCGCCAGGAGGTAATGCATCAGTTTACCCGCGTGATTCAATTGAATCGCCGGATGCAAACCATGGAGCAGAAGCTCCAGGCGACTCCGCAACGCCAAGTGCACGTGCGAGCGAGACTGGCCAGCAAGCTGGTGCGCCTCAAGGTGCAGTTTTCACAGGCCATACGCGCGATCCCGTTTTATCCCTCGGAGTGGAAAGATTTCAGCCGCGCCCTGGAGCGGGCGACAGAGGAAATTAGCGCTTTCGAAAAGGAATACAAGAAGCTGGAGTCGAAGGGCGGCAAAAATTCCTCTGCTGCCCGCGAGCTGAAGCGGGAAATTCGCGAGCGCGAAGTGGCCGCAGGCTCGACTCTCAGCGAGATGCGCCACTGCCTGCAAGTGATCCAGCAGGGAGAGATGGAGGCCGAAAAGGCCAAGAAGGCGCTGGTCGAGGCGAATCTTCGTCTGGTGGTGTCTGTCGCTAAGAAGTATGTAAACCGCGGGCTGCACTTGCTGGACTTGATCCAGGAGGGCAACATCGGTCTGATGCGGGCGGCGGACAAGTTCGAGTACCGGCGGGGCTACAAGTTTTCCACTTATGCCACCTGGTGGATTCGCCAGGCTATCACGCG
>Ga0070741_10014269_pt1 | contig 13785 bp, 9 predicted proteins | sample Coa_R1_4_FD_66440 | JGI IMG/M metagenome (GOLD analysis project Ga0070741, IMG submission 66440) | Surface soil microbial communities from Centralia Pennsylvania, which are recovering from an underground coalmine fire - Coalmine... | ecosystem: Environmental > Terrestrial > Soil > Unclassified ... | reverse complement strand
CGGGTCGTTCGCGGCGAGCTTCTCGCTGAAGGTCGGGTAGCTCGCGATCGCCTTGATCGCGCCCGTGTACGGGTCCATCGCGATCGCCGAGCCGCCGGTCGGGTGGTAGCCGGCCGTCCGGGCGTCCGCCATCCCGTCCTGGACGGCCTTGACCGCGGCGCGTTGGAGACGGGTGTCGATGGAGAGCTGCAGCGTCGGCGGCTTCTTCTCCGGCGGGATCCGGAGCGCGCCGGCGATCCGCCCGAGCGAGTCGACGGCGATCTTCGCCTTCACGAAGCCGTCGTCGAGGATCGAGTCGTACGCCGCCTCGACGCCGCTCTGCCCGACGACCTGGCCGGCCTGGGCTCCCTTGTACGCGTTCGACTTGAGCTCGTTCGTCGTGACCTGGCCGAGCAGTCCGAGGAACTCGCCGCCGAAGGGCCCGAGCGGATAGCTCCGCGTCGCCTCGACCTCGACCTTGAAGCCCGGGAACCGGTCGCTCCGCTCCTCCAGATAGTCGGCGAGCGCGGCGCGCGGGTGGGCGATGACGACGGCGGGAGCGAAGGGGGAGTGGTAGACGTCGCTCGCGATCGTGCGGACGAGCCCGCGCTTGCTCAGCCCCGCGAAGCGGGCGAGACGCCCGATCGCCTGCAGGCCGGCTGGGCTCGGGCTCCAGACGCCGTGGGCGTTGCGGCTGCCGAGCGACGCTGCGTCCGCGTCGACGACGATGTGCCCGCCGGTTCCCGCGAGCAGCCGGCCGCGATCGTCGACGATCGCTCCCCGCGCGCCGACCAGGTCGACGACGCGGTACGCCTGCCGCTGCGCCTCGTGGGAGTACTGCCTGCCGTGGAGGACCTGGATCGACCAGGCGCGCAGCAGGAGGAGCGCAAGTCCGGCCGCGACGACGACGGCGAGGCTGCCGATCCGGACGTAGAAGCCGGGGCTCCGGAAATACGGCGCATCGACCCGCGAATAGGGCTGGACGCGGCGACGGCCGCCGAGATTGCGCGGGAGCTTGCTGCGGCGGCGCGGGTCCGGTCTCGAGATCGCCACGAGCTACCAGAGTAGTGGCTCTCCGAGGGAATTACTCCTCTGCGATCTCGTCCGCGAGGAGGGCGAGCGCGAACGAGCGCCAGGCGAGATCGGGCTCGCTCCGGAGCGCCTCGAGCGCTGCGATCACGGCCGGGAGATCGTCGGCCGGGAGCGCCTCGAGCGCGGCCGCGAGCGCGGCCCGCCGCTCGGGCGTGTCGAGCTCCGCGGCGAGCCGTTCCGCCGCGACGGAGTCGAGCTCGAGCTCGCGATGCGGGTCGCCGCCGGCTGCGAGAACGAACATCGCGCGCCGGCGGGCGGCGTTGAGATCCGCCTCGTCGAGGTCGACGTCCTGCCGGACGAGCCAGCAGAGAATCACGAGCAGCTCGCTCGAGCGCGGGCCGAGCCCGGCAGCCTCGAGCTCCTCGAGCCTAGCCCGGGTCCCGGCAGTCACCGGTCTCGCCCTCGCAGCAGCCGACCTTGAACCGGCAGCGCGGGCACTGGTACGTGCCGTGCCGCCACTCCATGCCCGCGTTGCAGCGGGGGCAGGCCTCAGTCGGTGTAGTACTCGTCGGCGATTGCAAGGACGTCGTCGAGTATGGCGATGCCCTCGGCCAGCTCGTCCCGTGTGATCGTCAGCGGCGGGCAGACCATCACGACGTTCCAGTGCGTCATGAGGTAGAGGCCGCGCTCGAGCGCCGCCTTCGCGAGCCGCGCGACCGGCTTCGCAGCCTCGCCGGACGCGTTGAACGGGACGAGCGGCTCGCGCTTGGCGCGGTTGCGGACGAGCTCGAGCCCCCAGAAGCAGCCGAGCCCGCGCACGTCGCCGACCGACGGGTGCTTCTCCTGCAGCTCGCCGAGGAGCGACCCGAAGACGTCTCCCATCTCCGCGGCGTGCTCGACGATCCCCTCCTCGCGGAGCGCCTCGATCGAGGCGACGCCGACCGCGCAGGCGAGCGGGTGGCCGCTGTAGGTGAGACCGCCGGCGAAGTACCTGCCGCGCACCCAGTCCGCGATCGGCTCGCGGATCGCCATCGCGCCGAGCGGCACGTAGCCGGAGTTGATCCCCTTCGCCATCGTGATGATGTCGGGGACGACGTCCCAGTGCTCGACCGCGAACCAGTTGCCGGTGCGGCCGAAGCCGGCCATCACCTCGTCGGCGATGAGCAGGATCCCGTAGCGGTCGCAGACCTCGCGGATCGACCGGAGATAGCCGTCGGGAGGGACGATGATCCCGTTCGTCCCGGTCACCGTCTCGAGGATCACGGCGGCGACGGTCTCCGGCCCCTCGTACTGGAGGATCTCCTCGAGGTGCGGCGCTCCCGTGCAGACGGGGCACGGGTCGGGATGGCCGGCCGGGCAGCGGTAGGTGTACGGGTCGAGCAGGCGGACGACGCCCGAGATGCCGGGCTCCGCCGGCCAGCGGCGCGGATCCCCCGTCAGCGTGATCGAGCCCGCCGTCGCGCCGTGATACGAGCGGTAGCGGGCGACGATCTTCTGGCGGCCCGTGTACCAGCGCGCGAGCTTGATCGCGTTCTCGTTCGCCTCGGCGCCGCCGTTCGTGAAGAAGGTCATCGAGATGTCGCCGGGCGTCACCTCCGCGACCAGGCGCGCGAGCGTCGAGCGCGGCTCCGTGGCCATCGGCGGCCCGATCGTGCAGAGCTTGTCGGCCTGCTCCTTGATCGCCGCGACGAGCTTCGGATGCTGGTGCCCGATCGAGACGTTGACGAGCTGGGACGCGAAGTCGAGGTAGCGGTTGCCGTCGTAGTCCCAGAACCAGCAGCCCTCTCCGCCCGCGACCGCGATCGGGTCGAGCGCGTCCTGCACCGACCAGGAATGGAGGACGTAGCGCTTCGCGTCCGCCTTGATCTGCGCGCCGAGCTCGGATCCCCGGTCGGTCGTGGCCACGAAGCTAGGCTAGCCCACGTGGCGACCACCGACGCAGCCGTGGCCATGCGGATCCCGCACTGGATCGCGGGGCGGCGAACCGAGAGCGGCTCCGGCCGCAGCGGCCCGGTCTTCAACCCCGCGACCGGCGTTCAGACGGGCGCCGTCGACTTCGCGACGGTCGAGGAGGTCGACGCCGCGGTCCAGGCCGCGAGGGCCGCGTTCCCGGCGTGGCGCGAGACGTCGCTCGCGAAGCGGGCGGAGCTCTTCTTCCGGATCCGCGAGCTCATCCACGCGCGCCGCGACGAGGTGGCGGCGATCCTCGTCCGCGAGCACGGCAAGGTCTTCTCCGACGCGCTCGGCGAGGTGACGCGCGGCCTCGAGGTCGTCGAGTACTGCTGCGGCATCCCGCAGCTGCTCAAGGGCGAGCACTCGGAGCAGGTCTCGACGGAGGTCGACGTCCACTCGATCCGGCAGCCGCTCGGCGTCGTGGCCGGCATCACGCCGTTCAACTTCCCCGCGATGGTGCCCATGTGGATGTGGGCGCCGGCGATCGCGTGCGGCAACACGTTCGTCCTCAAGCCGTCGGAGAAGGATCCATCCGCCTCGCTCTGGACGGCCGAGCTGCTGCAGGAAGCAGGCCTCCCGGACGGCGTCTTCAACGTCGTGATGGGCGACAAGGTCGCGGTCGACGCCGTCCTCCAGCATCCCGACGTCGCGGCCGTCTCCTTCGTCGGCTCGACGCCGATCGCGCGCTACGTCTACGAGACGGCGACCGCGACGGGGAAGCGCTGCCAGGCGCTCGGCGGCGCGAAGAACCACATGATCGTCCTGCCCGACGCCGACGTCGACGCCGCCGCCGACGCCGCGATCTCGGCCGGGTACGGCTCCGCCGGCGAGCGCTGCATGGCGGTCTCGCTCGTGGTCGCGGTCGGGGACGTCGCCGACCCGCTCGTCGCCGCGATCCGCGACCGGATCCCGCGCGTCAAGGTCGGCGACGGGATGGATCCCGACTCCGAGATGGGGCCGCTCGTCACGGCCGAGCACCGCGACAAGGTCGCGTCCTACCTCGACGAGGGCGACGTCGTCGTCGACGGGCGTGAAGGCGCGCCCGCCGAGGGCTTCTTCCTCCTCCCGTCGCTCATCGACAACGTCAAGCCCGGCACGCGTGCCTACGACGACGAGATCTTCGGCCCGGTGCTCGGCGTCACCCGTGTCGCGACGTACGAGGAGGCGGTGCGGCTCGTCAACGAGAGCCCGTACGGGAACGGCGTCGCTCTCTTCACCCGCGACGGCGGCGCCGCGCGGCGCTTCCAGTTCGAGGTGGAGGCGGGGATGGTCGGGATCAACGTCCCGATCCCGGTCCCGGTCGCGTACTACTCGTTCGGCGGCTGGGGCGACTCGCTCTTCGGCGACCGCCACGTCTACGGGCCGGAGGCGATCGACTTCTACACGCGCGGCAAGGTCGTCACGACGCGCTGGCCCGATCCGGCGACGTCGAGGATCGACCTCGGCTTCCCGCAGACGCGCTAGCGCCAGCCGGCGTAGCGGAACGGCAGCGAGACCGCGCTCCGGCGGCCCCACGGGTCGACGGCGGTGATGCGCAGGCGGTATCTCCCCGCTGCGAGGTAGCGGCCGTTGAGGCGGAGGCGGACGATGACCGTTCCCGGACGGTCGCGCTCTGCCTGAAGCGTGTGCGTCGGCCTGCCGGCGGGAAGCCGCACGCCGAGCTCGCTCCCCTTCGGGAAGATGGCGATCCTCTTGTGGGCGGCCGAGACGATCGTCGCGGTCAGCCGGGTCTGCGACGCGGCGGCGAGACGCGTCACGACGAGCACGCTGCGGCTGCCGCGCTGCAGGAACGTCTCCAGCGGCGTCTTCCGGACGAGCGACGGGCCCGACGCGGACGTGTAGCGCGGGTCGCCCCACTTCCTCGCCGCGAAGAGCGCGAGGTCGAGCGGCGTCCGTGTGAGCACGTTCAGGATGCCGTCCGATCCGACGTACGAGCCGACCGCCTGGCCGGCCGGAAGGTCGGGCGTGCTGAGCACCGGCAGCGCGTTGTAGACCTTGCCGTCCACCGAGTAGCCGGGCACCGTCTTCGGCGGCTCGGCGGTCGTGTACGAGACCTCGACCGGCCACGCGAACCCCGTCGCCGGCAGGTTGGGAACGCTGACCGAGACCTCGCTTCCCGGCACCGAGAGCGTCCCCTGGAAGGTGTCGAGGGCGAACGTCAGTCCCACCGGCACGGCGCCCGGCTGCCACGTCGCGTCGGCGCGGTCGTCCTCGGTCTCGACGTTCCCCGCGATGCCCTGCGCGACGGTCTGCGAGCCGATCGACGGCGGCGGCAGGGGGGCGAGGGCGACGACATGGGTCGCACCGGCGGAACGAGCCGACGCGGCGCCGCCTGCTCCCGTCGCCGTGACGACGAGCGCGAGCGTCGATCCGACGTCGTCGGGAGTGAGCGTGTACGTCGAGCTCGTGGCGTTCTTGATCGCGGCGCAGTTCGCGCCCGTCGCGTCGCAGCGCTGCCAGCGGTAGGTGAACTTCTTCGGCGCACCGGTCCACGTCCCGACAGAGCTCGTCATCACCTGGCCGACCTGGGTTGTTCCCGCGGTCGTCGGCGGGCTGAGGTTGGCCGGACGCGCGCTCGGCGGCGTGCCGGCCGGAGAGATGGAGACCGTCGGCGCTGTGAGCGCCTTCCCGCTGCCGCTCGTCGCCGTCGCCGTGACGAGCACCTTGAGCGAGTGGCCGACGTCGGCGCTCACCGGCGTGTACTTCTCCTGGGTCGCGCCGCTGATCGTGACGCAGTTCGCGCCGGCGGCGTCGCAGCGCCGCCACTGGTAGGTGAACGCGACCGGCTTGCCGCCCACCCACGTGCCGGGCGCGACGGCGAGGAGCTTTCCCGCCTCCGCCGTCCCGACGACGGTCGGAGGCGTCGAGAGCGCCGGGAGGTCGGTCGTGTCGTACGGCTGGATCGCGACGGACGACGGCGTCGCCCCGTTCATGCGGTCGCCGTCGGTGCAGTGGGGGAGCCCGGGCACCGACGCGCAGTCCGTCCACTGCCAGAACGTCCAGCCCGCGCCGTTCCAGTTCTGTGCCGGCACCCACGGGTCGCTCGCGTTCGTCCAGTGCGCGATCCAGAGCAGCGCACCGGATGCGGCGATCGAGGTCGTGTCGCCGAGGTACGACTGCCAGAAGGCGGGGGAGGAGTAGACGAACGGCTCGACGCCGAGCCGGGAGTAGACCTCGTCCACCCACGCCTGCGTCCACGCGGTGAGAAGGGTGGGCGAGAGGCTTCCCGTCTTCTCGAGATCGAGCACCGGCGGCAGCTCACCGGGCTGCGGCTGCGCGACGGAGAGGAAGTAGTCCGCCTGCGCGACGGCGCTCGCGGTAGCCGCGGCCGCGGTCGTCCCGGACGGCCGCGCGAAGTGGTAGGCGCCGAACACGAGCCCGGCCGACTCGCTCGCGTTCCGGTTCGTCGAGTACGTCCCGTCCGTGAAGGTCGTCCCCTCGGTCGCCTTCCCGAACGCGAAGCGGTAGCCCGCGCCTGCGACCTTCGCCCAGTTGATCGCGCCGTTGTTGTTCGAGATGTCGATCCCCTTGGCGCGGGTGGAGGAGCTCCCTGCCGCCGTCCCGCCGAGCGGCAGCGCAGCGAGCAGGATGAGGAGAACGGCGAGCGGCCTGAGGCGCCCGCGACACGGTGCTTTGGGTGACCCCACGACGCTCATGACCGTAGCGTCGTTTTCTTCGTGCGATGTAAAGAAAGCCCTGCTGAGCGGACTAACTCGTGGCGATCGGCTCGACGGCGAGCGGCTCGCCGAACCGCGCGCGCGGCACGAACCGGCCGACGCCCGGCGAGGCGGCGAGCTCGCCGTCCTCGACGAGGACGTTGCCGCGCAGGAGGACGAGCTCGGGCGCGCCGACGACCTCCGTCCCCTCGTAGAGCGAGTAGTCGCACTTCGAGTGGTGGGACGACGCGGAGATCGTCTCCCGCCGCTCGGGGTCGAAGACGACGAGGTCGGCGTCGGCGCCGACGGCGACCGTCCCCTTGCGCGGGTACAGGCCGAACAGCTTCGCCGGCTGCGTGGCGAGGAGGTCGACCATGCGGTTGAGGGAGATGCGTCCTTCGCGGACGCCGAAGTGGTGGATCATCTTGAGGCGATCCTCGAGCCCGGGCCCGCCGTTCGGGATCTTCGTGAAGTCGTCCTTGCCGAGGGTCTTCTGGCCGTCCCAGAGGAACGCGCAGTGGTCGGTCGAGATCGCGGACAGCGCGTCGGTGCGGACGGCGTCCCAGAGGACGGCGTGGTTCGCGGCGTCGCGCGCGGGCGGCGAGTAGACGTACTTCGCGCCCTCGAAGTTCGGCTGCGCGAGGTCGTCGATCGAGCGGAAGAAGTACTGCGTGCACGACTCCCCCCAGACGTCCCAGCCCTGCTCGCGCGCGCGGCGGATCGGCTCGACGGCCTCCCGGCAGGTGACGTGGACGACGTAGAGCGGGGCGCCGGCGATCCGCGCGAGCTGGATCGCCCTGTTCGTCGCCTCGCCCTCGAGCTCCGGGGGCCGTGTGAGCGCGTGGTGGATGGGCGCCGTCTCGCCGCGCTCGAGCGCCTCCCGCACGAGGACGTCGATCGCGTCGCCGTTCTCCGCGTGCACCATCACGAGCGCCCCACTCGCCGCGGCCGTCTCCATGGCGCGGAAGAGCGTCTCGTCGTCGACCTGGAGGACGTTCTTGTACGCCATGAACAGCTTGTAGGAGGTGATCCCCTGCGCCGGCAACGCGGCGAGCTCCTCGAGCCGCTCCTCGGACGCGAGGTCGGTGACCGCGATGTGGAAGCCGTAGTCGATCAGCGTCTTGCCGGTCGCCTTCGCGTGCCAGGTGTCGAGCGCCTCGGCGAAGGTCTGGCCCTGTCCCTGGATGCAGAAGTCGACGTGGCACGTCGTGCCGCCGAACGCCGCCGACGTCTGTCCCGACTCGAAGTCGTCGATCGTCACCGTGCCGCCGAACGGCATGTCGAGGTGCGTATGCGGGTCGATGCACCCCGGCAGGACGTACTTGCCGCTCGCGTCGATCACGCGGTCGGCGGCGACGTCGAGGCTCGCGCCGATGAGCGAGACGCGCTCTCCCTCGACGAGGACGTCCGCCACGATGTCGTCGGCGGCGGTGATGACGCGGCCTCCCTTGAGCAGGATCGACATCGCGTCGAGTTTAAGCTCGTCCGGTGAGCCTGTCACCCGAGCGGACCGTCGCCGAGCTGCGCGAGCTCCAGGAGCTGACCGGCGACGAGAGCGGCGCGCAGCGCGTCGCGTGGACCGAGACGTGGGAGCGCGCACGGCGGTTCCTCCGCGAGCGGGCGACCGCGACGGGCGCGGTCGAGGAGATCGACGAGGCGGGGAATCAGTGGTTCACGCTCGCCGGCGACTCCGAACGCGCGCTGCTCCTCGGCGGCCACATGGACTCCGTCCCGAGCGGCGGCTGGCTCGACGGCTGCCTCAACGTCCTGGCCGCGGTCGAGGTTCTCCGGCGCGTCGCGGCGGAGGGGACGCCGCCGCTCACCGTGCGCGTCGTCAGCTGGGCGGACGAGGAGGGCGCGCGCTTCGGCCGCTCGCTGTTCGGCTCCTCCGCCGCCGGCGGCTCGATGGCCGACCAGGACGAGCTTCGCGCGCGCCGCGACGCCGACGGCATTGCGCTCCCCGACGCCCTCGCCGAGCACGGGGTCGACCTCGACCGCGCGCTCGGGGCGCGCCGGCAGCTGGCCGACGCCGCCGCCTACCTCGAGCTCCACATCGAGCAGGGGCCGGTCCTCGAGTCGCTCGACCTGCCGCTCGGCGTCGTCCTCGGGACGTTCGGCGTCGAGCGCCATCTCGTCACGTGGCGCGGCCAGGCGGCGCACGCCGGCTCGACACCGATGGACCAGCGGCGCGACGCGCTCGCCGGTGCGGCGAGCCTCGAGCTCGAGCTGCGGGCGATCGCCGCCGAGGTGGGGGGCGGGGCGGTCTGCACGTCCGGCGGCGTCGTCTGCAAGCCGGGCATCGTCACGTCGGTCGTCGAGACCGCGGAGCAGCTCCTCGACCAGCGCCATCTCGACGCCGCGAAGCTCGCGCGCCTCCTCGAGCTCGCGCGCGTGGCGAGCGAGCGCTTCGCGCGGGAGGAGGACATCGACGTCGAGTGGGAGCGGATCTGGAGCATCGAGCCGATCCCGTTCGACGAGCGGCTGATCGCGCTCGCCGACGAGGCGGTCGTCGAGGTCGCCGGCGCGTCCCATCGCCTCCCGTCCGGCCCGCTCCACGACGCGGCCGAGGTGGCGCGCGCGGGAATCCCGACCGTGATGCTCTTCGTTCAGTCCCTCAGAGGGCTCTCGCACACGAAGCTCGAGGACACGAAGGAGGAGCACCTCGAGCTCTCGGTGCGAGCCCTCGACCGGCTGACGACGAAGGCACTGGAGGCATTCGCATGAGCGAGACCGAGTACCCGTTCGGCGACGAGCACGTCCGCCTCTACGAGGAGACGGACGGCGAGACCGGCCACGCCTGGCGCGAAGGTTCGACGATCCTTCTCCTCACGACGACCGGACGGCGGAGCGGCAGGCAGATCACGAAGCCGCTCATCTACGACCTCGACGGCGACTCGCCCGTCATCGTCGCGTCGAAGGGCGGCGCGCCCGACCATCCGTACTGGTTCGAGAACCTCGCCGCGAACCCCGAGGTCGGCGTCCAGATCAAGGGGGAGAAGTTCCGCGCCCGTGCCCGCGTCGCCGAAGGCGAGGAGCGCGAACGGCTCTGGCGGCTGATGAACGAGATGTGGCCGCACTACGACGAGTACGCCGAGAAGACCGAGCGCGAGATCCCGGTCGTCGTCCTCGAACGCGTCTAGCCAGTCCATCCGAACCGTGTCCGGAGCGGACACGTCCGGTGCCAGGCACCGGACGTGTCTATCGGGGACGCGTCCAATTCGCCAGCCATCGAGGCGAAAGGGCTGGCTCGCAGGAGATGTCCCCTCCGGACATGTCCGGTGCCTGGCACCAGACATGGCTCGTTCGGACACGACCTCAACGCGCATCGGGCCGGGGAGGATCAAGTCGCGACGCGCTCCTAGCCTACGAGCGCGGCGGGGGTTAGGCTCGCGCGGTGGACTTCGGCGTCACGGTCATGCCCGATCCGCCGTTCTCGCGCTGGCTCGAGCTGATCCAGCTCGCCGAGAAGCACGGCTTCGGATACGCGTGGACGTACGACTCGCACGTCCTCTGGCAGGAGTCGATCCCGACCCTCGCCGTCGCCGCGCGCGAGACCTCGACGATCAAGCTCGGCCACTTCGTCACGAACCCGGCGACCCGCGACCCGACCGTCCTCGCGAGCGCCTACGCGACGCTCCAGGATCTCTCGAACGGGCGGATGGTCATGGGGATCGGCCGCGGCGACTCGGCGGTGCGCGTCATCGGCCGGCAACCGATGAAGGTCGCGGAGTTCGAGGCCGCCTGCGCGATGGTGCGCGAGCTCATGAACGGGAGAGAGGTGGAGTGGAATGACAAGCAGCTCCAGCTCAAGTGGGTGCGTTCGGAGCTGCCGCAGATCCCGATGTGGGTCGCCGGCTACGGGCCGAAGGCGCTCGCCGTCGCCGGGCGCGTCGCAGACGGTGTGATCATCCAGCTCGCCGACCCGGAGATCATCCAGTGGATCATGGCCACGGCACGCCGCGCCGCCGAGGAGGCAGGCCGCGATCCGTCGCAGCTGAAGTGCGTCGTCGGCGCCCCGGCGCACATCTCGGAGGACATCGCCGACGCGCGCGAGCAGGTGCGGTGGTTCCCGGCGATGGTCTCGAACCACGTCATGGACCTGATCGAGCGCTACGGGACGGACGGCAGCGCGGTGCCGAAGGCGCTCACCGACTACGTCCAGGCGCGGAAGTTCTACGACTACAACGAGCACTCGCGCGTCGGCGCCGCGCACGGCGAGTTCGTCACCGACGAGATCTGCGACCGCTTCTGCGTGCTCGGCACGGCGGAGGAGGCGAAGGCGAAGCTCCGCGAGCTCGAGTCGGTTGGCGTCGACCAGTTCAACATCTACCTCATGACCCACGGGCAGGAGGAGACGTTGCAGGCGTTCGGCGACGAGATCATCCCCGAGCTCTCGGGTGTCACTGCCTAGGTCACTTCGTCAGCTGCTCGAGCTGCCCTCGGCATGGCCGCTCGCATTTGCGCCCGACGGTGAGTCGATCCTCGTGGCGTCGGACCGGCCTGGCGTGCGGCAGCTCTTTCGCGTCCCGGTGGACGGCGGCGAGCTCACCCAGCTGACCGATCTCACGGAGCCGGCCGACGGGACGATCCTCCCGGACGGGCGCGTCCTCGTCCTCATGGACGAAGGCGGCAACGAGCGGACCCAGCTCTTCCTCCTCGGAGAGGCCGGCACGCTCGAGCCGCTCGTCGTCGACCCGCGCTTCAACCACTGGACACCAATCGCCTCGCCGGACGGCTCGCTGCTCGCCTACGTGACGAACCGCGGCAACGGCGTCGACTTCGAGGTCGTCGTACGGGAGCTCGGGAGCGGAGAGGAGCGGACGTTCGAGCCGCGAGGCCTGCTCTCGGCGCACTGCTTCTCGCCGGACGCCCGCTGGCTCGTCGTCGAGCGCTACGGCGAGCTCGCCGGCGACTCCGACCTCTACCTGTTCGACGTCGAGTCGGGCGAGATCGTGCATGCAACGCCGCACGAGGACGCGGCCGAGTACCACTCGCCGTCCTGGCTCCCCGACTCCTCGGGCTTCTACGCGACGACGAACGAGGGCCGGGACGTCTGTTGCCTCGCTCGCTTCGATGTGGCGGCAGGGGAGTGGAGCGTCGTGCTCGAGTCGGAGTGGGACCTCGAATGCGCGATCGACGCCGCGGGCCGCTCGCTTCTCATTCATGCGAACGAGGACGGCTGGTCGCGTCTCGAGCTCCGCGACCCTGCGACGCTCGAGTTGCGCAGCGAGGTGGCGCTGCCGAGCCGGGGCGTGCTTGCTCCGCGGTGGGTCGTCGCGCCGGTGTTCTCGAGCGATGGATCGCGGCTCGCCTTCAGCTTCTCGACGCCGCGGCAGCCGTTCGAGGCATACGTGTACGACGTCGACTCCGGCGCGCTGAACCGCCTGACCGGCGAGGGGCCGATCGAGGGAACGGATCCGGAGCTCCACCGGTTCGCGAGCTTCGACGGCGAGGAGATCCCCGTCTTCCTCTTCGTGCCGGACGGCGAGGGCCCGTTCCCGGTGGTCGTGACCGTGCACGGCGGGCCGGAGGCGCAGTGGCAACCGTACTTCGCGCCTCGGTCCGGAGCATTGACGCAGTTCCTCCTGTCCCGCGGCTACGCCGTCGCGGCGCCGAACGTGCGCGGATCGAGCGGCTACGGCAAGCGCTTCATGAGCCTCGACGACGTCGGGCTTCGCCTCGACTCGGTGCGCGACCTCTCCGAGCTCCACGCGTGGCTGTCGGCGCGGCCCGAGATCGACGGCTCCCGCGCGGTCGTCTACGGCGGCTCGTACGGCGGCTACATGACGCTCGCGTCGCTCGCGTTCCATCCCGAACTCTGGGCCGCCGGCATCTCGTTCGTGGGGATCTCGAACCTCGTCACGTTCCTCGAGAACACGTCGGAGTACCGGCGCGCCGTCCGCGAGCGCGAGTACGGCTCGCTCGCGACGGACCGCGAGATCCTCTGGAATGTCTCGGCGGCGAGCCGGCTCGACGACATTCGTGCGCCGCTCTTCCTCGAGCACGGCCGCAACGACCCGCGGGTTCCGGTCGGCGAGTCGGAGTACATCCACCGCACGCTCACGGAGAAGGGGATCCGCTGCGAGCTCGTCATCTACGAGGACGAGGGGCACGCGATCGAGAAGCTCGCGAACCAGATCGACGCCTACGAGCGCGCGGTCGCCTTCCTCGACGAAGTCCTCGGGTAGCCGCGGATACGATGGCGCTCGCGCGGCGCCTTGGCCGAGTGGTTAGGCAGCGGCCTGCAAAGCCGTTTACAGCGGTTCGACTCCGCTAGGCGCCTCTCGAGCATGCGGGTCTTCGTCACCGGCGGGGGACGCGGCTTCATCGCCGGCCACGTCGTGCGAGCGCTCGGCGAGGCGGGACACGAGGTCGTCTCCGATTTCGTCGACGTCCGCGACCGCGACGTGCTGGCGCGCGCGTTCGCCGGCGCCGACGCCGTCTGCCACGTCGCGGCGCTCTACTCGTTCACCGCGCCGCCCGGGGAGATCGAGGCCGTCAACGTCGGCGGCACGGCGAACGTGATCGCCGCTTGCCGTGCCGCCGGCGTGCGGCGCCTCGTCCACACGAGCTCGTGCGCGACGTGCGGACCGGTTCCCGGACGCCGGGCGACGGAGGAGGACTCGCCGCCGGAGTGGGAGCTCGCCGTCCCGTACAAGCGGACGAAGCTCGCGGCCGAGCGGCTCGTGCTCGAGGCGGCGGCGGAGGGGCTCGACGCGCTCTGCGTCAACCCGACGACGCCGGTGGGGGAGGGGGACACGGCGCCGACGCCGACCGGCGCGATGGTGCGCGGCGTTGCCTCCGGCCGCTTCCGCGCCTCGTTGCGCGGCGCGGGGCTCAACCTCGTGGACGTCCGCGACGTCGCCCGCGGGCACGTCCTCGCGCTCGAGCGCGGACGAGCCGGCGAGAAGTACCTGCTCGGCGGCTTCGACGTCACGCTGACCGAGGCGTTCGAGCTCATCGCGCGTGCTGCCGGCCGGAAGCCGCCGCGGCTCGAGCTGCCCTACGCAGTCGTCGTCGCGCTGGCGAGAGTCGGTCTCGCGAACCGGCAGGAGGTGACGCTCGCCCGGCTCCCCGCCTGGTTCTCGTCGGAGAAGGCCGGGCGGGAGCTCGGCTACGAGCCGTCGCCCCTCGAGCCGGCCCTCGCCCGCGCGGTCGCGCGCTA
>Ga0070741_10014268_pt1 | contig 13785 bp, 11 predicted proteins | sample Coa_R1_4_FD_66440 | JGI IMG/M metagenome (GOLD analysis project Ga0070741, IMG submission 66440) | Surface soil microbial communities from Centralia Pennsylvania, which are recovering from an underground coalmine fire - Coalmine... | ecosystem: Environmental > Terrestrial > Soil > Unclassified ... | reverse complement strand
CGGCCAAGCGACTGCAAGGGACGCCGCTCAACGGTTCGCGGCTCGGCCTTGCGACTAGCGGACGCACAGCCAAGCCAGGTGTTCCGTCCGCCAGTCGCAAGGCAAAGGCACGAGTGTCGCTAGGCGGAGGTGCGAACCGTTGAGCACCGACCCTAGCAGTGGCAGCGCCGTCCCTTGCAGTCGGTTGGCCGCAGGCCCTAGAGACGGGTCATTCATGGCCCGGCACGAGAGGGGCTACGGACCTGTTGAGCCGGAAGACGCTCCGCCCGTGCCGGGCGCCGCTCCTGTCTGCCCGCCACCCGCTTGTCCACGGGGACCCATGTAGCTCGTGTTTCCCTGTTTCATATTCTTTACGTAGTCGGGCGGGCCATACTTTTCGGGATTGTAGGCGCCCATGGAGGACGAAGACGTATCGGTCTTCTTATACATGAAGTAGCAGAAAGCCGCCAGGACAGCAACGGCGATGATGATGGCAACAGGGCCAACTTTAGCTTTCATAGAAAATCCTCTCTTTGCGTGGATGCGTAAGGACAACTCTTCCGTTAGAGTAGATATTAAGGGGAAGCCATAGACTTTTCGGCAGGGACATGGCTTCGGGCAGCCGCTCGAATCGCTTCCGCCTCTTGGTGGCGACCGTGAGCATCAAAGAGCGCGGCGGCGCGACGATAACGGTCGGCGTCCTCCGGCTTGGCCGCCAGTAAACGTAACGCTTCGGCCTCGGAGAGCTTCTGGGCCTGACGTTTCCGGAAAATCGCCAGGTTGTGGGCGGCAGCCTCTTTCTGCCCGACTCTCGCCTGCGCCTGGGCCAGCTTGTAATAGGTCACCGTCGGCTCGGGATCCAGTTCCAGCGCGCGCTGGAGCTCCCGGACCGCGCGAAGATTGTCGCCGCGTTTCAGCGCCAGCAGCCCCTGCCCATACCGCCAGGTCGCCTCGGCGGAAGGATCGGTAGAGGCGATCTGGAGATGCGCTTCGACCGCATTGAGGTCCTGCGGACTGGTGGCGCGATCCACGAGCAGGATGGCAAGCAGCGCGTGCGCTCTGGTGTCCTGCGGCGCGATGGCAAGCAGACGCTGGGCGGTGTCTATCGCCTCTTTGTCGCGTCGTCGGTCAAACTGGAGCATCAGCAGATAGCGCAGATAGGTAGGGTTCGCCGGTTCCAGCAAGACCGCCTTCTCGGCCAGGCGCAAGGCTTCCGGGGGAACGTGCAGCGGTCCGACCTGCGCATGAACAAGCTCACGGGAGGCGCGGTATGCCCGCTCGGCAGGCGACAACTGGCTGGCAGCGCGCTCCCGTTGCTGGCGGAAGAAGCGCGCGATGCGGTCGCAATAGATCTGGAACCGCTCGGGATGGTAGGTCCTGGCCCGATCATAGTAGGCGGCGGCGTCCCTGGGCTGCCCAACGCCCAGGAGCACGTTGCCCATCGTTTCGAGCGCCTCCGGGCTGTGCGGCGCGATGGTAACCGCGCGTTGCGCCAACGGCAGCGCCTCTCTGGCGTGCCCTGTCTCCACCAGATCGCTGGCGGCGGCTGCCAGCACAGGCGGAGAGTCCGGGGCTTTGCGCCGCGCGCTCGCATGGTGGCGGACGCACTCCTCGACATGGCCCTCCTCCGCCAGCAATCGCGCCAGACGGCGATGGGCGTTCGCGTCCTTCGGATTCAATTCTATCTGCGCCTGTAGCTTCGCCTTGGCGGTGAAGCGCTGCTGGCGGGAGGCATAGACCTGCATCCAGGCGCGCGCCGCCTTTTCTCGCCCCAGACGGCCCAATGCCCGGGCCACGGCCAGAGCGGAAGCCGGATACTCCGGGGCCAGCTCCGCCGCCTGCCGGAACGGCTCTACGGCCGCTTCCAGTTGCCCCTGTTGCGCGAGGGCGCGGCCCAGAGTCATCTGCGCTCCCGCATCCCGTGCATCCAGAGCCACGGCCCGGCGTGCCTCCGCCACAGCGAGGTCGCGATCTTGCGGTTGGGAGCCGACCTGAAGCAGCCACTGCGCATACTCGCGATGCACGACCGCAGCCTTAGGTCCCAGGACTGCCGCCCGCGCAAAGGCCCGCCTTGCCCCTTCCGCTTCGCCCAGGTGCGCCTGCTGCAACGCCAACTGCAACTGGCTGCCGAAATCGTTGGGACGGAGCGCTGCCGCTTTTTCCGCCGCCTCCTTCGCCTCGGCATAGTTCCGTAGCGCATCGTGAGCGACGGCGAGGTAAGACCAGCCTTCGGGGAGCGCCGGATCGAGCTGGACGGCGCGGTTCAACTCCTCGATGGCGCGGCGCATGGAGTTCTGCGTGACATAGAATTTGCCCAGAAGCAGATGGGCGGGAGCGGAGTTAGGATGCGTGCCTGCAAACTGGCGCAGCTCCCCGAACGCCGCTGTCGTCAGCCCGCTTCCCAGCAGCGCGCGCGCCCATTCGTCCCGCAGGCGCGGCGAGTCGGGGTCCAGCCCTACCGCCTTGCGCAGGATCGGATCGGCAGCGGCAAACTGCGCCCGCTGATTGAGGCGCAGGCCGAGATAGTAAAGGAGACGGGGATCGTTGTCTCCACGCGTGCGCCGCTCGCGTTCCAGAGACGGCAAGGACAAACGCGCCAGGCGGCGTTCCTGGTACCACGGCGTCTGTACAAGGAACAGCCCGATGGCAAGGAGCAACAACGCGACAACAAGGGGCAGGCGCAGACGTCGGAACCAGCCGGGGCGTGCAGGCGCACTTGTTTTGGATGCCGTTAGAGGAGGGAGGGCGGTGGTTGAGACCGCCCTGCTTTCTTGCTTCATCGAGTCTCTACAGAGAGTGAGCGGGATTACTCGTGGTCGTGCCACAGGTCGCCGGGCGTGCCCAGCTTGGCCTTGAGGGAGTCGGCGTCTATGACCTTGCCGTGCCCATCGGCAAAGACGGCGTTGACCTTGCCGCTATGCCGCGAATGGGGCCGCCGCGCGCCGTTGACGGTCCAGTCGCCATCGCCGGCCAGTCCGGGAACGCCGAAGTCCCAGTCCGTGCTGCCCCAGGGGTTCTGCGCCTTCCAGACCTTGGGGTTGAAGGCGAACGGGCCGCAGGGACCGGTGGCATTGTCGCCATTGTTGGTCTCGTAGCCTGTGCAGAGGCTCGGATACTCGTCGCCCTGGTGCCAGTTGGGATCGGCGGCGATGGTTTCCGGAGTATAGATCTGCGCTGAGTCACAGAAGGCGACGACGTTGGCCGGGCGTCGCACAGCAGCCTGGGCCTTACCGATATAATGATCGGGCTTATCTCCCGGAGCCGCATCGTTCCACCCATTGGTCAGGCCGCTCGCCGCCGCATTATAGCCATAGCTCGTCGGGCCGTTTGGGTCGCCTGCGGGCATGTCCGGGCAGGAATAGACGCCCCAGTTCCCCTTGGCGTCGTACATGTCGTTGGGGTTGCCGTATTTTTGAATGTACGGTTTCAGGACAATGCGCCACATAGTCGTGCCGGCGGGCGCGCCGCCAGCGCCCGGCATCCATCCGCAGGGATAGGTCTCATCGTAGTCCTGGACATACTGCATCGTGCCCAAGCCGATCTGCTTGAGGTTGGAAAGACAGGAGATGGCGCGGGCTTTTTCACGGGCCTGCGCGAAGACCGGGAAGAGAATGGCGGCCAGGATGGCGATAATGGCGATTACGACGAGCAATTCGATCAGGGTAAATGCCCCACGCTTACGCATTCTTGCATCCTCCTTGGATGGCAGTAAACTTGGCACAATGCAAAAAGTGGATTGTACTTCCTAAAAGCCAGAGGGTTTGTCGTACTTGCTTCACCTACCTTCCCAAACGCGCGACATGTGGTCATGTCGTCTTCTCCATAACCCCGGCGCCCCTCCGGGGCACCCGCCGGTACATAGGTTTGATTGTAGGGCGCACGATGACTGCGAGAAGCGATGTGCGGCCTTAGACACCCGCCGGTACATAGGTTTGATTGTAGGGGCAATTCGTCCTCTTGTCAAGGGCTTTGCAAGACAATCTCTGTCGCCTGCAAGAAACACCTACGGCTCGTCTTCGCTCTCCGGCTTGCTTGCGGGAGGCAAGCCACGCTCAAAACGCAAGAGCATGTTTTCCAGACGCAACCGTTGGATTTCGCGGTCCCGTGAAGTCTATGACTTTCTGCCACATGGCCTACCACATCGTCTTCAAGCGGGAGAGAACGACCCGGTTTTCGGCTTCTAGACGCGCGGTTTCCGCCTTGAGACATTCGATTTCGGTACGGTCTTTCTGCATTAATTCATCCAGTCGTCTCATTCCTGTCAGTAGTTGGTCAGCGATGGCTTTGTAGTCGGCGGTGGTTTTGCGCTTGGGCTTGCTCAGCATCGTTTCGCTCATGGTTCTCCTCCGCCTCCATCATACCATAGAACCCTCCGCCTGTACAGAGCGATAACGCGCCAGGGCACATGCAGAGCGTGCCGACTCACGGATTCCCTGCCCCTACAGTAGACCACGACCGCCTTGTTTCGGGAATAATCGGGAAGGGTCACATGGTCAGTTCTTGAGGTTTCACTCCGAGGGCGGCCAGCAGCAGCCCATTGACCACCATCATGACGAAATCGCCCACGATCAATCCCAGGCAGAAGGGCAGCATCCGACGATAAGCGCGCAATCCGCCGTAGCGCAGCAGCGCGCCTTTGACCAGCCAGGCCAAGGTAAAGGCCATCCAGAAGAAGTGGCAGTTATAGTCGGAGGCGATGGCAAAACCGATGGGATGCAGGGGAAACGCGAGGAAGTTGGTGCGCAACAGGAACAGAAGCTGTGTGATCCCCACGCCCACGCCGACCGCCAGGGTCGCAGCGGGATTAAAACCGAACTGCCTGGGGTTCTCAGCCCAGCTATTGAGCCTATCCGTGGCCCAGGTGAAGACCGTATAGGAAGGCTGGACGCTCTGCCCACTCATCGCGCCATGCCGGGTAAGCGCCATCCCCGCAGCCAACAGTCCCAAGCCGATGCCCAGCACCGCAGCGCACAGCATCCCGACCATTAAGGGGCGCCCCACCCCGCCGCCGCGCTCTGCGACCTTGAGCGCCTCCACCTGTAGCGGCATGAGATTGCTGCGCTGGCCGTAAGTCAGCCCATAGTTGAGCAGCTGCATTCCCACCACCTGATCTACCTGGGTCAGCGAGGTAGCGCCGATGGTGCCGGCGAGCATCTGCACGGGCGCCATGCCGAGCATACCGTAGGCGACGACCCCCAGCTCCGCCCGGATACGTCCGAGGGCGACCGCCGTCAGGAGCATCAGGCAGAAGAAGGCGAAGGCAAAGGAGGCCGATAGGCCCAGCCACAGGCTCCAGCCCCAGAGGCCGAGAATGCCGAGGCCCACCAGGCTAGCGGCGAGGCGATAGGAAATCGCCGTCTCCCTGTCCTCAGATGCCTGGCGATCCGGGAGCTTCCGAAAGCCCCAAAGCAGATGCCGCCGCGCCGACCAGAGCGCGCCGATTCCCAGCCCCAGATACGCGCCGTAAGAGATATGGTTGAGATACAGCCCGCCCGCTGAGCCATAAACCCCGTTCACGTCTCCCCGGCCCGCAAACGCCGCCCCGACCAGCGCCAGCCGCCACATCCAGTAACAGAGTACCGTCGAAAAGAGCACATCCAGGGGCGCGAGAAAGGCCATTCCAAACATCCAGAGCGGACAGCCGATGAAGATGTCGCCCAGTGCGGACCAGGGCGGCAGCGGAAAAGGACAGGGTATCTGGCGAATATCCACCGGGATAGAGGGTAAGAAAGGGAAAAGCGGCTGCCAGCGGTTGAGCGTGGCCAGCCCCGCAGCCAGCGCCGCGCCGCTCCAGAACGCGCGACGGCGCCACAGGGGCGGGTCCTCCGCAAACAAGGCCACCGGCAGCGTGGCGAGGGGGTAGGCTAACCGCTGCTGCTGCGACCAGCGCCGATGCAGCAGACAACTGAGGCCCAGGTAGACCATGCTCAGGGTCGCCAGCAGACCTGTCCAGCCTGCCAGTGGCTTGATCCACGCGACCCACAGCCCCTCGGACCAGAAGGCATGGTTGCCCAGCACCGCCGCGTTGGCGGCAAGGGTATCCGTTACGAGGAGTCGCGGCGGCAGGCTTGCCAGCCATTCACTGCGCCAATCAGGCGGGTGCGCCAGCGGACTAGAGGGAAACGCGAGCAGGCCCGTCAGCGCAAAGGCGCCATCGAAGCTGATGGGGGCCGTTCCCAGGGTCAGCAGAATATACAGGGCCAGGAAGTCCCTTGCGCGCCACCGCCAGCGTTCACTCCTGCGCAGCGGAGTGAAGAGAAGCAGAGCCAGGAGGGTCTCCGTGAGCACCAGGGGTGAAAGGCTCCACATGCTGCCGAGCGCAATGAAGCGGACCATCTCGACCTCGGTGAGCAGCCAGGCGTTGAGCGCGATGCCGATGACGGCGGCGACGACCACCCGCCCGCGCAATCCGATACCGTGCGCAACGGCCCGCGCGCTCCGCTCGGGTTGGTTATCCTGCGCTCTATCCCTGGATTTCGCTTCCGCATCCAATCGCCTACGCTCCCCCCCTCGGCGTTGCCTGACCCATTCACCTGGCTCTTTTGCGTATTCGACTGAGCGCTGTTCCCTTCCTGTACTCGCTATCAGTGTGGCTCGTGGCGGAGCCGCCGGAATGTTCTGCACGCCTGCGTCCAGACCACCGATAAGCAACAACGCGCCCCGACGCGCTCAGCGCGGGAAGTTGACGATCGTAAAATTGAGTGGGTACTGGTTGCGGCGTGACACGGGCGAGCCAGAGCGCGTCGGGTTGAGGTCCTTCTCCAGATTAGAGACGCTGAAGTCGCCTAACTGCTCTGCCGGGATCTGGCCGTGCAATCTCAGGCTAGGTCTTGTGCAAGTAGTCTATTGGGTGGTATCCCGTTACAAGCTCAATCGGATCGAGCGCGCCGAACTAGCTTGTGCAAGTAGTCTATTGGGTGGTATCCTCTTGCTATGCTACCACCCCTTTACGTTCGTCCACTCACACCAGACGAGCAGGCCCAACTGGAAGCGGGCTTGCGCTCCAAAAGCGCCTTTACTCTGCGCCGGGCCCAGATCGTGCTGGCTAGCGCACAAGGACACAAGCCCTCGGCCATTGCCAAGCAACTGCATTGGCGCCGTGCAAACTGTCCGCAACGGTATTAAGGCCTTCAACGCAGGCGGCTTGGCCTGTTTGACTGAAGGCTCCTCCCGCCCCAAGTCGGCGGTTCCGGTGCTGGATGGGGCCAAGCGCGAGCGCCTGCGGGCTCTGCTGCATCAGTCGCCGCGAGCCTATGGTAAAGCCTACAGCACCTGGACGCTTCCGCTGTTAGCCCAAGTGGCTAAGGAGCAAGGCGTGTCGGAGCGGGTCTTGTCGGGCGAGACGATCCGACAGGCGATGCAACGGTTGGGCTTTGATTGGAAGCGGGCCAAGCGCTGGAGCACCAGTCCCGACCCGGCTTATGCGCGCAAAAAAACCGACGCGAACGCCTGATAGCCTTGTTGGAGCGCCATCCCGACTGGCAACTGGGTTATAAGACGAGGTCTGGTTTTCTCGCTTGGCACAGCCCTCCCTGCACACCTGGACAGAGGCCAAGCCGCTGCCTCTTTTGGAGACAGAGGCCGACAAAGCCGACCCCGCTCCCAAAGCCCTGGCCTGTTACGGGGTTCTGCTCTCCGATACAGGCCAGAGGCTGCTGCGCTTTGTCCAGGGGCGTCCGGTCAGCCAGGTCACCTGTGACTTCCTGGCCTGGCTAGCCGAGCAGATGACAAAGCAGGGCAAGAAGGCCCTGGTACTCCTCTGGGACAATGCCTCCTGGCATAAGAGCCAGCCGGTGCGCACCTGGCTCCAAGCGCATAAGCGCACAGTTAAGAAAGCAGGGGGCTGTCGTCTGCTGGTTTGCCCTCTGCCCAGCAAGAGTCCCTGGCTCAACAACATTGAGCCCAAGTGGGTCCATGGCAAGCGGGCCCTTGTCGAACCCGACCGGAAGTTGACGATGGCAGAACTCAAAGAGCGTCTGTGTGCCTACTACCAGTGCGAACTGCTCGAGCCCCTCGCACAACAGGTCACTTGAGGGGGCACTAGGTCAATACCAGTTCTACTGCTATCTCGTTCAGTTGACCGGGAGTGGACATCAAGTCTATCTGGCCGTGAGTGAGGAGGCGTATCATAGCATTCTGGAGCGAGACGGCCTGCGGGAAGTTGTGGTTTTAAGCCGGATGGCGATTCTGGTCGTCAATGTCACGAAGGAGGAGATCGTCCGATGGATCGAGTAAGCCGCTATCGCACCCTTATCAAGCGCCTGCTGCTGGAAAAAGAGGCGCTGTTTCGCCGCTGCGGGCAAGAGGGCCATGAGCAGTATTGCGCGCTGGATGAGGAGCGGGACCAGTACCTGCTAGTCAATACCGGCTGGGTAGGGGAACGCCGTCTGCACGGCGCAACCCTCTATCTACGCATTCAGGACGGCAAGATATGGATTGAGGAGGACTGGACGGAAGACGGCATCGCCAATGAGTTGGTGGCGAACGGCGTGCCGAAGGAAGACATTGTTCTGGGCTTTCAACCGCCCTCGGTGCGTTCCCAGACCGAGTTTGCAATCGCCTGAGCGCCGCCTTCTTCAGCCATCTCACCCAAAGCTTCCCTGCCTGCCTTTCTCTCGCTGGAAGCTTAACGCGGCCCAACCTCCGAGGTGACAATCGAGAAGGGCGGCAGAGTGAGGCTGCCTTCCTTGCGGGCGGGGTTGGGCGTGTAGTTGAGCCAGACGAGGAGGTTGGGCTTGCAGGCGGCGACAAAGACGCCGTCCTCCTGGCCGTCCCCCTGAACCATCGCGCGTACCGCCGGGCTGAGTCGGTCCAGCTTCGCCAGCTCGCCCGTCACGAAGGCGCGGTACTCGGCGCTGTCGGGATTGCCGTGGAAGACCAGGACGCGTCCCTTGCCTTGATTGGCGTCCACTCCCAGCAGATTCCTGTAGGGGCTGTCGTCTCCCTCCACCGTGCGCAGGCGGCCCATGCCGTCCGCGTAGAACAGCACGCCGCCCTGCCGCACCCACTCCGTAATGGCCTGCCAGGTCTTCGCCTCGGAGACGCTGCCCTCCAGCAAAATCAGCGCCTTCACGCGCTCCAGACCGCCGTCGGCGATCTGCCCGTCGCTCATGTAGTCGAAGTCGAAGCGGTCGCGCAGGGGCTGAACGCGGCCCAGGAAGTCGTTGCCGTGAAGCTTGATATAGGTCTCCGGGTAGTAGACGGCGATCTCTGCGTAGGGCCGATAATCCCGGAACTGCCCGCCCCAGCGGATAAAGTTCTGGCGGGCCTGCTCGCTGTCGAAGAGGTTGGGGAAGTAGTAGTGCAGGCCGAGGGCGCCGGAGGTCGCCGCGTTATAGATGCGGGCGATGACGCCGTTGGCATCCACCCCGCCCGCCGGCTCAAAGCTGAAGTAGGCGCGGTACTGCCGGCCCGCCGAGGCCACCCAGCGCGTCAGGGAGAAGTTGGCGCGGTAGTCGCTGCCCTCGTTGGTGATGCGCACGCCCCCGCCAATCTCCGCCGCCGCCTTGCACTGCGCGCCGAAGTCCGAGCCGTGCTCCGGCGGCGCATGCCCGCCTGTGCACAGGTAGATGCCACCCTGCGGGAAGTTCTTGCGCGTCTCGCGCAGCCAGAAGCGCGCGTAGTCGGTCATGGAGCCGATGTACCAGTCCACGAAATCCAGCCAGGCGCGGTCGTTGGGGGCATCTTTGCGCAGGAAGGGCCGCACCTGATTGATGTTGCCAAACTGCGTCCCCCAGGCGTCGCGCAATCGGCTCGTGCCGCCGTACTTCTGGATCAGCCAGAGCCGGAAGCTCTCCACCGCGTACTTATCGCCCGCCCAATAGCCCGGATGTGTATGATACGGCCCGTGAATATCCGCCGTCCAGTCGTTGCCGGTGACGGGATAGATGGCTTCGCCGTAGTTGCCGGTGATGCCGAGCAGAATCGACTCGATGACGCCGGTCGGGCGATAGTGGTCGCAGAAGGCTTTGATGAAGCGGGCGACATGCTGGCGCAGGGTCGGGTTCCAGAGCGATTGCACGTCCGACTCCTGACCGTGCTCCAGGCAGACGTAGCCCTGCGAACCCGGCTTTTTGTAGTACCAATCCGGCAGGCTGTAGGCCGAGCCGATGATGAGGAACGGCACCCACTTCAGCCCGTGCCGCTTGTAGACCTGCACGAACCGGTCGTAGACGCTCCAATCGTAGCGGCCCGGCGCAGGCTCGCAGAGGTTCCAGCGCACATAGCCCTCATGGCTGGTCACGCCGAGCGATTTAAGCGCGGGCATGGCCGCTTCCAGAGCGCGGGATTGGGGTACGGCGTCGGACACATGGGCCGGGTCAAACCCGCCGATAATAAGCTGCTTTCCCGGCCCGATATGCACCAGCGGCTTCACGTCCACCACCCCGATTCGGTCGGCCTCCTCCCAGTTAGCCGGGCGCGCGTGCGTCAACCGCACCGAGCGGACGAAGAGGCGCGGCCCGCTCAGGCGGAAATCCGCGCCCAGGTTCTCCCGATGGGCGAAGAGCGGGCGCTGCAAACGGAAGATGGCGGTCTTCCACTGCCTGGCTCCGAGCGACCAGCCGCCCGCCTGCTCCTCTGCCGCCCGATACTTCGCGCCCAGATCGTCGCCGATTGCGCTGTCGTACTCCAGCCGCAGCCCCGCGCCGATCCCATCGTCAAAATAGCTGACCACCGCGTAGATCGGCCCGCTCGCCCCCTGCGCGCGGCCCGCATCCACCTGAAAGTAGAGGTAGGCAGAGGGCGGCGTGGTTCCTGCCTGCGTAGTCAGGCAGCGCGCCCCGCCGCGCGTGGCCGACGCGACCACACCGTCCGCGCCGCTCAAGGCCCGAATCCCTTTATCCTCGAAACCTGCCGCCGTTACGCTCCACGCCGCGCCTTCCAGCCGGTCGGCAGCCTGTCCCCTGCGGTACGCGACGCCTGTCAGCAATAGCAGGCACGCGACGCCCCATACAGCTTTCCTCAGAATCATGGCAACCTCATTCACCTTCGATCGTCCACCCGCGCCCCTCTTCGCGCGGCAGGGAGAATGAGAACGGCCCCACCCCGGCCTGCGGCCACCCCTCCCCCAAGAACAGGGGAGGGGAGAGTCCGTGCAGCGAAGCCTCCCCGGGAAAAGGGCGATTCACTGCGCTTAGCACGAACAGCAGAGCTAACTTTGCAGGAGGTCTCCTGGCGGGATTATCGGCCAGAAGCGGAATTATCCTGCGGGCTACGCCCCGCCGCACCGACGGGACGTCCGGGCATCATCGGCCCCGTCGCAGACGCCGGAGGCTGCGGCATGTTATTGACGACCTTCACGCGCTGGGTCATCACCAGCCCGATGAACGATTGCAGGCGCTTCTGGTCGTACTGCTCCAGGGCCGCCTCGCGCTCCTCCGCCGGGATGTCCTGGCCCAGCTTCTCCACCTTGATTAAATGATACCCGAACTGCGTGCGCACAGGCTCGCTGACCTCGCCTGGCTTGAGGCTGAACGCCTTATCCTCGAAGGGCTTGACCATGCTGCCGCGCATGAATACGCCCAGATCGCCACCGTTGGCCTTGGAGGGATCGTCGCTGTTCTCCTGGGCCGCCTGCTCGAAGGTCTTCTTGCCGGACTTGATCTCCTTGGCGATCTGGGTGATCTTGGCGAGCGCGTCAGCGTCTTGCTTCTTGATGTTCTCCTCTTTCATGTCCGGGGTCGGCTGGGGTACCGAAATCAAGATATGCCGCGCCTGGATAAAGTCTCCCGCGCCGATCGGATGGCCATAGGTCTTTTCCAGATCCTTTTCAATCAGGGCATCGGCCTGCCAGATAGGGCGCTGGGTGGCCGCAAACGACGCGCGCGTATAGCCTAGTTGCGTCAGGAACTGGTCGTCGGTGAGGTTGTCGGGGATAAGCTTGCGCTTGCGCGCGTTCTGGAGCAGTCTTGTCAGGTGGGCGTTCATCTGGGCGTCGGTCAACTGCACGCCCTCCCTGGCAGCGACCTGGTTAAGCGCCTCCTCCACCAGCATACGCTGTAGAACCATGCGTACCAACTGTGTCGGCTGCTGGCGGAGCGCCGCCAATGCCTGCGCGCGGGTAATGGTAAACTGGGCCTTGTTGTCCGGGCCGAACAGGGTATCCGCCGCCTTCAGGCCGACCGCCTGCCCGACGGACTGGAGGAACCCTTCCGGGTTCTCCTTACGAACGCGCTCGAACAACTGGTCCCAGGTAATCGGCTTGCCGTCCACGCTGGCGACGACTTCCGAGTTGGCCGCCGCCGTGGGAACGGCCGGCCTGGCCGCGCCTACCGAAGCCGGCTTCTGCGGGGCGGGCTTGTTGTTTGCGCCCTGCGCCTGGGAGGGCGCCGGGGCCACGGCCCACAGGGAGGCAGCCAGCAACGCGGGCCATGCGTTCTTCAACATGCACATCTCCTTTCAAACGAAGGCCGCTTACGGCCTGATGAGAGCGATCCGTTACGATTACGGCAAGAGAAGGCGGCGCGGTTCCTGATCGCCTTACCGGCACCGCCCGTGTATTATAGGGGATAGATGTCCCTCCCGTCAATGAGGATTGACACTGCCGCCTCGATCTGCTACAATGCAGGCGAAAATTCGGCGCCAGGCCGCGCTAAGAAGATACCGCGCAGTCATCCTCATTGATGAGAGGCTTCATGTCCGTTTTGCCCTCCACGCCCGTTCCTTCTCGCATCCAGAAGGCCGTTATCCCTGCCGCGGGTCTCGGCACGCGCTTGCGCCCTCTCACGCGGGCTATCCCCAAAGAACTGCTGCCTGTCGGGCGGCAACCCGTGCTGGCCTATGTCGCGGAGGAGTTGCGCGGGGCCGGCATTACGCAGGCGCTGTTTATCGTCTCAGAGAACAAGCCGCAGATACGGGCCTTCTTCGGCGCGGAGCATACGGGCGATACAGCCCGCGCGGATCTGCCGACGCTGCGCTGCGACTACGTGATCCAGAAGGAGCAGCGAGGATCGGGCGATGCCCTGCTCTACGCAGAGGAGTGGGTCGGCGCAGAGCCTTTCGTGGTGGCCTTCGGAGATTGCCTGATCGAAGCCGATCCACCTGGCGATCCCTCTGAGCCGCTGCGCCGCCTGATGGCAACCCACACAGAGCACGATGCGGCGGCCTCCGTGCTTGTGGAAGCGGTCTCCTGGGACAAGGTATCGCGCTATGGCGTGCTGGCCCCGGAGCGCCCGCTGCCCTCCCTGCCGACCGAGCCGTTTGCCGCCGCCGATATTATCGAAAAGCCTGCGCGCGAGGAAGCGCCCAGCAACCTGGTCGTGGCGGCGCGTCTGACATTGCAGCCCGCCATTTTTCCGGCACTGCGCCGCACGCCGCTGGATGCGCGCGGCGAACTCAATATGATAGATGCCGTGCGCGCCCTACGCCGCGCCGGAGCGCCGCTGTGGGCGGTGCCCTTGCGCGCCGGGGAGGCCCGCCGCGACATCGGCAACTTTGAGAGCTTCTTTGCCGCCTTTGTCCGCGCTGCACTGCGCGATCCCGAGGCCGGTGAGGCAGCGCGCCAGGCTGTCGAAGAGGTCCTGCATGTCACGGAGAGCCCGAGCGCGAGTGATCCAGGGTAGCGTCACTTTCCTCCTTTTCTGACAGGAAAGGCGACGTTTTGCAGCAGATGCGGCCAGATAATCGTATCAAGTAAGGATTATTTGCAAAACAGCCCAGTGTATGAGTTTGAATTCAAGTAGCGAGGGAGGAAGGTTTGAGAGTTCCACTGGCCGACTTGCCCACTCAGTACCAGCGCCTCAAGGCAGACATCGATGCCGCTCTGCTTTCAGTCCTGGAGAGCGGACACTTCCTCGACGGAGAGCC
>Ga0070741_10014267_pt1 | contig 13787 bp, 13 predicted proteins | sample Coa_R1_4_FD_66440 | JGI IMG/M metagenome (GOLD analysis project Ga0070741, IMG submission 66440) | Surface soil microbial communities from Centralia Pennsylvania, which are recovering from an underground coalmine fire - Coalmine... | ecosystem: Environmental > Terrestrial > Soil > Unclassified ... | reverse complement strand
CGTCATTTTATCGACGATAGTTCCGTCGCGTCCGATGTAAAACGTTGTCGGCAGGTACTGCACATCGCCGTAGTCATCGGAGACCTGGTCGGTGCCGAGCAATACCTGGTAATTGACGCCCAGCTCATTGGCAAACTTAGCAATCGTTGCCGGCTCGGTGTCGTCCATCGCCACGCCCAACACGATCAAACCGTCTTTACCGTACTGCTTCTGCAGGTCCGCGAACCAGGGCATTTCAACTTTGCAGGGCGGGCACCAAGTGGCCCAGAAGTTCAGCAGAACAGCTTTGCCGCGAAAATCCGAGAGTCGTACTTTCCTGCCGTCGAGTGAGGTCAATGTGAAGTCGGGCGCCTGCACGCCATGCACGTCGCCCACCAGCTTCAGCGGGCCGTGCTTACGCGCGCGATCCAGATATTTGCCGCTGGCCAGCATGGCCATAACGGCCACGACCAGGGCGATGAACACCACCGCGTTTCGTCTCACAAAATCCTCACTACAGCGCGAAACGGTTGAGGAACGAAAGATATCCCGAAAGCACCCGAAGATTATTCAGGAAGATCAACACCCCAATCGCAATCAACAGCACCCCGCTGCAAACCTCGACGGTATGCAGATGACGGCGGAAGCGCCCGTAGAACGCCAGGAACCGGTCTACCCCCAGGGAGGTCAGCAGGAACGGCACGGCCAGTCCTAAAGAGTATACCGCCAGCAGGACCACTCCCTTCCAAACGGTTTGCTGGGCGCCCGCCAGAACCAGGATGGTGGCCAGGATGGGGCCGATGCACGGGGTCCAGCCGAAGGCGAAGGCAAATCCCACGGCAAAGGAGCCCACTGCCGTCGCCCCGCCCTTCACTTCGTGCATGCGCTTGTCGGCGTAAAGCGCCTTGATCTTCAATATTCCAGTGAGATGCAGGCCGAAGATGATGACTACGATTCCAGCGATTTTCGACAGAAGGGAGTGATATTCGTTTACGACTTGCCCTACTCCGGTCGCCACCGCTCCCAGGGCCACGAAGACCACGCTGAACCCGAGTACAAAAGTCAGCGAATGCAGCATCACGGTGCGAAACATGCGGCGTTGCGGCGACTGCAGCTCTTCAACACTCGCTCCGGAAATGAGCGACACGTAACCCGGCACCAGCGGCAGCACGCAGGGCGAGAGGAACGACAATATGCCTGCGAAAAACGCAGCGAGAGGCAGCGGCAGACTGTGCATAGCTCAGTGCGTTAACAACGCTGTACCGCAACACGGTCGCGGTGATCCACCTGGGAGCGGGTGGCTACTACTACGAGTGACGGTAGTATTCAGACGTTGTCAGCCTAAGAAGGTTACACCAATGTTCCAGTTTTAGCCACCGGTCTGTGCGGCAGTATTATGGTCGGTTTGCGCAGCCCTGACCAGGATTCCGATATAACGATAGAGTCGCCGGGGTTATGCGGATCGTACTTTACCGAGGCGGGCAAGCCCAACCGGCAGGAGTACAGGTCGATGAACTGCCGGAGGTGGGTAACATCCTGAGAAGCTTCGTAGGTCACGCCTGCCACATCGTAGTTGTAGACCAACAGTACCATCTGGCGGCCGGTTTCGTCGTCTTCGAGCTCCAGCACGTCAATAACATTGCCGTCAATGATGCGACCGCCACGCGTGAGCTCGGTCCGCCGCTCGCGCTCCACTTCTTCTTCCGGGCGTTTGTTCTTGCGCGACAGCAGGGCGTAACCAACGATGGCTGCAGTAAGGCCGAAGGCTAGAGCCGAGTAGAGCCGGAAGGAATTCATGGGGTTGCTGTGTTACCGACAGCCTTGCTCCCAAGATAGCCGGAGAGCGCGCCGATGGGAATAGGAAACTTGGTTACCGGAGTACCCCAATTTTCACAGCCGACGCGGTGACTCTCGTTTCTACAGCGTGCCAACTTTTTGGTATCGGGCCACCCGTTAACGGTCAACCACCGGATTGCGCAGTGTGCCGACGCCCTCGACAGATATTTCCACGACGTCGCCGGCGTTCAGTGGACTGACTCCCGCCGGTGTGCCTGTCGCAATCACATCGCCCGCCTCGAGGGTCATCACTTGGGTGATGAAGCGCACCAGGACATCGAGCGGGAACAGGAAGTCCGCCGTAGTGCCGTCCTGCCGCAATTCGCCGTTGACGCGTGTCTGCACTCCCACGCCCTTCCATGGATCGAGCCCGGCGACCACCGCCGGCCCGATCGGGCAGAAGGTGTCGAATCCCTTGGCGCGGCTCCATTGCCCGTCTTTGTTCTGCAGGTCCCGGGCAGTCACGTCGTTCAGGCAGCTATATCCCACAATGTAGGGGCGCACATCTTCGGAGTCCCCCAGCCGGTAGCAGCGTTTGCCGATCACGACCGCCAGCTCGCCTTCGTGGTCCACGCGTTGCGATAGATCAATCGGACGCCGGATTTCTTCCCCAGGAGCGATTACCGACGACGGCGGCTTCAGAAAGAACAGCGGCTCGGTCGGGATTGCATGGTTCAACTCCTTGGCGTGCTCACGATAATTGCGCCCGATGCAGACGATCTTAGTGGGCTCAGCAGGAGCAAGCAGGCGGACAGCTTCGATGGCCAGGTCGCATTTCTGAGCGCCATCAAATGTTCTGGGACCAAACGGGGGCCCTGCTTGCGCCTGCGTGATCCGCTCCACGCCGCCCACGGTTTCGATCAGTCCGTAACGGCTGGCGCCTTGGTGAGAGAACCTGCAATATTTCACGTTGAGTCCTCGAATCCTTACTTTGCGGGCGCGGTTTCGCTGGCTGGCGCCGAGCGTGCGCTCTCGTTGCCGCGCAGATCGACAGCCGAAACAGCATAAAAATACTGCTTGCCGGCTTCAATCGCTTCGTCGCGGTAGGAAGGCGTTGCAATTAGCTGCTGATTGAGCTTGCGTGGCGCCTCGCCTTGCGTCCAACGGAAGACGTTGTATCCGGCCAGATCGCTTTCCAGGTTCGGCGCCCAGGTCAGATCGATGAACGGCTTCTGTCCGACACTGGAGAAGACAGCCTGCAACCCCGCAGGCTGGGCCGGAGGATAGATGTCGCGAGTGAACACCTCGACTGTCGGCGAATCCTCTCCTTCGACAGCACCGGCCCTGCCATCGGCATTGACCTCGCCCAGGGTCGTGATGCGGTATTCATAGTGTTGCTCCCACGCAAAGGTCTTATCGCGGTACGATCCTGTCGCCGACGGTTCGACATCATCGAGCACAATGTAGGCGGGAGCTCCCACTGGTCGCCGCATAATGCGATAGCGATAGGTTACCCCGGCGGGAGGCTGCGGCGGCGCCGGTCCGGACCAGCAGACGTGCACCCCGTCAGCGCTCACCTCGGCGGAAATCTTTTCCGGCGCGGCGATCACCGGCACCAGCGGAACGGTCACCTGATTTGAGATCCCGGCGCTGCGCCCACGCCCATTAATCTCCTCAACCCCATAAGTCACGAAGCCGGCGGGATTCGCCAGACCGAGCTGCGGAGGCAGAACATCGACATAGTGGATGCGGACCAGACCGGGCGCGGGCCCTCCCTTTTCCTGCTGCGGCACTCTGGGCGTCGGGGGCTGCACGTCGGCCACCGTGTCGCAGGTCGCCATCAGGGTTGTGCCTTCCCAGCGGCAGATGCGCGTCACAGGATTGCGTTTGATGTTTGTGTGGTCCGTGTTCTTGCGGGGCAGCGTCCACTCCAGATCGACTTTGTTGCCCCGCCGCGAGGCGGTTAGGTCATCGACCGGAACCGCTAGGTTGAGTGAAGGCAGCTGCGGCGCCCCGGGCGTTCCACACCCACAGCACCACGCCATCAGCAGAGCACTCCCGATCAGCCCAACCGGCCAGAGTTTCATGGAAGCTAACAGAGTAGCAAATCAGCTCAGCGGATTGTGGAAGCGGATACCGGTGGAAAACAAAACGCAAACACCGGGACCATCCTGCTTTTTCTGCCCATTGCCCATGGTTCACGATCCGCTATGGCAGCATCTCATTCACAACGGAGCGACCCATGAGCCAACAGAGCATTCCTGACGAGCAGGTTGTCCCTCTTGATGACATCGCGGCTGGCGTTCGCGGGCTGCGCATCGCATTCGTAAATGTGTTCGGCATCGCGCATCCCGACGGCTCCTGGACACTGGTGGACGCGGCTCTGCCCTTCAGCGAGACGCTGATTCGGCGTTGGGCGGAGAAGAACTTCAGCGGCCCGCCGAATGCAATCTTGCTCACGCACGGGCATTTCGATCATGTGAGTGCAGCGGCCGAACTGGCGGGCGCGTGGAACGTTCCCATCTACGCGCATCCGTTGGAGTTTCCCTATCTCACCGGCCAGCGCGAGTACCCGGCGCCGAACGTGGGCGCGGGCGGCGGGCTGATGTCACTGCTGTCCCCGCTGTATCCACGCGGACCGGTGAACCTGGGCCCAGGGTTGCGCGAGCTGCCATTTGCCGGAAGCGAGCCGGCATCCATGCCGCAGATGCCGGGGTGGGAGGCGATCCACACGCCCGGACACACGCCGGGCCACATGTCATTCTTTCGGCCGGTTGATCGCGTGCTCCTGGTTGGAGACGCGTTCTGCACTACCAAGCCGGAGTCGTTCTTCGAGGCGGCGATCGCGCAGTCACCCGAACTGCATGGGCCGCCTGCGTACTTCACCATGGATTGGGATGAGGCGGGCCGGTCGGTCCGGCGCTTGTCTGATCTGGCGCCGGCGCTGGTGGCGCCCGGCCACGGCAAGCCCCTGGCTACCGCGGTGGTGCGGCAGGAGTTGCAGCGCCTCGCCCAGGAATTTGTCACCGGCGAGAACCTGCCGGAAAACCAAAAGAAGAAAGCAGACGCGCCGGTGCTGCCGGGCGCGGAAACGGAAGTGGCTTAGCTCAGCAGGTTTGAGAAATGATTAAGTCACCGCCACAGGGGCGGGTTAAGAATCCCCATCGAATCCAGGCGGATTTTGCGGGAAAAAGCTCTCTCTCGCGCTGGATTAATCACTTCGCGTCTGCGCGCTGAACGGCCGGCTGGGCTGGCGTCTTGGAGACCGGGATCGCGGTGTTCTCTCCAGCCACTAACGATATCCACTATTCACCCGGTTCCAGCTTCTTCACCAATAGCTCATTCACCAACCCCGGATTCGCCTGCCCTTTGGATGCCTTCATCACCTGTCCTACGAAGTAGGACATCACGGTCTTCTTGCCGCCCCGGTACTGCTCCAGTTGCTTCGGATTGCCGGCAATCACCTCGTCGATGATCCGCTCGATCGCCAAAGTGTCGGTGATCTGCTGGGGCTTCTCCTTCTCATAGACCACGGGGAAGTCTTCGCCACGTTCGAAGGCGAGATCGTAGAGCTGCTTCAGGATCTTGCCGCTGATTGCCCCGCTCTCCACCAGGTCGGCCGACATCGCCACGCCCTTCATCGAGATCGGCGACTGCTCGATCTCCAGTCCTTTGGCTTTCAGCCGGCCCATCAGCTCGCTCTGCACCAGGTTGGCGACCCGCTTGGGATTCTTCGCCGTCGCGGCCGCAGCTTCAAACTGCTCGGCCAGCGCCCGCGTGCCGGTCAGCGTGGTCGCGTCATATTCGGTGATGCCGTACTGCGCGACCAGTCGCGCCCGCCGGGCCTCTGGCAACTCCGGCATCGTGGCGATGATCTCCTCACGCCAGGTTTGGTCGATCGCCAACGGCAGCAAATCGGGCTCCGGAAAATAGCGATAATCGTGCGCCTGCTCTTTCGAGCGCATGCCGAAGGTTTTGCCCTCGGCTGCGTTGTACAGCCGCGTTTCCTGCTCGATTCGTCCTCCCGATTCCAATACCTGCTCGTGCCTTTCGATTTCGTACTCCAGCGCCTGGCGGATGTAGCGGAACGAATTCACGTTCTTCACTTCGGTCTTGGTTCCGAACTCGCGCTGCCCGCGCGGCCGGATGCTGACATTGGCATCGGCGCGCAGCGAGCCCTCCTCCATGTTGCAGTCGCTCACGCCGGTGTAGAGGATGATCTCCTTCAGCCGGGTCAGGTATTCGTACGCTTCGTCGGGCGATGCGATGTCGGGTTCACTGACGATCTCGATCAACGGCACGCCGGAGCGGTTCAGGTCGATCGAGGTCCACTGGTGGCTGTCTGGCAAGCCATCATGCAGGCTCTTGCCTGCGTCTTCTTCCAGGTGTACGCGCGTGATGCCGATCTTCTTGCTGCCGCTCTCGGCCTTGATTTCGATGTATCCGTGCTCAGCCAGCGGCTTGTCATACTGCGAGATCTGGTAGCCCTTGGGCAGGTCGGGATAAAAGTAGTTCTTGCGTGCGAAGATGGAAGTCTGGTTGATGCGGCAGTTGAGCGCCGCGGCCGCGAGCACGGCAAATTCCACCGCCCGCCGGTTCAGCACCGGCAACGCACCCGGCAGTCCCAGGCACACCGGGCAGACGTTCGTATTCGGCGGATCGCCAAAGCGCGTCGAGCAGCCGCAGAAGATCTTCGTTTGAGTAAGCAGCTGGACGTGGACTTCGAGACCGATCACCGGCTCGTAATTCGAGCCTGTCGTCGCCGGCGCCTCGGCTTTGCTGGCCATGCAGCGATTATAGCGGCCGAATCACGGCCTGAAGTTCAGGCTGAACCACATGGCGCTGCCCCACAGGAGCAATCCCGCGCTGCCCACTAACACATACAGTCTGCGTTCAAAGGCGTTGCGCAGTGTGGGCAACGGCAACGGCGACCCCATCGACCGATGCAAAGAAGCAACCAGCAGGCCGCCGAATCCAACCAGCGTGACCGCCCCGCCAAAGGCGAGGCCCGCCATGATGAGAACGTATCCCAGGGAGAACACGGTACACCCCACTACCTGCTTGACAGGCTAGACCTGGCGCGCCGGTTCTGCAAGCGTCGGAAGCCCGTTGCTCGAACGCGTGCGAAATGCAGCAAAACAGCTCGTTTGTGGATGATGGCAGTCGGAAATTCATCGGCAGCTGTTGCGCGCAGGGCGCGATCACGGGGATGCCTGGCCGCGATCTTACAGCCTCCTTCAGAAGCGCCCTTTGGTAATCCATTCGCGCACCTCAGTCTCGACGTCGAAGCCCACGCTTCCCATGATGAAGCGGCCGTCGAGCTCGTAGGCGCAGACTTCCAGTGGGGTGCCCTCATACCCGCTGTGCAGGTAGCCTCGAACGTAGAGACGTGCGAACTCGTCCACTCCGAGCAGGCGGTACTGCACCACGTGTACCAGCTCGTGGAAGATCAGCTGCGGCGTGAGCGGCTCGTGGAAGACGACGACGTCATCGAAGGTGATGGCCGGCATGGTCGAGAAATTTGGCAGTCCGCTGAAGCCGAGCTTTTCCAGACCGGGATAGAAAGGCGGATTGGGCACCCGGTCGAGGGCGCGTGTTCCGGATGACGAGCTTCCCGCCTGCACGGCACGGATTCGCTCCAGGTCGACGGCGGAGAAGAAGCGCGACCACAGATCGCTGAAGCTGAGCGAGACCGAGCGGCCGAGGTACTCCGCCCGCTGCTGGCGGATGTAGGCCGCCACCGCGGTGGTCAGCGATGCGATCTGCTCCTGTGACAGGGTCGGCTGCCGCTCCGGGTTTCCTGGTTTCTTCGCGGCAGACACTTGCTACTCCAGGTCCCGCCAGTTCGGCCCTACGCCCACATCGACCTGCAAAGGCACTTTGAGCTGGTGCACATTCTCCATGCGCTCGCGAACCAGGCTCTTAATGGTATCAATTTCGGCCTCGGGCACCTCGAACACCAGTTCGTCGTGCACCTGCAGCAGCATCTTCGCTTGCAGCTTGCGCTCGCGCAGTTCCGCGTCGATGCGGATCATCGCCAGCTTGATCAAGTCGGCCGCGGTGCCCTGCAGGGGGGTGTTGACGGCGGTGCGCTCGGCAAATCCGCGCAGGTTGAAATTCTTGCTGTGAATGTCGGCGATGGGACGTACCCGGCCAAACAGCGTGGAAACTTTCTGCTCGCGCCGCACCTGCTCGAGCGTGTGATCGATGAACTCGCGCACCCCGCTGTACTTTTCGAAGTAGGCGTCTATGAAGCGCTTGGCTTCTTTGGTGTCGATGCCGATCTGTTGCGACAGGCCGAAGGCGGAGAGGCCATACACGATGCCGAAGTTGACAGCCTTGGCGCGCCGGCGATGCTCGGCATTCACCATCAGTGGCGGCACGCCGAAGACCTGGGATGCGGTCAGCGTGTGAATGTCCTGCCCGGTGCGATACGCCTCCACCAGCAGCTTGTCGCCGGAGAAGTGTGCCAGCAGGCGCAGCTCGATTTGCGAGTAGTCGGCCTTCAGTAAAACGTGTCCGGGCTCGGCTACGAAGGCGGCGCGAATCTCGCGGCCCAGCTCGGTACGAATGGGAATGTTCTGCAGGTTGGGGTTGACCGAGGATAGCCGACCGGTCGCCGAGCCCGCCATGTTGAAGGTCGTGTGCAAGCGTTTCGTGCAGGAATTCAGCAGCGCCGGCAGCGCATCGACGTACGTCGATTTCAGCTTCGATAGCTGGCGGTATTCGAGCACCATCTTCGGCACTTCGTGCTCGGCAGCGAGCCCCTCCAGCACATCCACCGCCGTCGAGATCGTCTTGCCTTTGCCGTACTTCACCGGCTTGGGCAGATTCAGCTTGTTGAACAGGACATCGCCCAGCTGCTTGGGCGAGTTGATGTTGAATTCGACGCCGGCCGTGTCGTAGATTTGGCGCGCCTTGGCATCGATGTCGCTCTCCAGCCGGTGCGACATCTCGGCCAGCACGTCGCAGTCGAGCTTGACTCCTGCCTGCTCCATGCGCGCCAGCACCGGCACGAGCGGCAAATCGATTTTGTCATAGACCTTGCGCAAGCCCGCGCGATCTACCTCGTCGGCCAGTTTCTGCGTGAGCCGAAACGTGACGTCGGCGGCCTCGGCAGGAGACGGACCCATCTTTAGATTGAACTGGCGGAATGCGACGGCGTGCAGTTCGTAGCTAGAGTAGGTCGGGTCAAGCAGGTAGGCGTAGAGCAGAGGATCGTGCTGCACGCCGGGCAGCTCCACGCCGCGCTCGCGCAAAGTGTGCATCGCCGATTTGTAATCGTGAACGGTCTTGACGAGCGAAGGGTTGGCGAGCGCCTGGCGGAGAGGAGCGGCAAGCTTCGCGTCATCGAGCGCCAGCGTGAGTGCCTTGCCTTCGCTGGCGGAAACGGCTATCCGGCAGGCTGCTGCCGGAGTGACGGAGGCCTGCGCTGCCGCCCCGAGCGAGAGCTGGTCCGGGTCGGCATCTTCGGATTCTTCCGCTTCTCCAGCCGCGGACGTGCCCGCCGTCGATTCCAGCGCAACCGCCAACATTGCGCCCGCCTTTTTAGCTGCAGCCACAACCGCCTCAACATCCTCGGCCCTGTTGGCGTCGCGGTACTCCGTCTCACCCAACTCAATGCTCTCGCTCAGGAAGTCCTGCACCAGCGTGCTGAACTCCAACTCGGTGAACAGCGCGCGCGCGGCGGTAGCATCGGGCTCTTGCGCCCGCATCTTCTCTGCTTCAAAGTCGACAGCAACGTTCGTGTCGATGGTCACCAGCTGCTTGCTGATCAGGATGGCATTGCGGTTGTTCTGCAGCGACTCGCGATAGGTCTTGCGATCGACTTCGGCGGCGCGCTCCAGCGCGGCTTCCACGCTGCCGAAGCGCTGAATCAGCTCCACCGAACCCTTGTCGCCGATACCAGGCGCGCCGGGAATGTTGTCGATGGAGTCGCCGCGCAGCGCCATCACGTCGACCACTTTTTCCGGCGGCACACCCAGAATCTCCTCCACCTTCGCAGCGTCGCAGATCAGGTTGTCTTTGGGCGGGTTCAGCACGCAGATGCGGTCGCTGACCAGCTGCATCATGTCCTTATCGCTGGAGACCACGAAGACGCTGTAGCCTTCCGCGGCAGCCTGGTGCGCCAGCGTGCCGATCACGTCATCCGCCTCGAAGCCCGGCACTTCGAGTATCGGAATGCGATAGACATCGAGCGCGCGCCGGATGTAGGGCACCTGCTGCGCCAGGTCGTCGGGCATGGCAGCGCGATTGGCCTTATAGCCGTCATACGCCTTATCGACAAACGTTTGCGTTTTGCTGTCGAACTTGCGAGTGCTGACGATCGCGGCAGCCTGCTCGTCGCGGAAGGTCTTGGCGCTGACATCGAAGACCGCGGCCAGGTATTGCGGCGCGAAGTCCGCCCGCAGCTTGCGCAGCATGTTCACGAAAACGAAGGTCGCGCTGGTGGGGATGCCGGTCTTGGTCGACATGGGCCGCTGCCGCGCCATAGCGTGATAGGCGCGAAAGATGAACGACATGGCATCGATGAGGTAAATGCGACCTTTGGAGCCGGCGGGTTCGGGCGGAACGGCCAGCGGCGGCTTCACCGCGGTCGCAGGCTTGGCGGCGCTCGACACGGTGGCTGATTTGGCGGTTTTCCTGACGGAGGGCAAGCCACAATTTTATCAAGCTTTGCGGCGTGGTCTCTGCTTGCCGGAGATGGATCGGATGATGAGCTTGCGTGGCCCGTGGCCCTGCAGCGGCACCCGGCTTTGCGCGATGGCTGCGGCAATCAGTTCTTCCACCTCCGGTCGCGTCAGCATGGCCGCCGATTGCAGGCGCACAAACCGGTTCTGCGTTCCGGAGCCGAGCAGAATTTTGTGCGGGTCGGGCAGGGTTGCGCCACGATAGAACGACAGCCCCACGCCATTGGCGCCGGCGGCGATCGAGCAGATCGTGTCTGACGGACGCTCGCTCGGCGAATACCCGATGACGAAGAAGTTGTAATTGTCGTACACAATCTCGTTCGCGCCCGCCAGTCGCTTGCGCAGCACCTTGCGCGCCGCGCAAATCACCGCCTGGTTCTTCTCGTCGAACTTGTCGATGAAGCTCCGCAATTGTTCTTCGGGATCAGCGGACGGCACCCGCGAGGGCTTGGTGGCGGCTTTCATGCGGAGCTCTCCTGGCTGCGACTGGACACCGAGGGGATTGTACCGCGAGTGTGTCAGGGCACGACCTTCAGTCGTGCCGATACGCCGCTCATTATCTCCGGAGCTCGCTTCAGTCGGCGGCACACCGTCGCACAACGACTCTTTCAGCAAAATGTACGGGCGCCGAACGCGCATTCCTACTTGAAAGGCGTCATCCTAAGCGCGGAGCCGAAGGACCCCTAGATACCTCAGCGGCTCAGGCTAAGCACGCTTTTATGCACGGCCTCAAAGGCGTGCTTCACTCCTAAAACCTCTTTCACTAGAGCCGAACCGGCACTCCACGCGACAACCCCTCGCCCGCTCAGCTACACTGGCCTACTACTCCTATGGCGTGGTTCAAGCGCGAATCCGTGCCGCTGGACACCTCGGGCGAGAAACGGGTGAAGACCGAGGGCCTGTGGGTGAAGTGCGACCAGTGCCGGCAGGTCATCTGGAAGAAAGATCTCGACCAGAATTTCAACGTCTGCCCCAAGTGCGACCGGCACTTCCGCATTGACGCGCGCACCCGCCTCTCCTACCTGCTCGACGACGGCAAGTACGAGGTCGAAGACAACAACATCGTTTCCACCGACCCGCTGCATTTCACCGACCTGAAGCGCTATGCCGACCGGCTGAAGCGCTCGCGCGAGGACACCGGGCTGAACGACGCCATCATCAACGCGCGCGGCAAACTCGAAGGCAAGGACGTCATCGTCAGCGCTATGGAGTATTCCTTCATCGGCGGCTCGATGGGCACGGTGGTCGGCGAGACCATCACCCGCGCTATCGAGAAGGCGGCGGCAGAAAAAATTCCGCTGATCGTCGTCTCGGCCTCCGGAGGCGCGCGCATGATGGAAGGCGTGATCAGCTTGATGCAGATGGCCAAGATTTCCGCCGCCTTGGCGCGCTTGGACGAGGCCAAAGTACCGTACGTTTCGCTGATGACCGATCCCACGACCGGCGGCGTGACCGCGTCGTTTGCCATGCTGGGCGACCTGAACATCGCCGAACCGGGCGCGCTCATCGGTTTCGCCGGCCCGCGCGTCATCGAGCAGACCATCCGCCAGAAGCTGCCCGAAGGCTTCCAGCGCAGCGAGTTCCTGCTGCAACACGGCATGCTGGATGCGGTCGTCCGCCGCCACGACCTGCGCAGCTACATTTCACGCGGACTCGACTTCATGCAGACGCCGGCAGGAATCGGGTAACGCGGCGCCATTCGGCGAGGCTGAGGGCAGGCTCTTAGCGCCGCGTCATGCAATCCCTCGCACCAATCGTTGGTCGTACAATCAAACGCAATGAAAGCTGTCGTCGTAACCCGCGCGGGTGGTCCTGAAGTCCTGGAAGTGCGCGAGGTGCCGGAGCCGCAGCCTGCGCCCGGCGAAGTCCTCGTGCGCGTGGAAGCCGTCGGCATCAACTTCGCCGACACCCTGACCACGCGCGGCGTCTACAGCGGCACGCCTCCGCCACCGTTCATCTCCGGACGCGAATTTGCCGGCGTGGTGGAATCCACCGGCGAACGCGTGATGGGCTACGTGCAGTGGGGTGCAGCCGCCGAGAAGCTTGCCATCACGCGCGAGCTGCTCTGGCCGCAACCTGCCGACTGGAGCTCGGTGCAATCGGCGGCCTTCCCGGTGAATTTTCTCACCGCCTACCTGGCCTACTGGAAGGCGGGCATGACGGCGGACGCCATGGAGCCCAACCGCTGGGCGGATCATCATTCCCACAGGGTGCTCATCCACGCTGCCGCGGGCGGCGTTGGCACCGCGGCGGTGGAAATCGGCAAGTGCTTGGGATCGAGACCTATGGCACAGCGTCATCGAACGAGAAGCTGGAGCGCGTCAGGCAGCTTGGCCTGAACCACGCGATTAACTATCGCGAGGTCGATTACGAGCAGCGGATAAAGGAGTTGACCAAGGGCGAAGGCGTGGATGCGGTCTTCGAAATGCTCGGCGGCGAGCACACCGCCAAGAGCCTGCGCTGCTGTCGGGCTTTTGGACGCGTGATCATCTACGGAACCGCCACCGGCCAGCGGCACCAGTTCGATTCGGGCGTCATGATGGCCAGAAGTCTCAGTGCCCATGGACTTTGGCTCAGCATCCTGGCCAAGGACCGCGATCTCATTACGCGCTGCTTGCAAGCCATGCAGCCGTGGGTCGCGGAAGGCAAGCTGCATCCGGAGATCGGCCATGTATTGCCGATGGAACAGGCAGGCGAAGCGCATCGGTTGCTTTTGCAACGGGCGAACTACGGGAAGATTGTGTTGAAAATCAGCGACTAGCAATTAGCAGTCGGCAAATAGCAATCCAACTCATACTTCGATGTCCGCCAGGGCACAACTCGTGTCGTGCGGAACGCGGAACACACCTCGGAGCTTTTGCCCAATGGAACGGCATAGGGAAAAGCGTGTCGCCGACTGAACTCAGCTCGAAACATAAATTCAGGATTTCTCGGCACGACTGAAGTCGTGCCCTGTTACAAAGCGTAGTGAGATGGCATTTATCAAATAGGCCAGATGCGAACCCCAAATGCCTGATGCAAACCCCAAAATGGCAGATGATGCTGATGGCTGACAACTAATTGCTAATTGCTAATTGCTAATTGCTAATTGCTAATTGCTAATTGCTAGTCGCTAGTTGCTATGACCAATTCCTGATAACTGCTTCTTCCTCCATCGTGAACACCACAGCCTGGCTTGTCCTCATCCTCTTCTTTGCCATCTGCCTCGGTGCGGGCGGCGTAGTTTCCCGGCTGACGACCGATAGCGCGCGCCACTGGTATCCACAGCTGCGCAAGCCCCCTGGCACGCCGCCCAGCCGGGTCTTCGGGCCGGTGTGGACCTTGCTTTATATCCTGATGGCC
>Ga0070741_10014266_pt1 | contig 13787 bp, 9 predicted proteins | sample Coa_R1_4_FD_66440 | JGI IMG/M metagenome (GOLD analysis project Ga0070741, IMG submission 66440) | Surface soil microbial communities from Centralia Pennsylvania, which are recovering from an underground coalmine fire - Coalmine... | ecosystem: Environmental > Terrestrial > Soil > Unclassified ... | reverse complement strand
TCGCGCGTCACGCCCGGCGTCTCGTGGACGACGGCTGCGCGCGAGCCGGTGAGGCGGTTCACGAGCGTCGACTTGCCGACGTTCGGAAAGCCGACGATCGCGACGGTTCCGATGAGCTCGGCGCGAGCCCCTTCCGGGCGCGACGTAGGCATGGGCGCCAGCGTAGGTGCTCCGACGCCGAACAGGCGCGCGAGCGTGAGCGGTACATGAGCAGAAGCTCGGCCAACGGGGGGTTGCGCCGTCGCGTCGGCTGAGTACGATCCGACCTGAGCGGAAGGGGGTCATCAAACTGCGGCAGTTCAGAGCGGGAGACCGTGTTGTCGTGCGCGGCAAAGGCGCGACGTTCGTGAAGGCGTGGGGCGACGCGGGCGCCGTCGTGCGCTACGACGACGCGCCGAACGAGCCGAAGGTCGTCCCGCTCGGCCGGGTCGAGTGCGTGGGAGTCGCGCCGCTTCCCGGCGAGCGTCAGCGCTGAGCCTCGGCGCCGGGGGCCCCGCGAGGCACCACCCGACGCCGCGACTGCAGCGACCCTAAGGCGTGATCGACCAGGTGTAGACGGCGGTCGCGAAACCGTATGCGTTCCGCACCGTCACGCTCAGTCGGTGCGTCCCGAACGCGAGGCCGCCGTACGCCTCGGGCGAGGTGCACTGATAGGACACGCCGTAGTCGAGCGAGCACGTCGTGCTCGTCGGCGAGCCCGTCGTCGTCCAGTAGAAGAGCGCCGAGCCGCTCGACGTCGTTGACGGCGGCGTCGACGTGAATTGCACTGTCGGCCGCGACGAGCCTGTCGTCGGCGACGTCACCGTCCAGGCGTAGGACGCGCTCCGCGACCCGGCGCTGTTCGAGACCGTCACGACGAACGTGTGCGAGCCGACCGCGAGACCGCCGTACGAGGCCGGCGACGCGCAACTGACCGCGGCGGCACCGTCGAGCGAGCAGCGCGTCGCCGTCGGCGAGCCGGTCGTCGACCACGAGAAGGAGGCCGACGTCGACGTCGTGCTCGCGGGCGGCGCCGCGGTCAGCGTGACCGCGGGAATCGTCGTCGTGCTGCCGGAGACAGTCCAGACGTACGACGCCGTTCGCGAGCCCGCGTTATTCGACACGGTGACGGCGAAGCTGTGGTTGCCGGCACCGAGGCCCATGTAGGACTTCGGCGAGGAGCACCCGACGGCGACGCCGCCGTCGAGCGAGCAGGCGACGCTCGTCGGCGAGCCGGTCGTCGTCCACGCAAACGACGCCGAGGTCGACGTCGTGGTCGACGGCGGCGCGGAGGTCAGCGTGACCGTCGGAGCGGACGTCGTCGGGGGCGGCGGGGCCGAGCCCGAGTCGAGCAGCGTCCCAAAGTCCTGCGTCCAGTAGTAGAGCCCGCTCGAGCTCCGCGCGACACCGACGCCGATCGCGCGATATGACGCGTTTTCGATGTTCGCGCGGTGGCCGGGAGAGTTGAGCCAGGCGGTCATGACGGCGGTCGGCGTTGAGTAGCCGTAGGCGATGTTCTCACCCCAGCCGACGAGGCCGATCGGGTATCCGCACGCGGCGAGCCGATCCGAGACCGTACGCGCGACCGGCGGCGCGGGGTCGTCGTGCTGCATGTAGCCGTAGCCGGACATGTGCAACGACTTCCATTGGGCCGAGGCCGCGAGCGTGGGCGACACGCCGAGGGCCGGAAGCCCTAACGCCTGCCGGTGCTGGTTGACGAGCGCCACGACCTGTGACGCAAACGTCGAGTTGAGCGTCCCCCATGACGCGTCGGGCGTGCAGTTGCCGACGACGGCGGCCGCCGGGCGGGCGGTGGTGAGCGTCAGCACAAGGGCGACGCCGAGGACAGCGAAGGCGGCGAGCGTGGTGGTAGAGCGAAGGACGAACTGCTTCAAATGAGACCCCTCTCGTTGAGCATGCAGGCGCCGTCGGGCGGCGCCCCGGAACGCGAGGCGGCCCAGTGTGTCACGAAAGCGTCCTGCCCGCAATGGCGGCGGCTCCACTCAGCAGCCGCCGAAGTCGGTGGTCGCGACTACCCCCCCGGGGTTTCCCTGCAGCGCGACGCCGACGGTGCGGAACGCCGAAGAGAGCAGGTTCGCTCGGTGCCCTGGACTCGCGAGCCACAGCTGGACGGCGGCGCCGGCCGTGAGACCTGTCCCCCACGCGAGGTTCTCGGCGGCGCACGAGCCGTTGTAGTACCAGCGGATCCAGGTCGCGAAGGGGTAGGCGACGCCGCCCTTGATGAAGTCGTGCGTGAACGCGTTGTTGTCGAGCAGGCTCTGCGTGTGCTCGCGTGCGGCGCGTTCGAGGTCGGAATCGATCGAGAGCGAGCCGACACCGTTCGCGGCGCGTGCCGCGTTGACCGCGGCCAGGAGCGACTGCTCGGCGGACGTGAGGCCGGAGGGGGCCGGGGCCGGGGCCGGGGCCGGGGCCGGGGCCGGGGCCGGGGCCGGGGCCGGGGCCGGGGCCGGGGCCGGGGCCGGGGCCGGGGCCGGGGCCGGGGCCGGTGCTGGCGCCGGAGGCGGAGCCGGAGGGGGCGCCGGTGCCGGTGCCGGTGGTGTTGCTGGTGCGGGTGCTGGTGCCGCTGCGGGTGCCGGTGCAGGAGCCGGAGCGGGCGCCGACGGGCCCGGCGCTGTGGGGGCCTGAACGGGCGTGGCCGGGGCCAACCCCGCCGTCTTTTTCCGCGCCGCCGCGAGCTCGTGGCGCTTGAGGAGCCGCCAGCTCCAGGCAGGGATCCGGTCCGGCGCCGAAGCGGGGCGCACGCCAGTCTGCCCGTGCTGGTACCACGCCGCCCAGCGCCAGAACCAGTCCGGAACGGTGTTGGCGGAGGCACTCCCGGCGCCTGCCGCGCCTGCGGCGGCAAGGGTGAGCAGCGCGAGAAGCAGGGCGGCTAGGGCGCGGACGTTCGGCATGTGATCCCCCCGGGGTCGCGGCGGACTTCGTTAGAGCTATCGGACAGAACGGACCGCTCCTGAAGCCTTCCAGCTGAGGCGGACGGCGGCAACCCGGAACCGCCGATCCGGCATCCCACCCGGCTCCGTCCGGGGCGGCTTTCAAGCTCGACGGCGGTCGTGCCGATGCGGAGAGAGCCGATGATGCCCCGCCTCCCCTCGCTCGCTGCTGCGCTCGCGCTTGCTGCCGTTGCGGTCGCCTCGGGAGCCTCCACTGCCTCGCAACGCCCTGGCGAAACCGCGGCTCGCACAGCCGCAATTGCAGCTGTGCCGCGCGGCCGATCCCACGCGAGGCCGACAGTCCGTAAGCGCACGGCCGTCGCGCGCGCGACGCAAACGCCTGACCCGCTCTCGAGCACCGCCTGGGGCCTCCGCGCCATAGGGGCGCCGGCGCTCTGGAAGCTCGGCGAAGGGTCGCCGACCGTCGTCGTGGCCGTTCTCGACACCGGCGTGGACCCGAAGCAGCCCGACCTCCGCGGCGCGCTCCTCCCCGGCTGGAACGCGCTGGACGGCAGCTCTGAAACCGGCGACGAGTTCGGACACGGCACCGCGGTCGCGGGCGTCGTCGCCGCCCGCGCCCACAACGGCATCGGTGCAAGCGGCTACTGCCCGCGCTGCTCGATCCTTCCGGTCAAGGTTCTCGACGCGACCGGTCACGGATTCGGCGACCGCATCGCCGCCGGCGTGGATTGGGCTGCCGGCCACGGGGCAGACGTGATCAACCTGAGCCTGAGCGTGTCCTCACACGACGACGCGATTGCGGCTGCGATCGCACGCGCGTCAGCGCGCGGGATCCTCGTCGTCGCGGCCGCGGGTAACAACGGGTCTACGAGCCCGACGTACCCGTCGTCGGAGCCCAACGTCATCTCGGTCGCGGCAGTCGACCCGGCGAGGCAGCTGTACCCGTGGTCGGCCCGCGGCGGGTGGGTCGATCTCGAAGCGCCGGGCTGCAACCAGTCCGGCAACCTCGCCCAGCGCTTCGACGATTTCTGCGGAACCTCGTCAGCCGCAGCCGCCGCAAGCGGCGTGCTCGCGCTTGCTCTCTCCGACGGAGCGACGCCCGCGGCGATCCGCAAAGCGCTTCCGGCGCGGAGCTCCGACGACGCGGTGCACGCCGTTGATCTGCCACGGCTGCTCAGCGCGGTCCTGCCCGCGACGCTTCGGGCCTCCACGTGATGAGGGGGCCCTCGCGGGCCCCCTCATCGTCCTTCAGTCGAGCGGGTGCGCCTAGGCAGTGATTGCGCCGAGGCGGACCGTCTTGACCTTCGCGTTCACCTTCATGATCCGGACGAACGCGCCGGTCTTCACCGTCTTCGTGACGTGGCCGATCACGTTGCCGCTCTTGCCGACAAGCGTGATGTTGACCTTCGCCGTCTTGGCGGTGCCCTTCAGCTGGATGCCGAGGTAGCGGGTGTGACCGACCATCACGAACTTCGCGTTCGCGATGGAGACCGTCGCCGCCTTCGGCGTCTGCACCGACACGACCGACGGCGTGCCACCCGGGAGTGCGGTGACGACTGCCGGCGGGTTGTTAGCCGCCGTGTTGGCGTTCGCGTTGCTGTTGTTGCTGCTGGTGTTCGCCTTGCTGGTGTTGTCGATGCCGCCGCTCGGAGGCGTCGACGGACCGGGTGCCGGCGGTTGCGGACCGGCGGCCGGACCCGCGTTGCACGCCGCACCCGTTGCCGGGTTGAAGTCGGTGAACACGCTGACGCCGGAGCCGTTCACCCGGGTCGCGATGTTCTCCGCGCGAACGTTCACGCAGTCTGCCGCGATCGAATCCGTGATCACGACACCGGCCATGCCGTTCGGGCCCGTCCGGACCTGAACGATCCGCTGCGCGTTATCCCCGCCGAGGAAGGTCTGGTCGGTCGTGTCGAGCGTACCGACCTTCGCCGCATCGGCCTGGATGTTCGCGTTCGCGACCGAGTTCGCTGTGAACGACACCGGGACCCCCGCCATCGGGTTGCCCCACGGGTCGCGGACGGTCTCGACGCAGAACGCCTCGAACGGGCCCTTCGGGACGCAGGTCAGCGCCTTCAGCGAGGCGGTGACGACCGTCTTCGTCAGGACGTTCGAGGGCTGTGCCGCTGCGACCTTCTTGTACGGATAGACCGCCGTCGCCTGGATGGTCGACGTGAAGGTCGAGGGGCCGGTCAGGAACGAGATGCAGCGCCCGTTGGCGTCCTCGGCGAGCGAGAAGCCGCCGTTCGGGTTGTAGTACACCTCGGCCTGGCCGTGCTCATCCGTGTACACGGTGCCCGAGAGCCACTCGCCCTCGAACGACCCCGCGTTCGGGATGCCGTCGCCGTGAGCATCGAGGCAGACGTTGTCGCCCGAGCCGCCGACGCCGTTCAGGATATCCCAGTTCCGGTACAGACCGTACGTCTGGAACCCCGACACGTCGTTGATGTTCTGCGGGCCGTCGACGCCCGAAGAGATCGGGCCACGGCTCGTCGCGGGGATGTACTGGCTGTAGTACGGCGCGTAGAGATTGTGCGCCGTCGCGTCGCCAGTGCCGTCACGGCTGAACAGGTCCTGCTTGCTCGCGTCAACGAGCGAACCCGTCGGGCCAGCCATGCCTGCGCCGCCGTTCAGGGTCAGGTTGATCTGTGCTGCCGGCATCGGGACGTCGGATGCATCGACGACGCCGTTGCCCAGCAGCGTCGACTGCCACAGAGGGTCGAACGGCCCGACATCCGAGCCGCCGAGAGCGCCGATCGCAGCCCTGGTGGTGTAGTCGTAGCCCGCGATCCGCGAGTAGTTCGACGTGCTGCCGTTGGCGGTGCAGTTGTCGACCGCGTCGAGCGCGCCAGTGGAGAGCGAGCCCGCCCGGGTCGTGCAGCCTGCGACCTTCGGATGACCTTCATCCAGCAGGTTGTTGTCGTGAATGTCCCAGCGGTACCAGGCCGAGCCAGGGCTCGTCGTCGCCGGGTTGGTGTCTGTCGCGAGCATGCGCGCGAGGTCGGGCCAGTCCGTCGTGCCCGGGAAGTTCCACGTGCGACCCGCGAACGGGAACGAGCCGGTCACCGTCACGCCAACCACGCCTGGCTCGACCGGGAGATGCCGGCCCGTCGTAGGATCGACGTTCGAGCCGAGGTTGAAGACGCCGGTGCCCTGCGTCGCGCCGGGGGCGGCGTTGAAGTCGCCACCAGCGTTGATCTCGGTCAGCACCGGAGCGTTCATCCGGAGCCAGATGCCGAGGAAGTCGTGCTTCGGCAGCACCGTCGTCGTCCCGTCGAGGCCCGTGACGTTCAGCAGGATGTCAGCGAGACCCGGCGATGCCGAGTAGTACGTGCCGGAGGCGCAGAGAGCGCCCTCGGCGGTGACCGTCAGGTTGCCCATGCCGACGAACGCGCCTCCACCTTCCCACGTCGGCGTCACCGACGAAGGCGTGTCGATCAGCGGGTTCACGACGTTGAAGTGCGCGATCAACGGGGCCGTAGCGCTGACACCGTGATCGTTGAGCGTCGGTGCGTCGTAGCACTTCATGAAGCGGATCTGCTCGCCGGCCCAGGCGACGTACGGAACGTTCGTCGTCTGCGGGTCGGTGGCATCCGCCGGATTGATTGCCGCAGCTCCACCACCGGCTGCTACGAAGAGCACCCAGGTGGCGACTGCGGCGATCGCTGCGACCAGCGCAGCGGATCGAATTCGAAACCGCATCTTTCTATTTCCCCCTTGCCTGTTTCACTCGAAGTGAAGTCCCCAAGTCACTGATGCCCGTGTTCGAAACGGGACGGTCGATCACTCTCGTCTCCCGGCCTCCTTTCCGCGCACCCCCTGGTGCTGGGACTCGCACATCGTTCCTGTTTGACCTGTCTTCGCTCGGGACGAGCGGAAGCCAGCAGATCTTCCCGCGTCAGGAGGGCGAATCGCAAGTCGTTCTCGGGTAGTCCTGCGTTCAGAGTGGACCACCCATCCGGCCGTGTTTATGCCACGAAATACGGATGTTTTGCTGCCCCCAACACAGCACGAAAAAATCGGCGGGCCGAATCGCGGCCGCAGCACGGGTCCCGGGGGCCTCGACCCTCGACCGCTGCTCTAGACTCGCAGCCGATGCGGCTCGTGCTTGCGCTCTCGCTCGTCGCTGCCCTTGTCGCGGCGGGCGCCGCGGCGGCCGCCGCACCCGGGAGCCCGAACGACCCCGGCTGGCCGGGTGAATGGGGGATCCGCCTCGTCGGCCTGCCTGCTGTCTGGGCGAGCGACACCGGGAAGCGACCCGTCGTTGCGACCGTCGACACCGGTGCGGATGCCTCGTTCCCTGACCTGAAGGAGGCCGTCGTTGGCGGCTGGAACATCCTCGACAACACCTCCGAGACGACAGACACTGCCGGCCACGGGACGGACGTCGCCCTCGTCATCGCGGCGAACGCGGGCAACTCCTACGGGCTTGCCGGCGCGTGCCCGATGTGCCAGGTGATGCCGGTGAAGATCTCGACCGACGGAACCGCGACGCCGCACGTCATCGCCGCGGGGATCCGCTGGGCCGTCGACCACGGCGCGACGGTCATCGTCGTCAGCGCCGCCGCAGCCGGCGGCGGCCCCGATCCGGAGACACAGACCGCGGTCGACTACGCCGGAGCCCACGGAGCAGTGATTCTCGCCGCCGCCGGCAACGACGGCGCGACGACCCTGCACTACCCGGCAGCGCTGCGCGGCGTGGTGTCGGTCGCCGGTACGGATCCGAACGACCAGCTCTACCCGTGGTCGACGCGCGGGAACTGGGTCGACCTTGCGGCCCCCGGATGCATCTACGGCGACTCGATGTGCGGCACCTCGTACGGGCCTCCGCTCGTTGCGGCCGCCGTCGGCGTACTCATGGCCGCATCACCTTCGGTAACCGCCGTTCAGGCGGTCAACGCGCTTCGAGCGACGGCCGTTCGTATCCCTGGAATCGCCGGGGGACGTATCGACGTGCACGCGGCCGCCGAGATGCTGGGGATCGCGGATCCGGTCGTCGTCCAGGCCGCACGGAAGCCCGGACCCCAGCAGCTGAGCCTCCAGGCCGGTGCCTTCACGAGCGACTTCCGGACGACGCTGACCGTCGGAGCAGGACCGCTGACCGTCCTCTTCAACCGTCCGAATGCCATCCGGTGCGCGATGACGCTTCGCTCGAAAGACGCGCTGTACCTGACGTGGCGGAGCACACCCAACGAGCTCGACATCAGCACGCGGGTCGCGGCCGGGACGTACACCCTCGCCGTCCACTGCACGGGCAAGCGGCGCCTTCCCTACTCGGTTACCGTCAACTCGAGGCCGCTCGCACGCTGAGGGGGCGACGCCGAGCCGTTCGGGTGGTCCGTGGGTCCACGGGTTTCCACCGCCCCGTTTATCTGGTAACCCTGATGCGGGCTGCAACCTAGGGGGAAATCGCGATGAGAAGGCTTCGGTTTCGGCGTCTGTGGGCGCTCGCTCTGCTCGCCGCCGCGTGTCTGGTCGGCGGAACGAACGCGGGCGCGACCGACCCGAAGCCCAGCGTGGGCTTCGCCGACGGCTCGACCCTGACGGTGACGGCCCCAGGACCCGGCAGAACCGTCAACCTCACCGTCAAGTTGACGTCGAGTGTCCAGGATTCGACGGACACGAGCACGGTCACGTGGACGATCGCCGACACGACGGACAGCGGGAACACCGGCGGCGGATCGCTCACGTTCAATCTCGACGGCAGCAACGCCGAGCAGACGATCCCCGTGAAGCTCGCGGGGCTGCGCGGCGGGACGATCACGGTCACGCTCGCGAACGAGGACGGCAAGGTCGACCTCGGCGCGAAGACCGCGACGATCACGGTCAACGCGGCCCCGACCGTGGCAGTCGCGGACAAGACGGTCGCCGGCGCGCCCGGGCCGTTCGACACGACGTTGCCGGTGACGCTTTCGGCCGCAGCCGCGAAAGACGTCGCCGTCTCGTACACGGTCGCGGACGGAACGGCGAAAGCAGGAACCGATTACGTCGCGAGCTCGGGCACCGTCACGATCGCTGCGGGCGCGACCGTAGCCCACGTCCCGATCACGATCAAGGGGGCGACGAAGGGCGGGACGTTCACGGTCACTCTTACGGGCGTCACGAGCGGCAATGCGTCACTCGGAAATGCGAAAGCGACGATCACCATCACGCCTGCCCCGATCCCGAAGGTGGCCGTCCAGGACCTGAGCGTCCAGCGGACGGCGCAGGACTCCCTCGCGCAGGTTCCGATCACTATCGCTCCCGCATCCGGGGTCTCGCCCATCACGGTCGACTACGTCCTCACGGAGGGGACGGCGTCGTACGGAAGCGACTTCGAGAACGTCGACACGCGTCTGACGATTCCCGTCGGCGAGACGAGCGGGGCCATCCCGGTCCGCATCCGCGCGGGAACGAAAGGCGGCACCTTCAGCGTCACGCTGAAGACGGTCAGCAGCAACGCGCAGATCCAGCGCGCGACCGCGACGATCACCATCGTCGGGCAGGCGGCTGCCTTGCCGAAGGTCTCCGTATCGCCGCTTACGCTCGCTCTTACCGACACGCAGATTCCGGTGCGCCTGTCGTCGGCGACGACCTCGGCGGTGACCGTCAACTACAGCGCGTCGAACGGGACCGCCCTGAGCGGCACCGACTACACGCTCGCGCCTGGAACGCTGACCTTCGGCGCCGGGCAAACGGTCGCGAACCTCCCGGTTACGGTGAAGGCCGGCACCAAGGGCGGCACGTTCACCGTCAACCTCTCCAACCCGAGCAGCAATGCAACGCTCGGAACCGCGAGCGCGACCATCACGATCTCTGCCGGCGCCGTGACCCCGAAGGTCTCCATCGCGGACGCGACGTTTGCGGTTGCGACAACCGACACCCCGGCGACACTTACCGTTACTCTCTCGTCGGCGTCCGCGACGCAGGTCACGGCCAACTACAGCGCCGCCGACGGCACCGCGAGGAACGGAACGGACTACGCCCTCTCGCCCGGAACGGTGACGTTCCCGGCCAACACGCTCACGCAGACGATCCCCTTCACGCTGAAGGCCGGCGGCACCGGTGGATCATTCACCGTCACGCTGAGCGGCCCGTCGGGCGCAACACTCGACGCGACGGCGTCGTCCGCAACCGTGACGATCGTAAACGGCCCTGCACTCTCGATTGCCGACACGGCCGTCGCGGAGAACGCCACGACCGGCAAGGCGACTCTCACCGTGACGCTCGTGGGCTCGCCGGCGGGCCCGGTCAGCGTCGATTACACGACCGGCAACGGCACCGCGGTCACGGGCGTCGATTACGTTGCGGCACAAGGCACGCTCACGTTTGCCGCGGGCGAGAAGACGAAGACGATCGACATCGTGATCGTCGACAACCAGCAGATCTCGACGATTGACAAGACGTTCAAGGTGACGCTGTCGAATGCCAAGGGAGCGGCGCTCGCACGCCCGCAGGCGACGGTCACCATTGTCGACGACGAGTCCGGCTCCCCCGCAACCGGCAACAACGGTGTCGGGTTCGGGAACCAGGTTGTCGGCGGCGTAACCAACCGCAACCAGCGACCGGGCTCGACCGGTTCAACGCAGAGCAATCAGGGCGGTACCGGCGGTGGTACGGCGGGCTCGAACGGCGGCAACTCGAACTCGAAGACCGGCGGCGACAGCGGCCCGAACAGCGGCGGCAAGACGACCGGGAAGAGCGGCTCGTCCGCCGCCTCGAAGCTCACAATCGTGCCGCTCTCGCGCGCCGTCGGCGCGGACCGGCTCCTGCGGCTGCGCGTGACCTGCCCGAAGACGGCGGCTGCGCGCTGCGTGGGCTCGGTGAGCCTCGCCACCCTCAAGACGTCGACCGCAAAGGCGCAGGCGCTCGGACGGGCGTCGATCGCGCTCAAGCAGGGAGGCACGGGCATCGTCGCGGTCCACCTTGCGCGCCCGATCACGCTGCTCCTGAAGAAGCAAAAGGCGGTCAAGACGGTACTGACCGTCACGATCACGAGCGGCTCGACGCTCTCGATCGCAACGCAGCAAATGGTGCTCCAGCGTCCGATGAAGGCGCCTGCGCAGCCCTCGATCGTCGTCACCAACCCCTAGCTCGTCGACAGAGAGAAGAAGACCGGCGGTGCAGCGGCTGGGTCCCGCCCGCCGGGGGGGGGGCCGCAACCCCTAGGTCGGGCGAAGACGGTGCTCGAGCGCCCGGTCTACAGCGACGGGAATGAGCGCGAGCATGCTGCCCGAAAACGCGTCGACCATGAACGATCGCTCGCTACCGCCCTGGGGCAGTCGCGGCGACCGGCGAAGGGCGCAGGCCGAGCCGGCGCCCTCCGCCGTCATCACCTCCGTACGGCGCACCTTTACGCATGCGCCGTCGCGGCGAACGCGTCGCCGCCCGTATCGACCTCGTCGTCGAGCGGCAGCGCCGACGAGAGCGGTGAAAGCAGACCGACTGCCCGGGCGCGTTCGACCGCCTCGGCGCGGCTCGTGACACCGAGCTTCCGGTACACGTTCGCCAGGTGGAATTTCACGGTCTGGTCGCTGAGCCAGAGCGTCGCCGCCACCTCCCGATTGGATCCTCCGAGAGCAACGAGGTGCAGGATCTCGAGCTCTCGTGCCGTCAGCCGCGCCCACGCCAAGCGGCGTCCGATCGCGTCGCGCAGCGCGGACTGGATCTCTTCAACCTCGGCGTGCTTTGTCATCACCTCGACGGCGCCGGCGGCGAGCAGGTTGTCGACGCGCTCCGCGTCGGTCTCCTCGGTCACCATGATCGTGGTCATCGTGGGATACACCTCTGACAGCTCACGCAGGTACGACGGGAACTCCGGCACGCCGTCAGGGTCCGCGACGAGCAGGTGCGGCCGCGGCGTGCTTTCCAGCACGACCGCAAGGTCCTCGAGCGTGCTGCAGACGGAGACGGTGCCGAGGCACTCGCTGTCGAGCATCTTCCGAAGCGTCGTGCGCCACAGCGGCTGAGTGCCGAAGACCGTGGCGAGGACGACGCCCCGTCGAGTCATTCGCTGAACTGACATCCCCCTGCTCCTTTTCTTCGTCCTCGATGACAGATGAACCGTCGCCCTCAGCCGCCTGCGCGTTTGCGCAGGGGCGGGCGATGCGTCGGATCGAGGAGCTCAGCCGGGGCGGTCGATCGCGAGCGTGATCTTCTTATCGTCCGCGAGTTGTGCGTCGATGGGGCGGAACGAGAGGATCTGCCCCGCGAAAGCGATGCTGTGACCGTCGGTCGAGGCGGCGAAGGCGCCGGCGCCGCCGGAGCCGCCGCCGGGAGCGGAGGAAGCCGCACCCCCCGCCGCCGTCGACGTCGGACGCGGCGGTTCGTCCTGGCGCTCGGGCTGCGGCACGCGCGTCGTCGGGGTTCGGTCGGCGGTCTTCGCGGTGCCGACCTCGGTGGCCGGAGGGGCACGAGCCGCGAGGACCGGCACGATCTGTCCCCCCGGCACGAGTGCGGGCGCGCGCGCCACGGTGCCAGCGGCAATCGGGCCCGAGACGAAGCTGATGCGTGGGGCTTCGCGCGAGGTCTTCGGGGCAACCACTGCGAAGTACCCGCCCGTAGCCGCCGTCAGGAGTGGGTCGACCGGTGGGTGCACCGTCTCGACCGGTGCCACGGTCGCATCGACGGCGCCCGTCGACGCGGTCTCCGCGACTACGGGTATGACGGCCGGCGCAGGAGCATCAGGCACCGTCAGCGTGACCTCGGTCACCGGCGGCGGACCCGGGGCGGGGGCCGCAGGCACGGGCGGCGGCGCCTGGGTAGGCGCAGCCGGCGCGACGGTAACGGCGGCCGCGTTCGCCGTCGGACCCGCCGCGGGCAGCGGGCAGCCAGGCTCGGAAGCAGCGGGATCGCAGGTGGCCGGCGCCGATGCCGGCGGAGGTGCAGGCGCAGGTGTCCCCGCGCAAGGATCCGGCGCGGCCGCGGTCGCGTCTGTCGCGCCGCCGGTCGCAGCGGCCGTCGCAGCCCCGGTCGTGGCCGTGTCCTTCGCCGCACCGTCGGCCGCCGCCGGCTCACCCGCCGCGGCGCCTGACGTCGCGGCCGCGGTCGTTGGCGATGCGGTGCTCGCGGATCCGTCGCTCGGGGAGGCTGCACCGCCGTCGGTGGTAGCGGTGGCCGGCGCGGCCGCCGTCGACGAGGCCGTACCTCCGTCTCCGGCGACGGAGCTGCTGGTCGTAGTCGTCGTCGCCGTATCCCCTGTAGGCGCGGCGGGGCCCGACGTCGCGTCCGCGGCCGCGAACTCCGGCGCGGACGCGGTCGCCGCCGACTCGTCGGCCGCAGCCGGCGCATCGGCGGCAGGCGGCGGGGTGGCGTCCGCCGTCGGACACGCGGGCGCGGCCGCGGGCTCTGCCGCTGCAGCAGACGCCGAGACTACTGCAGGCTCCGAGGTTGCGGGCGCGGCGACGCTCGGAGCAACCGCAGTCGCATCGCCGTCAGCGGCAGCTGCGGGCCGTGCGGAGACGAGTCCTGCCGCCAGAACCGCGAGGCCGGCGAGAACGACTGCAGCGGCTCGCCCCGGCGTGCCGGAGCGTCTCTCCCCCTCGTTTTCGACCTGCAGCATCCCGTCTCGCACGCGGACTTCCTTCCAGGTCCAAAGCAGGTTATGCCTCCGGTCGACAACGTACAAGCTGGCCATTCGTCCAAACGATCAGGATCGGCCGATCCGCTTCAGATAATGACGAGCGCAGGCGCTCGGTTCCCCCTGAGCTCCTGCCCCCAAGTCACTGAGGCGCCTGTGAGGCGCCTCAGTGCGTTCTGCGCCGCCCCTCGTTCCGTCGCCGCGCGTCCTCCCAGAGCCGGCGGATCTCCGCGCCGATCTGCTCCGACGCCTCGCGGTAGCCCTTGGCGCCCTTCGGCAGGCCCTCGAAGCGGATCGGCTCGCCCCAGGCGATCGTCGCGGGAGCGAGGTTCCCGGGC
>Ga0070741_10014265_pt1 | contig 13787 bp, 14 predicted proteins | sample Coa_R1_4_FD_66440 | JGI IMG/M metagenome (GOLD analysis project Ga0070741, IMG submission 66440) | Surface soil microbial communities from Centralia Pennsylvania, which are recovering from an underground coalmine fire - Coalmine... | ecosystem: Environmental > Terrestrial > Soil > Unclassified ... | reverse complement strand
CGGTCGACGCGTTCATCGGCGTGTCCGCGGCGGCGACGGCTCCCGCTCCCACCATGACGGGTGCCCCGCGCGGCGTCTCGAGCCGGCGGCTCCCGGTGGCGCCGCCGGGGCGGCGTGGGGTCGGCCCACCGCGTCATGCCCCGCGCGCCCGTCGACGGGATACCCCGGTCCCGGTGGCCGGGGACCGAACACCGGCATCCGCCGACCGGTGAGCGCCGGATGCCGGTGAGCCCAGGAGGACACGACCCCCCGAGGAGGACACCCCAAGGCGAGGAGGTCCCACATGCAGGCGATCCCGCCCGAGGTCGAGGGCCTGGACGTCCTGGTTCCCAAGCAGTCTGCGGTGGACCATCAGGGAAGGCTCCGACACCGGCCGATCGAGGGCCTGCGCTTCCGGACGAGCCGGCCGGTGCCGCACGAGGACGGCACGTTGACCGAGATCGCCCGCACGGATTGGCCCGAGGTCGACCAGCCGATCGTCCAGACCCACGTGACGACCACCCTGCCGGGGCGCACGCGCGCCTGGGGGCTGCACCGGCGCAGCACGGACCGGCTGTTCGTCGTCCGCGGCCTGGTCTCGATCGTCGTGTACGACGGCCGCCTGAGCTCCCCGACCCGCGGTCTCGTGAACGAGTTCAAGCTGTCCGAGCGCAACCCCGGCCTGCTGGTGATCCCGCCCGACCTGTACCATGGCTGGAAGGTGATCGGCCCCGACGAGGCCTTCATCGTGAACATGCCGACCTGCGCCTACGACCATGCCAGCCCCGACGCGCTCGATCTCCCGTACGAGTCCCCGCTCGCGGCCCGGATCGTCCCGTGGCGATGGTGAGTGCGCCGCGCGCGCTGGTCGTCGTGCCGACGCACGACCACCCGGAGACGCTGGACCTCGCCGTGGAGAGCGCGCTCGCCCAGACGGTCGGGGACCTGGAGGTCGTGATCGTCGGGGACGGCGTCGGCGACGACACCCGTGCCGTCGCGACCGGGCTGTGCCGGCAGGACCGCCGCGTCCGGTTCGTCGACCGGCCGAAGTCGTCCGGGCGCGCCGAGCAGGCGCGCCACGAGGTCGTGGCCGCCAGCCCGGCGCCGGTGATCACGTACCTCGGCGACGACGACCTCCTGCTCGGGGACCACGTCGAGCTCATGCTGGCGCTGCTGGCCGACCACGACTTCGCGCACCCGTACCCGGCGTTCCTGGACGAGGAAGGACGGGTGTCCGTCCGGCCGACCGACCTCGGTGATCCGGCGTGCGTCGCCTGGCACCTCCGGCCCGGGCACAACGTCGTGAGCCTCACCGGGGCCGCCCACACGCGGGCCCTCTACGCCCGCCTGCCGCACGGCTGGCGTCCCGCGCCCCCGGGGGTCCCGTCGGATCACCACATGTGGCAGCAGATCTTCGTCGTCCCCGGGGTGCGCCTCGTGACCGCGCCCCGGTCGACCACGATCAAGTTCCCCGCCGCCTTGCGCCGCGGGTGGTCGCCGGCGCGCACGCGCGCGACCGCGCTCGACCTGGCGACCCGGATCCGGCGGCCGGCGTTCCACGCGGAGTGGGACGCCGAGGTGAGCGCCGCCGTGCGCCGCGCGGCTGCCGTCCAGCACCGGGAGCTGTCGGTCGCCACGCGGCGGGTCGCGGAGCTCGAGGGGCGCGCTGCGGCGCTCGAGCGGGAGCTGGCCGCGATGCGGGCGACGCGGACCTGGCGCTGGCACGACCGGCTGGCGCGCTCGCGCGTGCTCCGCCGGGTGCTCACGCGCCACCGGGCCGCCCCGGCCGCGGCGGATCCAGCGGGTCGGGGATGACGTGCGCCGGCCGCGGGGCGTGACCTCGATCCGGTGAGCGACCCCGAGGCCGTCCGCCGCGCGACCGAGCTCTGGCAGGAGGCGTACCGGCTCCAGATGGCGGGGCAGCTCGACGCGGCCATCGAGACGTACCGGCGGTCCATCGCGATCCATCCGACGGCCGAGGCGCACACCTACCTCGGATGGACGCTCTCCTTCCAGGGGAAGCTCGAGGAGGCGACCGCCGAGTGCCTCCGGGCCATCGAGGTCGACCCGGAGTTCGGGAATCCGTACAACGACATCGGGGTGTACCTCATGCAGCGCGACCGCCTGGACGAGGCGGTGCCGTGGCTCGAGAAGGCGAAGCGGGCACGCCGGTACGAGCCCCGGCAGTTCCCGTACATGAACCTGGGTCGGATCTACCTGCGCCGGGGGCGCTGGTGGGAGGCGCTCCACGAGTTCGAGGGGGCGGTGCGCGTCGCCCCGCAGGACCCCGAGGCGCGCCGGGCGCTCCACACGCTGCGGGGGCGGCTGAACTAGCCTGAAGCCGGCGCGGCCCGGGCGCCCGGGGGACCGGGCGGCCGGCGACGGCCGAGGGGCCGGGAGAATGAGCGGACGGGTGGCGCTGGTCACCGGGGGCACCCGCGGCATCGGCCGGGGGATCGCGCTCGCCCTGGCGCGCCAGGGCTGGACGGTCGCGGTGTCGTACCGGGCTGATGCCCGCGCCGCGGCCGAGACCCGGGCGGCGCTCGAGGGCGTCGGCGCCCGGGCCCTCGCGCTGCGGGCGGACGTCTCCGACCCGGCGGCCGCGGCGGCGCTCGTGCGCGAGGTCGAGGCGGCCTGCGGCCGGATCGACGCGCTGGTCCAGGCGGCGGGGCCGTTCCGGCGCGTGCCGCTGCTCGACGAGACCCCGGAGGGCTGGCGTGACACGCTGCGCGGGAACCTCGACCCGCTCCTGTTCCTGACCCAGGCGGTCGCGCCCGGGATGGCCGCCCGGCGCTGGGGGCGGATCCTGGCGCTCGGGCTCGCGACCGCGGACCGCGTCGGGGCGCAGCCGAACGTGACCGCCTACGCGATCGCCAAGACCGGGGTGCTGGTGCTCGTCCGGTCGCTCGCGCGGGTCCTCGCCGCCGACGGGATCACGGTGAACGCCGTCTCGCCGGGCGTGCTGGACGCGGGAAGCGCCCCGCGCGCCGAGCTGGAGGCGATGCAGCGGCGGATCCCCGCCGGGCGGTGGGGACGGATCGAGGACGTCGTCGCCGCCGCGCGGTTCCTCCTCTCGGAGGAGGCCGGCTACGTGACCGGCGCGAACGTGCCGGTGAGCGGCGGCTGGGGCCTCTGACCCGGATTCCGTCCCCTCGTCCCTTCTCCCTTCGCGGGCGAGGGTGAGGAGACCATACGAGCCGGTCCGGCGGGGATCGGGCCGCCTGCGTTCACCACCCGCCGGCGACGGGGCGCGGGCCCAGGCCGGCCAGGTCGTGCTCGGGCCGGCGGCCGGCGACCAGGTCCGCGACGATCCGCGCCGTCCCGAACGCCATCGTCCACCCCATGTGGCCGTGCCCCGCGTTCAGGTAGAGGTTGCGGAGGCGGCCGAGCCCGAGCACCGGAGGGCCGTCGGCGGTCATGGGACGGAGGCAGGCGCGGTACTCCCCGCGTTCCCAGTCGGCGGCGTCGGGGAACACGTCCCGGGCGAACCGCAGGATGTTGTCGAAGTCCCGCGGCCGCCAGCCCCGGTCGTAGCCGGCGAACTCGGCGGTCGAGGTCAGGCGGAGCCGGTCGCCCTGTCTCGACCAGCCCACGAGCCACTGCTCGTCGACGCCGGGCACGGTCGGCGCCAGCCCGTCGGGGCGGATCGGAAACGTCGACGAGTATCCCTTGGCCGGGTAGACGGCGAGCCGGACCCCCGCCGTCCGCGCGACCGCGGCCGCGCCGACCCCGAGCGCCAGGACGTAGGCATCGGCGGCGAGGGAACCCGTCGCGGTCAGCGCCGCGGTCACCCGGTCCCCCTCCCGCCGGAGGCCGGTGATCGGCGTCCCGATCCGGAGGCTGACGCCCAGCTTCTCGCGGCAGAGATCCGCCAGCCGCGCGGTGAACAGCCGCGAATCGCCGCTCGAATCCCCGAGGTCCCGCACGGCGCCGGCGATCTTCGCCTTGACCGGCGCGAACACGGGATCGAGCCGCGCGACCTGGTCGGGATCGAGCACCTCCTGGCGCTGCCCGTGCTCGGCGAGGAGCGCCATCTTCCGGACCCCGAGCTCGAGCTCGCGCGGGTCGCGGAAGACGTAGAGCGCGCCCTGGCGCACGGCGTGGTACTCGATCCCCTCGGCTCGCACCAGCTCGGCCATGACCGCCTGGCTGTACTGGCAGAGCCGCAGCTTGACCAGCGTGTTCCGCCGCGCGCGCTCGGCGGTGCACTCGCGGAGGAACCGGAGCCCCCATCGGTAGAGCTCCGGGTCGAGCCGGAGCCGCATCCGGATGGCGGTCGCCTGGCCGAGCAGGGACCGGACGAGCAGGCCCGGCGCCTTCGGCGACGCCCAGGCGAAGGAGTGGCCCGGGGCGATGATTCCCGCGTTCCCCGCGCTGGCCTCGAGCCCGACCGCCTCCCGCGCCTCGACCACCGTGACCTGGTGGCCGTCCTTCGCGAGGAAGTAGGCGGTCGTGACCCCGACGATCCCTCCGCCCAGCACGAGGACGTTCATGCGGCCGCCTCCGCCGGTCGTCACGGTACCACGCCGGCGGAGGCGCGGATCGCGCGCCGTGCCTCACCCGGGCGGCGCGGGCGAGGCCTGGCGCTCCGCGACGTCGCGACGTCAGGCGAGCGCGGCGATCCGGCGGCCGAGCTCGGGGCGCGGCACGGCGCCGACGATCGTGTCGACCACCTGGCCGTCCTTGAAGAGCAGGAGCGTCGGGATCCCCTGGATCCCGAAGCGCTGGGCGAGCCCGGGTTCCTCGTCGACGTTCACCTTGGCGATGACGACCCGACCGGCCTCGGCGCGCGCGATCTCGTCCAGCATCGGCGCGATCATGCGGCAGGGGCCGCACCAGGGAGCCCAGAAGTCCACGACCAGCCGCGGCGTGGCGGCGACGATCTCGGCGAAGTTGCGCTCGCCCAGGGCGAGCGTGGTGGTCTCGGCGGCAGCGGCATCCATGCGATTTTCCTCCCGGCACTGATCTCTCGCGGCGCGCCGCCGGACCGGCGCGCGCCGTCCGGTGTTGAGACGCGAGGCCTCCGGGACGGGATTCCGCCCGCGCCGGGCCGGCCGTCCCGGCCCGCGACGCCCGGCCGTGCCGCGGGCGGCGCCCGGGCGTTCTGCCGTAGAATGTGGCGTCCCCGGACCGGCTCGCGGAGCCGCCCGCCGAGGGATGCGGCGGCTCTGGGTCGGAGAGTTCCTGCCGTGGCCGCGGTCGGGTGGTCCACCGCCGGCGGGATCGCCCCCCTGGAGCGCCGGCGACCGGCCCGCGGCGCGAGCGCGGCCGGTGCGGGCCTGGGGCCACGGCCCCCTCGAGGAGGTCTCGATGGAGCGAACGAGCCGCCGGTCGGGCGGCGCGGGTCCCGGACGCGCCGGCGCCCGCGGGGGCGCGCCATGAGCCGGCTCGACGGTCCCGGCGCCGCGCTTCTCCGCCTCGTCGCGGCGGCGAGCCTGGACGACCTGCCCAGGCCCGCGCTCGAGTCCGCCCGGCTGGCGGTCCTCGACTGGTGGGGCGTGACGGTGGCCGGGGCGACCGAGCCCGTGGCGGAGCTGGTCCGGGCGGCGAGCCCGGCGCCCGCCGGGCCGGCGTCGGTCCTCGGCACCGACCGGAGCGCGCCACCGCTGGCCGCCGCGCTCTGGAACGGGACGGCCGCCCACGCGCTCGACTTCGACGACGTGACGCTCGCGCTTCCCGGACACCTCACGGCGCCGCTGCTCCCCGGGATGCTCGCGCTGGCCGAGGCGCGGCGGCTCTCGGGCCGGAGCCTCCTGACCGCGTTCGTGGCCGGCGCGGAGGTGACCGGGCGCCTGGCGCGGGCCCTCGGCCGTGGCCACTATCGCGCCGGCTGGCACGCCACCGCCACCCTGGGCCGGCTCGGCGCCGCCGCCGGGTGCGGCCGGCTCCTGGGGCTGGATGCGGCCGGGATCGATCGAGCGGTCGGGCTCGCTGCCGCCCAGCTCGGCGGCATCCAGGAGTCGTTCGGGACGATGGCGAAGCCGTTCCAGGTCGGTCGGGCGGCGGCCGACGGGCTCCTGGCCGCGCTCCTGGCGGAGGCGGGCGCGACCGGGCCGGCGGGCCTCCTGGACCGGGCCGAGTGGGCCCGCCGTCTCTCGCCGGAGTGGAGCCCGGAGCGGCTCGCGCGCGGCCTCGGCGCCGAGTGGGAGATCGCGGGCATCATCTTCAAGCGCTATCCGTGCTGCTTCGCGACCCACGCCGCCATCGCGGCCGTCCTGGACCTGGTCCCGTGCCCGGACCCAGACGCCGTCGAGAGCGTCGAGCTCGCGGTCTGTCCGACGGCGCTCCAGATCGCGGATCAGCGCGCGCCGCGGACCGGCCTCGCCGGCAAGTTCAGCGTCAGCTACTGCGTGGCCAGCGCGCTCCTGCGCGGGCACGTCCGCGAGACCGACTTCGCCGACGCGGCGGTCCGGGCGCCGGCGCTCCAGGCGGTCGCGGCGCGGGTGCGGCTCGAGGCGCGGCCGGAGTTCGACGAGACGCGGGCCCGCGCCGTCGTGCGGCTGCGGGACGGGACCGTGCGCGAGGCCGCCGCGGATCTCCGGGCGAGCCTCGACCCCGCCCGGGTCCGGCGGGAGCTCGGGGAGAAGTTCCGGGCGCTGGTCGCGCCGCGGCTCGGGCCCGCGGCCGGCCGGCTGGAGGCGCAGCTGGGCGCGGTCGACGAGCTGCCCGACATGGCCGGGCTCGCCCGGGCGAGCGTGGCCTGAACGGCCGCCCCGGCGACCGGTCGCGGGCGGCGAGGGGCTCGTCGCCGCCACGCGACGACGGGGAGCGAGCCGCGATCCGTGCAGACAGGGAGGCAGCGATGACGCGTGAGCGGAGGATCATCGGTCGCCGGGCGGTGCTGCGGGCCGGCGGGGTGGCGGCGGGCGCGCTGCTGACCGGGGGGCTCGGCACCCGCCCGGGCCGCGCCCAGGGCAAGGGGAAGGTCCGCTTCGCCTATCTCCAGCTCGGGTGGGCGGCGTGCGAGATCATCCACAAGGAGGACCTGCTCGGCAAGCGCGGCTGGCAAGCCGAGTACACGGTCGTGCCCGGCTCCCCCGGGGGGCTCGTCAACACGTTCGCGGCCGGGAACGTCGACGCCATCGACATGTCCTTCGCGCTCTCGGCCAAGATGTTCGAGGACGGCGTCCCGATGAAGGTGACCGGGGTCGCGACCGCGGTGCTCGGCGCGATCGTCGCCCGCAAGGACGCGGGGATCGCCGGGGTCGAGGGTCTGCGGGGTCGGAAGGTCGCGGCCGTGGTCGGCTCGACGACCTTCTTCGACATCCGGACGCTCGCGCTCAAGGGGTACGGGCTGGACATCCAGAAGGACACCCAGCTCATCACCGCCCAGGCCCCACCGGACATGGCCACGATGATCGCGAACCGGAGCGTGGATGCGGTGGTCGCGTGGCAGCCGGTGTCGGACCTGATCGTCCAGCGGGGCGACGGCGTGTACCTGGCGAAGCAGATCGACCTCTGGCGCAGGGCGACCGGACGGGCCGCCGGGTTCCCGGTCCACGTCTGCTACGTGGTCAGCCCGAGCTTCATCGAGAAGCACCCGGTGTTTCCGCGGGACCTCAACGACGCCCAGCGCGAGGCCGTCGAGCTCTGGACCGGGAACCGCCCGCGGGCGGTCGAGATCGTGGCCGAGATCACGAAGATGCCGAAGCCGGTCGTCGAGTACGCCCACAGCCAGACCGTCCAGATGCTCCACGGGCTCTCCGACGAGCAGATCGACACGCTGGTCGCGCAGCTCCGGCTGATCAAGGAATCCGGCTTCCTGAAGTCGGACGTCTGGGACGATCCCGCGCGCATCCGGAGGGAGTTCTTCTGGCGAGGCTGAGGCGAGCGCGGCCCGGCGGGAGCTCGGCCGGCGGGGAGGCCGCCGGCGCCGGAGGCGGTCACCCCGGGGGGCCGGCGCCCCATCCGGGATCGTGAGTCCGGTGCCGCCGCCGCCGACCGGCCGCGGTCCCGAGCCGTCGCTCCGACCACCGCGTCCGATGCCTGGCGCCCTCGGCGGGGGGCGAGGCTGGGCCGATCGGGTCCGGCTCCCCTCGCTCGTCCTGCTGGCGTTCCTGCTGGTCGTCTGGGAGGCCGCGGCCCGCCGGTACGGCGCCTACGTGATGCCGTCCCCCGGCGCCGTCGTGGCCGGGCTGGTCGGGGTCGTGCGGTCCGGCGAGGTCTGGACCCACGCGGGCGCCTCGCTGTCGCGGATCGCGGTGGGGTTCGGGAGCGCCGTCGTGGTGGCCGTCCTGATGGGGCTGGCGTCGTTCCTCTGGCGGCCGGCGAGGATCGCGGTCGCCGACACGGTCACGGTCCTCAACTCGACGTCGGTGTTCGTGTGGATCGTCGTCTCCCTGATCTGGTTCGGGCTCACGAACATGGCCCCGATCTTCACGACGTTCATGATCACGCTCCCGGTGGTCGCGGCGAACGTGGTCGAGGGCGTGGGGAGCGTGGACCGGCGGCTGCTCGAGATGGGCCAGGTGTATCGCCTGTCGGGGTGGGAGAAGTTCCGGTCCATCGTGATCCCGTCCACGATCCCTCACCTGGTGGCCGGGACGAAGGTCGGGTTCGGGCTCGCCCTGAAGGTGTCGGTCGTCGCCGAGATCTTCGGCGTGACCAGCGGGATCGGCTACGTCATGAACTACAGCCGGGAGATCCTGGCCACCCGGATGGTCTTCGTGTGGGCGCTCGTCATGATCGCGGTCATGCTGGTCACGGACAAGCTCGTGTTCGAGTCGCTGACGCGCCGCCTGGGCCGCTGGCGGTGACCGCCGGGCGGCCGGCGCCGCCCCGTCGTGACGGCGAGCGTCCGGCGCGGCGGCGACCTCCGTCCCGAGGCGGCCGGGCGTGACCGCGACCGGCGCGCCTCCCGGCGTCTCCCGCAGGGCGCCGCGGCTCCCCGCCCGCTGGCGGGTGGCGGTCGGCACGGGCTCCCCGACGGCACACGCGCTCCCACCTCGCGCGCGGTGGCGTCGGGCCGGCGTCGCGCCTCCCGGGTCGCGGGAGGCCCGGAGCGGACGGGCGCCGTGAAGCTCGAGGTGGAAGGCGTCGCCAAGGCGTACGCTCTCCCGATCCTCGCGGACGTCAGCTTCCAGGCGGCGCAGGGGGAGTTCGTGTGCCTGCTGGGCCCGAACGGCTGCGGCAAGACGACGCTGCTCCGGATCATCGGCGGCCTGGAGGCCCCCACGGCCGGCGAGGTCCGGATCGACGGCCGGCCGGTGGCGTGCGGCGGCACGCGCGACCTCCCGGTGGGCGTGGTCTTCCAGGAGGACCGGCTGCTCCCGTGGATGACGCTCGCCGACAACGTGGGGCTGGTCCTGAAGCCCCAGGGGCTCGACGCCCCGGCCCGCCGGACGACCGCGACGCGCTACCTGCGGTTCGTCGGCCTCCAGGGGTTCGAGCACTACTACCCCGGGCGGGTGTCGGGGGGAATGCGGCAGCGGGCCGCGATCGCGCGGGCGCTGGCGATCGGGCCGGACCTCCTCCTCATGGACGAGCCCTTCGGCGCGCTGGACGCGCAGAACCGGCGGATCATGCAGGCGGAGGTGAAGCGGATCTGGGCCGAGACCGGCAAGACGATCGTGTTCGTGACGCACTCGATCGAGGAGGCCGTGTCGATCGGGACGACGCTGATCATGTTGTCGGCGCGGCCGGCGCGCGTCCGGGAGCTCATCCGGCTCGACGGGCCCGGTGGCGGCTCGCCGGACCCGCGCGGCGTGGTCGACCACCTGAACCAGGTCATCATGGAGGAGGTCGTCCGGCAGCAGGGGGAAGACGCCGAGCGACCCTGAGCGGCCGGGCGACCAGGGGGCCGGGGGAGGCGAGCCGCACTCGCCTACCGGATGCCGGCGCGCTCGGCGAGCCGTCGACCGTCGCCGCCGCCGGCAGCGTCGCCGCTCCAGGGCCCCGCGGGTGCGCGGCGGAGCTGCCGCCGGCAACTCCGGTGTCCCGCCGCGCGCCGGCCGCTTCCGGGCGGCGCGCGGGAGGGGCCGCACGGCGCAGGTGCGTTCCGAGAGCAGGCAGGCTAGACTGGCGGGCGGCCCACGGTCCTCCACCTCGCGCCAGGAGGCGAGCGACATGGTGAAGCCGTACATGGCGGTCGGGCTCATTCCCACGGTGCGGGGGATCCGGAAGCGCAGCGACATCAAGATCAACCTCGAGCACCTCGCGCACCTCGTGAAGGCCGCCGCCTGGCTGTCCAGCCTCTCGATCCCGGTGCGGCTCATCGCATTTCCGGAGGGCGCGCTCCAGGCATTCAACGACGAGGTGCTGGACCTGGACCACGCGACGTTCGCGCGCGAGTGCGCGATCGACATCCCGGGCGAGGAGACGGAGGCGCTCGGGAAGATCGCCCGCGAGTACAACGTCTTCATCATGGCGCAGGCGAAGGCCCGCCACCCCGACTGGAAGGACCGCTTCTTCAACGTCGGGTTCGTCCTGAACCCGCGCGGCCGCGTGATCCTCCAGCATTACAAGGTGTCCCCCCTGTTCCCGGTCGAGCACTCGGTGTGCCCGCACGACGTGTACGACTGGTGGGTCGAGAAGTACGGGCGGAGCCTGCAGGCGTTCTGGCCGGTGGTCGACACCGAGATCGGCCGGCTCGGCATCATGATGGCCAACGAGGGGTCGTACCCGGAGAACGCGCGGGCCCTGGCGCTCAACGGCGCCGAGGTCGTCTACCGCGCGTCGTACCCCCATCCGGCGACGGGCAACGAGTACTTCGAGATCCAGAGCCGGGCCCGCGCGCTCGACAACAACATGTACGTCATCGCGCCGAACATGGGGACCTACTATCTCTTCCCCGAGGAGACCACCCCGATCGACACCTTCGGGGGCCGCTCCTTCATCATCGACTACAAGGGCCGGATCGTCGGGCGGCAGGATTACGGCGCCGGGTCGACCTACGTGGCCGGCCCGGTCGACATCGAGGCGTTGCGGCACCACCGGGCCTCGGCGCAGTGGGACAACTGGCTCAAGGACGTGCGGGCCGAGCTGTACGGGCTCCTCTACGAGCAGCCGATCTACCCGAAGAACCTCTACCTCCGGCGCGAGCCCATGAAGCACGCCGAGTACCGCCAGAAGGTGATCCGGCGGCAGGTCCGCCTGATGCACGACCGCGGCATCTGGAAGAAGCCGAGCGCGTGAGGGGGACGGGGGCGGGCCGGGTGGTCGACCGGCGCCGGCGCGCGCGGCGGGCGGTGGCCCTGGCGGTCGCGGCCGCGATCGCCGGCGGGTGCGCCGCGCTCGGGGCCGGGCCGCTCGACATCCCGCCCGGGCACCGGGTCGTGCTGGGGGGGCTCGACCTGAGCCGCTTCGACGCGCCGGAGGCCCTGCTCGAGGTGATCCGCGAGGACGGGACGTTCCGCCGCGACGTGCGGGTGGACCCCGCGCAGCGGGCCTTCGTGACCACCCTCCCGCCCGGCCGGTACCGGGTGGCGCGGCTGCGCGTGGTGGACAGCGCCCAGACCTCTCCCGACGTGATCGCCTACGACCTGCGGCTCGGTTTCGACGTCGCCGCGGCCCCGACGGTCTACATCGGCACGCTCCGGGTCATCCGGGAGTTCGCGACCCGCGTGCGCGTGGAGGTGCTGGACGAGTACGACCGGACGGTCCCGGCGCTCCGCGCCCGGCACCGCGACATTCCGGTGCCGGTCGAGCGCGCGCTCATGCGCGCCACGTGACGCGGCCGATGGCGACGCCCCGCTCGCCGTCGTTCGCCGAGCTCGCCAGGCGGACCGAGGAGATCACGCCGTTCCTGGCCGTGGAGGTGTTCGAGCGCGCGCAGGAGCTGGAGCGGCAGGGGCACGAGGTCGTGCACCTGGAGTTCGGGGAGCCCGACTTCGAGACCCCGGAGCCGGTGCGGGCGGCGGCGATCCGCGCTCTCCGCGACGGCCGGACGAAGTACACGCACAGCCTGGGCCTGCCGGCGCTCCGGGAGGCGATCGCGGAGCGCTACCTGGCGCGGTACGGCGTGGCCGTCTCGCCGGACCAGATTCTGGTGACCGCCGGCACCTCTCCGGCGATGCTCCTCCTCTTCACCGGGCTCCTCTCGCCCGGGGACGAGGTCGTCCTGACCGATCCGCACTACGCCTGCTATCCGAACTTCGTGCGCTACGCCGACGCCGTGCCGGTCCGCGTGCCGGCGCCCGAGGCGGCGGGCTGGCGCGCCGCCCCGGCGGCGGTCGCCGAGCGCCTCACCCCGCGGACGCGGGCCGTGCTCGTGAACTCCCCCGCGAACCCGACCGGGGCGGTCACGCCGCCCGGCGACCTGGCCGCCCTCGCCGAGCTCGCCGAGCGGCACGACCTCTGGATCGTGTCGGACGAGATCTACCACGAGCTCAGCTACGGGGCGCCGGACCACACGATCCTCGAGTTCACCGACCGCGCGTTCGTGCTGAACGGCTTCTCGAAGGCGTACGCCATGACGGGATGGCGGCTCGGGTACCTGGTCGCCCCGAAGGCGCACGCCCGGAGGCTCCAGCGGCTCCACCAGAACTTCTTCATCTCCGCGAACGAGTTCGTGCAGTGGGCCGGGGTGGCGGCGCTCCGGGAGGCCGGGGCCGACGTGGCGCGGTTCCGGGCGATCTTCGACGAGCGCCGGCGCGCGATGGTCGCCGGACTCCGGGGGCTCGGGCTCGGCGTCGGGCCGGAGCCCGCCGGGGCCTTCTACGTCTTCGCGGACGCCGGCCGCCACTGCCGGAGCTCGTACGACTTCGCGTTCGAGCTCCTGGCCGGGGCGCACGTCGCGGTCACGCCGGGGATCGACTTCGGCCCGGGGGGCGAGGGCTACCTGCGGTTCTCCTACGCGAACGCCCTGCCGCGCATCCAGGACGCCCTGGCGCGGGTGGGCCGGTTCCTGGCCGGACGGGAGCCGTCGGCGGGAACGGCGGCGGCCGGGCCGCCGGGGCCGTGCTGCGGGGGCGCGGCGCCTCGATGACGCCGTGGGACGTCCGGCTGGCCCGCGCCCTCGTCCGTCCCCTGCGCTCGACCGCGCTCCGCCCGAACGCGATCACCACCGCCGGGCTCCTCTCCTCGCTGACGGCCGCCGGCCTCATCGCGACCGGGGACGACCTCCTGGAGCGGCTGGGCGGTGCGCTGTTCATGCTGGCGGTGCTGTTCGACCACATGGACGGCGAGTTCGCGCGGATGACCGGCCGGACCAGCCGGTTCGGCCACTACTATGACCACGTCGCGGCCGGGGTGGGGTACGTGAGCCTGTTCATCGGCGCCGGGGTCGGCCAGAGCGCCGGCTGGCTCGGCGGCTGGGCGCTGCTGGCGGGCGGGTTCGCCGCGTCGGCGGTCGCGCTCATCTTCCTGGTCCGCGTGTTCGTCGAGGAGAGCAGCGGTCGGGCGATGGTGGCCCAGGCCAGCCTGGCCGGCTTCGAGCCGGAGGACGCCCTCTATGCGCTCGGTCCGATCACGTGGCTGGAGGGGCTGGCCCCGTTCCTGGTCCTCGCCGCGATCGGCGCGCCGCTCTTCCTGGCGTGGGTGACGTGGTGCGCGGGGGCGGGCCGGTCCGCGACGGCGCCGCAGCCGGCGCGCCAGGGCTGACCGCCGGTGGCGTCCGGGGCCGCCCCGGTGGCGACGGCGCTCCGACGGCGGTCGCGGCGGCGGTGACGACCTCGGGGCGGTTCGGGCTCGGCGGGAGGCGCGCATGACGAACGCGACGAACGGAGACCTGGTCGGCCACTTCCGGGTCGGCTACGAAGCCGTCGTGCGGTTCCCGATCCTGATCGCGCCGCCGATCGCGGTCGCGGTGCTGGGGTTCGTGCTCTTCTTCCTCCTGGGCGGGAGCGCGGCGGTCATCGGGGCGGCGATGG
>Ga0070741_10014264_pt1 | contig 13788 bp, 17 predicted proteins | sample Coa_R1_4_FD_66440 | JGI IMG/M metagenome (GOLD analysis project Ga0070741, IMG submission 66440) | Surface soil microbial communities from Centralia Pennsylvania, which are recovering from an underground coalmine fire - Coalmine... | ecosystem: Environmental > Terrestrial > Soil > Unclassified ... | reverse complement strand
GGGTAGGCTTCGCGCCGAAGGCGGTGAGGCTCGCCGACAACCGCGGCTTCCGGCCGCCGATGGCCTCTACTGGACACGGAGACCGGGAGGCCCCGCCTTGCACGAGAAACGGACGCGCCTGCAGCTCGCGATCTTCGCCGGCGGCGTCGCGGGGGCGCTCGCCCGCGCCGGCCTCGACCGCCTGCTGCCGTTCCACGGCCACGGCTGGCCCTGGGCGACGTTCACGGCGAACGTCGCCGGCGCCGCGGCGCTCGGCTACCTCGCCACGCGGCTGCAGGAGCGCCTGCCGCCGTCGACGTACCGCCGGCCCTTCGTCGGCACCGGCCTCTGCGGCGCCCTCACGACGTTCTCGACGCTCCAGGTGGAGGCGATCGAGCTCGCCCGGCACGGACGGGCGGCTCTCGCCGTCGTCTATCTCGCGGCGACCCTGGCAGCCGGCCTCGCCGCGGTACACGCCTCGAGCGCGCTGACGCGAAGGGCGCGGCTCGCGTGAGCGTCGTCGTCTGGCTCGCGGCCGGCGCCCTCGGCGGCATCGGGGCGCTCCTTCGCTTCCACCTCGACGCGGCCGTGCAGGGGCGCGCATCCGGCGAGCTGCCGGTCGGCACGCTCGCCGTCAACGTCGTCGGCTCGCTCGCGCTCGGCGTCCTCACAGGCGCGGGGGTCGCAGGTGATGCGCTCCTGCTCGCCGGCACGGCGGTCATCGGTTCGTTCACGACGTTCTCCACGTGGATGCTCGAGACGCAGCGGCTCGCCGAGGACGGAGACGACCGGATCGCGCTCGTGAACGTCGCGCTGCCGCTCGCGGCCGGCCTCGCCGCCGCGGCAGCCGGCTGGGCGCTCGGAGCTGCGTTGTGAGCGAGGCCGTCCTGAAGCTCACCGTCTACTTCGGCGAGTCGGACCGCGTCGGCGGCCGCCTGGTCTCCGACGGCCTCTGCGACCTCTTCGAGCGGCGCGAGGTTCGCGCCGCGCTCCTCCTGCGCGGCGTCGAGGGCTTCGGCGCCAAGCAGCTCCTGCACACGGATCGCTTCCTGACGCTGTCCGAGGACCTCCCGCTCGTCGCGCTCGCGGTGGACGACGAAGCGGCCATCCGGTCCCTGGCGCCGGACGTCGAGCGCCTCGTCCGCGGCGGGCTCGTCACGGTCGAGCGGCTGCGCCCGGCCGGAGGCGGCGAGCTGCCCGAGCCGGCGAAGCTGACGGTTCATCTCGGCCGCGACGACCCGTACGTCGCCGTCGTCGAGCACCTGCGCCGAGCCGGGCTCGCGGGAGCTTCCGTGCTCCTCGGGGTCGACGGCATGGCGCACGGCCGCCGCCGGCGCGCCCGCTTCCTCTCGCGCAACGAGAGCGTGCCGCTGCTGATCGTCAGCGTCGGATCGGCTGCCGCCGCCGCACGTGCGCTCGAAGGCCTCCCCGATGTCGTCGCCGACGCCGTGGCGACGATCGAGCGCGTCGAGATCCTGAAGCGCGACGGCGCCCGCCTCGCCGAGCTGCCGTCCGCCCCGGCGGGGACGTGGCAGAAGCTCACCGTCTACGCGGGCGAGCAGGCGCGCCACCGCCGCCGCCCGCTGCACGTCGAGCTCGTCCGCCGCCTGCGAGCGGCGCATGCGAGCGGCGCGACGACGCTCCGCGGCGTATGGGGGTTCTCGGGCGATCACGCTCCGCACGGCGACCGGCTGCTCGCCGTGCACCGCCGCGTGCCGGTGCTGACGACGGTGGTCGACGATCCGGATCGCGTGCGGAGCGCGTACCGGATCGTCGACGAGCTCACCGACGAGACCGGGCTCGTGACCGTCGAGACGGTGCCGACCGTCCTCCTGCCGCGTGCCTGACGCCCCGAACCGCAAACGTGAGAGGGTTGCTTGCGTGAGCGGAACGTGGTCGAACTGGGTCGGGAACCAGTCGTGCGGCCCGGCGCAGCTCGCCGCGCCGCGCTCCGAGGACGAGGTGGCGGAGCTCGTCGCTTCCGCCCGCAAGGTGCGCGTCGCGGGCGCGGGGCACTCCTTCACTCCCGTCGTCGTCACCGACGGGCTGCTGCTCGACCTGCGCGGACTCCCGCGGATCACGTCGATCGACCCCGACCGCCGGCGCGTCGTGTGCGGGCCCGCGACGACCGTGGGCGACTTCGGGGAACCCCTGTGGGAGGCGGGCCTCGCGCTCGCGAACCAGGGCGACATCGTCGCGCAGCAGATCGCCGGCGCGTGCGCGACCGCGACGCACGGCTCCGGGCTCGAGAAGCCGTGCTTCTCCGCCGCGATCCGCCGCGCGCGCGTCGTCGTCGCCGACGGGTCCGTTCGGGAGGTCGACGGCGGCGACGAGCTGCACGCGCTGCAGGTGTCGGTCGGGATGCTCGGCGTCGTCACCGAGCTCGAGCTGGAGGTCGCGCCGGCATACCGGTTGCGCGAGCAGGTCGCGAACTGGTCGTGGCAGGAAGCGTGGGAGCCGTTCGAGGAGCTGGCGCGCGCGCACCGGCACTTCTCGTTCTTCTGGATGCCGGCGCGCGAGTCCGCGGTGCTCTACGGGCTCGAGGCGGACGCCGACGAGTGCCACGTGAAGATCTACGACGAGGTCGGCGACGACGTGCCGGACTCGGACGAGCGGCACGCGCGCGTCGGCCCGGCGTACGTCATCTACCCGATGGTCTACGAGCCGAACTTCCACGAGCTCGAGTACTTCGTCCCGTTCGAACGCGGCAAGGAGGCGCTCGCCGCGATGCGCGAGCTGATGCTCGCGCGTCTGCCGGCGTCCGTCTTCCCGATGGAGGTGCGCACCGTCGGACGCGACGGCGCGTGGCTGTCGCACTCGTACGAGCGCGAGACGGTGGTGATCTCCGTCTCGGGCACGCCCGGCACCGACTACTGGCCGTACCTCCGCGAGGTGGACGCGCTCCTTGCGGCCTTCGACGCGCGGGTGCACTGGGGGAAGCTCCACTTCCTGACGCGCGAGCAGCTCGAGCGGCGCTACCCGCGCGCGCGGGACTTCGTCGAGCTTCGCCGCCGGCTCGATCCCGACGGGACGTTCCTGAACGACCACCTGGCGCCGCTCTTCGCCTGACGCATGCTGCTCTACGACAGCCCCGTCTCCGGCAACTGCTACAAGGTGCGCCTGCTGCTCGCGTATCGTGGCCTGGCGTACGAGCGGAAGAGCGTCGACGTCGTCGACCGCTCGAACCGGCGAGAGCTGCTCGGCGACCTGAACCCTGCGTTGCGCGTGCCGACGCTCGTGCTCGACGACGGCCGTGCGCTCGCCGAGTCCGGCGCGATCCTCTGGTACTTCGGCGAGAACACGCGGTTCGTTCCCGACGACCGGTTCGAGCGCGCGCAGGTGCTGCAGTGGATGTTCTTCGAGCAGTACGAGCACGAGCCGTCGATCGCCGTCGTGAGGTTCCTCGTCGCGTACTCGGGCCTCGCCCCCGAGGAATACGCAGCGCGCGTCGAGTCGCGACGGGCGGCCGGCATGCGTGCGCTCGAGGCGATGGAGCGGCGTATGGACGGCCGCGAGTGGTTCGTCGGCACCGGCATGACGCTCGCCGACATCGCGTTGTACGCGTACACGCACGTCGCCGGGGAGGGCGGCTTCGACCTCTCGCCGTACCCGGCGGTCGGCGCCTGGCTGCAGCGAGTCGCCGCGCAGCCGGGGCACGTGCCGATCGACGCCTGAGTTCCGGGGCTCGGACCGGGTCAGGTGAGCGTGAGCGGTGCGCCGACGAGCGTCCCGGCGCGCAGCCGCACGACCGCGCCGCGTGACAGCGTCCCGCTCCAGCGGACGACGCCGCGGGAGCCCCGCGCGAGCTTGGCGAGCGGCCGCCAGCCGCGGCCGACCCGCCGCTCCAGCCACGCCGCCGCGCCCTCCGTCCCGGGAGCGCGCAGCTGCCCCCACAGCGCGACACGGCTCCCGCTGCGCGAGATTTCCGCGAGCGGCAGGCGGAACGCGGCGAGCGCCGGCTTCGCATGGTTCGTCAGCGTCACGAGCCCGCTCTGGAAGCGCGCGAGGTCGGGCTCGTCGCGGTAGAGGAAGTGGATGAGCACGTCGACCCTGGGCGTTCGGTACGCCGCGTACGCGCCCTCGCCGACGTAGCGCGCCTGCAGCGCCGTCGTCACGCCGAGCAGACGGTCGGGCGGATCGCTCTGGTAGCCGTACTCGGTCAGCCAGATCCTGGCGCGGGGGAAGTTCGCGGCGACGAGCGCGGTGAGCCGGTCGATCGTCGCCATGGTGATCGTCGAGCAGTGGGTGCAGCCGCCGTGGAGCGGCGTCTCGCGCTTCGGGTCGAGCGGGTAGGGGTTGTGCGCGTACGCGTCGAGGCGCGCGTGGAAGGCGTGCATCCCCTTCAGCCACGCGATCGGGGAGACGCCTCCCGTCGCGGCACGGGGTGCGGTGCCGCCGCCGCCCACCTGGACGCCGCGGATCGTCCGGTGCAGCGCCGTGTAGGCGGGGTTCAGGAGGCGGGTGACGTAGACCGCCGGCAGCGTCGGGCGCAGCCAGCGCGCCTGGTTCGGCTCGTTCCAGACGAGCCAGCGGCGCACCCACGGGTAGTGGCGGGCCGCCGCCGTGGCGAAGGCCCCGAAGGCTGCCGCGGAGGTCGGGGCCCAGTTCGACGCACGTCCGCCGTTCGCCCACGACGGCGTTCCCACGAGCTGGAGCAGCGGCTCGATCCCGTGGGTGCGCAGCCCGTTCACGACCGCGTCGGCGTCGGCCCAGTCATAGGCGGGGTCGGCGGGGTCGTCGGGCGCCGTGGGTTCCGTCGGGGCGATCTGGTCCCAGTGGAGCGAGAAGCGGACGATGCGGACGCCGAGCTCGTCGAGCTGCTGGAGCCGCGCCTCGAGCGGTCCCGCGCCGTGCAGTAGCCACGCGTCGTCGGTCAGGCCGTAGCGGACGTCCGGAGCCGCGGACGCGCGCGGCGCCGCGGGGCCGGTCGCGAGCGCCGCCGCGGCGGCGAGGGCGGAGGCGAGCAGGCTCGCGAGGACGGTGCGGCGGCCCATGCAGCACCACTTCGGCGGTTTCGCCGGATGCAAAACGTCGGGTGACGCAGCTTTCACACTTTCGTGACAGACGCGTCGCACACGCGTTGCGCGGCGGCGTCTACGGTCGCTTCATGGCAACGACGACGACTCCCTGGGGGCCGGCGACCGTGGTGGAGCGGCTCGTGGTGCACCAGCAGGCGGGCGGGAAGCGCTTCTCGTCGCTCGTCGAGCTGCTCGAGCGCGCCGACGGCGAGCGGCTCGTGCGCTTCGCCTACTCGACCGGCGGCGCTGCGCGGCGCGGGCCGGTCACGCTGCGGCAGCGTGACCTCGAGCGGCTCCGGCGCGCGCTCGCCGAGAAGCCGGCGCTCGCCGGCGCCCTCGGGCTCGGCGGTGGTGCCTAGACGGCGGCCGCGAGCGACAGACGAGCGGCGTCGACGAGCGAGCCGAGCAGAAGTGCGCCGTCCGCCGAGCCGAGCAGCGGGTCGACTGCGTGCTCCGGGTGGGGCATGAGTCCGAAGACGTTCCCGTTCTCGTTCAGCACGCCGGCAACGTCCGCGACGGCACCGTTCGGGTTCCCGCCCGGCGCGTAGCGGAGCCCGATCTGCCGGGTACGCTCGAGGTGCGCGAGCAGCTCGTCGTCGGCGAACCAGCAGCCGTCGCCGTGCTTGACGGGGATCGTCAGCTCCCGGCCGGGCTCGCACCGCGACGTGAACGGCGTGTCGGCACGCTCGACGACGAGCGGGACGTCGCGGCAGACGAAGCTGAGCGACGCGTTCGGTCGGAGCGCGCCCGGAAGCAGGCCGGCCTCGGTGAGGATCTGGAAGCCGTTGCAGATCCCGAGCACGTAGCCGCCGCCTGCCGCGAACGCCTCGACGGCGCGCATGATCGGCGAGAAGCGCGCGATCGCCCCGCAGCGGAGGTAGTCGCCGTACGAGAAGCCGCCCGGCAGCACCACCGCGGCCGTCTCGCGCGGCAGCGCCTCGTCCGTGTGCCAGACGCGGACGCTCTCGGCGCCGAGTCGTCGCAGGGCGAGCTCGGCGTCGCGGTCGTCGTTCGAGCCCGGGAAGACGACGACGGTGACGAGCGGCGGCGGCAGGTCGGTCACACGCGCTCCAGCTCGATCGAGTAGGTCTCGATGAGCGGGTTCGTCAGCAGCTGCTCGCACATCCGCTCCACCTGCGCGCGGGCCTCGGCGGCATCGTCCGTCGCCACCTGCACCTCGACGAGGCGGCCGACGCGTGCGTCCGCGACGTCGAAGCCGAGGTGGCGCAGCGAGCTCTCGACGGCCTGACCCTGCGGATCGAGGATGCCCGGCTTCGGACGGACGAGCACGGTCGCCCTCACGCGAGCACGACCGACGGCTCGGCGAGGTAGTCGTCGAAGGCGACGCCGGTCAGGCGCTCGAACGCCTCGACGTAGCGCGCGCGCGTGCCGGCGACGACGTCATCCGGCAGCTCAGGGCCCGGCGGGGTCTTGTCCCAGCCGAGCGACTCGCAGTAGTCGCGCACGAACTGCTTGTCGAACGACGGGGGCGTCGAGCCGGCGCGGTAGCCGTCGGCGGGCCAGAACCGAGACGAGTCCGGCGTGAACGCCTCGTCGCCGAGCACGAGCTCGTCGTTCTCGTCGAGCCCGAACTCGAGCTTCGTGTCCGCGAGGATGATCCCGCGTTCGCGCGCGTAGTCGGCGACGAAGGAGTAGAGCGCGAGCGCCACCGCCTCCACCTCGTCGAACCGCTCCTCGCCGACCAGCGCAACGGCCGCCGCGCGGTCGATGTTCTCGTCGTGCCCCGTCGTCGCCTTCGTCGCGGGCGTGAAGATCGGCCGCGGCAGCTCCTGCGACTCGACGAGCCCTCCGGGAAGCCGGTGCCCGCACACCTCGCCGGTCGCGAGGTAGTCCTTCCAGCCGGAGCCGGACAGGTAGCCGCGCACGACGCACTCGATCGGCAGCATGCGGAGGCGCTTGCACTCGGTCGACCGGCCGTCGTCGCGCAGCGCGAGCAGGTGGTTCGGGACGAGGTCGCTCGTGCGCGCGAACCAGAAGCCGGAGAGCCCGGTGAGGACGCGTCCCTTGTCGGGGATCTCCGTCGGCAGGATCACGTCGAATGTCGAGATGCGGTCCGACGCGACGAGCAGCAGCCGGTCGTCGTCGAGTGCGTAGAGCTCGCGGACCTTGCCGCTGGCGACGTGGAGCGCCTCAGACATGAACGGGTTCCTCCTTCGGGGCGAGACGGCGGAGTCGGTCGAATGCAGGGTCGAGGTTCGAGATCGTCGCGTCGAGGTCGAAGACGTCGGCGAGCGCCGCCGCATTGAGGCGTGCGGCGATCTCGTCGTCCGCGCGGACGAGCTCGGCGAAGTCGCGCTCCTCGTCCCAGGCGCGCATCGCGTTCCGCTGCACGAGGCGGTACGCGTCGCCGCGCTCGAGGCCGTGCTCGATCAGCGCGAGCAGCAGGCGGTGCGAGAAGAAGAGGCCGTGCGAGGCCCACAGGTTCCGCTGCATCCGGTCCGGATGCACGACGAGCCCGTCGACGATCCACGTGAACCGGTCGAGCATGTAGTCGAGCGCGAGGAACGCGTCCGGGACGACGACCCGCTCGGCCGAGGAGTGCGAGATGTCGCGCTCGTGCCAGAGCGGGACGTTCTCGAGCCCGACGAGCGCGGCGCCGCGGAGCACGCGGGCGAGCCCCGAGATGCGCTCGGCGACCTTCGGGTTGCGCTTGTGCGGCATCGCGGACGAGCCCTTCATGCCCGCGGCGAACGGTTCCTCGACCTCGCGCACCTCGGTGCGCGCGAGGTGCCGGATCTCGGTTGCGAACCGGTCGAGCGAGGCGGCGGCGAGCGCCAGCGCGGCGAGGAGCTCCGCGTGCCGGTCGCGCGCGATCACCTGCGTCGAGACCGGTTCGGGCTCGAGACCGAGCCGGTCGCAGGCGAGGCGCTCGACGTCGGGGTCGATCGCCGCGTACGTGCCGACCGTGCCGGAGAACTGCCCGACGCGGCAGCCCTCGAGCGCGCGCTCGACGCGGCCGCGCGCCCGGTCGAGCTCGAACGCCCAGCCGGCGAGCTTCCAGCCGAACGTCGTCGGCTCCGCGTGGATCCCGTGCGAGCGCCCGATGCAGACCGTCCGCCGGTGCTCCTCCGCCCGCCGCACGACGGCCGCGAGCGCCCGGTCGAGGCCCGCCACGATCAGCGCGCCCGCGTCCCGGATCTGCAGTGCGAGCGCCGTGTCGACGACGTCCGAGGAGGTGAGGCCGTAGTGGAGCCAGCGCCCCTCGGGGCCGAGCTGCTCCTGCACCGCGTCCACGAACGCAGCGAGGTCGTGGTCGGTCGTGCGCTCGATCTCGGCGACGCGCTCCGGCGTGGGCACCGTCGCGTTCGCCCGCACGGCGGCGACGTCGGCGGCGGGCACCGCGCCCAGCTCGGCCCACGCGTCGAGTGCGGCCAGCTCGACCTCCAGCCACCGCGCGAGCTTGCCCTCCTCCGACCAGATCCGGCTCATCTCCGGACGGGAGTAGCGGGCGATCACCCGGGACAGTGTAGAGCGGGCGGAGGCGGGCCCCGGCCGCTACGCGAGCGCGACGATCCGGGCGGCGAGGACGGCCGCGTTCTTCGCGTTGTCCACGCCGACCGTCGCGACGGGGACACCCGGCGGCATCTGGACGATCGAGAGGAGCGCGTCGAGGCCGTCGAGCACCGACTTGGACGACCGCAGCGGCACGCCGATCACCGGCAGCTCGGTGTGCGCCGCGACGACCCCCGGCAGGGCCGCCGCGAGGCCCGCCCCGCAGATGAGCACCTTGAGGCCGCGCTCCGCCGCGCCCCGCGCGTACTCCGCGACGGCGTCGGGCGTGCGGTGGGCGGAGCGGACGTCGAACTCCCACGCGATCCCGCGCGCGTCGAGCTCGTCCATCGCCGCCTGCATCCGCTCGCGGTCCGACTCGGAGCCGACGAGGATGCCGACCAGGGGCTCAGCCACAGGCCGCCGCCGCGATGTCGTGCCGGTACTGCGCGCCCTCGAACGCGACCGCGTCCACGGCCGCGTACGCGCGCTCGCGGGCGCCGGCGAGGGTGGGGGCGGTCGCGGTCACGGAGAGGATTCTGCCGCCGCTCGTCACCAGCGTGCCGTCCCGAACCGCAGTGCCGCCGTGGAACACGAGCGCGCCGAGCGCCTCGGCGTCCGCGATGCCGGTGATAGGCGCACCGGCGTAGTCGCTGCGGGCCGGGTAGTCGGGGCCGGCGACGACCACGGTCACCGCCGCCTCGTCGCGCAGCTCGACCGCGGCGCCTCCGAGGTCGCCCGCGGCGCAGGCTGCGAGGAGGTCGAGGAGGTCGGACTCGAGCCGGGGCACGAGCACCTGCGTCTCCGGGTCGCCGAAACGCGCGTTGAACTCGAGCACCTTCGGCCCGTCCTCCGTCAGCATCAGCCCCGCGAACAGGCACCCGGCGAACGGCGAGCCGCGGCGCGCGAGCTCGTCGACGACGGGTTGGCAGACGCTCGTGACGAGTTCGTCGACGTCACCCAGGCCCGGGACGGGCGAGAAGGCGCCCATGCCGCCCGTGTTCGGGCCCGTGTCGCCGTCGCCGATCCGCTTGAAGTCCTGCGCCGCGCCGAGCGGCACCGCGGTACGGCCGTCGCAGAGCGCGAACACCGACACCTCGGGTCCCTCGAGCAGCTCCTCGATCACGATCGTCTCGCCGAAGGCCGCGACCAGCGTGAGCGCGGCATCGAGCTCCTCGCGGTCGCGGCAGACGAAGACGCCCTTGCCGGCGGCGAGCCCGTCCGCCTTGACCACGCACGGCGGGCGGGCGACGGAGAGTCGCGCGGCCGTCGGCACGCCGGCGGCGGCGAGCACGTCCTTGGCGAACGTCTTCGAGCCCTCGATCCGTGCGGCGTCGGCGCTCGGCCCGAAGACGGCGATGCCGTTCCGCCGCAGCTTGTCGGCGACGCCCGCGACGAGCGGCGCCTCGGGCCCGACGACGACGAGGTCGGCTTCCAGCGTCTGGGCGAGCGCGAGCAGCCCGTCAGCGTCCTCGGCGCGCACGGGATGGCAGCGCGCGAAGGCGGCGATGCCGGGGTTGCCCGGCGCCGCGTGCAGCTCCTCCAGTTCGCGGCTCTGCGCGAGACGCCACGCGAGCGCATGCTCGCGCGCGCCCGACCCGACGACCACCACCTGCACGCGGCGAGTCTACTTCCGGGGTTTGACGTGCACGGCTTCCCGCTCCGGAAGCTCCGACCCCCGGCGCACCGGGCTGACGCGATACTTGGGCGGTGAGCGCGCCGCCGTACTCGACCGCCAAGGTGCAGGTGGTGCGCGTGCCCGAGGGGGACGCCGACGACGTCGTCGCGGTCGAGGAGCCGCTCGAGATCCGCATCGCCGGTGCGCCCGTCGCGGTCACGATGCGCACGCCCGGCCACGACGAGGAGCTCGCGCTCGGGTTCGCGCTCTCCGAGGGGCTGCGCCCCGCCGGCGCAAGGCTGCCGGTCGACCTCGCGGCGAACACGGTCGAGCTCGACGCTCCCGGCTTCGATCCGGCGCGGCTCGCGCGCAGCTTCTACACCACGTCCTCGTGCGGCGTCTGTGGGAAGGGCGCGCTCGAGGCGGTGGCGGTGGAGGCGCCGCGCGTGGAGAGCCGGCTCGTCCTGCCTGCCGCGCTCGTCGCGTCGCTGCCCGACCGGCTGCGCCGTGCGCAGCCCGCGTTCGAGGCGACGGGCGGGCTGCATGCGACGGGACTCTTCGACGAGCGCGGCGAGCTCCTCTGCCTGCGCGAGGACGTCGGTCGCCACAACGCGATGGACAAGGTCGTGGGTTGGGCCTTCGGGGAGGACAGGTTGCCGCTCGACCGGGCGATCCTCTGCGTCAGCGGCCGGCTCTCGTTCGAGCTCGTGCAGAAGGCGGCGGTCGCGGGCTGCCCGCTCCTCGTCGCGGTCGGCGCGCCGTCCTCGCTCGCGGTCGAGCTGGCTCACGATCGCGGCGTGACGTTGTGCGGCTTCGTGCGGGGCGGCCGCCTGAACGTCTACAGCGAGCCGTGGCGGATCGCCCTCTGACGGGTGTCCTGCTCGTGGGCGGCACGAGCGCGCGCTTCGGGTCGCCGAAGGCGCTCGTCGAGCTCGACGGCGAGACGCTCGCCGACCGGGGGCGGCGCGTCCTCGCCGCCGCCTGCGAGGAAGTGCTCGTCGTCGGCAAGCCGGGCGAGCTCCCGTTCGACGTCGTGCCGGACGCGTCGGAGGTGCGGGCGCCGATCGCGGGCGTCGTGGCGGGCCTGCGGGCGGCCGCGCACGACGTCGCCGTCTTCGTCCCCGTCGACTGCCCGCGCATCACGTCGGAGGTCGTCCGCGCGCTCGGCGACGCCTGCGACCGCGACGTGGCCGTCCCGCAGACCGGGCCGCTCCCCGGCGCCTGGGCGAAGAGCGCGCTGCCGGTCCTGGAGGCCCGGCTCGAGCACGGCCCGTACGCGCTCTACCGCGCCTACGACGAGCTCGCCGTGACCGTCGTCCAGGTCGACCCCGACGTGGTCGCCGACGTCGACACGCCCGACGACCTCGCGCGGCTCTAGCCGCCCTCCCGCTGCTGCCGTCGGTACTCCTCCTGCGCGCGGCGCATACGCCGCTCGTCGGGGTCGTTCCGCCTGCCGCGGAGGACCGGGACGGCGATCGCGATCGTGACCACGACCGGCACGAAGATCGAGAGCGCGACGACGATCTGCGTCCACGTCGTCGGCGTCAGCGCGAGAATCACGCGAGCACGCGGTCGCGCGCTGCGCCGACTCCGACGAGCTCGATCGGGACGCCCAGCTCGCGCACGATGTACTCGACGTAGCGTCGGGCCTCCGTCGGCAGGTCGTCCAGCGAAGTCGCGCCCTCGAGATCGTGCGACCACCCCGGCAGGACGTCCCACACGGGCTCGGCGTGGTGGAAGTCGGACTGGTGCGCGGGGAAGTGCTCCGTCTCGGTCCCGTCGCGGAGGCGGTAGCGCACGCAGACCGGCAGCTCCGGGAAGGACGAGAGGACGTCGAGCTTCGTGAGGGCGAGCGACGTGATCCCGTTGATCCGCACCGCGTACCGGAGCGCGACGAGGTCGAGCCAGCCGCAGCGGCGCTCGCGGCCCGTCACGGTGCCGAACTCGCCGCCGAGCTCTCGCAGACGGCCCTGCTCGGGTCCGTCGATCTCCGACGGGAACGGCCCCTCGCCGACGCGGGTCACGTATGCCTTCGAGACGCCGAGCACGCGGTCGATTCTCGTCGGGCCGATGCCGACGCCGGTGGCGGCGCCCGAGGCGACCGGGTTCGACGACGTGACGAACGGATACGTGCCGTGGTCGAGATCGAGCAGCGTCGCCTGTGCGCCCTCGAACAGCACCTCGCGGCCGTCGCGCAGCGCCTCGTCGACGAGCAGCGAGACGTCGCCGACGTACGGAGCCAGCCGCTCGGCGAAGCCGGCGTACCGCGACCACACCTCCTCGAGATCGAAGCCGTCCACCTCGTAGATCCGCTCGAGCCAGAGGTTCTTCTCGGCGAGCGCCACCTCGATCTTCTGCCGGAGGATCTTCGGGTCGAGGACGTCCTGCACGCGGATGCCGATGCGCGACGCCTTGTCGGCGTAGGCCGGGCCGATCCCGCGGCGCGTCGTCCCGATCTGCAGGTGCCCGAGCCGCCGCTCCGACGCCTGGTCGATCGCGACGTGCCACGGCATGATCAGGTGCGCGTTGCCGGAGACGACGACGACCGAGGTGTCGATCCCGCGCGCTGCGAGCTCGTCCAGCTCGTCGAGGAGCACCTGCGGATCGACGACACAGCCGGCGCCGATCACCGACGTCCTGCCCGAGATGACGCCGCTCGGCGTCTGCCGGATCTTGAACGTCTCCCCGCCGGTGACGATCGTGTGCCCGGCGTTCGGCCCGCCCTGGTAGCGGCACACGACATCCGACTGCTGGGCGAGCAGGTCGACGATCTTGCCCTTCCCCTCGTCGCCCCACTGCGCACCGACCACGACGGTCGACGGCACTCGTCGAAGTCTACCGCGCGAGGGCGTCGGCCCCCGCTGCGAAGCGGACGACGAACGCAGCCGCGAGGGCGAGCGCGAACGAGCTCGGCGGTCCGTAGATCCAGCCGCGCATGATCCCGAAGAGCGTCCGTCCCCGGACGGTGTGGCGGCCGCGGGCGACGCCCGCGCCTGCCATCGCACCGACCAGAGCCTGGTTCATCGAGGTGAAGTAGCCGAACGAGACGGCGACGAGGATCACGAGCGCCTGGACGAACTGCGCCGCGGTCGCGGTCGCCCGGTCGACCTCGACGATGTCGAAGGCGACCCGATCGAGCAGCGGTCGCCCCGTGACCAGCACGCCGAGCGCGATCCCGGCGCCGCAGAGCAGCCCGGCCGGGTGCTCGGAGAGCACGTCGGCGCCCACGAGCGCGCCGCTCGCGAGCGCGACGTCGTTCGCGCCCATCGCGAACGACGCGAGGCAGCCGACCGCGACGAGCCCCGCCCCGACGCGCGTGACACGGCCGAACGTCCTGCCGCCGGCGAAGCCGACCGCCGCCGCGGCCGGGGGCGCGGCGACCCAGATCGCGGCGAGTGTCGCGATCGTCCGCCAGTGCACGCCGACCGACGCCCCCACGGCGACGCCGACGACGGCGCCGACCAAAATCTGGATCGTCGAGGTGGGGATGCGGAGCCGGTTGTAGATCGCCGTGACTCCGAAGGCGACGCCGACGACGGTGAGCTCGCCGGTCGTCGTCGGCGACGCGTCGACGAGCTTCGTGCCGACCGTCGTCGCCACCTTGCCGGACGCGAGCGCCGCGCCCGCGAGCGCGAGGGGCGCCATCAGCAGCAGGGCCGTCCG
>Ga0070741_10014263_pt1 | contig 13789 bp, 9 predicted proteins | sample Coa_R1_4_FD_66440 | JGI IMG/M metagenome (GOLD analysis project Ga0070741, IMG submission 66440) | Surface soil microbial communities from Centralia Pennsylvania, which are recovering from an underground coalmine fire - Coalmine... | ecosystem: Environmental > Terrestrial > Soil > Unclassified ... | reverse complement strand
ATAAAGATGTGGGTACGGTAGATGTGCAGCTCATCGGCGGCGCGAACGTCAAGACCACAATGGACGCGGGCGTGTGGTACGGTCCCATTTTCCAAAAGTTGCCGTCCGCCAGCAAACTCGACCAAAAGCTCGCTTCGTACCAAGAGGGTGTAGAGACCAAGGGCTATCTCGTTCCCATCTATCGGAACCAGACCGCCTTCCTGTATGACCCCGACCGTGTACAGAATCCTCCGCAAACTTGGGATCAACTGGTCGCCTGGATTGATGCCAATCCCAAAGGCTTTGCCTTTAGTGACCCGAACAAAGGCGGCACAGGGCAGGCATTTGTCCAAACCGCGATAGCGAACTTGACTGGCGGGATTGACAAATACAAGGGTGACACCGAAGTGGTCCCGGAAAAGGTCGCGGACTGGAACAAAGTGTGGGACTGGTTCAAGACGAACCTCTCCAAATTGGACGTGACGGTGTCGAACAATGAATCGCTTGATCATCTGAATCAAGGTGCCGCTGCGCTGATTGTGGCGTGGGACGATGACACGCAGGTTGCCTTGAGCAAGGGCACTCTATTCAAGCGCGCCAAGATGTACATCCCAGAAATGGGACTCCCCGGCGGTGGAGATACGGCGGGCATCGCCAAGAACGCGCCGCACAAGGCAGCTAGCTTGTTATTCCTCGACTTTCTCACGAGCCTCGAAATGCAAAAGCTGATGAACGAGACGATTGGCTCGTATCCCGCGCGCACCGACATTACCGATGTCAAGCAGCTCATCGCGGAAGACCAGCGCCAAAAGTACGGCGTCCCCTGGGTTCCCGCCCCATACAAAAAGTTATTCAGTGAGGAATTTACGAAACAGGTGCTCACTCGCTAAGGCAAGCGAGTTTTACTCGACGTTCAAATCTCCTCCGGGTAGGGCAAGCCGTCGTCTGAATCATGCGCGGCGGCTTGTCCTGCTTTATTTTTTCATACCCTAATCGGAAAGGAAGAGACAATAAGCTGCCGACCGCCCGCAGTTTATTTTCGTCCCTCGATAACGCATGTCTGAACTTTTTCGTTGTTCCGGTAAAGTACGCGCCGCCGATTCGAAAACGTACCGCTCCTTCCGCTTTCGTGTTCCCGAAGGTGTCACTGAATTACAGGTGACCTTTACGTACGAACAAGGACAGACCTCTCCGCACAATCTCATCGTCCTCGCCCTCAATGACCCGCATGGCTTTCGGGGCATTGCCCATCGTTTTGCCACGCGCCAAGTGATTCGCCTCGGCGCACAATCGGCCACACCCGGTTTTGGGCCTGGCGCAATTCCTGCAGGGGAATGGAGCATCCAACTCAACATGTTCTGGATTGTTCCCGCCGTTGACGCGCGTCCCTGGACGTATTCGATACTGGTCGAGGCGCACGAACCTGCTCCTGTATCACACAAAGTATCTCGTACGGCGCAGAGTGGATGCTGGTACAAGGGTGACCTCCATGCCCATACGAACCACTCGGATGGCCACTGGTCGCTGCAAGAACTCGCCGAATCCGCCCGGACCTATGGTCTGGATTTCATCGCCCTGACAGACCACAACACAATCACCGGATTGCCCGAGATTGCAGAGGCATCCGGGGATGATTTGCTTATCATTCCGGGGATGGAGGTCACGACGTTCAACGGTCACGCCGTGTCACTGGGGACAGACCGCTGGATAGACTGGCGAGCCGGTCACAATGAACGAACGATGAACACCATCGCGGAACAAGTACGAACAGCGGGTGGTGTGTTTGTCGTCGTCCATCCCGATGCTCCGCATGATCCAGTCTGTACGGGCTGTCGCTGGGTCTATCCCAATTTCGATCCGAATCTGGCAAACGCGGTTCAGGTATGGGGCGGCTCGTACTGGAATCATCCGGACGAGCATAATTCCGGCTGCTTGCAGTTCTGGAAAGATTGGCTAAATCTAGGTTACCGCCTGACAGCGGTGGGGGGAACGGATACACACGGCCCCGATGGTTGGGGCGAAAATTCGGGCTGGACCTATGTGTGGGCAGAAGAACTCTCGGTGCAGGCAATCTTGGCGGGAATACGAGCGGGCCGCACCTATGTCAGCAGCGGACCCCAATTGAACCTACAGGCACAGCAGCAGGAGCTGCCTCAAAATGGTTGTCAGACTGTACGCGCCGCGTGGAGCGCGTGCCCAGAGGCGGAGCTGCGGATTATCGTGAATGGCGAACCACGACAAACCGAGCGCGTAGCAGATAGGGGAGAGGTTGAGTTCACCCTACAGACAGCTGATTCCTGGTGTTGCGCCGAATTGTGGGACTGGCGCGGTGAGACTTTACTGGCTGTTACAAGTCCAGTCTATTTCGATGCGAATGATAGGCAAGCGAATCTCTAAGGGCGCATTTGAAAATTGAGCGAATTGTAGGGGCAAAGCATTGTGCGTTGCAAAGCAACGCGAGCCAATGCGGCGATGGAATACATCGCATGCCCCTACCCCGCGAAATAAGCTTAGAGATGAATATTCAATACACCTTAAGGCGGATTAGGAATGCAGCAGCTCTGTCTCGATGGAACGTGGCGAAAAGCACCTCCCATATATGGTTGGGATATTTCCCCGCGCCTCGTGACGGCGGGCTGTGGAGAAGCGTGAGCTTGGAGATTCTGGAACCGACTCGCTGGCGTTCGGCGTACTGGGCGACGCGCGAGACGGATGCTGCGCGAGGAACGGCCCGCGTGCAGGTAAAAGACATCGAGCTATGGTGGCCGCGCGGTTATAGGGAATCGCCGCTCCATGATGCTACACTCGAACTCATTGCCCCCGACGACCGCGTGCTTGATGTGCACCACTGTTACCTCCTGGCCCTGGCAAGAGAATGACCAGTGGCTGACTCACTCGGTGCGACCTGTCCCGGCGATGACGAACTATAACTATCGAATCCCCTTACTGGCAAACCAAATCGAGGTGCGGTTCCATCAAATGCCCCAGAATCTCGACGATTTCGTCCGCGCCTCACACAGGACTCACCAATTCCGATACTCCTCAAGCGAGGCGATCAAGCGCTGCGTGTACGGATGCTGCGGATGATCCAGCACCGCCGCGACGGGTCCTTGCTCGACAAATTCGCCCTTGTACATGACATACACTCGATCCGCCATCTGGCGTACAACCGCGAGGTCATGCGTAATAAACAAATAACTCAAACCCAGCTCGGCGTGCAGTTGGCGAAAGAGCTCCAGCACCTGCGCCTGCACCGAAACATCCAGCGCCGACACCGGTTCATCGCAGACCAGCACGCGAGGTCTAACGGCGAGGGCGCGCGCAATTGCCACGCGCTGCCGCTCTCCCCCCGAAAGCGCGAGCGGACGACGGTTAGCATATTCGGGCGGCAAGCCAACCCGTTTCAGCAGCGACTCGACTTGTTGCTTACGCTCGCTCGGCGGCATATCAACGAGCGCCAACGCCTCGGACAAGCACGAGCCAATCGTTTGCCAGGGGTCGAGAGAAGAATACGGGTCCTGAAAGACAATTTGAATTGTGCGGCGTAGGCGTTGGCGCTCTTCCGTAGAGAGCCGATTATAGTCCGATGCGTCAATTCCGCTGATTCGAATTGTCCCGCCATCGGCTTGCTCCAGTCCCACCAGACAGCGACCGATGGTTGTCTTGCCAGAACCGGACTCACCGACCAACCCAACGCTTTCATTTTCCCCAATCTGGAAAGAAACATCCTTGACCGCATGTACATCATGCGAGCGCAAATGAAAGGTCTTGGACAAGTGAGTTACTTCGAGAATGCATTGACTATTTACTGGCTGTTCAATACTCTTTTCGTCGCGGCGCGCTTGCGCAGCGAGACGCGCCATCTCCGCTCGAATTTCCCTGACCCGAATACAGGCAGACCACCGTTCGCCCTCGAGGTTTACGAGCGGCGGCGCGCCTGCTACGCACTCGGGCGCGCGCCAGCGACAGCGCGGCGCAAAGGGGCATTGGTCTCGCACTTGGTCGGCGCGCGGCACAGAGCCTTCAATCGTTGGCAACTTGGCAAGGCGACGATCCACCGGTGGGTCGGACAGTAACAAGCCCAACGAGTACGGATGTAGCGGCTCCTCCAAAAGTGACTTGCTCGGACCCGTCTCGACCAGCGAACCCGCATACAAGACATAGATTCGGTCACACACGGCAAACGCGGTGGTGAGGTTATGAGTAATAAAAATCATGCCCATCCCACGCGCTTTTTGGATTGAGCGGATGAGCTTGAGGACTTCGGCTTCAGTAGTCACGTCGAGCGCGCTGGACGGTTCATCGGCGATGAGCAGCTCCGGGTCCTTGGCAAGACTCGCCGCCAGCGCCACCCGCTGCCGCATTCCCCCGGATAACTGGAACGGATAGCGCTCGGCAGCCTCGGGTTCGCTGATACCGACTTCTGCCAGACGCCGCAACATCTCCGCCCGTCGCGCCGAACTCGGCACGCCATTCACAGGAAGGAGCATCTCGGTGATATGTTCCCCACAGCGCTTCAAGGGATTGAGCGTGGTAAATGGGTCTTGGAACACCATCGAGATGTGCCGCCCGCGCAAGCCTTGCACTTGGCGTTCCGTCGCCTGCAATAAATCAATGTCTCCAAAATAAACCTTGCCTGTTGCGCTGACGCCAGGCGGTAGCAGTTTGATGATCGCCCGCGCCGAGAGTGATTTGCCGCTGCCCGATTCTCCGACAATCCCAACGGTTTCCCCGCGCCGAACGCACAAATCCAGCCGATTGACAATCGTCCTCGGCGTACCATTTCCCTGCGCCACAATGTGAAGGTTCTCCACATCGAGCAGCGTTGCTCGCCCGTCAGTCATCGCCCTCACATCCTGACTTCGGTGCGATGGGCAAAGACTTCAAACAGCCAATTGCCAATCAGGTTCATGCTGGCCGCCGTGACCACAATCGCTATTCCCGGTGTTATCGCCGCCCAGGGGTTGGCAAAGATGAGCGTTTGGTTTTCAAAGAGCATCCGTCCCCAATCGGGAACGCCCGGCGGGACACCAACGCCCAAGTATGCCAACGCGCTCAAGGTAACCAGCGCAAACGCAAAGTCGAGAAAAATATATGACACGATAATCGGCATGACATTGACGATGAGATGGCGAAAAATAATTTGTCGGCGCGGGATGCCCAATGTCCGCAATGCCTCCACGTAAGGTAGCACCCGTTGTTTGAGCGCCTCGGCGCGGACAATACGCGTATCTGCTGGCGAAAAATAAATGATGAGTAATAAAACTGCCAACGGATAACCCCCGCCAACAATACCCACAATCACCAACGTGACCAACAAGCCCGGCAACGAATACATGAGGTCCACCCAGCGCATGATGAGACTATCGGTATTCCCACCCAAGTATCCAGCGGATAATCCCAAAATAATTCCAATCGTAAAGCCCCCGACCGCGACGAGCAACGGGCCGATGACTGCCGCGCGCGCCCCAAAGATAAGCCGCGAGAGAATATCCCGACCGAGTTGATCCGTCCCAAGCAGATGCTCTGCGCTCGGTGGTTTCGCGCGCAAGATGAGGTCCTGCGTGTTGGGGGACAGCGGGGCGAGCTGTTCCGCGAACAGCACGGCGAGGAGGACGAAAAAAATCACTGCCAGCGCGATCCATATTAGGAACGGCAGCCGCCGACGCAGCTGGGTGACAGCGACAAAATTCTGTCGCAGGGTCAATGGTTGGACGCTCATTCGCTGACCCTTCCAAAGCGCACGCGCGGATCCACCACCGCATACAGAATATCAATGATCAGGTGAACCGCGACAATAAACACCGCCGCCACCAGCACCAGCCCCTGCACCATCGGAATATCTACGGCGTGAATCGAATCAATCAAAAGTGAGCCAATTCCCGGCAAGGCGAACGTCACCTCGACCAGAACAGCTCCCGTAATCATGTGAACGAACACAAGCCCCAGCACCGTCGTCACAGGAATGAGCGCATTGCGTAGCGCATAGCCGAAAATAATCTCGCGTGCGCTGACCCCGCGGGCGCGCGCCGACACCACATAATCTTTTTGCAACTCCTCTTTCATCGCCGCGCGTGTTACCGTGACAATGAGCGCAACCGCTGACAGCGCCATCGCAATGGCGGGCAGAGTCAAGTGCTTTAATTGATCGAAAAAGTCAACGCCTGGACCAAACGTTGGAAAGAGGGGAATCGCAATGCTAAAGAGATAAAGCAACAAAATTCCCGAAGCAAAGGCGGGGGCGCTCACTCCCACAACCGTCAAGGCCACAATGCCTTGATCCACAAACGAGGAGCGATGTAACGCGGCGATGATTCCGAGAGGAATGCCGAAACAGGCGGTGATGAGAAATCCATAAAATCCTAAAAAGCCAGTCAAGCCAATCCGCTCACGGATTGCGTCCGTCACGAGCTGGCTCGTGCGAATGGATCTTCCGAAATTGAACTGAACGACGCCTTGCAGCCAATCCCAATACTGTATTAGGAAAGGTTCATCGAGATGATAATAGGCGCGGATCGCCGCCGTCGTCTGGGGCGTCGCTACCTTATCGCCCAGCAGAGCGCGAACGGGACCGCCCGGCACCAGATGCAGCAAGCCAAAGATCGCAATGGAAACCACCAACAGCAGTGGGATAAGGACGAGCAACCGCCGAACAATCAGGCGAGGCAGCCAGACCCGCGTCATCGGTTGGGATTCCCCAAGTAGCGGTTGAGCCACGCTTGCACGCGGTGCGAAAAATCAATTTGATGTTCTCGCTCCCAGTTCCCCATCGCGTGCCCTTCACGCGGATACACGACGAGCTCCGTCGGTATGCCTTGGTCAACCAGCCCCTGATAAAACTCGATGCCCTGCCCGAGCGGTGTGCATAAATCTCGCTCGCCATGCATCACTAGCGTAGGCGTCTGGCAATTCTCAATATACGTAATCGGTGAACGCTCCATATACCAGCCCACACCGTCACGCCCGACGGGACGCGCCTGCAAAATGAATTCATAAAAACGCGCATTGTTGCAGGTTCGGTGGCAGCTTACATTATTCGAGATGCCATACATCATAATCGCGCAGGCGAATCGCTCGCTGTGCTGCGTCACCGCCCAGGCGGTGAGATAGCCCGAGTAACTTCCGCCGCCAATCGCAATGCGGTCGCGGATAGCAACTCCCATTTCGACGCAAGCATCCATGCCGCGTAGAATGTCGTACAGTTCTTCCCCTCCGGGATCGCCGACATTGGCGCGCGTGAATGCCTGCCCGCGTCCGGGCGTGCCACGCGGAACGGGCAGAAGGACATTATAGCCCGCTTCCGCCGCTGCGGAGGCAATCATCGAGAGCGTGCCCCAGCGGTATGGAAAGGTGGGACCACCGCGCGCATTCACCAGCATCGGGCGAGCTCCTCCGCCGGGCTGCTCCACCAAAAAGCCCTCTAACTCTAGCCCATCGCGTCCCGTCCACGTGATACGCCGACATGTCCACGGGGGCGGATTCTGTCTCCACCAATCATTCAGATGCGTGATGAAATGCCAATGAGGTGTTTCCTCCGAAAATTCACGCCATGCCAGTTCCCACGGCGCTTCAAAACGGTCCATGACCGCCGCGACGCGCGACCCATCGGGGCTGGGTGTCACTTCACACAGAGAGCGCGAGCGCAGCGTCGCCTTTTCAGCCCACACGCGCACTTGATTGCTGTCCACGTCAATCCAGCCGTAAGCGGTCTCTAGCCCGCGAATGCCCGCGAAATAGAGATTGGCTGGATCGCGCCACTTGAGCCAAGAGACGTCGGCGGGAATTGGCAGGGGCGCGGAAACGGTGTTTTTCTTCAGATCAATTAGCCGCACTTCGCCCATCAACAAACCTCGGTCACTTGCCCAACCTTCGACAAACGCGACGCGGGTAAGGTCAGGCGACATGACTGGGCTGGCTACCAACCATTCAGTCGCGTGGATCACGCGCGCCTGCCGTGATACGAGGTCAATGTCGAGAACCGACGAGCGATACCAACCATTTTCCGTTGGCTCTTGGGAGCCAATCGCCACAACGCGGTTTGAACCTGCGGTGGAAAATTCCCAGATGTTCCACCCCACGGGCCCGACCTCCACCGCTTGACCCGATTGAATATCCAGCCGTTTTATCCGTCGCCAGAATCCACCCGGCTGTGTCACCTGTGGGTCAGCTTGGGAAGGCGGTCGCGCAGCTCCATACATCGAAATATTTTCCGCGCCTACATCCGCTATCAGCAAGAGCAGAGTGTGGTCACTCTCCCATATCAACTCTTCGATGGTGCCGCCCACATCCGCTACTTGAATTGGTGTGAAACGATTCTGGTCGAGAAGGAAGATGTGAGAAGGCACGCCGCGATTGCCCCGATCCGAGACAAAGGCGAGAGTATTTCCATTCGGTGACCAGCGAGGCAGGCTGTGCGTCCAGCCTGCCTCCGAAACGACCTGCGAGTTACCTAAGTCCGAAATCCAGACCTCGCTCTGCGGCGGCCCGTCGGCGGTCTTGCAAATCTGCGACACCACGAACGCGAGGCGTTTGCCATCCGGCGCAAACACCGGGTCAATCGGTCGCCGCAGCGCCATGAGCTTGACAGCAATCTCTGCGTTGCGGTCAATGGGTTGGGAAAAACTCGCTTGCCGCTGGTTGCTCTTTACGTCCATCTCTTCTGCCTTGGAGGTTGTTTCTTAAATCGCCACGTTGCACGAATCTACCGCAGAGGACGCCGAGGAAATAGGAACTGTCATCCCGAGCTGTTCGCTCAATTCTTCGTGCGATGCATCAAGTGCCTGTATTGGTCGTTTCGGCTTTGCCGAAACAGCATCAATAACAGTTCGCGACCTTCGGTCGCACACTTCACATCGCCACATGCTTTGAGAGAAATCTCTGGGCAGAGAGATTTCAGCGACGAATTGCGTCGCAGCTTCGTTCGAAATGACAAGTACCCTATCATCCTCTGCGCTCTCTGCGGTGAAATATCTAGTGGAAGGTGTTCGAGCAACGTTCTCTTATTTGCCGTGCATCCCCATCAATGCCCAGGGCTGGTTATAGTAAAAGGCAGTAAAGCCCGTCCAATCAATGTTCTTGCCGATGGCCGCCAGCCCAACCCCCCAGAAGATCGGAACGATAGGAATATCCTGATCCACAAGCTTGAGGGCTTTTTTCAACTCCTCCGCACGCGTGGCGGGATCGGGCGAAGCCAGCGAATTGGTCAATGCCGTATCGAATTGCGGATTATCATACCCCGAAGCATTGAGACTCCCCGTCTTGGACAGGAACAGGAATGGATAATTGGACGGGTCCGCATAGTCGGGCGCATACGAGCGCAGAAACAAGGGGAATTTCTTGTTGCCATAATCCCCATAGAACACGCTCTTGTCAACGACAGACACATTGAGCTTGATGCCGATCTTTTGAAAATCTTGCTCAAGCACCTGCGCCACCGCAATCTGGTACGGGAGGTGGTTTGGAATCTCGAGGTCGAGTGTGAACCCATTGGGCACAGAGGACTGCGCCAACTCTTGTTTGGCTTTGTCGAGGTTGAATTCGGGTGGCATCAGCGTCGCGTAGAAATCTTGCACGTCCTTCTGGCTCATCACGGTCGCCCACATTTCAGGCGGGTTGATGTTGTTCGCGGGCTGACCGAGATTATTCAAAACCGCGCTGACAATCCCCTGCCGATTGACCGCGTACCAAATCGCCCGCCGTACATGAATATCATCCAGTGGCGGCTTGCTGGCGTTGAGCGTGAGCAAGTCAATGAGCAAAGATGGCTTGGACAAAATCTGCACGCCGGGAATCTGTTTCCATTGGTCGAGGTCGGCGGCTTGAATCTCGAACGCTCCATCAATCTCGCCTTTACGCATCGCCAGGATTGCGGTTTGCGGGTCCGAGATGAGCTTGAGAACAATGTTCTTGATGGTGGGCTTGGGTCCCCAGTAATTGTCGTTAACGGTCAGGTCAATTTCTTGCCCGGGAACGAACTTGGTCAACTTGTACGGACCCGTTCCGATTGGGAGGACATTGGGAGTACCGATGTCATCGGGATGCGCTTGGAATTGCGCCTTGCTCATCACAAAGCCCGCCATGTGCGCGGGGGTATATTGAAACGTTGCGTCCGGTTTTTTCAGTTTGACCGTGATTTCGTCGGGCGCGGTTGCCGTAATCGAATCCACCGACGCATAAAAATCTGCCAACTGCGAGCCGCCCGCCGCGTCGCTGTTGTACTTCATCGAGAACACCACATCATCGGCAGTCAGCGGCGTGCCGTCGGAGAATTTTACATTGGGGCGAAGGTGATAAACATAGGTGGTCGGGTCTTTGGCTTCCCACTTGTCCGCCAGCGCAGGCTGAAGCCCCAGGTCTTGATTAAAGCCCAGCATTCCTTCCTGGACGAGCGACATCGCCGCGCCAGTGGAAATGAGCCACGATTTGGGGACGAATAGACTTCCCGGGTTTCCGGGCAAAGCGAAGGTAATCTGCTCCAGCTGCGTACCGCCACTTGGCGCGGCGGTTGCTGCGGGTGCGCTGGTCGGCGCGGTTCCGGCGGTTGTAGCGGGAGCACTGGTGGGAGCTGTACCGGGCGCGGTAGTAGCAGCGGGTGGAGCTGCGACTGGCGCGCACGCGACTACCAGCAACCATCCAACGGACGCGAGAATAATCAATATTCGGGACATGTTCTCCTCCTCGAGAGTACAGATTCAATTCGCTAGCGTTGTTGAATCAAAGATAATATTTCCCGCAACCATCGTCTGCCGGATTCCTAAATGGATAAGCTCCTCCGGCGGCGTTGCGAGGATATTGCCTTCCCATACGACAAAATCTGCCAATTTGCCGGGTTCAATAGATCCGATCTCCGCCTCCTTTCCGAGAGCGCGCGCCGCCGCAATCGTGTAAGCGCGCAATGCATCGTTCACCGTAATGCGCTGATCCGGCACATGGGTTCCTATCTCGGGCGCAAGGGCACTGCTCTGGCGACAGCAAGCTGCCCACATGCCGAGACGCGGCGACGGCGGGCACGTGGGCCAATCCGAGCCAAAACTCAATAGCAACTGTGCCTCAAGCATCCGCCGCAACGGTAACAGCCGCTTGAGGCGCGCGGGGTCAAAGGCACGCTGATACCCGGCTCCCAAGACGTACAAAAACGTGGGCTGTGTCTCAACACTGACTGAAAGATTCCTCAAGCGGGCAAATGCGTCTTCCGACGGTACCAGCGCGTGGATAAGCGACGGACGATGATTCCCTCTCATTGCGCCAAAGGTCTCCAGCGTCATATCTACCGCGCGGTCGCCAATCGCGTGGACGGAAACAGGCAAGCCGCGTCGGTCGGCTTCGAGAGCAAGACGCTGAAACGTCTCCGGCGGCATGGAGGGAAATCCGCAGCCTCTGTCTGACCCATCTGGCGCAGGCGGATACGGAGCATTCATCCATGCAGTTTGAGCGACGAGACTCCCATCTAGAAACAACTTGATACCACCCAAAGAAGGTACTGGTCGGTGTGAGTGACTGTTTTCAACAACAGCACTTGCAATCGTTTCGTAGGCGTCAATGTCCTCCAACGTCTCTGCCTGGCAGAGGACAAGCGGACGATGAGGCAGGCGTCCTTCCACGCCAAGCTCTCGATACGCAGCGAGGATGTTGGGGTAATCCCGTCGAGGATACGTTTCTTTCGTCGCCGTAACCCCTTCCCGCGCCAAGACCTTGCCCGCTTCTTGAATTGCCGTTTTCCATGTTGCTATCGTTGGTGCAGGCACACGGTTCATCACCAGCTGCATCGCGGACTCGTGGAGAATTCCCGTAGGCGTTCCCGCGTGGCTTCTCTCAATCCTGCCCTGCGGGGGATCAGGACTATCGTCGGTGATGCCGCTCATTTCAAGCGCAAGACGATTTACACACGCTAAATGTCCAGTGGCATGAATGAGCAAAACGGGGTTGTTAGGAGCGACTGGATCAAGGTCGTCGCGTTCGAGCGCGCGACCTTCTTTGAGTGAGGTCTCTAACCACCCGCTTCCCGCAATCCATTCGCCCGCAGGACGACCGCTCGCAGATTTTTTAACCAGTTCAACAATCTCGGCGATACTTTTGGCAGAGGCAAGGTCGAGCTCATCCGTCATCCGTCGCCCCGCCATCGCCGTGTGCACGTGTGTATCAATCAAGCCAGGAGTCACGCTCGCTCCGTTCAGGTTGACGAATCTTGTCTCACTCCCACCGAGCTTGCCGATTTCTTCCTCCGAACCCACCGCGACAATCCGCCCGTGCGCGACCGCCACCGCTGAAGCAATGCGCTCGTCGCGGTCGCAGGTCACGATTTGCCCATGATGCACAATGAGGTCAATTGGCGGGGCTTGCTTTTCGCGCTTTGGCTTCAAATTCGATACGCCCTTCCTTGATGACATAGCGGACGCATCGTTCGAGGACCGTAATATCGGCGAGAGGGTCTCCCTCGACGACGAGAATATCTGCTGTCATCCCCGCCGCGAGCGTCCCCACTTCATGTTGGATTCCTAACACCGCTGCCGAGGTCGAGGTCGCCGCGACAATCGCATCCCGCGCCGCCATTCCCTGGCGCACCATCATGGTCAGTTCAAAGGCGTTCTCGCCAAAGCGCATCGTAGGCATCGAAGGCGTAATATCCGTACCGCAGGCGATGCGGACGCCCGCTTGATAGGCGCGTCGGAAGCTGTCCATGCGCTTTTGATATTGATTTTTCGCTCTGGCAATCAGCGCGGGCTGCACCTGCTCGCGCAAAAAGCCGCGCTCCGAATACACCGAGATCGTTGGAACCAGCACGGCATTTTGTTTCAACATCTGTTCAATTAACTCATCATCCAACGGCCAGCCATGCTCGATGGTATCTGCCCCCGCGTCCAGAGCCAGCTTGATCGCCGCGCGGGTGCTGGCATGAACCATAACCCCCACGCCATAGTTGTGCGCTTCATCTACTAACGCTTGGAGTTCTTCGAGAGTGTGGGTGGTGTACCATACATCTTCTTCCTGCCCGCCCGAGACACGTCCGCCCGAAGTAAACGTCTTGATCCAGGTATAGCCATCCCGAATCAGTTCTCGCACGCGTTTTCGTAACTCCCAAGGACCATCGGCAGTGTAGCCATACGGTCGCGGAATCCAAGATGGAATTCGAATATCCACTTCGGTGCTCGTTACACCGGCATAACCCGCCGCAAAAATGCGCGGTCCCTGAACCAGTCCCGCCTCAACCGCCCGCGCGAGGGCAAGCGCGCCCGTTTGACCGTGATGATTAAACGCGTCGCGCACGGTCGTGAACCCAGCGTGCAGCGCGGCTCGAGCGTGTGCGACACCCCACAAGGTCGCCCAGCTTTCGGGGGCTAAAAGATCGTCGGTGGCAGCCACCCAAGGGTCTGGATTCGGCACAAAGCACAAGTGGGTATGTAAATCCATCAAGCCCGGCAGAACAGTCATCCCGGAGACATCGAGAACGACGGCGTTCTCGGGTATGCTCGCGCGGTCGGCGTCACCGATGGCACGAATCTTGGCTCCCTCGATGAGCACCAAAGAATTAGCCATCGGCTCTGCGCCGGTTCCATCTAGGAGAGTTCCTCCACGCAAAGCGATCATTTTGAGCGACCTATCCGAATTCAATTGTTACTGACGTTGGGGCAAAATATCTAGAACCAAGAGGTTCGATTCGTTGAAAAAAGGAAATTAATTGGTTGTGGACTAATCGCTGCAAATCTACTTGTAAAAAGGGAGGTTCTGCGTATATAATCGAGAGCCAATTCTAATAAACGATTATCGAAAATATATTATCGTCTAAAATTATAAAAGAAAAAGAAGGGAGTGT
>Ga0070741_10014262_pt1 | contig 13789 bp, 13 predicted proteins | sample Coa_R1_4_FD_66440 | JGI IMG/M metagenome (GOLD analysis project Ga0070741, IMG submission 66440) | Surface soil microbial communities from Centralia Pennsylvania, which are recovering from an underground coalmine fire - Coalmine... | ecosystem: Environmental > Terrestrial > Soil > Unclassified ... | reverse complement strand
CGAGCGGCGCCGCCGGGAGTCGCCCCGCCGCGCGGCGGGGCGACCCGGGACGGCGGTCGCGAACGACCGCTACTTGACGGTGAGCGTTCCCTTCATGCCGAGAGCGGCGTGGCCCGGGATCGCGCACAGATACGCCTGCTTGCCCTTCTTCAGCGTGACCGTGAGCGTTGCCGTCTTGCCGGGAGCGATCGTCTTGGACTTCTTGCCTCCGATCTTGAAGTCGTGAGGCACCTTGCCGGCGTTCTTGATCGAGAACGTGACGCTGCCGGCAGGCACGCTCGACTTCGACAGCTTGATCTTCCACTCGGACTCAGTGACCGAAACCTTCGTCGCCGTCGCGTGCGCGCGCGCTGCGAAAGCCGGTGCTGCGAGAACCGTCAGGCAGACAGCGAAGAGCGCCGCCACCGCCAGCCGAGTACCACCTGAACCACGCATGACCCTCCAAACCTCGATTGATTTCCCTGCTCTGTTGGAGCCATCACAGTAGCCGCGCTATACCGTATCCGCGAGGTGGCACAGGCACGCTCAGAACCCGCCGGCAGCCCCGCGGAGGCACGCTCGACGGCGGGCCGCCTGCGCGAGAACGTCGAGCAGGTCGTGGTCGGGAAGCGCGAGGAGATCGCGCTCGTCCTCTCCGCCTTCGCGTCGGGCGGCCACGTGCTCCTCGAGGACGTGCCGGGCACGGCGAAGACGATCCTCGCGCGCTCGCTCGCGGCGAGCATCGAGGGCGCGAGCTTCGCGCGGCTGCAGTGCACGCCCGACCTGCAGCCGACCGAGATCACCGGCCTCTCGATCTTCGACCAGAAGAGCCGCGAGTTCGAGTTCCGGGCCGGGCCGGTGTTCGCGAACATCGTGCTCGTCGACGAGGTGAACCGCGCGATGCCGCGCACGCAGTCGGCGCTGCTCGAGTCGATGGCCGAGCGCCAGGTGACCGTGGACGGCGTCACGCGTCCGCTGCCCGACCCGTTCTTCGTGATCGCGACCGAGAACCCGATCGAGCAGGAGGGGACCTTTCCGCTGCCGGAGGCGCAGCTCGATCGTTTCGCCGTCCGCGCCGCGCTCGGCTACCCCGAGGCGGGCCAGGAAGTCTCGATCGTGCTCGCGCAGCGGCACGGCCATCCGATCGAGGCGCTCGAGCCGGTCGCGACCGTCGACGAGGTGCTCGAGCTGCGGCGCGCGGTCGAGGACGTCTACGTCGACGAGCTCGTGCTCCACTGGATCGTCGAGCTCGTGCGCGCGACGCGCGAGGTGGAGGGCGTCGCGGTCGGCGCATCCGTGCGCGGCAGCCTCACGCTCGAGCGCACGGCGCGCGCATGGGCGCTGCTGCACGACCGCGACCACGTCGCTCCGGCCGACGTCGAGCAGCTCTTCCTGCCGGTGCTCGGCCACCGGCTCGTGCTCAGCGCGTCGTATCTCGCGGAGACGCGCGGGCTGCTGCGCGACGAGGCGCTTGCCGGCATTCGCGCGCGCTGCCTCGCGCTCGCGCCGCCGCCCGAGCCCGACTGGGTGACGTAAGTGTCCACGCGCGAGCGGCGGCCGTTTCCGCTCGTGCCGCGGCGGCGGCTCACCGGGCTTCCGTTCGGCGACCTGCCGGGCAGGCGCCGCGGCCACGGCAGCGACGTGATCGGCCATCGCGAGTACGAGCCGGGCGATCCCGTCATGACGATCGACTGGTTCGCGACGGCGCGGGCGTCTGCAGCCCGCGGCGACGACGAGTTCGTCGTCCGCGACCACGCGGCGGACGAGGCGCCGCGCGTCGCGATCGTCGTCGACCGCCGTCCGGCGATGTCCCTGTATCCGGAAGGGCTGCCGTGGCTCGACAAGCGCGACGCCGTGCGCGAGGCCGTCGGCGCGATCGTCGTGAGCGCGCTCGCGGCGCGGGCCGATCTCGGCGCGCTCGACTTCGCGGGCGGCGAGGAATGGTGGCTGCCACCGGGCCGACGCGACCGCGCCCGGCTCGTGCTCGAGCGCGAGGACGAGGCGAGCTTCGACGCGCCGAGCGACTCGGTCGAGCGCGGGCTCGCCTTCCTCGCGCGCCACCGGCGCGACCTACCGGCGGGGAGCTTCGTCTTCGTCCTCTCCGACTTTCTCGAGCCGCCCGCGGCCGACGCGTGGCGCGGTGCCGTCGCCCGCGGCCTCGACGTCGTCCCCGTCGTGATCCAGGACCCGGTGTGGGAGCGCAGCTTCCCGGACGTCGGCGGCGTGGCGGTGCCGGTCGCCGAGCCGGACGGAGCGCGCGTCGGCGTCGTCCGCCTCTCGCGCGGCGCGGCCGCGCGCCGCCGCCGCGAGCACGAGGAGCGCCATGCCCGACTCGAGACCGCGTTCGCCGCGGCCGGCGTGCGGGCGGTGGCGCTCTCGACGAGCGAGCCACAGGAGGTCGACCGCGCCTTCCACGAGTGGGCGGAGGAGCGTCGCCGATCGCGGAGCGCGCGATGAGACGGGCCGCGGTCGGGATCGCGCTCGCCGCGGCGGTGGCGGCAGCGGGCGTCGTGCTGCTCGGGCATACGGGCTCGCAGACGCCGATCGGAGCAGCCGCACAGCTCGTCGCGCGTGCGGGATTCGATCCGCCGACCGTCCAGTTCGGCGACACGTTCACGGCTCGTGTCGTCGTGCTCTCGGCTCGCGGCGGCCCGGTGCGCGTCGTCGACGACCTCGCACCCCTCACGCGCATCGGGACGCAGCACGAGTCGCGTACGACGCGCGGCGGGCTCGAGGTGGTCACGCTGACCTCGCTCGTCGCGTGCCTCGCGCAGGCCTGCACGACCCGCCCCGGCGACTCGAGCGTACGGCTCGCTCCGGTGCGCGTCGAGATCGGCGGCAGGCGCGCCGTCGCGCGCTGGCCGACGCTGCACGTGCACAGCCGCGTCACGGCGGCCGACCTTGCGGCATCCGCACCGCCGTTCCGCGGCGACACGACTCCGCCGCCGCCGACCTACCGCGTCGCGCCGCACACGCTCGCCTTGCTGCTCGACCTGCTCGCTGCGCTGTTCGCGGTCGCCGCGGTCGCGCTCGGCGGCGGCACGATCCGAAGTGTCGTGCTTCGGCGTCGTCGCGCGGCGGTCGCGCTCGGCGACCTCGAGCTCGCGCTCCGGCTGACACGCGAGTCCGGCGGTCGCCCGGCGCCGGACCGCCGCCGCGCGCTCGGGCTGCTCGCGCGCCGCCTCGACCGGCGCGACCCGCGTCTCGCAGGGGCGGCGAACGACCTCGCGTGGTCGCGCCCAGCGCCCGAGCCGGACGAGCTCTTCTCGCTCGCCGACGAGGTGGAACGGAGCGTCGGCGAATGATCCCGCTCGCAGACGCGCGCTCCCTGCGGCCCGCGGCGCGGATCACGAGCGCGGTGCTGCTTACCGCCGCGGCCGCCGCCGTCGCGCTCGGCATCGCCTTCCTGCTCGAGTCGCGGCACCCGCATACGCAGACGATCGTCCCGTTGCCGGCGCACGCCGACACCGTGCTCGTGCTCGACCTCTCGGCGAGCATCTCGTCCGATACGTACTCGCGCATCGGCGGGACGCTCGCGGCGCTCTCGCGCAGCGGCCGGCGCTTCGGCCTCGTCGTCTTCTCCGACCAGGCGTACGAGGCGCTGCCGCCCGGCACGCCCTCGGCCGATCTCGCGCCGTTCGTCCGGTATTTCACGCTGCCCCCGCAACGCAGTCCCGGGTTCGCGCCGGCGTTCCCGCCGAACCCGTGGGGCGTCTCCGGGTTCAGCGGCGGCACGCGCATCTCCGCGGGAATGGAGCTCGCGCACCGGATCGCCGCGTCCGGCGGCAGGCACGCGACCGTCGTGCTCGTCAGCGACCTCGACGACAACCCCAACGACCTCACGCGGCTGGCGACGGTGATGCTCGCGTTCCGGCGCGACCACGTGCCGGTGCGCATCGTCGGCCTGAACCCCGAGCCGAACGACGTCGCGCTCTTCCAGAGGCTGACGCAGCCGGCTCCGGTCGTCGCGGAGGCGCCGACGCTGAGCCAGGCGCCGCCGCAGGACCGCACGCCGTTCCCGTGGCTGCTCGTCGCGCTCGCGCTCGCGCTCGCCGCGGTGCTCGCGGCGGGCGCGCTCTGGGCGCCGCGGCTCGACTGGGGCGAGACGTGAGCGCGCTGCGACTCGGGGCCGCCGGCTGCCTCGCCGCGCTCGCAGTGCTCGTCGCGCTGCTCGCCGCCGACGTCCGCGCGTGGCCCGCTGCGCTCGGGAGCGGCGACTCCGTCTACTCCGTGGCATCGGCGCGTGCGAGCTGGCAGCCGGCGACGCGGCTCGGAGGGCTCTCGGGCGACCTGCTCGGAACGCGCGACGACCTTGCGATCCGGCGGGCGCTGCAGACCTATCGCGTCGCCTCGTCGATGCCGCACCGCCTCGACAACGCGCTCGAGCGGCAGACCGCTCGGGCCGACGCCCAGGACGAGCTGGCGAACGTCGCCCGCGGCGCTCCCTCTCGCCGGAGCTCGCAGGCGCTCACGCTCCTCGGCATCCTCGGCTTCAGCGGCTTCGCGACCGGCACCGGCGAGAGCCAGGTCGACGAAGCGGTGTCCGACTTCACGGACGCCGTGCGCGCCGATCCGGCGAACGACCTCGCGAAGTTCGACCTCGAGCTCTTGCTGCGGCTCACCGCCGCCCACGGCACGCGCGTCGGCGCCGGCCAGGGCTCCGGCCTCGGCAAGACGGGGCGCCACGGCGCGGGCGCCGGCATTCCGGGCTCCGGGTACTGATGACGTTCCTGTCGCCGTACGGGGCGCTCGTCGCGCTCTCGGCCGTCGCCCCGCTGGGGGCGTTCGCGCTCGGGGCGCGTCGCGCGGACGCCGTGCGGCGCGCGCTCGGGCTCGCGGAGCCGACACGACGCGGACGGATCGTCCGGCCGGCGCTCGCCGCCGCCGCGCTCTGCCTGCTCGGTCTCGCCGCCGCGCAGCCCGCGCTCGTGCACCGATCCCATCGCCGCGTGCGCACCGACGTGCAGGCGCTCTTCGTCGTCGACGTGTCGCGCTCGATGGCTGCGTCGGCGACGCCGCGCTCTCCGACCCGCCTCGACCGCGCGCTCGCCGCCGCCGCGCGTCTGCGCGCCTCGATTCCGGACGTCGCGTCGGGAGTCGCAACGATCACGGACCGGCTCCTGCCCGACCTCCTGCCCGTGCCCGACCCGGCCGGTTTCGACGCGGTGCTCGCGCGAACGGTCGAGATCGAGTCGCCGCCGCCGCGGGAGACGAGCGCGCGCGCGACGAGCTACACGCCGCTTCTCCAGGCGGCGACGGGCGGCTACTTCGCACCCTCGGCCAGGCGGCGCATCGTCGTCTTGCTCGGGGACGGCGAGAGCAACGGCGTCGACACCGCGTCGCTCGGCCGCGCCCTCGCGCCGAGCCGGGGCTACCGCTTCGAGGCCGTCCGCTTCTGGGCCGCGGACGAGTCGGTCTTCGACGCGGACGGGCGCGCCGAGCCGGGCTACCGCCCCGACCCGTCCGGCCGGGCGTTGCTCGCGGGCATCGCCGCGGCGACCGGCGGCCGCTTCTTCGAGGCGCGCGACCTCGGCGGCGCCGTGTCGTATCTCCGGCGGCTCGCCGGCTCGGGCCCGACGGCGACGGAGCGCGGCGAGCTGACCGGCCGGACGCCGCTCGCGCCCTATCCCGCCGCGCTCGCGGTCGTCCTGCTCGTCCTGCTCGCCGCGCAGCTCTCGGTGAGACGCGGAGGAGTAGCATGGAAAGCTCGATGAGCGGTCGTCGAGTGGCACGAGCGCTTCTCCTGGTCGTGGTGGCTGTCGGGTTCGGGGCGATCCTGGCGTCCGCGTCGGCGCACTCGAACGCGCTCGAAAACGTCGGCTGGGGCGGATTCGGCAACACGCCGGACGAGCTGCGTCACTCGCCGCTGACGCAGATCACGCCGTCGAACGTGGACCAGCTCGGTCGTGCGTTCACGGTCGACTTCCACGCGCTCGACGCGAACACGCGCCGCGGCGAGCAGTCGTATCCGGTGGAGTCGAACGGCACGCTCTACGTGACGACGAACGACGACAACGTCTGGGCGCTCGACGCGACGACGGGGAAGCTCAAGTGGCGGTGGTCGCCGAACGACGTCGCCGTCTTCAAGAACTTCGGGATCGTGGCGAACCGCGGCGTCGCGCTCTGCGACGGGCACGTGTTCGAGCTGACGCTCGACATGACGATCGTCCAGCTCGACGCTGCGACCGGGAAGCTGCAGCGCCAGGTTCCGATCGCCGACGCGGTGCCGGGCGCCTCGATGAACTACGGGTACTCCGAGACGAGCGCCCCGATCTGCGCCGACCACCGGCTGATCCTCGGCGCCGCCGGCTCGGAGTACGGCGTGCGCGGCTTCGTGATGGCCTATCACACGTCGAACCTCTCCCCGGCCTGGCCGAACCCGTTCTGGACGATCCCGCCCGCGGGCACCGAGTGGCGCCGCCTCGGCACGCTCGTCGGCGGCGGCGTCAACTGGACGCCGGAGACGGTCGACACGACGACGAACACGGTCTACTTCGGCACCGGCTCGGCGACGCCGCTCTACTTCCCGTCGATCCGGCCCGGCTCCGACCCGCGCGCCGACTCGATCATCGCCGTCAACCTGATCACCGGGCGCCTCGAGTGGTGGCAGCAGCAGATGGCGTTCAACGAGTGGTCGTACGACACGGCGCAGCCGCCGCTCGTCTATACCGCCAAGGTCGGCGGCAAGACCGAGCGCATCGTCTCCGTCGCGACGATGGAGGGCGTCTGGTTCGCCTACGACGCGAAGACCGGGCGCCCGATCTACCAGCGCGTCAAGGTGATCGACCGAACCGAGCATCCGGCTCTGAAGCCGGGGCAGCCCGTCAGCGTCTTCCCGTCGTCGCTCGGCGGCGTCAACTACTCGCCGGCCTCGTACGACCCGACGACGAACTACGTCTTCAACGGCGCCGCCGAGACCGCGTCGGTGGAGACGCAGGCGAAGCTGACGCCGACGGAGAAGAAGCGCAAGTTCACGCTCGGCGACGTCTTCCTCGGGCTGGAGAACGGCGACTTCGGGTCGGTGCTGCCCGGCTGGCACGACCACGGCTCGATCAGCGCGATCGACATCAACACCGGTAAGCGCGTCTGGAAGTTCCAGACGCCGGAGCCCGAGCGCGGCGGCGTCACGACGACCGCGAGCGGCCTGGGCTTCGCCGGCGGCGGCGACGGCGTCCTGCGCGCGTTCGACCTGAAGACCGGGAAGATCCTCTGGACGTTCCAGACCGGCCATCAGATCGCCGGCGGCGCGTCGCTCTACTCCGTCGACGGCACCGAGTATCTCGCGATCACCTCGGGCGGCACGCCGACCTCGTCGAACGGCGGCGTCGCGTCGGAGCTCCAGGTCTACAAGCTCGGCGGCTCGAGCAAGCAGTCGCCGCCGCCGTTCCGCGCGCTGTCCGCGGTGACGGCGGCGCAGGCGACCGCTGCGCCGGCGGCGCACGCGCGCACCCAGCGCGCCGCCGCAGTCGGAAGCGGCAGCATCGCGACGCAGTCCGGGATCCTCGTCCGCGCGTGGCAGGCGAACTCGTCGAATGTCCGGCCGGTGACGGGGCGCGTGCTCTGGAACGGGCACCCGGTCGCGGGTGCGCACGTCGTCGTCGACGGCTACGTCGTCCCGCAGGCGACCGGCAGCGACGGGCGCTTCTCCTACGACGTGGACGACACCCTCGTCGGCCGGCACGTCGTGCGGGTCGCGAGCCTCGCGGGGGCGACCGTGGGCGGCCATGCGCTCTCTGCGGGCCAGCAGAGCGCGGTGCTGGGCGCGTCGGCCGGCTTCAGCGTCGGGTACACGCTACGCGGCCTGCACGCGGCGGTGCAGAAGAACGGCACCGTGCTCGTCACGGGCCGGCTCGGCGGCGGCGCCTCGCCGACCCCCCCGGGCGTGCGGCTCCTCACCTACAAGCTGAGCGGGACGATCACCGACGCGTCCGGCAAGCCGGTCGAGGGCGCCGTCGTGATCACGCGAACGCAGGACCGCGATTTCTGGACCCACTCGGACGCCTCCGACGCGAGCGGCCACTACACCTCCTTCTTCGCGGCCTCGGACGAGAGCAGCGCCGATCCCGTGCCGCTTTCCGTCGGCGTCGCGCTCGGCAGCGTGGCCTACGGCGGCACGACCGGCACGATCGCGAACTTCGCGCGTCTCAAGAGCTCGACCATGAACATCCAGCTTGGCGCCGGCGCGAGCTACACGGTGCAGAAGCCGACCGCGTTCAGCGGCGCGATCTACGAGGGCCTCACCGTCGGCGTCACGACGGGCGGCAAGGTCGTGAAGCCGCTCGCCGCGATCTGGCCCAGCCGCGACGGCCGGTTCTCGTTCACGCTTCCCGCGTCGGTCCGCGGCAAGACGCTCCACTTCTGGGAGAACGACCGCCAGACGTTCTCGACCTTCGCCGTGAAGCCCGGCAGCCGAGTCGACCTCGACACGTGGCCGGCCGAGCTCGGGAACGCGGTCGCGTCGGGGCTCGCGACGCTCAGCGTGCCGCGTCACTGAGCGCGTCGTCGACGACGCGCTCGACGCCCGCAAGCCGAGCGGCCAGATCGTCGTCCAGGCCGTACCTGGCCGCCAGTTCTGCGGGCGGCGCGTAGCCGACGCGGGTCTGCCCGTCGTCGTCCCAGACGAGCACCTTCAGCGGCAGGTCGAGCGCGGCGAGCGGCGCCGCCTGCATCACGGGTGTTCCCGCGGCCGGACTGCCGAAGACGACGACCTCGGTGTCGCGCAGCGCGAGACCCTCGGCCGCAGCCGCGCCGCCGTGGTCGAACACCGCGAAGAGCGTCAATCCCTTCGCCGCAACCGTCGCCGTCAGCCTGGCGACGGTCTCGGCCACGGGCCACGGACTCGGGCGCGTGACGACGGGAGCGCTCACGGCGCCTCCACCAGAGGCGGAGCCTCCGGCGCGTCCGTTACCTCCACTGCGATCCCACGCTCCATCCGACGCACGGCGACGAGGAAGCTCGCGGCCATGATCCCGGCCATCGCGAGATAGACGACGCGCGTCGCCTGCGCGAAGTCGTGCTGAATCGCGGTGAACACCGCCGACTGTGCGCCCGGGTGATGCTCGGTCCCGGCGCCGGTGTCGATCGACGCCACGATCTTCGACGCGACCGGCTGCGGAATGTGCAGCCGGGCAAGCGATGCGCGCGCATTCGAACGCGTCTCGCGGATCAGCACGCTGCCGAGGATCGCGAGACCGAGGCTCGCGGCGAAGTAGCGGACGGTCTGCGTGATGCCGGTCACCTCGCCGAAGCTGCCGCGCGGCGCCCGGTTGACGGCGTCCGTCGTGGTGGGTGTGAGGGTCAGCCCGAGACCCGCACCGGCGAGGACGATCCACGGCCACTGGGAGCCGAGCCCTGCGTGCAGGTGACGCGCCCAGAGGAAGAAGCCGACGGCGCCGAGCGCAGAGCCGAGGACGGCCGCCGGGCGGGCGCCGCGCCGGTCGAGGATCCGGCCGCCGATCTGTGTCGCACCGGCGAAGCCGAGGAAGATCACGAGGATATAGAGCCCCGTCTTGCCTGCGTTGTAGCCGAGAACGACCTGCGCGTAGACCGACGCGAAGAAGAAGAGCGGCAGGAAGCACGCGTACGTCAGGCCCATCACGACGTTGTCGACCGCGAAGCCGCGGTGCGCGAAGATGCCGATCTCGATCAACGGGTTCTCCGCACGCAACTCGTACCGCACGAATGCGGCGAGGATCGCGACGCCGCCCGCGAGACACGCCCAGGTCGGCGTCGCGCTCCAGCCCCAGTTGCCGGCCTGTTGGAGCCCCAGCACCGCGAGCGCCATCCCTGCGGAGACGAGGATTGCGCCCTGCACGTCGATCGGCGTCCGACGTCGCTCGTCCACCGGCCGCGCGCGCAGCGTGAGCGCGAGGGCGACGAGCGCGACCGGCACGTTGATGAAGAAGATCGCGCGCCACGTCCACGGGAGCAGGAAGCTGCCGGCAATCGGGCCGATCGACGTCAGTCCGCCGCTGATGCCGAAGAAGAGCGCAAGCGCCTTGCCGCGCTCCCGAGCAGCGAATGCGTTGAACACGATCGCGAGCGCCGCCGGGAAGAGCAGCGCGCCGAACGTGCCCTGAAGGACACGGGAGGTGATCAGCCACGTCGCCGCGGCGGAGCCGCCCGGCGTCGCCCCGCAGAGCACCGACGCGAGCCCGAAGCCAACCGTCCCGACGAGGACCATACGTCGGTGCCCGAAGACGTCGCTGAGCTTGCCACCGAGCGCGAAGAGCGCGGCGAGCGCGAGCAGGTAGGCGTTGATCACCCACTGCACGCCCGTCGAGCTGAGCGACAGCCCGCGCTGGATCGTCGGGGCGGCGATCGCGACGATGGTCTGGTCGACCGACATCATTGCGACCGCGAAGATCATCGCCGTCAGGACGACGTACCGGCTGCTATGCATGGACCAAGAATCCCACTGCGCCGGCCGGGATTCCAGAGGTGTTACAGCTTTTAGCGCAATGATCGAGATCTCCTGTGAAGCATGCGGCTGGATCGCGATCACCTCGCAGCCCCCGAACCAGGTCTGGGCCGAGCACGAGGCGAGCTGCCCGGCCGTCGGCGGCGCCGTCCGCTACATCCCGGAGCTGCCGCCGCTGCCGAACCTCCTGCCGGAGATCCGCGCCTGCAAGCATCGGCTCGTCCGGCGCCAGATCGCGGTCACGGCGGCCGGCGTGAAGCGCTTCGCCGTCGTGTGCGAGCTGTGCGGTCGACACGTCGACCGCCTGTAACGTGCACCGCGTGAGCGACCGCCCGCACGTTCGCATCGAGTACTGCGTCCCCTGAAGCGCGCTGCCGAACGCGACCAGTCTGGTCGCGCGGCTCCTCGAGGAGTTCGAAGACAGGCTCGGGGCCGTGGAGGTCGTGCCGGGCAAGGGCGGCATCTTCGACGTGCACGTCGACGGCGAGCTCGTCTTCACGAAGAAGATGCTCGGCCGCTATCCCGAGCCCGACGACGTCCTGCCGCTGCTGCGGCCGCTGCTGGGCTGAACGGCGCGCACCGCGTGCAGTAGGACGAAGGGCCCGGCAGATGCCGGGCCCTTCGTGACGAGTGTGCTGCTGACTCTCGCTCTGGCTACGGCAGTGCGAACGTGTAGACGTTGTCGCCACGGACGCGCCGCGGATCGAGAAGCCCGAACGGCCGCGTGACGTCGTTGTGGCCGGAGCCACCGTCCTCGACCGTCACGAACTCCTTGCCGTTGACCGAGTAGATGATCGGGGCTGCCGACACCGGATACGGCATCGTCGGCGACGTCCAGAGGGACTGGCCCGTCTTCGAGTTGACCGCCTCCAGGTAGCCGTCACCCTTCGAGCCGTCTGCGGTCCCGAAGTGACCGACGAAGGTGATGCCGGTCGAGGTGTTCGCCGAGCCGGAGTAGCAGATCGCCTGCCAGTGCTGATGGAAGGTGTACTTGCCGGTCTCGACGTTGAGCGCGGTGAAGTTGCCCGAGTTCGCGCCCGGCGTCGAGCCGTCGGCGACGCCGAGCCGGTTGGCTCCGAGACCGCCGAAGACACTCGCGACCTGCGACTCGATCGGGATCTGCTCCTGCGCCGTCGCTCGGCCTGTGACTCCGCACGTGACCATCGAATGGCTCACGGGCGAGTACGAGCTGGCAGGCCAGTCCATCATCTCGAACGGCGTCACGACGTACTGACTCGTGTCGTACGGCGTGTACGCGCATCCGATCTTGTACGGCTTGCCGTCAGGCGCCGTCGCGGTTGCGAACGGCACACCCTGCGCGTTCGCGGCCGTCGGCGTCGTGCACGGGATGTTGTCCTTGCCGACCGGATTGAAGAGCACGTTCTGGTCCTGCGGAACCGGCTGGGTCGGCCAGGTGTTCACGCCCGGCGCCGAGTCCTGCGGAACCTTCGTCTCCTTGACCGGGATGAGCGGCTTGCCGGTGACCTGGTCGAGCACGAAGGTCATGCCGACCTTGTTCACGTAGGCGACCGCCGGCCGGGTCACGGTCTTCTTGCCCACCTTGAACTTGCCGGTGAACAGGACGCCGTTGTTCGGCAGGTCGGAGTCCCACATGTCGTGGTGCACCTGCTGGAAGTACCACTTCATCTTGCCGGTATGGAGGTCGAGGGCGACGATCGAGCACGTGTACAGGTCCGTGCCCGCGCCGCGCGAGTTCCACGGCTCCGGGTTGCCCGTCCCGACGAAGAGCAGGCCGAGCTTCGTGTTGATGATCGGCGACTGCCAGAACGCGCCGCCGCCGAAGGCCGTGCTGCCGTTGCCGTTCTTGTTCGACCAGGTGCTGTAGCCCGGCTGTCCCTGCTGCGGGATCGGGTTGAAGCTCCAGATCCGGGCACCGCTCGCGGCCGAGAAGGCCGACAGGTTCGGATCCGGGCCGCCGTTGTCACCCGCACCGTCGCCGACGATGACCATGCCGTCGACGTAGATGGGGGCGGTCGAGATGCGGTTGCCGAGCTTGTACGAGCCGACGTTGTTCTCCCAGATCAGCCCGCCCGTCGTCTGGTTGAGAGCGACGAGGCGGCCGTCGGGCAGCGGGGCGAACACCTTGCCCTCGGCGACGGCCACACCGGGGAGCCTTCCGCCGCTGCCGGGGCTGTACGGAGCGCCGCTGAGCTGCGTCTCGCCCGCGAACGACGGCGTGTACTCCCAGATGATGTTGCCCGTCGCCGCGTCGATCGCGAACACCTGCCCGAGCGGCGCGTTCGTCGTGTACAGGACGCCGTCCACCGCGACCGGGTTGGATTCCATCGAGCCGCAGTTCGTGGGGTTGTTGGGCGAGCCCTTGGGGGCGCCGGGGATCACCGGGTTGCCCGCGATGATCGACGCCGTGCACGTCCCGAGGCTCATGTGCCAGACCTCTTGGAGCTGGCCGACGTTCGATGTGGTGATCTGGTTGAGGGTCGAGTACCGGTCGCCCGAGAGGTCGCCGTAGTACTCGAGCCAGTTTGCCCCGGACGGAGCGCTGAGCTGCGCGTCCGACCACGCCGGGGCGGGTGAGATCGCTTTCTGGACCTTACGCCCGGATTGCGCCGACGTCGCGAGGACGCCGACAGCAACCGCGAGCACCAAAAAGATTGCCCCACGTGACCAACGAGTTCGATTCATTACCCCTCCAGTTTGGAACCCTTCGGCCAGTTTGGAACCCTTCGGCCGACGAACGCGCCAGTGACCCCCCGGTTCGAGCAAAGGTTGACTGGGCAACCGGACTCTACGCTCGCCGCATGCGGCGCCGCAAGCCTTACTTTCGGCAGCCGCCCGGCTCGACGGCCGCGCCGGCGACTCAGCCGCGGCCGGCGGACCGGTGGAGCGCGAAGTAGGTGGTGCGGCCCGAGCCGTAGGGCGCGAAGTACATGACGAGCGACCTGACGTCGAGGGTCCAGACCTGCCAGCACGCGTGCACGGTGACGGTCTTCCCGGCCGGTACCGGCGAGATCGACGAGACGTCGCCGGGGATCGTGCCGCAGCTGTCCGTGAGCGAGGTGTACCGCTCCCTGGAGGGCCCGACCGCGTCGAGCGCCCCGTCGACGAAGGGGATTCCGGCGGTCTTCGTTCGATTGGTCACGCGGATCGTGACCAGGACGTCGCTGAAGCCGGGCGCGGGCCGACGCGCGGCGGGATTCGCGCGCCGGAGCGACCGCCACGCGTTCGTGTCGACGGCCAGCACGCGGGCGGCGAAGCCGCCTTCCCGGACGAGCGACCCGAGCCGGTACGGATTCGCACGCGTGCCGACGCTCCCGGCCGCCGGCGCAGCGAGAAGCAGCGCCAGCAGGAGCGGTACCAGCCCGCCCGGCCACCGCGGCAGCCGCGGCCCCGATGCGAGCTCGGCCGCCG
>Ga0070741_10014261_pt1 | contig 13789 bp, 10 predicted proteins | sample Coa_R1_4_FD_66440 | JGI IMG/M metagenome (GOLD analysis project Ga0070741, IMG submission 66440) | Surface soil microbial communities from Centralia Pennsylvania, which are recovering from an underground coalmine fire - Coalmine... | ecosystem: Environmental > Terrestrial > Soil > Unclassified ... | reverse complement strand
TTCCACTGTTCGTCGTTCAACAGCTTCTGTCGCTTCTTCATGACAGAAGCTCAACAACTTACACCCCTCACTCATAAGTACCTCGGGTGAGGCCGAACCTATTTTTGAAACACGCTCTAGTTAGTTTTTAGTATTTAGCTAAAGGCCAAAACGAGCATCTCATCCTTTTTGCAACAACTCCCGCGCGGCAGAAAGCACCGCTTCCGGCGTGAATCCAAACTTTTTTAGCAGCTCTTTCAACGGCGCCGAGGCGCCAAAGGTCTTCATGCCGATCACTTTTCCATCGTGGCCCACATACTGCGCCCAACCAAAAGTAGATGCCTGTTCTACGGCAACGCGTGCCTTGATGGCTGAGGGCAAAACGCTCTCCCGGTACTCCGCAGGCTGGTTCTCAAAGATCTCCCACGAAGGCATGCTCACCACGCGAACTTTGCGGCCTTCAGCGGTTAATTTTTCATAGGCGGCAATGCAGAGTGAAACCTCGCTGCCGGTAGCCATTAGGATCAGTTCAGGTTTGGCATCCGGTGGATCGGCAAGGATATAAGCGCCCTTCGCCACGCCGGCCGCAGGAGCGTATTTGCTGCGATCAATGGTGGGCAAGGGTTGACGGGAGAGAATCAGGGCTGCAGGCTCATGCCGCAATTGCATGATTACGCGCCAGGCTTCCGTCACCTCATTGGCGTCGGCGGGGCGCAACGTAAGAAAGCCAGGCAGAGCACGCAATGCGGCAAGTTGTTCCACCGGTTGATGCGTGGGGCCGTCTTCACCGACGCCGATGGAATCATGGGTGAAGATGTAAATTACGGGAATCTCCATGATCGCAGCCAGGCGCATGGGCGGCCGCGAATAATCACTAAAGATCAGAAAGCCTGAGCCGAATGCACGAATCTTGCTGAGCGACATTCCGTTCAGGATCGAGCACATGGCATGTTCGCGGATGCCGAAGTGAAAATTGCGGCCGTTATAGCTGCCGGCTTCGAAATCTCCAGCGCCATCAAAGGTGAGGCGTGTTTTGGTTGAAGGCGCAAGATCCGCCGCGCCACCGATGAGCCAAGGCACATTTTGCGCGAGCACGTTCAGGACTTTGGCCGATGAATCGCGGCTGGCAATGCCCTTGGGATCGGCGGGAAAGACCGGAAGATTTTTTTCCCAGCCATCCGGAAGCTGGCGACGTTGCATTCGCGCTACCTGATCGGCCAACTGGGGATGCTCTTTGCCATAACGGGCAAACAGATCTTCCCACCCGGTGCGCAACTCATGGCCGCGCGCACCGATGCCAGCGGCAAAGTGCTCACGCACTCCATCAGGTACGAAGAATTTTTTATCTTCAGGCCAGCCGTAATAGCGCTTGGCCAGGCGAATCTCATCTTCGCCCAGAGGCTCGCCGTGGGCCTCTTTTGTGTCCTGCTTGTGCGGCGCTCCGTAAGCGATATGGCTATCAACAATGATGAAAGTTGGCCGGTCAGAAGTATTGTGAAAGCTCTCCAGGGCGCGGCTGAGCAGATCAAGATCATTGGCGTCACCCACGCGGGTAACGTTCCAGCCATAACCCATAAAACGCGCGGCTATATCTTCAGTAAAAGCCAGGGCGGTTTTGCCCTCAATGGTGATGTGGTTGTTGTCGTAGATCCAGCAGAGATTGTTCAGCTTGAGGTGTCCGGCCAGAGAAGCGGCTTCACTGGAAACGCCTTCCATCATGTCGCCGTCGCCACAGATGGCATAAACGTTGTAATTGAAGATCTCAAAGCCGGGCTGGTTGAAGTGCGTGGCCTGCCACTTTCCGGCAATCGCCATGCCCACGCTATTGGAAACACCCTGACCAAGTGGTCCGGTGGTGGTTTCAACGCCGGAAACCAGGTGATATTCAGGATGGCCGGGACATTTGCTATCTAATTGGCGAAAGCGCTTAATGTCGTCAAGTTTGACGGAAAGCTCGCCGAGGGTCTCATAGTTAGGATCAACCGCCTTCACGCCCGTAAGGTGCAGCAGCGAATACAGCAGCATGGAGGCGTGCCCATTTGATAAGACAAAACGATCACGGTTGGGCCAAATAGGGTCTTCCGGATCAAAGCGCAGAAAGCGCTGCCAGAGCGCATAAGCCACAGGCGCCAGGGCCATAGGGGTTCCCGGATGCCCGGAGTTGGCCTGCTGCACTGCGTCCATGGCAAGCGTGCGAATGGTGTTGATACAGAGCTGATCGAGGTTGCCGGCGTTTTTTACATCTTTGGTCTGGTCGGCTACCTGGGGCAATGTGGGAGAAAGCGCCATCGTTCACCAATCCTAATAACTAGCCTACAACTAATGTGATGCTCTGTGGAAGGGAAGGCCAGGCAGCCGTTCTCGATGTGAATGGAATATAGGAGATAATGCGAGAGCGCGACCAGGTAAGCCGCGCTCTCCTTCTGAAGAGGCAAAAGGAGTCAAGCGCAACACCAAGCCGGCGGTGACACCCCCTTGGCAACCACCGCCGTCCCGGCTAAGTGCTTTTTCCGTTCATCCTGATAGATAGTGCGGAAAATTGGGAAAACGTTTCATCACTAATAAAGATTTTTTTGGCCCTAGTCGCCCCTTGGCCTTCTGCCCAGGTTTGCAAGTTCCCCACCTTAGCTCGATGTATGAGGCTTTGTTAACCTTCGTCGACAACGACGGCCCTGCTATCCCGTGTGTCTTCCGTGGGGTGGGCGTTAATTGAATACCTTTCCTTCTGGAGAATCTGTAGGTACATCTATCTCCTTATTAAACATAGCTCGAATTTCAGAAAGAACCTCATTCCTATTCAAACCACGTTCCTGGAGGAGAGCATTTGCTACGTGCCCTGCCAGATCAGCGAGCATAATGCCCCACGTGGCAGGATCGTCCCAGAGATCCCAAAAAATGGAGACGTGTTGTTCGCCTCTGGCACCCCAGACGCGAAGGATTTCAAAAGCCGCCGAGTCATCCTCAGCAGCCGGCGGAATCAACAATTCTTTCCCCACAAGGCTGTCCTTTCAATGCTATCTTCCGCTTCCTGCTGATTTTGATTCCCCTGTGGTCGGCGGCGCATTTTTCACCCATTTATCAAACCAGGTCACCATCTCCCACAGGGTATGTTCAGTGGATTCGCGAGCGAGGTAACCATGGGCTTCAAATGGAAGCTGCACATAACGCACGATCCCGCCGTTGCCTTTAATTGCCTCATACATGCGCTCACTCTGGATTGGGAAGGTGCCGGAATTGTCATCTGCCATGCCATGAATGAGCAAGAGGGGAGATTTGATCTTGTTGGCATACATAAAAGGTGAGACCTTAATGTACATTTCAGGTGCTTCCCAAATAGTGCGGCGTTCGCTCTGAAAGCCAAAGGGCGTAAGCGTGCGGTTATAAGCGCCGCTACGCGCTACACCAGCGCGGAAGAGATTGGAGTGGGCCAGCAGATTGGCGGTCATAAAAGCGCCATAGCTATGCCCGCCGACACCGACGCGGTCAGGATCGGTCACGCCCATTTCAACTGCCTTGTCAATGGCAGCCTTGGCGCTCTCCACAATCTGCTCAATGTAGGTATTGTTCATGGTTTCTGGATCGCCGATCACGGGCATGGTGGCGTTATCCAAGATGGCGTAGCCTTGCGTCACCAAAAACAACTGCGAGATGCCGGTGATGGTGGTGAAGTGGTAGGGCGAGCCTGAAACCTCTCCGGCAGTGGCAGCGTCATTGAATTCCAGCGGATAGGCCCACACGATGGTTGGCAGGCGCTCACCCTTTTTGTAATCGGCGGGCAGATAGAGCGTGAAGGAAAGCTGTACGCCATCGACCCGCTTGTAAGTAACAAGCTGCTTGGTAATGCCACGCAACTGAGGCGCGGGATCAGGGAAGTTGGTAAGCGCCTTCTTGTCTGCGCTGTTGGCTGTGCGAACAAAATAGTTTGGCGGCTCAGTCGGGCTTTCATGGCGGGTGATGAATTGCGTGCCATCATCATTCATCAGGGCCACAACCGATTCATATTGGCCGTCACCACATTGAAAGATGCGCTCAGATTTGCCGGTTTCCAGATCAAAACGATCAAGGAAAGGGAATTCGCCTTTTGGCGACGCGCCTGCGCCCACCAGAAAGATGGAGTCGCCCTGCTGGCGCATGACGCGCTTGCCGTTGGCAAGAGTACGCATCAACGGCGTGCCGGGATCGCGATAGCGGTCGCGGATTGAGCGCTCCCAGAGCAGCTTCGGCGCCGTACCTGGTTTGGCGATATCAATCAGGAAAGTCCGCTGCCAGCGGCGATCTCGGTTGTAATCACGCACCAGACCGGTCCCCTGATCAGTCCATTCAACGGCTGAGCCGGCGCGGAAACCGCCGAAACCACCGCCTGCGGGAACAAAACGCTGTTCCAGCTTCGCCAATTCCTGCGGATCGTCAGTGAAGGGAGCGCTGAGCATCATAAGCTCATCTCGGAACGGGGCTTTGGTTTTAGGGTCGCCACCGTCCAGAGCATCAGCCCAAACCAGCGTGGCTGGCTTTGTGGGAACCCACTGATAGTCGCGCGGGCCAAGCGGTACGCCTTCAATAGGAACGTGATCTTCAAGAGGCAAGCTGGCTACTTTGTATTCAAGCTTGCCGGAAAGGTTCCATACTTCCACTTCGCGGGGAAATTCGCTTTCAGGCAGGATGTACGAATAAGGACGATGAAGGCGAACGACCAGCAAGTGCTTGCCGTCCGGTGAAGGCTCAACGCGGGAAAAAATTCCGGGTTTGCCGACCGGCACGGCTTTGCCGTCTTTGACTAAGGCAAGTTGCACAGTGGAGTAATAGTCAAAGAGGTCTTCATCGTGAGCGTCGTGCAGCAGGTCTTCATATGTGCGGACAGGCGCAAGCTTGCCATCGCTTTCCTGAATGATTGGTCCATCGGGCGACTTGGGAGCAGCGGGCGGATTGCCGCGCGTTTCCGGCACGGTTTGAACAAGAAGAGTCTTGCCGTCAGGCATCCACAGGAACGGCTCGCCCAAAACCGCGCTGATCTTTATTTTGGGAACTGCCGCTGCGGTATAGGTTCCAATCTGGCCGATCCAAAGTTCAATGCCGTTGGACGTGGCGTTGGTGAAAGCGAAGTGCTGGCTATCCTGCGACCAGGCGGGCGGGCTCAGATAAGCGTCGCGCGGAACAGCAACGTCAGCCTGCTCGTTTCCCAGAGTGTAGTAGAGATGTAAATGCACGAAACGCGGAGGATGATGACGGCCGTTGGTGGCGGGGTTGATGCGCAGGCCCGCCAAGCGCAACATGGGCTGAGCAAGGTCCGCAATAGGCGGGTACGGCAGGCGGTCAGCCGCAAGCAGCCATTTGGAGTTTGGACTTACCTCCACCAGCGGAGTTGGCGGCGCATTCAAAATGTCAGGGATCGGCGGCGGCGCTTTTTGATAGCCATGCATAACGGACGGCTTTTCTTGCGGCGCCGATTGGGTGAATGCTCTAGCGGAAAAAAGAAAAGCAAGACAGATGAGTAATGAAGCAGGGAGATAACGCAGCAAGTTTCGCACAAGAACCACCTTTAATAATTTTGAACGAATGAGTCTACCCAAAGTTGAGGATGATTTGAAGAAGCCAATCTGGAGGGGTGTTCGATCTTTTGATCTTTTAGGCTTGCGCTTCGGCGATCGAGGGACGGCTCAGTTGTCGCGGCGTATTGGCGCAAGAATTCTTCTATATTGAATGGCTGGTTACTAACGTCACTAACGGAGAATGCTGCAGGTGTACTACTCTACATCCATAAGGTACATGCCCTTTGGAGTCCCATGACAGACGCGGTAATGCAAGAAGCAGCATTAAAAGAGGCCAACCAGGCTTTTAACAAACAGGTAACAACGCAGGTTGCCCGGATCACCGGTGAACTCAATCGGCTGGAGCAGTTATTGGCTGCGGGAATGGTGGATCGCCGTGTTTTAAGCGACTTTCGCTATGCTGTGGACCGCGCCCGGCAAACCGGGTGGCAGGTGGAAAAATGGCTGGACGGAGATAGCCGCGACCTCTCCACGGCAATCACGGAACAGCGTATTGGCTGCATTACACGCATGTGCACGCAGTTGGCCGCAGAGCTTGAAGTGCAGGGAAAAGATTTTGCCGGTATGGAGCCTCTGCGCACTGCAATGCAAAAGCTTGATGCCGCGCTGACCAAAACTGTTTAACGATTTCTGAGACAGCAGCGCCGCTGGTAAGATGTCTCCAGCCTATGAGAAGCCTTTTTGCAGCGGTCCTGATCGCAACCCTGATTTCTCCCACATTGGCGCAGAAGCCACGGCAGCAGCAGTGGAGACCCTACATCTTTCCAGATGATGGCTTCAGCATCATGCTGCCCACGCCGGTCACTCCTTACAACGATAACGGCGATCGCCATATTCATGTGTACACAGTCCGTCTAGGCGACGGCAGTGTTTTCAGCCTGCGCGCTGTCCATAAGCTGATGGATTGCGAAACGACCCTGGCCGATCTCTGGGACAAGGCTGATGCCAATAAAGATCCACAGAACCCGGTGGTTCGCGGCTCTCTCAAACAGGTCTCACTGGATGGCCTGAGCGGGTTGGAGTACGAAACCAGCAAAGCCGGAGAGAAAAATCTGCATCGCTTCCAATGCGGCAACAAGATTTTTTACATGTTTAGTGCAGGATACAAAGGAAAGCGCCCAGCCGACCTGGATAAGATCATCAATTCATTTCATCAGGTGAATCCGGTACACAAATAAATCGCTCGTTGCCGGAGCGATCTCAGAGCACGGCGGTTTCGTGCAGCAGTTCGCCTTTGGCAAAGCGCTCAAAGCCAAGGACAGAGACGTCATCCACAATATCTGTTTTTCCCTGCAAGATCAGATCGGCAAGGATTTTTCCGGTAGCGGGCGAGTGCATTACGCCGTGTCCGCTGAAACCATTAGCAAGAAAGAAGCCGGGTACAGCCGCGACCGGGCCAAGAATGCAGTGGTGATCGGGCGTCATCTCATAGAGTCCAGCCCAGGCACGTTTAGGATTGATAGGAAGATTTTCAAACGCAGGCACGCGGTCGGCGGCGTGCATCAGGATTTTTTCAATGAATGCAGGTTCGAAGTCAGTTTTATAGCCGGGCATTTCTTCAGGATCGTTCCAGGCCAGGAGAAAGCCGCGGCCTTCAGGACGGAAGTGGAAACCGGTGCTCATATCGATGACCATGGGCGAGGAGTGGGGAAAATCATCAAATGGCTCTGAAGGCACAAGCATACGGCGCAGCGGTTCTACCGGGAGATCGACGCCAACGAATTTAGCGATCTGCGCAGCCCATGCGCCAGCCGCGTTTACCACTGTATGCGTAGCCACAGGGCCGCGCGTGGTCTCAACGCTAAAGGCACCGCTTCCATCGGTGGTGATCCCGTTGACCTCAGTTTTCTTCCACAGCGTTGCGCCCTGTTCAACGGCTGAGGCCATAAATCCGTTCATGACGCTGTAAGGATCGACAAAACCATCCGTGGAGCAGAAGCTGCCGCCCAGAACGTCATCTGAGCGAAGCTGCGGCAGCATGGCGCGGATTTCTTCGGCAGGAAGCAGTCGTGCGGTTTTCAGGCCGAGTTTTTCCTGACGCTCAAAATTGTCACGCAGATAGTTGAGATGAGATTGCTTGGTCGCCAAAAAAAGATAGCCCTGCGGGCGATAGTCGGCAGGGTGGCCCACCACCTCTTCAAACTTTGAGTAAAAGGGAATTGAGTACAGCGACATCTGTATGTTCACCGGGGTAGAGAATTGGGCGCGCACGCCGCCCATGCTCTTGCCCGTTGATCCCTTGCCCTGCGAGCTTTCGCGCTCAATGACCAGGACGCTCTTGCATCCGGCATGAGTGAGATGCCAGGCAATGCTGGAACCAACAATACCTCCCCCGATAATGACTACATCTGCTGTCTGCATGGCTATTTGGTCTTAAGCGTCTCCCATTGTTTAAACACGGTTTGCGCTTCAGTAAGAGTCTTTTCCGCAGCCTGCTGTTCTTGAGCGGTAGGTGCGGCATCAGCACTATCGATAGAGACAATGAGCTGACTCAGATTGCCTATGATCTTGGCAAAAGCAGGAGGCGCAGCAGGGCCTTCGCTTTCGGCTTCACCTCGGCGACGGCGCTCACCGGCAAGTTTCTGCTCATCAGCCGCGCTGATTTTGCCCGCCTGGGCTGCGGCGTGGATTTCTTCCACCGACTGGTTCGCCTGGCTGATGGTCCGAACCAGCTTGAGTTCAAGATCGAACTGTTTTGCGAGATCCGCCGCAGTGGTTTTTACGCGCGGGTCCATCACCAGCTTGAACGGCTGAGTGTAAGACTTGCCATCTACGATGAGCCTCGCCTGGTAAGAGCCGGGAAGAGCTTGCGGACCTTCAGGCTCGCGCGGCGTGTCAGTGCCAGCCGCGGTTGACATGCTGTAACCGGGCTGCGCAACGGGCGGAGCAGAGTAACGAATATCCCAGATGAAACGATGCATGCCTGCCGTGGCGGGCAGTGGCGCTGGAGGGTTGAACCAATACATGGGGAACGCTGGCGGTGAAGGCGGATGGAACGGCTGATCTTTACTGGAGTACGAACGAATGACCTGTCCTTTCGCATTTAAAATTTCAAGTTTTACTTCAGCTTGCGCTGCCGACTTCAAGTAATAGTAGAAGATTGCTCCGGGCGGGGGATTTTCACCTGCGGGCTCTTCTGCTGGCAAAGGCGTGTCATGGTTGGTGTTGGCGCGAATACGCATAGCCGTAACAGGCACGAACAAATGCGCTGGCGATATCGCCACGTCAGTAGTGAGCTGACGCAGCGGAGAGATGTCATCCAGAATCCAGAATGAGCGCCCATGGGTGGCGATAACCAAATCATTGTCTTTGATCGCCAGATCATGCACCGGTGAAACGGGCAGATTGAGCTGCAGCGGCTGCCAGAAATCACCGTTATTGGTAGAGAAATAGACACCCAGCTCAGTCCCGGCAAAGAGCAAACCCTTCTTGACGGGATCTTCACGTACTGCCCGAACGTAAGCTCCTTGAGGAATGCCATTGTTGATGCGTGTCCAGGTCTTGCCGAAATCATGAGTACGATAAATGTACGGACCAATGTCATCCAGTCGATGGCGGTCAATGGCTGCATAAGCAGTGGCGGCGTCAAAGTGTGAAGCTTCAATCAGGCTGATCTTGCTCCAGTCAGAAAGATTTGGAGGCGTGACATTTTCCCAGCTTTTGCCATCGTTGCGCGTCAGGTAGATCAGGCCGGTATCGCTGCCAGTCCAAATCTCTCCGGCCTTTACTGGTGAAGGCGCAATGGTATAAACCACGCCATGCCCGCGCACCTTGGCATTGGCCACGGTGAGAGGGCCTTCTTCTGAAGCCTTGGGATCGGTGCCGGTGAGATCAGGGCTAATCGCTTGCCAGCTATTGCCGCGATCGGAGGTGCGCATCACATACTGCGAGCCGAAGTAGAGCGTGTGCGAATCCTGCGGAGAAAATACCACTGGTGAGGTCCAGGTAAAACGGTGTTCTGGATGGGCTTCACCGAAGTTGCGAATCGCATCCGGCGCAATGACCTGCGCCTGGCCGGTGCGGCGATCATAGCGGAAAAGCTCACCATAAGTTCCGCCGCCATAAATGGTGTTGGGATCAGAAGGATCAGGAGCAATGTAACCGCTCTCGCCGGCGCCTGCGGGGTGCCAATCGCGGAAGGTGATAGTGCCGTCATTGCTGCGGCTGAGGATGTACACGCTGCCGCTATCCTGCTGCGCGCCGTAAACGTGGTAAGGAAATTCGTTGTCTACAGCGACGTGATAGAACTGGGCCGTCGGCTGGTTGTACCAACTGCTCCAGGTGTGGCCGCCATCAACGCTCACGCCCACACCCTGATCGCTGCCGAAAATCAATCGCTGCGGGTTAGAAGGATCAATCCAGAGGGCATGATAGTCGTCGCCGCCGGGAGCGCCCTTGATGGCGACAAAAGTTTTTCCCGCATCGGTAGAACGATAGATGGAGACATTGGGAATGTAAACCGTGTCAGGGTTTTTGGGATCGACGTAAATTTCGCCGAAGTACCAGAGGCGGCCGAGGCGCGGATCATGGCTGGTGCGAACCCAGGTCTGGCCGCCATCGTCGGACTTGAACACGCCACCCTCTTTCGTGTCGATGAGCGCATAGACGCGCTGGCCATGAGTGCCGCGCGCAACGGCCAGGCCTATGCGTCCCCAATCTCCGCTGGGAAGGCCGCCTCCTGTTACTGGATTCCAGACGTTGCCGCCATCGGTGGATTTATAGATTGCGCCGGAAACGGTGATTGGCGGATAAGCGCTCCAGGGCGGGCGACGATCATGCAGCAGCGCCGCCCAGACGGTCTGAGGATGATCGGGATCAAGCGTGATATCGATAGCGCCGGAGTCTTCATCGCGGTATAGGACTTTCTGCCAGGTGGAACCGCCATCAGTGGATCGAAAAACGCCACGCTCTGCGCCGGGGCCGTAAGCACTGCCCATGGCCGCGACAAAGACGACATTAGGATTTTGCGGATCAATGGCAATGCGGCTGATGTGGCGGGAATCCTTGAGGCCGATGTTTTTCCACGTGCGGCCGCCGTCAGTAGATTTGTAAACACCGTTGCCATAGGTGAGGTCAGAACGAAAATCGGATTCGCCGGTACCTACATAGATGACGTCGGGGTTTGACGGAGCAACGGCCAGCGCGCCAATAGAGGCGATGGGCTGGCCGTCAAAGATCGGCTGCCATGTAATGCCCCCGTTGACGCTCTTCCACACGCCCCCGCCGACGCCGCCAAAGTAGTAGACATTTGGCTGGCTCTCAACGCCACTGACTGCAACGGTACGCCCGCCGCGATGAGGGCCGATCATGCGCCAGCGCAGGCCGCTGTAAAGAGCGGGATCTAACTGCTGCGCGTTGAGCGCTAGCGATGCAAGCAACAGAAACAAGAATGCCGGGACGAAACGGAAGCAGGAAGATGATTTGGGCATAAGCAGAGCATTGTACTATCTGGAATCCCGAACCCGAGTGACCGTGGGCCTTGGCGCGCATGTTTGCGCGTGGCGGGTGACTGAGCGGGTGAGAGCCCCCCTACCCGCAAAGAGGAAGGTGAGGACAAACCGCGACGAGACTTAGAACCGATACAGGTTTGGAAGGAAAATAGGGATCCCTCACGCGCCAAGTGCGCGTTCGGGACTTCGAAAAACCCGCAAAAACGCGAGTTCGGGATTTTCAGAAAAAAGCTTCTTCTGGTAAATTCAGAGGTACTCCATCCATTCATTGAAGGACTCTGCAAATGAAAATCAGGGAAACCGGTGTGCCCGGCTACGAGCGCGTAGTGTGCGGAGCGGACGAAGCAGCAGGTTATCAGGGGATTATTGTGGTCCACAACACGGCGCTGGGCCCTGCCGTTGGTGGCACGCGATATTGGAGTTACAAGACGGAAGAAGAGGCGCTGACCGACGGACTGCGGCTGGCGCGCGGCATGACTTACAAAAACGCGCTGGCAGGCTTGCCGTTTGGTGGAGGGAAATCCATTGTGCTGCGCGATGGCAAAGCGGCGGATCGCGAACAGCTTTTCCGGGCGCATGGCCGACTGGTAAACACCCTGGACGGCAAATACATTACAGCGGAAGACGTGGGCACCAGCCCAACGGACATGGATTACATTTTGAAAGAAACCAGTCATGTCGGCGGACTGCAAGGAAGGTCGGGCGATCCGTCGCCGCATACGGCACGCGGCGTCTTTCGGGCCATGCAGGCAGCGGCCAAATACAAGTGGGGCAGCGATGATCTGGGCGGCAAAACTGTAGCCATTCAAGGTTGTGGTCACGTAGGTTATTTTTTGGCCAGCGAACTGGCGCGCGTGGGCGCGAAGCTGATTGTTGCCGATGTGGACAGCGCGAAGGTGAAGCGCATGGTGGATGAGCATGGCGCGATGGCGGTAGCGCAGGGTGAGATTTATTCTGTGGTGGCCGATGTCTTTGCGCCGTGCGCGCTAGGCGGTGTGCTGAATGACCAAACTATTCCGCAGCTGAGAGCTGAACTGGTGGTTGGCGCAGCAAATAATCAGTTGCTGGAACCTCGCCATGGCGATCTTCTGGAGCAGCGCGGCATTCTTTATGCACCTGACTACGCAGTCAACGCGGGCGGCGTGATCAATGGCTGCTGCCGCGAGATGCTGGGTTGGGACGTGCCCAAAACGCTGGCCAAGACCGATGCGATCTATGACACGCTACTGCGCATCTTTGCTGTGGCTGAGCGGGAGGGGATTCCGACATATCAGGCGGCTGATAGGCTGGCGGAGGAGAGATGGATGGTGAAAGCAACTGGATAAGTTGCGGAACACCTCAGTGGCTAAGCCGGCACATCGGACTCGGTTTAACGCAGGCATAAAAATGCCTGCTCCACCCGGTTACTGCTGGCAGAAAAAGTTCAGCTCCTATCTTTTCTTTTTGATGTACAGCAGCTTATCGACTTCAGCAATTGTGTTGCCTTCCGAATCTTTAATTACCACCAGAAATTGTGGTTCGACCTTGGGTTGCGTATCGGCGGCGGTGCGAATTTCGGCGATCTGCTCTTCACTGAGATGGAATGAAGCCTTCATCAGGCCTTTGCCCGGCTTCTTGAAGCGAATGCTGGCGGCCTTGTCCCAGACGATATAGCCGGGACCAAGAATGTTCATCAGCATGAGCATATAAAAAGGATCGACCATGGAGTAGAGCGAGCCGCCGAAATGCGTGCCTACGTAATTTCGATTGTAGAAGCGCAGAGGCATCTCGACTTCGACGTCGCGAAAATCGTCTGAAATACGGGTAACGCGAACGGCCGCTCCGAGGTAAGGCGGATAAAAATTGATCCTGCGATGCAGCTTGCGGGCTGCGCCATTGTTGCCGGTTGAGGCCATGGTTTTTCCTTTGTCTCTAAGATGCTCTGAGCTAGGGCTGAGTTTCTGATTTTGTCTGCGCCTGCAGCGCGTCCGACGGCGGGTTGGAGTGGTTCATGTGAACGATACGCCATCTTCCGGCGCTTTTGCGGCAGAGAGCGGTGCCACGCGCGGTGATGATCTGCTGCGAGAGCACGATTTTGAGATCATATTCCACCCAAACGGCGTCTCCAATGAGGTGATGCGCGCGCGGAACCATGGTAAGAAAGGCGTGCGGCTGAACCTGAAAATATTTCTTGTGGTAATAAGCCATGACCGCATCGCGTCCGTAGAAATCTCCACCAAAGGTAAAAGTAACGATTTGCGGATCGAGGCATTCGGCAAATGCAGATTCGTCGGCGCGGTTAAATGCCTCTTCACAGCCCACGAGTTGCTGGTGAAGCTCGGCCAGGGTAGCCTCTGCCGTCTTTGAATCAGCCACCAACTCAGCAGTGTGGTTTTTGAGATCGAGCGTGACGCCGAGGCGTGAAAGCAGATCAACGCCAAGAATGCCGTCAATCTTTTTGCCGCAGGCATGGCCGATGGGTGAAAGATCCACAGCGGGAAGATGAAGATCAGTCAACCGGTGCTCGCCGATCACAAGATCCGTCAGGATGACCTCCCGGGACTTGGTTTCAACCGTGCCGCTCCAGGAAGTAACGGAGACTTTGCTTGGATCGCCATGCGTAAAAGACTTGCTATTGAGCATGGAGGTGGCTGCGGTATCGACCAGGAAACGCATTTTTGCTTTTGCGCCAGCCACGGTGACTTCAACGACCGGAAGACCGTCACAGCTATCCAGATGAACTTCTTCAGCAACAGCAAAACGCGCGGCTGCAAGGGACAGGAAGAGAAACAGGCTGAGCGCGAGACTGCGGGGCATTGGGGGCCTCCAGACCAA
>Ga0070741_10014260_pt1 | contig 13790 bp, 10 predicted proteins | sample Coa_R1_4_FD_66440 | JGI IMG/M metagenome (GOLD analysis project Ga0070741, IMG submission 66440) | Surface soil microbial communities from Centralia Pennsylvania, which are recovering from an underground coalmine fire - Coalmine... | ecosystem: Environmental > Terrestrial > Soil > Unclassified ... | reverse complement strand
GGCCAGGCGGTGCGCCGCAACGGCCGCCTGCAACTGATCAAGACCGACACGGTGGAGGGCCTCGCGCCGCAGGAAGCCGCGAAGCGGACGGCATTCCAGAACCTGACCGTGATCGATCCCGACGACCGCGTCGTGCTGGAGACGACCCCGAAGGAATTGCTCACCCGCGTGATCGACATCGTCGCGCCCATCGGCCTCGGGCAGCGCATGCTGATCGTCGCGCCGCCGAAGACCGGCAAGACCATCATGCTGCAGAAGATCTGCCACGCGATCACGATCAACCGGCCGGAGGTGCAGCAGATGGTCCTCCTGGTCGACGAGCGCCCCGAGGAAGTGACCGATTTCCGCCGCACGGTGAAGGCGGAGGTCTACGCCAGCTCCGCGGACCGGCCCACCGACGAGCACATCCACGTGGCGGAGGTGGTGCTGGAGCGCGCGAAGCGGCTGGTGGAGGCGGGCAAGGACGTGGTGATCCTGCTCGACTCGATCACCCGCCTCTCCCGCGCCTACAACAAGGAGATCGAGTCCAGCGGCCGGACGCTGTCGGGCGGCATCGACTCGCGCGCCCTGGAGCGCCCGAAGCGCTTCTTCGGGGCGGCGCGCAACGCGGAGGAAGGCGGCTCCTTGACCATCATCGCCACCGCGCTGATCGACACAGGGTCGCGCATGGACGAGGTGATCTTCGAGGAGTTCAAGGGCACCGGGAACTCCGAGATCAACCTCGACCGGCAGCTCGCGGAGAAGCGCATCTTCCCGGCCATCAACATCCAGACTTCCGGGACCCGCAAGGAAGAGAAGCTGTTCAGCCAGCACGAGTACGAGAAGGTGAAGAAGCTGCGTGGCGCGCTGTTCGCGTTGAAGCCCGTCGAAGCGATGGAGCGGCTGATCAAGTCGCTTAACGAGTTCAACTCGAACGCGGAGTTCCTGGAAGCGATCTAGCGCCATGGCAGCGCGCGGAGATGCGGCCAGGCTCCTGCTGCGAATTCCGCCGCGAAGGCGGAAGCACGCTTCACCACCGCGCCGATCGGCTGTGCGCTCTCCCGCGCGCCGGTCAGTTCGTCTTCACCGGCTCGAGCAGCTTCTGCTGGAAGAAGAGCGCGATCGCCGCGGTCGCGTAATCCCGGTTCTCCTTCTTCTGGAACCCGTGCCCCTCGTTCATTCCCACCAGGTACCAGACGTCCTTCCCGCGCCCGCGCACCGCCTTGACGATCTGCTCCGCCTCGCTGCGCGGCACGCGCGGGTCGTTGTAGCCCTGCTGCACGAACAGCTCCGCCTGGATCTTCTCCACGCTAAGCAGCGGCGAGATGCGCTCCTGCACGGCCCGGATCGCCGGGTCGCGCTCGTCCCCGTACTCCGCGCGGCGCAGGTCCCGCCTGTACGCCTGCGTGTTTTCCAGGAACGTGACGAGGTTCGAGATCCCGACCACGTCCACCGCAGCCCGGATGCGGCCGCCGTAGAACGCCGCGGTGGCGAGCGTCATGTACCCGCCGTAGCTCCCGCCGTAGATCCCCACGCGCGAGGCGTCGAGATCCGGCTGCTCGGCGATGAACTCGAGGGTCGCGCCGATGTCCGAGAGCGCCTGCTCCCGCTTCACTCCGTCGTCCGCCGCCAGGTACTCCTTCCCGTACCCGTCGGACCCGCGCACGTTCGGCAGCAGCACCGCGATCCCCAGCTCGGAGGCGAGCAATTGCACGAGCGGGGAGAAGGTGGGCCGGCTCTGCGACTCCGGTCCGCCGTGCCAGATCACCACCACCGGGAGCTTTCCGGAGGGTGAGCGCGGCTTGTAGAGGAACGCCGGCATGATCCCGGCGCCGCCTCCCGCCGGATAGCGCACGAGCTGCGCGTCCACGAAGCTCGCCGGATCGAGGCCGCCCACCTCCGACCGGGTCCAGCGCACGACGCGCATTCCGCGCAGCTGCACCTGGTAGACGTCCGCGGGCTGGGTGGCGGTCTGGAAGGTCACGGCCAGCAGATCGGCGCGCCGGCGCGGGAACTCCAGACTCGAGATCACGGCGTTCGCCGGAAGGGCGATGGGGTCGATGCGCCCCTGGCGGGTGCGCACGTACAGCCGCGACACGCCGTCCTCGTTCGCCGCGAACGCGATCCGCGAGCCGTCGTACGCCACCGCCACGTTCTCCACGTTCCATTTCACGTCCGCCGAGAGCGGCGAATGTCCGCCGTTGGCGTCCAGGAGGTAGAGCTGGTTGAAGTTGCTCCAGCGATCCGTCGCCAGATAGACGCCCTTGCCGTCGGCGGTGAAGTGCGCGGCCGCGACGCTCGCCTTGCCTTCCTGTGGCGTGAGCCGGGTCAGCTTCCCGGACTCGACCTCCAGCGCGTACAGGTCCGCGTCCTGGATGCTGCGCTCCTGCGCGATCAGGAGCCGCCGGCCGTCGGCCGAGAACTCCAGCGGCGCCCAGGTGCCCTCGGCCGTCGTCACCCGCCGCGCCTCCTTCGGCGACGCCGTCTCCGCGACGTACACGTCCGTGTCCTTGCCGTTGCGCTGCGTGCCGGAGAAGGCCAGCCGCTTCCCGTCCCGGGAGAGCGTCAGGTCCCCGTGCCGGCTCTTCCCGTCGGTGAGCAGCTCGGACCGGCCGCTCTGGCGGTCGAGGCGGAAGAGCTGGAAGAACTCGCCTCCCCCCTTGTCCTGCAGGTACCAGACCGTCTGCGGATCGCCGGGCTGGAAGCGCGCGCGTGTGACCGGCTCGTCACCGAAGGTGATCTGGGTGCGCATGCCGAGGGGCATCTCCACCAGGTGCAGCTGCGAGGTGGAGGCGAAGCGCGTCGAGACCAGCAACGTGCTGCCGTCCTCGGAGAGGTCCGCCAGCAGCGCCGAGCGCGCGTTCAGATATTGCGCGGTGCGGACCTTCAGCTCCGCCGGCAGCGGCGGAAGCCCGCTCGCGACCAGCGAGGGAACGTTGGGCACCGGCTGCATGCCTTCGACGCTGGAGATCTCGGGCGCTGCGGCGAGCAGAAGGGCGAGGACGGGGACGATCATCGTGTTCAACTCCAGCGAAAGCTGCGGAGGACGGGCCGCGGTTGGTCGACGACGGCAGCGGCGCGGTACGGTTCGCCGACATCGAGCGGATGGACGGAGTACCGCCGGGCGGCATCGGCGATGCCGGTCGCCCAGAGCAGCCGCGGCGGAGCGAGCGAGATCTCGTACGACCGGGTCGAGCGCGAGAGCCCTTCGCCGGTGACCTTGAGGAAGGCCTCCTTGCAGGTCCACAGACGGAAGAAGGCGTCGGCCCGGCGGGCGGGGTCGGCCTCCGCGAACAGCCGCTCGATCTCGCCGGGCGCGTAGAATCTCCGCGCGATCGCATCGCTCCGCCGCGGGCGCGGCAACTCGACGTCCACTCCCACCTCGACGCGAGCGAGGGCGATCACCGCCATCGCGCCGGAGTGGCTGATGTTGAATCGCAGCGGCGCGTCCGGGACGTAGGGCTTGCCGTGCGAGCCGTACGCGAACCGCACCTCCGAGGGCGCGCAGCCCAGCGCGCGGCCCAGGACCTCGCGCAGGATCCCGCGCGCCGCCCCCCACCGCGAGCGCAGCGCGTCGGTGGCGAAGCTCTGGAAACGGTCCTCCTCGCGCGGAGAAAAGCTGGCGCGCAGCGCGGAGAGCCGTTCCGCATCGACGTCCAGGTTCGCGCCGACCAGCACCACGTCGTCCGGCGACGGCGCGATCCGGTTCGGAGCGGGCTGCCACGATCGCGGGAAGCTGGGGGCCGCCGTCGCCATCGAATGCATGTTATCCGCAGACGCTCCCGGCGGGCACGGAGCGTTCCGCTCCGGCGCGGCAAGCAGCCGCGTCGCTCAATAGTCCTTCTCGACGAGATCGTGGGCGCCGGAGACCAGCACCCGGAGCAGCTTCAGCGTCCCCACTCCGTCGCTCTCGGCCACCGCCAGCACGCGCCCTTCCGGTTCCGTCAGCCGGACCTTGCGGCCGCGCGAAAACGGCGGCGCCTTCAGGCGGGACAGGTCCGACGGCCCGGGCGCGTGCCCGTGCGCGACCCGGCGCGCAAGCTGCAGGTCGAGCTGCAACTCGGCCATGTCGCTGAGGGCGCGGGCGATGGGGTGCACGAAGCGCTCGAGACCCTCCCGCCCTTCCTTCGCCACCGCCATCAGCGTGTCCAGCCCGACCGAATCCTCCAGCGAGAACGGGCCCACCCGCACCCGCTTCAGCTCGCGCAGGTGTGCGCCGCAGCCCAGCTTCTCTCCCAGGTCGTGCGCCAGCGTCCTCAGGTACGTGCCCTTCGAGCAGCGGACGAAGATCCCGGCATCGGGGGAGCGGAAGAAGATCAGCCGCGCCTCGTCGATGTGCACCTGGCGCGCCTCGCGCTCGACCTCCTCGCCCGCCCGCGCCAGCTCGTAGAGGCGCTTGCCGTCCACCTTGCGTGCCGAGTACATGGGCGGCGTCTGCTCGATGAGGCCGACGAATCCGCGCAGCGCTTCGGCGACCTTTTCTTCCGTGAGCTCCGCAACCGGCCGCGTCAGGAGCGTCTTCCCGGCGCTGTCCTGGGTATCGGTGGTCTGGCCGAAGCGGACGACGCCGTCGTATTCCTTCTCGCCCTCGCTGATGTAGCTCGCGATCCGGGTCGCGTCGCCGATGCAGATCGGCAGCACGCCGGTGGCGATGGGATCGAGCGTTCCGGTGTGGCCGCAGCGCTTCGCCTTGAAGAGGCCTTTCACCCGGCGGACCACGTCGAAGCTGGTGGGCCCCGATGGCTTGTCGACCACCACCACGCCGCAGAATTCATGCGCCATTCTGCAGGGCTTCCTCGATCTGCTGCGCGATCCGCGCCCGCACGGCCGCCTCGTCGCCTTCGATGCTGCAACCCGCCGCATTGTGGTGCCCGCCGCCCCCGAACCTCTGGGCGATGGCGGCCACGTTCACCCTGCCCCGCGACCGGAAGCTGACCCGCCAGGGTCCGCCGTTCAGCGGCTCGCGGAAGCTGGCGGCGACCTCCACGCCGTCCACGCTGCGCGCGTAGTTGATGAAGCCGTCGGTGAAGTCGATCTCGCTGCCGGTCTTCGCCACCATCGCGTTGGTGATGGTGATCGTGGCCAGCTTTCCGTGCACCTCGAGGGTGGAGAGCACCTCCGCCAAAAGCCGCATGCGCGCGAGCGGCTGCTGCTCGTACACGCGCACCGTCATCTCCCAGGGATCGACCCCGGCCTCGAGCAGCTCCGCGGCGATGCGCAGGCACTCCGGATCGGTGCTGGAATACCGGAAGCAGCCGGTGTCGGCGAGGATGCTGGCGTAGATGCACTCGGCGGCATCGCGCGAGAGCGGCGCCCCCAGCTCCTTGATGATCTTGTAGGCGAGGATGCCGACCGAGGCCGCGTGCGGATCGACGTAGTTGACGTCGCCGAACGGTTCGGTGGTGACGTGGTGGTCGAGGTTGAGCAGCACTCCGCGGCGCCCGTCCTTCGGCACGTCGGGGCCCAGCCGCTCGAACGCCCCCGCATCCGTCGCCACCGTGACGTCGAAGGCGGCGTCCGCAGGCAGCGACTTCGACACGCTGGACGCTCCGGTGAGGAAGCGGAAGTTGTAAGGCAGCTCGTCCGGATTGTAGACGGTGACCTCGCGCCCGAGATCGCGCAGCGTGCAGGCCAGCGCGAGCGCCGATCCCAGCGCGTCGCCGTCCGGACCGCGGTGCATGGTGAGCAGGACCTTCTTCGCCGAGCGCAGCGCCTCGACCGCCCGCGGCAGGTTCTCGGCCGGGCGCCAGTCCCGGGGGTTCGCCACGCCGCGGTTGATCGCCTTCATTCCTTCTCCGGCATCGAGAGATCCTCCTGGCGCGCACTCTCCTCTTCGTGCACCTGCCGGATCAGCTGCTCGATCCGCTCGCCCCGGTCGATGGCCTCGTCGTAGATGAAGTGCAGGTCCGGGACCACGCGGAGCTTCAGCTCGACGCCGATCTCCCGGCGCAGGTAGCCGCGCGCCTTCTGCAGCCCCTGCGTGGTGTGCTTGCGGACGTCGGCCCCGCCGTGCACGGTCCAGTACACCTGCGCCTCGCGCAGGTCGGGCGACATCTTCACGCCGGTGATGGTGACCAGGCCGATGCGGGGGTCGCGCATCCCCCGGGCGAACTTCTCGGCGAGGAGATGCTGGACCACCGCCGCCACGCGCTCCGGCCGGTTGTGCGTGCTCATTCGAGGTCCTCCTCCTTCAGCCAGCCCGCAGTGCCCTGCGCCTGCTCGGGCAATTCCTCCTCGCGCTCCGGCGGGAGGCGCGAGAGGTCGTGCGCCTCGAAGTCAGGCTTCTGCGACCAGTCGCGCTTCATCTCCGACCAGGTCTCGATCTCCATCTCCCGGTTGACGATCTCGGCGATGTTGCCGGCGTCGCGCACGCACTTGTCCAGCACCTCGTTGACGAAGCTGTGGTCGTTGGAGACGGCGACGATCCCGATCAGCGCGCGCTGCCAGATGTCGTTGTCTCCGACCTCCGCCACGCCGACGTTGAAGCGCGAGCGCAGCCGGTCGGTGACCTTGCGCACCACTTGCCGCTTGTCCTTCAGCGAGGAGGCGCCGTGGATGTAGAGCGTCAGCCTGAGGACCCCGACCACCATCTGCCGCCTCTACAGCCTCGAGCATAGCCGGCGGCCGCACCTTCGCGCGGCGCCGGCTACGTCAGCGAGGGCCGGATCGTCTCCAGCTCGTACGCCTCGATCACGTCACCCGGCTGGAAGTCGGTGAAGTTCTCGATCCCGATGCCGCACTCGAATCCCTTGTCCACCTCTTTGACGTCGTCCTTGAACCGCTTCAGCGAGGCGATCTTGCCGGTGATGATCGGCTTCTGATCGCGCAGCAGCCGGACCATCGAGGTGCGGGTGATCTTCCCGTCCGTGACCGAGGAGCCCGCGATGGTGCCGAGCTTCGGCACGTTGAAGGTCTGGAGCACCTTCGCGTGCCCCACCACCTTCTCCTTGATGATGGCCTCGAGCAGGCCTTCCATCGCCAGCTTCACGTCGTCGAGCGCCTCGTAGATGATGGTGTACAGCTTGAGCGGCACGCCTTGCGAGGCCGCCGTCTCCGCCGCCTTCGACTCCGGCTTGACGTTGAAGCCGATGATCATCCCCTTCGACGCCGCGCCGAGCATCACGTCGCTCTCGGTGACGTTGCCCACCGCGGAGTGGATCACGTCCACCGAGACCTTGGGGGTGGAGAGCTTCGAGAGCGCCGTGCGCAGCGCCTCGACGGAGCCGTGCACGTCCGCCTTGACGATCAGCTTGAGCACCTTCGCCTCGTCCTTGCGGCCCTTGGCGAGGATGTCGTCGATGGAGAGCTTGTTGCTCTTCGAGAGGTCCTTCTCCCGCTGCTTCTTCAGGCGGTGCTCCGCCACCACCACCGCGGCCTGCTCGTCCTCCACCACGTTGAGGTCGTCGCCCGCGGAGGGCGCGCCGTCGAGGCCGAGCACTTCCACCGGGAACCCGGGCGGCACGTCGTCGATCTGCTCGCCGTGCTCGTTCATCATCGCCCGCACCCGCCCGTGGTGGATGCCGGTGACGATGGCGTCGCCGACGTGCAAGGTGCCGTCCTGGACGAGGACGGTAGCGACCGGGCCGCGGCCCTTCTCCAGCTTGGCCTCGATCACGGCCCCGGTGGCGGGCTTGTTCGGGTTCGCCTTCAGCTCCAGCACTTCCGCCTGGAGGAGGATGGCCTCGAGCAGCTTCTCCACGCCGTCGCCGGTGCGGGCGGAGACGGGGATCATCATCGTCTCGCCGCCCCACTCCTCGGAGATCAGCCCGTGCTCCGAGAGCTGCTGCTTGATCCGCTCCGGCTGCGCCTCAGGCTTGTCGATCTTGTTGATCGCCACCAGGATGGTGACGCCCGCCGCCTTCGCGTGGTTGATCGACTCCACCGTCTGCGGCATCACGCCGTCGTCCGCCGCCACCACCAGCACGGCGATGTCGGTGACGTTCGCGCCGCGGGCGCGCATGGCGGTGAAGGCCTCGTGGCCGGGGGTGTCGAGGAAGGTGATCGAGGCCTCGCCGCCGTCGGACCCGACCACGTCCACCGAGTACGCGCCGATGTGCTGGGTGATCCCGCCCGCCTCGCCGGCAGCCACTTCGGCCTTGCGGATGGCGTCGAGCAGCGAGGTCTTGCCGTGGTCGACGTGTCCCATGATGGTGACCACGGGCGGCCGCGCCACCAGCTCCTCGGGCTTGTCCTCCGTCTCCCGGATGAACTCGTCGAGCTCGAAGCCGACCTTCTCCACCTTCCAGCCGTAGTCGATCGCGAGCAGGCTGGCGGTGTCGAAATCGATGGCCTGGTTGGCCGTCACCATCTTCCCGCCCGCCATCAGCTTGCGGATCAGGTCGGCGCTCTTCACGCCCATGGTCTGGGACAGCTCGGCGACGGTGATCGTCTCCTCGATGCGGATCACCTTCTTGTGCTCCGACATCTCGGTGATCTCGGTCTGCCGGCCCTTCTTGGCGCTCTTCTTCTTGTGCCCGCGGACGGGGACGTAGGCGCGCTGCCGTGCCAGCTCCACCAGGTCCTGCTTGGAGATGGACTCCGTCTTCTCGACGCGCGGACCCTTCTTGCCGCGCTGGCCGGGCCCGCCCTTGTTGTCCTTGGTGACGTCGATGAACTCGCGCCCGCGGCCCGGGCCGCCGGAGACCACTGCCAGCTCGCGGACCTCGCCGACCGGGCGTGGCCGGAAGCCGCCGCCGGACGGCGTCCGGGGCGCCGGCCGCGCGATCGGGATCAGCGGCCGGGAGAGCACCACCGCGCGCGTCGCGGACGGACGCATCTGGAGGTTCTCGGTGACCTGGACCGACTGCACGCCGCCGGGGCCTTGCACGATGGGGCCGGTCGGCTTCGGCGGCGGAGGCCGGATGTGCGGGCGCGGAGGGGGCGGAGGCGCGGGCCGCGCGGCCACCTTCTGTACGCCCGCCGGAACGTTGCTCACCGGCGACGGCGATCTCGCCGCTTCCGGAGGCGCGGCGCGGATCTGCGGAACGGGGGGCGGCGGCGGCGGGGCCGCCTCGGGCTTCGGTTCCGGCGGAGCAACCACGACGGGGGCTTCCGGCGCCTTCGGGGCCGGCCTCTCGGCGGCAGGCGGCGGAGGCGCGGGTTCGGGCACGGGCGCCACGCGCCGCACCTCGGCAGCGGGGGGCGGCGGCGCCCGGACGGCGGGCGGCGGCACGACGACGGGTTCCGGCGGCGGAGGCGGCGGCTCGGCGCGGCGGACCTCCACCGGCGGACGCGCCGGCTCGGCGGTCACGCCCTGGGCGGCGGCCGCCGCGGCGTGCTCGTGCTCGGCGGCGGTGTCGGCCTTCTTGCGGCGCAGCACGACGCCGCTGCCGGACGGCTTCGGCGCCTCGACGCGAGGCGACTTCTCCCCGCGGAACTTCTCGACGACCGCCAGCGCCTGGTCGTCCTCCAGCGAGGAAGAGTGGCTCTTGACGTCGTACTCGTGAGCGCGCAACCAGTCGACCATCTCCTTGTTGGAGAGGCCAAGATCCTTCGCGAGCTCATAGACGCGCTTCTTCGCCATCCTGTCTTGAATCCCTTCCAGAAAACACCGCCCTGCTCTTTGAGGGGTTAGGTCTTTAGTCCGCTGCCTCTGTCGCCGTCAAGCGAACCGAGGCCCATCCATTCGAGGAGGCGGTCGAGCGTCGGCGCCGCCGCCTTCCCTTTGAGCGCGCGCGGGATTTCGCGCCTCCGCACCGCCTCCCGCGCACACTTTTCCGCCGGGCAGATCCAGCATCCCCGCCCCGCCTTCCCCTTGCCCGGCACCGTCTCGCCCACCTCCGCCGCCAACCGGAACATCTCCCGGGCCGGCCGCACCTGCCGGCACCCGACGCATCTCCGCTCCGGCCCCTTCGGCCTCGTCCGGCCCGCCCGTTTCCCCCGCCCCACGAGGCTACGCGGTCGGCTGCGCCGGCTGGGCGCCTTCCGCCGCCGCCTTCTTCGCGTCGAGGTCGGCCTTGAGGCGCGCCTCCTCCTGGAGGTAGTGCTCCACGGCCGCCTTGACCTGCTTGCCCTTCTTCACCCCGAGCCCCGTCGCCTCGCCGAACTTCACCACGTCGGGCTCGTTGTGGATGTCCTCCACCGTCTTGTAGCCCGCGTTCGCCATCTGCTCGATGTTCCGCTCGCTGATGCCGCGGACGCGGAGCAGCCTTTCCTGTTGCGTCAGCTCGCTCGGGTGCTTGCGCGCCTCGGCGGCCCTTCGCTCCTCGCGCTCCTGCTCGATGCGCGAGAGCTCCTCCTCGTCCTTGCCGATCTGCTCGCGCGCCTTCGCGAGGAATCCCTCGACGTTGTCCGCCATGATCCCGGGCATCTGCAGCAAGACCTCGGTGCTGGCGTTGGCGAAGTCCTTGGCGCTGCGGAACCCGTGGGCATACAGCAGCTCCACCGTCGCCTCGGGAAGGCCGATGGCGGTGAGCGAGCGGGAGGCGAACTCGCGCATCTCCTTCACCCGCGACTCGCTGTTGATGTCCAGCTTCCAGCCGGTGAGCTGGGCGGCGAGGCGCACGTTCTGGCCCCTGCGCCCGATCGCGAGCGAGAGCTGGTCGTCGGGGACGATGATCTCCATCGCCTTGTTCTCGTCGTCGAGCAGCACGCGCGAGACCTCGGCGGGCTGCAGGGCGTTGCAGACGAAGCGGGCGGAGTCGTCGTCCCAGGGGACGATGTCGATCTTCTCGCCCCGCAGCTCCTGCACCACGGCCTGCACCCGGCTGCCCTTCATGCCGACGCAGGCGCCGACCGGGTCCACGTCGCTGTCGCGCGAGGCCACCGCGATCTTCGTCCGGCCGCCCGGCTCGCGGGCCACCGCCTCGATCACCACCACCCCTTCGGCGATCTCCGGCACCTCCATCTCGAAGAGCTTGCGGACCAGCTCGGGCGAGGCGCGGGAGAGGATGATCTGCGGCCCCTTGCTCTCGCGGAGCACGTCGAGCACGAAGGCCTGGACCCGGTCGCCGGCGCGGTAGCTCTCGCGCGGGGTCTGCTCGCGCACCGGAAGCACCGCCTCGGCGCGCCCGAGGTTGACGATGATGTTGCCGCGCTCGAAGCGCAGCGCGATGCCGGAGACGATCTCGCCCTTCCGGTCCTTGTAGTCGTTGTAGACGTTCTCCCGCTCGGCATCGCGGGTCCGCTGGATGATCACCTGCTTGGCGGTCTGGGCCGCGATCCGGCCGAATCCCTTGCGGTAGGTCTTCAGCTTGAGGATGTCGCCGTAGCGCTCGTCCTGGACGCGCGCCTCCTCCTCGTCCTCGGGCCGGTAGAAGATCTGGAAGAGCAGCTCGTCGCCGATCTCCGCTTCGATGCCCTTCTTGCCGGCCTCTTCCAAGGAGATCTGGTTCACCGCCTTCACGGGGTCCTCCACCTCGACGCGCTCGACCACCGTCAGGGTCTGGAAGACCTCCACCACCTGCTTGTCCTCGTTGTAGGTGGCCTCGATCGCGCGGTCCTGGCCGAAGTGCTTCTTCGCGGCCTGGGCGATGGCGTTCTGCAGCGTGTCGACGAGGACGGAGCGCTCGATGCCCTTGTCCTTGGCGACCTGGTCGAGGACCATGTTCAGGTTGACGATCGGGGCTTGCGGTTGCGGGGAAGCCATTCTCTCTTCTCGCTTTTTTTCTGTTGTCGGGACTACTCGAACACCGGCTCTACGTTGGCCTTGCTGACGAGCGCGTGCGGGACCCGGAACACCTTCCCGTCCACGTCGACCACCACCTGGTCCTCCTCATAACCATTGAGGATTCCTACAAAAGTCTTGCGGTCCTCGCACCCGGGCACCGGCCCGAACGTCCGGATGCGAACCTTGCTTCCGGCGAACTTCCGGAAGTGCTCCGGCGTCTTCAGCGGACGGTCGAGGCCGGGGCTGGAGACCTCGAGGTCGTACGCGCCCTGGATGGGATCTTCGACGTCGAGAGCGGCCGAAACCGCCCGGGACACCGAGCTGCAGTCGTCGAGGGACACCCCGCCCGCCTTGTCGATGAACAGGCGCAGCGCCTGGCGTCCTCCGCCGCCGCCGATCTCGACGTCGATCAGCTCCAGCCCTTCCTGGGCAGCGAGCGGAGCGGCGATCTGGCGCACTTTTTCCAGGATGTCTTCCTTGCGACCCAAGCCCGCGTCTCCAAAAATAAAAAAGTGGGCCACCCGGACCCACTTTCGGGAACTGCTCCGAAAATGTGAGGCCGGAAGTAACAGACCGACCCGTGATAGTCAAACCTCGGCGGAGGCGAATGTGTTCCTTGCTGCGGCAGTGCAGATGCGCTCGGGAAACGACCGGGCGGCCAACGAAGCGCGCGCCCTCTCCCTCCTCGGGCAGGCAGCCGATCGAGGCGCGAAGCTGATCGGCTTGCCGGAGATGTGGGAGCACATCGGCCCGGCGAAGGAGAAGCACGCGTTTTCGGGGCCGATCGACGGCAAGCAACTGGCGGCGATCCGCGGATTCTGCGAGCAGCGCGCGGTGTGGTGCCTGGCGGGCTCCGTCGCGGAGCTCGCGCCCGACCGCCGCGTGTACAACACGAGCGCGCTGATCTCGCCGCGCGGCGAGATCGCGGCGGTGTACCGCAAGCTGCACCTGTTCGACGTCGACATCCCGGACGGCGCCCGGTACCGCGAGTCGGAGCAGGTGGCGCCCGGCGACTCCGCGCCGCGCGCGGTGGAGACTTCGCTGGGAGTGAAGATCGGACTCTCCGTCTGCTACGACCTCCGCTTCCCCGAGCTCTACCGGCAGATCGGAGCGGACCTGCTCTGCGTGCCGGCGGCCTTCACCGCCTACACCGGCAAGGCGCACTGGGAAGTGCTGCTGCGGGCGCGCGCGATCGAGAACCAGGCCTTCGTGCTCGCTCCGGCGCAGGTGGGGAGGATCGGCCCGGCGAACGAGAACCGATTCGCCTGGGGGCACGCCTGCATCGTCGATCCCTGGGGCGAGGTGCTCGCGGACGCCGGCGGCGAGGACGAGGGAGTGGCCGTCGCGGCCATACATCCGGAGCGGCTGTCGCAGGTGCGCCGCGATCTCCCTGCCTTGCAGCACCGCAGACGCGACGTCGTTTGATTGACCGCCTCCGGAACGGCGGTAAGGTCGAATGAAAGTTCCGGAGGGGAAGAATGCAGCTTCGCAAGCTCTTCGTCGTCGCAGCGATCGGGATCTGCTTCGCTTTCGGCGCGACGGCGCAGACCGATGCGGGCGCGACTTCGGCACCGGACGGCGGCTCGAAGCCGTCGAGATCCTCGAAGAAAAAGAGCTCGAAAAAGTCTTCGAAGTCGAAATCCTCCAGCCGCAAGCGGAAGAAGAAGTCGCCGGCTGCCGCTGCCCCGGAGTCGACCCCGGCTGCCGCGGCGGTGCCGGAGCTGCCCGTGCCGGACGACGGCGAGGCGCCTCAGCTCACGCACGACGCCGTCGGGTCCGGCACGCGCGGGAAGCCGCTGGCGATCACCGCGCGCGCCGTCGACGCGAACGGCGTCTACGGTCCGATCCTCTACGTCCGCAAGCAGGGCCTCGGCGCCGGCGACTACGTCCCCATCCGGATGGTCGCCTCCAAGATCGTCCCCGGCGACTACTCGGTGGACGTGCCCGCGGGCCTCACCTCCGTCGAAGGCATCGAGTACTACATCGAGGCCTGGGACATGGCGGGCAACGGTCCGGCCCGCGTCGGGTCCGCCGAGGCGCCGCTGCTCGCGCGCATCGATGAAGAGAAGAAGGCGCTCGCGCCGCCCACCACGGTCACCATCCGGCCGAAGGGAGCGGCCCCCGCGATCCTGCATTCGGCGGTGGCGAGCGCGCTCAAGGGCAAGCCGGTGGAGATCAACGCCCGGCTGGTGGGCGAGAGCGG
>Ga0070741_10014259_pt1 | contig 13791 bp, 10 predicted proteins | sample Coa_R1_4_FD_66440 | JGI IMG/M metagenome (GOLD analysis project Ga0070741, IMG submission 66440) | Surface soil microbial communities from Centralia Pennsylvania, which are recovering from an underground coalmine fire - Coalmine... | ecosystem: Environmental > Terrestrial > Soil > Unclassified ... | reverse complement strand
GCATGTCGAAGTTTGCCTGCTTCAGATTGCGATGAATCTCGCGGCGCGCATCGGCCAGGTCAGTCGGCAGATCGGAGCTCAATTCGCGTGCACCGGGCAATGCCGGGCGCACCGACTGGTTGTATTCGTAGGCGAACGCCCAAACGCGCCTCAAGAATCGGAACGAGCCTTCCACGCCCGAGTCCGACCACGCCAGCGTCTGCTCTGGTGGACTGGTGAACATCATGAAGAACCGCGCCGTATCCGCGCCGTATTGATCGACCAGCGCCTGCGGGTCGACGCCGTTGTTCTTGGACTTCGACATGGTGCCGATGCCGCCCGACTCCACCGGAAGTCCGTCGGACTTGAGCACTGCTGCGATGCGGTTGCCACGCTCGTCGACCTTGATCTCGACGTCCGCAGGGTTGTAGTAGACGATGCGCCCGCTCGCCTGCTTGCGGTAGAAGATCTCGTTCAGCACCATGCCTTGGGTGAGCAGACGTGCGAACGGCTCGTCGAACTTCACCAGCCCGAGGTCGCGCATCACGCGCGTCCAGAAGCGCGAGTAGAGCAAGTGCAGAATCGCGTGCTCGATGCCGCCGATGTACTGATCCACCGGCAACCAGTAATCGACACGCTGGTCCACCATCGCCTTGTCATTGTCGGGGCATGCATAGCGCATGTAGTACCAAGACGAATCGACGAAGGTGTCCATCGTGTCGGTCTCGCGCCGTGCCGGCCCACCGCACTTCGGGCATGTCGTATCGACGAAGTCGGCCCGTTTGGTGAGCGGATTGCCGCTGCCGTCCGGAACGCAGTCCTCGGGGAGCACCACTGGCAGGTCGGCATCGGGCACCGGCACGTCGCCGCAGCGAGCGCAATGGATGATCGGAATCGGACAGCCCCAGTAGCGCTGGCGAGAAATGCCCCAGTCGCGCAAGCGGTACTGCACGCGCTTGCTTCCCAGGCCCCTAGCCGAAAGATCCCGAGCGATCGCGTCGACGGCCTGCTCGAAGTCGAGACCGTCATACGGACCGGAGTTGATCAAATGCCCGTGCTCGGCGTACGCATCCCTCCACGGTGCAGGCGTCGTATCACCGAACGAAGTGCGAATGACAGGTTTGATCGGCAAGTGATACTTGGTGGCGAATTCGAAATCACGCTCGTCGTGAGCCGGTACAGCCATGACCGCGCCTTCGCCGTAGGCCATTAGTACGTAGTTCGCGACCCACACGGGAAGCTTTTCGCCACTGAGCGGATGCCGCACGAAAAAGCCGGTCGGCATGCCTTTCTTGTCCTGCGTGGCCAGCTCGGCCTCCATCAGCGCGCCCCGTTTGCATGTTTCGATGAAGGCAGCGAGCGCCGGGTTGTGGGCTGCAGCTTGCGCCGCGAGCGGATGTTCGGCAGCAATCGCACAGTAGGTCGCGCCCATCAGCGTATCCGCGCGCGTGGTGAACACCTTGAGGGCCTGGCTCGGGTCGTGGTCGTAGGGGAAGCTCACCTCGACACCGTCGCTGCGGCCGATCCAATTGGCCTGCATCACCTTCACGCGCTCCGGCCAGCCTGGCAGCCCCTGCAACGCATTCAGCAGCTCCTCGGCGTAGGCGGTGATCTTGAGGTAGTACATCGGGATTTCGCGCTTCTCCACCAGCGCGCCCGTCCGCCATCCTCGCCCGTCGATCACCTGCTCGTTCGCGAGAACGGTCTGATCGACCGGATCCCAGTTCACCACCCCCGTCGTCTTGTAGGCGAGACCTTTCTCGAGCATGCGCAGGAACAACCACTGATTCCAGCGGTAGTACTCCGGTTTGCAAGTGGCCAGCTCGCGGTGCCAGTCGATCGCAAACCCCAACGACTGCAGCTGCTTCTTCATGTAAGCAATGTTGTCGTAGGTCCACTTGGCCGGAGGTACGCCGTTCGCCATCGCCGCATTCTCTGCGGGAAGCCCGAACGCATCCCAGCCCATAGGCTGAAGCACGTTGTAGCCGCGCATGCGGTAGTAGCGGGACAGCACGTCGCCAATCGTGTAATTGCGCACGTGGCCCATGTGCAGCTTGCCCGAAGGGTACGGGAACATCGACAAGCAGTAGTATTTCGGACGCGAGCCGTCCTCGACGACCCTCGCGGATTTGTCTTCGGCCCACTCCGCTTGGGCCTGCTTCTCGATGTCGGCGGGGCGATACTGCGACTGCATTGCGCTGGATCTGCCTTGCGTGTGAAAGACGGAAATTATACCGGCGCGGCACGCTGATGCCGAAGCCATGCGCCGGGCATCGGCGGATCGCAAGCGCAGATGCAGCGGCTTTGCGAGAGTGGCTGCCGTATAATTCGACTCGGTCCTGCCTCAGATCCCTCGCGTGCTTTCCGGCAACCTCCTCGAAGGTCTCAATCCGCAGCAGTGTGCTGCGGTGACGCTTCCTCACCAATCCGCGCTGATCCTCGCTGGCGCCGGAAGCGGCAAGACGCGCGTGCTGACTACGCGCATCGTCTGGCTGATTCAAACCGGCCAGCTGAGCCCGCATTCGGTGTTGGCCGTCACGTTCACGAACAAGGCTGCGCGGGAGATGTTGACCCGCATCTCCGCCATGCTGCCCATCAACACGCGTGGGATGTGGGTCGGTACTTTCCACGGTCTGTGCAATCGGATGTTGCGAGCACATTATCGAGAAGCCGGCCTGCCGCAGACATTCCAGATTCTCGACAGCCAAGATCAGCTGTCGCTCGTCAAGCGACTGCTCAAGGCACTGGGCATCGACGATGAGAAGGTGCCGCCGCGCGATCTGCAGTACTTCATCAACGGCAACAAAGAGCAGGGATTGCGCGCGAGCCGAGTCGAAACCTTCGACGAGTACTCCGCGCGGCTCAACGAGCTGTACGCGGAATACGACAAACAGTGCAACCGCGAAGGAGTGGTGGATTTCGCCGAGCTGTTGCTTCGGTGTTACGAATTACTCACTCGCAATGAGGTGCTGCGCGCCCACTACCAGCAGCGCTTTTCGCACATCCTCGTCGATGAGTTTCAGGATACCAATCGGCTTCAGTACCGCTGGCTGCAGTTGCTGGCGGGCGCGAATAATGCAATCTTCGCGGTGGGAGACGACGATCAGTCGATCTACGCCTTTCGCGGTGCCTCGTCGCAGAACATGTTCGAGTTCGAGCGCGACTTCGCCAAGGGCCGCGTAATCAAGCTGGAGCAGAACTACCGCAGCCACGGAAACATCCTCGACGCCGCCAATGCACTGATCCGGCACAACGAGCGGCGGCTGGGCAAGGAGCTGTGGACAGCCGAAGGCAAGGGCGAGACCTTGCGCCTTTATGAAGCAGCGACCGACATCGAGGAGGCAGCTTTCATCGTCGACGAGGTCAAGACTCTCAAGAGTGAAGGGGTAGCGCTCGGCGATATTGCGCTGCTGTACCGCTCCAATGCACAGTCGCGCGTACTCGAGCACGCTTTGTTCAACGCCGGCGTACCGTACCGGGTGTACGGAGGACTGCGCTTCTTCGAGCGGCAGGAGATCAAGCACGCACTGGCCTATCTGCGTCTGGTGGCAAGTCCCGACGACGACGGGGCGCTGCTGCGCGTAATCAACTTGCCCACCCGAGGGATTGGCGCGCGCAGCTTGGAGCAGATGCAGGAAGCGTCGCGGATGCGCGCAGTCAGTTTGTGGCAAGCGATCTGTTCGACCCCGCTCAGCGGTAAAGCAGCCGCTGGAATTGCAGGCTTCGTCAATCTGATCGAAAGCTTGCGCGCCGAATGCAAGGGGCTGTCGCTGCGCGACACCGCTCAACGCGTCATTGAGCGCAGTGGGCTGATTCCTTACTACGAGGGCGAGCGCGACGGCGCGGACCGCATCGAGAACCTGAACGAACTCATTACCGCAGCGGCGGGGTTCGAGGCCGAGGGAGGTTTCCTAGCGACGGAAGACGAAGCTGCGCAGTCCGGCGACCGTCCGGAACGCGAGGACAACGATCCCGCGTTTCGGGTGCTCAACGACTTCCTCGCCCACGCGTCGCTCGAGGCAGGGGAACACCAGGCGGGCGCCGGAGCTGATGCCCTGCAGCTGATGACCGTACACGCCGCAAAGGGTCTGGAGTTTCACAGCGTCATCATCAGTGGACTGGAAGAAGGGCTGTTCCCGCATGAGAACAGTCTCAATCAAGATGCGGGCACCGAGGAGGAGCGCCGGCTGATGTATGTTGCCCTCACGCGCGCTCGACGTCGACTTTACCTGAGCTTCGCTCAGAGCCGGATGTTGCACGGTCAGACCCGTTACAACATCGCCTCCCGCTTCCTGCGGGAGATTCCCGAGACCCTGATCACACGCATCAATGTGTCACGGCGAAATGCCTTTCTGGGTCCGCCTGTTTCCGCAGGCCGGTTTTCGCCGCCGGCTTATCCAGCGAGTGTCGACGCGGGGGGCTCAGGCTCACCTTACAAGGTCGGCCAAAGCGTGATTCATCCCAAGTTCGGCCCGGGCGTCATCGTGAACACCGAAGGCCGCGGCAGTGACGCACGTGTGCAGGTCAACTTCCGCAGCGCAGGCATGAAGTGGCTCGCGCTCGAATACGCCAAGCTTTCGCCCGCTTAGCGGGAACAACGAGGCTGTTGAACAACGCAGCGAGTGGGCTCGGACGGCGTCCTCCCCAGTCTGTTCGAAGATGGAGCGCAGGAACCGCAATGTACATAGAAGTACATGCGCATTCCGAGCTCGTGAGCTTTGGGCACCGGACGGGCCCGTATCAGGTTCGCGCAGTAGTTTTTCAATAGCCTCAATGGGAAGCTAAGGGAGTGCAGCGGGCTGAGCCGGTTTGCTCGCTGCCGGAAATACCTCACGATAGCTGACATAGGTCGTAGCAACCGCAAGCGGCACCCAAAGCGCCAGGCCAAGCACGACGAGCATGAGCGCGAGCAGCAAGAGCACGGACATGATCGCCCCGTACAGCAGGAAGGGCAAGATGTTGAGCAGGCAAGCGCGCAGGCTCAAACCGAGCGCACGCCAGCCTGGCACCTTGTCGAGGATGACCAGCGCCGGTGCGAACCACAAAGCCATCACCAGGGGAATGTAGAGCGCCGCGCCGATGAGCACTGCGACCGAAGCCTTGTCGGCCGCCTGCGCGCTGACGCTCTGAGGCGAGCCCGAGGCCGCGGCCTTCATCACCTCACGCAGTTCCTCACCACCGAGCGCCATAGCGATTCCGGCAATCAGAACGTTGCCAACAAGGTAGACGCCACCCAGCGTGATCAACTGACTCGAGGCCTCGCGAAAGCCATGGAACAGGTGAGCGATCTCGATCTCTTCGCCCGCCGCGAGGTCGCGGCAAGCGACCATCAAACCGGCTAGGAAGAGGGGAGTCAGTAGATAGAGCAAATACATCCCGACGACAGGCACGACGCTCAACGCAAGCGCGATGAGGAGCAAGACCATGTTCAGTACGAGCAGGATGACGGGGTTTTTGCGGAACAGTCCAAATCCGCCCGCCACCCACCCCCACCCCCTGGTAAACGCCACTCGACGTATCGCAACCATGTTTACACCGGTAGGCGCGACCGGCTCGTTGCGTGTCGGCGGTGGTACATCAGGATCCGGCGGAACCGTTCGGGGTCATGTGCATGCGTCAGCGCACCGGGACGCGGAAGGTGGAAGTCGTACAGCCGCGACACCCAGAAGCGCAATGCACTCGCACGCAGCATCACGGGCCATGCTTGCGCTTCGACTTGAGTAAACGGCCGGATCGACTTGTAGGCCGATAGCAAGGCCTCGAGGCGGTGGGGATCGATTTCGCAATCGGGTGTCGTGCACCAGTCGTTGGCCGTGATCGCGACGTCATAGATGAGCACGTCCACGCATGCGAAATAGAAGTCGATGAAGCCGCCCACGATGATGCTTTGGTCTTCGGCGGGATGGAACAATACGTTGTCGCGGAACAGGTCGCCGTGGATGACGCCGCGCGGCAGGAGATCATGACGATGCTCGGACTGGAAGCGGATCTCGGACTGCAGAAGTTCGGCATGCTCTGCGCTCAGGAATGGATACAGCTGCGGCGCACATGCGCTCCACCACTTGGGTCCACGTAGATTCTCGAGATGGTGACCGTAGCGCTGTCCCGACAGATGCATCTCGGCGAGCACCTCGCCCACGCGCGCGCAATGCTGCGGCGTGGGTTCGATGACGGGCTTGCCATCGAGGAAGGTCACGATGGTGGCCGGCTTCCCGTTGAGCTCGCCGACATAACCGTCGTCCAGCGCGGCGATCGGCTGCGGGCAAGGGATGCCGTGGGCGGACAAGTGTGCCATCAGGTTCAGATAGAACGGCAGCTCATGCGGTTTCAGTTTCTCGAACAGCGTCAGGACGAACCGTCCATGCGTCGTGGTCACGAAATAATTCGTGTTCTCGATGCCGGCCAAGATGCCCTGCATGTCGACCAGCACGCCGATCGAATACTTCTTCAGCCAAGCAGACAGCTGTTGCGGCGTGACGGTAGTAAAGACGGACATCGCGATTACAGGTTGAGATGCGCTTCGCGCTCGCGCGCGGAAGGCTCGAAACCGCGCTTCTCGTAGTGATCGAAAATTGCTTTCACCACCTCGGCTGGATCATTGATAACGGTGATCAGATCGACGTCTTCGGGATCGATCATGCGCTCGGTAACCAGCGTGCCACGAATCCAATCCATCAGACCGGACCAATAGCCGCTGTGCACGAGAATGACCGGCATGCGGCGAATCATGTGAGTCTGCACCAGCGTCAACGCCTCCATCAGTTCGTCCAAGGTGCCGAAGCCGCCCGGCATGACCACGTAGGCAACGGCGAACTTTACGAACATCACTTTGCGCGCGAAGAAGTGGCGGAAGGTCTGGCTGACATCCTGATAAGCATTGTTCTGCTGCTCGTGGGGCAGCTGGATATTGAGTCCCACCGACAGCGAGCGGCCGTGATAGGCGCCTTTGTTCGCAGCTTCCATCAAACCCGGCCCACCGCCTGAGATGATGCTGAAACCAGCGTCGGAAAGCTGGCGTGCGATTTCTTCGGTCAGTTGATAATAGGGGTGGCCGGGCGCGATGCGCGCGCTACCGAAGATGCTGACTGCAGGACGAATGGCGTTGAGGCGTTCGGTGGCTTCGGCGAATTCTGCGATAATCGCAAACACGCGCCATGCCTCTCTCCCGGCCCAGGGCTTCTCGATCAGCTCGGGCGCCAGCAAGCTCGGAATTTTCTCTCCAGGGTTCATAGGTCTTCGATGTCTAATTCTTCATGGCCGGCGATCGGCGGGCCGTGGGGAACACTTAACTGGATCGGATACCGCTGGTTCGCGCCGCCGAGCATTTATCGCGCCCACCAAGTGACCATTTGCTGATGAAGACTCTGTTACTGGTCGACGCTTCTTCCTATCTGTATCGCGCCTTCCACGCGCTTCCCGACTTGCGCAACAAATCGGGCGAGCCGACCGGTGCAATCTATGGCGTACTCAATATGCTGCGTCGTTTGCACAAGGACGTCCCGGCCGATTATAGCGCGTGCATATTCGACGCCAAAGGCAAGACGTTTCGCGACGCGATCTACGACCAGTACAAGGCGCACCGTCCTCCGATGCCAGACGATCTCACGGCGCAGATCCAACCCCTGCACGCATGCATCGAGGCGATGGGCTGGCCGCTGCTCGAGATCGAAGGCGTGGAGGCAGACGACGTGATCGGCACACTCGCGAGACGAGCACGTGAGTCGGGTATCCGCACCGTGATCTCCTCCGGGGACAAGGACCTTACCCAGTTGGTCGACCCGACCACCACTATGGTGAACACGATGTCGAACGAGACTTTCGACCCGGCAGGCGTGGTGGCGAAGTTCGGCGTTCGGCCTGATCAGATCGTGGATTACCTTACCTTGATCGGCGATAGCGTCGACAATATACCGGGTGTCGAGAAGGTGGGTGCCAAGACCGCCGCGAAGTGGCTTCAGCAATACGGCAGCTTGGACAACCTATTGGCGCACGCCGATGAAATCGGCGGTGTGGTGGGCGAGAACCTTCGCAAGGCCCGCCAATGGCTACCAACGGCTCGACAGCTTCTCACCGTAAAGTGCGACGTGCCGATAGGAGTCGACTTCGAGCAGCTCACACATCGCGAGCAGAACCGTAAACAGCTCGCCGCCCTATTCGAGCGCTACGATTTCAAGAGCTGGTTGCGCGAATTGCGCAGCTCGCCTGCCCAGCAAGCAATGCCGGAGCACCGCGCCCCATCTCGCGAGCGTACGTATCAAATGGTCCTGACCGAAGTGCAGCTGGGCGACTGGTTGGACCGTATCGAACAAGCAAAGCTCACTGCGCTCGACACCGAAACAACCAGCCTCGACCCTCAAGCCGCACGATTGGTCGGCATCTCGCTCTGCGTCGAACCGCACGAGGCAGCCTACATACCGGTTGGCCACGTTTATCCGGCCGTCGTTGAACACCTTTCTGTCGAACGCGTGTTGGCGCTGCTCAAGCCCTGGCTCGAGAACGCCGACCGCGCGAAGGTATGCCAGAACGCAAAGTACGACACCCACGTCTTCGCGAACTACGGCATCACCGTGCGCGGCATCGCTCACGACACGTGCATCGAATCGTATGTGCTGGAAAGCCACCGGCCGCACGACATGGATAGCATGGCGCAGCGCCATCTGGGCGTAAAGACGCTGACCTTCGATCAGGTGGCAGGGAAGGGCGCGAGCCAGATCGGCTTCGAGCAAGTGAGCCTCGAGCAAGCCACCCAGTATGCGGCGGAAGACGCAGATATCACGCTTCAGCTGCACGAGGTGCTCTATCCCGGCATCGTGCGCGACGACAAGCTGCGGTTCGTCTACGCCGGCATCGAGATGCCACTCCACCAAGTGCTGTTCGAGATGGAGCGCACCGGCGTGCTGATCGACAGCGATCTGCTCGCCGCGCACAGTCGGGAGCTGGGCCAGCGCATGTTCGAGATCGAGCAGCGCGCGCGCGCGCTGGCGGGGCAGCCGTTCAACTTGAATTCGCCGAAGCAGATTCAAGAAGTACTGTTCGAGCGCAACAAGCTCCCGGTTCTCAAGAAGACCCCGGGCGGGCAGCCCTCAACCGACGAGGACGTTCTCGAGCAGCTTGCCCTAGACTACCCGCTTGCGCGCACGATCCTCGATTACCGAGGCCTTTCGAAGCTCAAATCAACGTATACCGACAAACTGCCGCGCATGATCAATCCACGCACCGGCCGCGTGCACACCACTTTCAGCCAGACCACCGCGGTGACCGGTCGGCTCTCGAGCAACGAACCGAACCTGCAGAACATTCCCATCCGCAATTCCGAAGGCCGACGCATTCGCGAAGCCTTCATCGCGGCGCCCGGCTGTCAGCTCGTCTCGGCAGATTACTCGCAAGTCGAACTGCGCATCATGGCGCATCTATCCGGGGACGAGGCCTTGCTTGCCGCATTCAACTCCGGCGAAGACGTCCACCGGCGCACGGCCGCGGAGATTTTCGGGGTGCCCGGCGATCAAGTGACCAGTGAGCAGCGCCGCTACGCAAAGACGATCAATTTCGGGCTGATCTATGGAATGTCTTCGTTTGGGCTGGCCACGCAGCTCAGCATCGAGCGCAGCGCGGCGCAGCAGTACATGGATCGCTATTTCGCCCGCTATCCGGGCGTCAAGTCCTACATGGACTCGGCGCGCAGCGCCGCGCGTGAGAAAGGCTATGTCGAGACCGTGTTCGGCCGTAGGTTGTACCTGACCGACATCCGCGCCTCCAACGGCCAACGCCGCATGGCCGCTGAGCGCGCCGCCATCAATGCGCCCATGCAAGGCACGGCTGCCGATCTGATCAAACTTGCGATGTTGGCCGTGCAGCGATGGCTGCACGAGCGCGCACTCAACGCGAAGCTCATCCTGCAAGTGCATGACGAGTTGATCCTCGAGGTTCCGGCCGCCGAGCTCGATCTGTTACGCGAGCATTTGCCCGCCCTGATGAGCGGCGTCGCTCGGCTAGACGTTCCGCTCGCTGTGGATATCGGCGTGGGGCCGAACTGGGATCGGGCGCACTGAAGTCGCGCAACGGCGCTGAAACGAGCAGCTCACGCCGGCTGCGCAGCAAACTGCAGGCGGTGCAGGCGCGCATAGCTGCCATCCCGCTGTAATAGCTCGCGATGGCTGCCCATTTCGATGATCTCGCCGCGCTCGAGCACAACGATACGGTCCGCGCGTTCGATGGTCGACAGGCGATGCGCAATCACCAAGGTAGTGCGGCCCTGCATGAGCGCTTCCAGCCCGGCTTGCACGTGCCGCTCGGACTCTGTATCGAGCGCCGAAGTCGCTTCATCGAGGATCAGAATCGGTGCATTCTTGAGCAGCGTGCGCGCAATCGCGAGCCGCTGGCGCTGACCGCCCGACAGCTTCACGCCGTTCTCGCCAACTAAAGTAGCGAGGCCGTCCGGCAACGCTTGGATGAATTCGTACGCGTGCGCTGCTTTCGCGGCCGCAATGATCTCGGCTTCCGATGCGCGGGCCTTGCCGCCGTAAGCGATGTTGGCCGCGATCGTGTCATTGAACAGCGTAACATCTTGACTGACCAGTCCGACGTTGGCCCGCAAGCTCGCCAGCGTAACCTCCTCGATGGGATGGCCATCGATCAGAATGCATCCCTTCGTCACATGATAAAAGCGCGGGATCAAATTCGCTAAAGTCGTCTTGCCGCTGCCTGATTGGCCTACCAGGGCGACCGTTTCGCCTGGGCGGATATGCAGAGACACGTTACGCAAGGCGGGCCGATCGGTGGCGGGATACTGAAAGGTGACGTCCTGCAGTCGTATGTCGCCGCGCGAGCGGCCCAGCTCGACCCGACCGCGATCCTCCTCGGGCTTCTCATCGAGCAAGCTGAATACACTCTCGGCAGCCGACAGACCACGCTGAATATGCTCGCTGACACTGGTCAGACGCTTGAGCGGTGCAAGCACGAGCAGCATGGCCGCTATGAAGGAAACGAAGCTACCTACAGTCGTGCGATCGGCTTGCACGTCGAGCGTCACGCGATAGATCACCACACCTACCGCGACGGCGGCGAACAGCTGAACGATCGGCACATTGGCAGCGGCCGCACCCTGCTCCTTCATCAGCAAGCGGCGCACGAGGTTGACTGCACGTTCGAAACGCGCCTGCTCGTAGGCTTGACCGCCGAAGATCTTCACGACCTTTTGGCCCTCGACGCTTTCCTGCAAGACCTGCGTGACTTCTCCCATCGCCGCTTGGGTCCGTCGGGTGAGCGTGCGCAAGCGGCGGTTGAACAGACGCACGGCGAGCGCGATGGGCGGAATGGTGAGAAACGTGATCAGAGTGAGCTTCCAGTTGAGCCACAGCAGGTAGCCCAGCAGACCGACCACCGTGATGGAATCGCGCACCAATACGGTCACGACGTTGGTGACCGCATTGGCGACCTGGTTGACGTCGAACGTGAACTTCGACACCAGGCGGCCGCTCATCACCTCGCCATAGAAGGTCTGCGGCAAGATCAGCAGCTTGGCGAACATGCCGTGACGCAGGTCCATCACCACGCGCTGCCCGACGTAAGCGCTGCAGTAGCTGCCCATGAACGTGCCCAACCCCCGTATGACGAAGATGAGGACGATCAAGAACGGAACCCAGCGCATCAGGACCGGGTCGCGCGCGACGAACGTTCCATCCAGAAAAGGCTTTGCTGCCGCCGGCAGGGCGACCTCGGTCGCGGCAGACAGGATCATCCCCAGGATGGACAGCGCGAATACGCGCCAATAGGGGCGTACGCCGGCCAGCAATCGGCCGTACAGCTCCGCCGCTGTCATCGACGAGAGATCCCCCGGCAGCGGGTGCCGGCAAAGCTGGAATTAAACAGGGTCATGAAGGTAGAGAGAAACCGATTGGAACCTTGCCCGAGGCCGGCAGTTTAGGCTTTTCTTCGGTCCAGGACCGTCCCATGCGGTCGCGTGAGTTTTTCGCACGCTGCTGCGGCTGTGAGAAAATGACCCGAACATGCCGCTTGACGGCATAGTTGACGCCCAAAGAAGCCCATAACTATAGTGTGCCGATGGAGTCGGAACTCAATTCACTCGACCAAAAGATCACTGAGCTGATAGCGCTATGTCAACGCCTACGCAAGGACAATCTGGATCTGCGACAGCAGCTGGACTCAGTGCAGAGTCAGAACCGCCTGTTGGTGGAGAAGATCGAGTCAGCACGCAGCCGACTGGAAGCCCTGCTCAGCCGAATCCCGAACGACGAACCGTGAGCACCGAGCCCGGGGCGATCGAAGTGAACATCCTCGATCGTAGCTATCGCATCGCGTGCAAGCCGGAAGAGGAGGCGGGCTTGCTTCAGGCCGTCGATTACCTCGACGGCAAGATGCGCGAGCTGCGGGACTCCGGAAAGGCGTTGGGAAACGAGCGAATTGCAGTGCTCGCCGCCCTCAACATTACGCACGAGCTGCTCACCTTGCGGTTAGGGAACGGTTTTGACATTGGTGCATTTAAGCGTAAAATGAATAGCATGGTGAGGTCGATCGATCAAGCCATCGGACGGCAGGATGAACTCTTCTAACAGCCCTGCCTGGGCGATGATCGGCGCCATACGATCAAGAGTTGCTCCCTGCAGTGTCGCCTGGCCGTACATCTGTGAACCAATGTTGTGATTTTGGTTGCGGCCTCAAGTAGCGCTGTTGTGCGCGTCCTTACGCGGAAGCGCCTGATGCGCTCGGAAAGCGACCACTCTTGAACCCCAGGTTCAAGAAACTCGGCCGAGTGGCACTTGCAGGGGGCGCCTTTACTCGCCGCTTTCCTGAGAGCGGTTACTGAGTAAGACGAGCGGCAATGCCGCTCGTTTTGTTTTTGAGTCGATGGCACGCGCCGGACTGAACGCAAAGGCACTGCATTGCGCTACTGGTTGATGAAGTCAGAACCCGACGTGTTCGGCGTCGACGATCTGGCCGCGGCGGCTCGTCGTACGACCGCCTGGTGGGGGGTGCGCAACTACCAGGCGCGCAATTTCATGCGCGACGAGATGCGGTTGAACGACCAAGCCTTTTTCTATCACTCGAGCTGCCCGCAGCCAGGTATCGCCGGGGTCATGCGCGTCTCTCGGCTCGCGTATCCTGACCAGACCCAGTTCGATCCCAATAGCGAGTACTTCGATCCCGCCGCCACCGTCGAGAAGCCACGCTGGTTCAACGTCGACGTGACGCTCGTGCGCAAGACCCGGCTCGTGCCTCTCCAGGAGCTTCGCCGGTATCCCGAGTTGCAGAACATGCGCCTCCTACAACGCGGCAACCGGTTATCGATCACGCCGGTGACAGAGGCGGAGTGGCACTTCATCGTGGAACTTCTCTAGAGCGAGAATCGGCGGCTCATGGAGTGGTGGTGGCTGGCCTACCTGGCGCTGGGGCTGTTCGTTGGATTTTTCGCCGGATTACTCGGCATCGGCGGCGGACTGATGATCGTGACCGGCTTGGTCCTAATGTTCGGAGCACAGCACTTTCCCGCCGATCGAATCGTTCATCTTGCCTATGGTACCTCGCTGACGAGCATCGTCTTTACCTCGTTATCGAGCGTGCGCGCGCATCATTGGCATGGTGCAGTGCTGTGGGATCTCGTGCGTTGCGCGACCCCGGGCATCGTCGTCGGCACGCTGCTCGGGGCCTTGTTTGCCGACCGATTGCCGTCACGCTATCTGGCAATCTTCTTCACCGCCTTCGTGTTTTACTCCGCGTTGCAGATGTGGCTCGATTTGAAGCCCCATCCCTCGCGGCAGCTACCGGGCAATGTCGGGATCAGCGCGGCGGGGATCA
>Ga0070741_10014258_pt1 | contig 13791 bp, 11 predicted proteins | sample Coa_R1_4_FD_66440 | JGI IMG/M metagenome (GOLD analysis project Ga0070741, IMG submission 66440) | Surface soil microbial communities from Centralia Pennsylvania, which are recovering from an underground coalmine fire - Coalmine... | ecosystem: Environmental > Terrestrial > Soil > Unclassified ... | reverse complement strand
ATCACTTCCTCGATCGCTTTAAGCACCTTGACGGCTTCGGCCGTCACCTCCGGGCCAATCCCGTCGCCAGCCAAAACCGCCACTCGATGTGGACCTTGCATATCTCTATTTATCTATACGTTACACGAATAACAGGAAAGATTGCAAGTTATAATTTCAGTTAAAGGCGAGAACTCTGGCCTCGTTCACTTTGCCGCGAATATTTAGACAAGTTATTTATTATCAATAGGTTATGAGGAGCCAGCGAAACGGAGGGTGAAGCCGGACCGGCCCGGCAACCGTCAGCCTGCTCTACCTGTCTCGAAGGAAAGGGCTTAGCAGTCTGATGAAAAAACGCTTCTGGGGCGCCGGCCTTTGACCATCGGTCCTTTCATCTGATTGACTTCGCCGCTCATGGAGCGGCGCTGCTCCAGCTCAGGTTTGAGGCCGGAGTCCTAATAACCGCCCGGGAAGAACCGGTCGACCATCTCATTCTCGTGCACTGAGGCGGTCGCCACTGCCTGCTTTTCGCTCACCCGCCTCATTTCGTAAACCGCCTTGTTGGCAGCCTGCAAATAGGAGCGAGTTGCTGCTTCCACCACGTTGTGGCTGGTGGATTTACCGGTAAACTCGCGCCCTTCGAATCGCGCTCGAATGGTGACCTCGGCCACACCATCGGTGCCCGCACCGACCGTGTGAACAGAGAAATCCAATATCGTCCCGGGGATTCCGGTAATCCGGTCCACGGCGCGGAAAGCCGCATCGCACGGCCCTTCCGCAGTGGCGGAATCGTGGAAGAGTGCGCCGTCCTTCTCGAGCTCCAGAGTTGCGGTTGACCGCCCCTCCGTCGAAGCGACGCTTTGCAGCACGCGCAGCGAGTACGTATCAGGGATGTGGTCGAAGCCTTCCCGCACGATGGCCAGCAGGTCCTCGTCGTAGACGTTCTTTTTGCGGTCGGCAATCTGGCAGAAGATCTCGTAGGCCCGGTCCACCTCCGGCTTGGTCAGCTTGTAGCCCAGGTCCTCGAAGCGCTTCACCAGCGCGTGACGGCCGGAGTGCTTGCCCAGCACGATCTGGTTCGACGGCATGCCGACCGTCTGCGGAGTAATAATTTCATAAGTGATGGCGTTTTTGAGAACGCCGTCCTGGTGGATCCCGGCTTCGTGCGCGAAGGCGTTCCGCCCCACGATGGCCTTATTCCTCTGCACCGCCACGCCCGTCAGACGCGTCAGAAGCTGGCTCGAAGCGAACAGCTCTTCGGTGCGAATGTCCGTGTAGAGCGGCAGCACGTCGCGCCGGACATGGAGGGCCATGACCACTTCTTCCAGCGAGGCGTTTCCCGCCCGCTCGCCGATGCCATTGATGGTGCACTCCACCTGCCGCGCGCCGCCCCGCAAACCGCCCAGCGTGTTCGCCACGGCGAGCCCCAAATCGTCATGGGTGTGCGTGCTCAGGATCACCTTGTCCATGCCCGGCACGCGCGCCTGCACGTCGGCAAACATCTTCTCGTACTCGAACGGCAGGCAATAGCCTACCGTGTCGGGCAGGTTGAGCACCGTGGCGCCCGCCTCAACCGCCGCGTGGCAGCATTCGACGAGGTAGCTGCGGTCCGTCCGCCCCGCATCCTCCGGCGAGAATTCCACGTCCTGGCAGTAGGACTTGGCGTGCGCCACCGACCAACTGATCATCTTCAGGATTTCTTCCCGTGTCTTGTGCAGCTTGTATTGCAGGTGGATGTCCGAGGTTGCGAGAAAAGTGTGAATGCGCGGGCGCGCGGCCTCCTTCAGCGCGTCCCAGGCGCGGTCGATATCCAGCTTGTTAGCACGAGCCAGCGCCGCGATAATGGGCCGGCGAATTTCCGCCGAGATGGCCTTGACGGCATCGTAGTCGCCCTGCGAGGCAATGGGGAAGCCCGCTTCCAGAATGTCTACATTCAACCGGTCGAGCTGCCGCGCCATTTGCAGCTTTTCCTCCAGGTTCATGCTGCAACCCGGAGATTGCTCGCCATCGCGCAGAGTAGTGTCGAAGATGTAGACCTTGTCAGCCATCAGCTCCTCCTAGGTTCTGGCAGGCTTCGCGCCACGGAGAAGGGAATCAACCAATGCGTCAACCATTCTCCAACCGGCCGGCAGCTCAAGTCAAGCTCCTCTTCGCCGGTCGGCGCTCTGCTGAGGGCGGCTGGTTTCTCTTGTTCCGGAACTCTCGCCCCAACGGGCTGTGTTCCAGCCGGATTTGCTCCCGCAATCGGCTCGAAATTCGTCCTGAAAAGGGTCTGAAGGGCCTTTTGGGGGGTGCAAAATCACCTCAAAATGATGCCAAATTTGAGGCCTCTTTTTTCCCGCCCCTTTATTTTCAAAAACATTCCCACTTTGTTCGTCGTCAAAAAGGATTCCTTATTGGCTTGCGCGATGAACTTGCAGGAATATGACGGAGTCGGGAATGGACTGCCGCTCGCACGGCCAGGCTGGGGACAGGATACCACACGGCACGGTCTCGCTCGGCGGCCCTCAGAGGGCGGCGGGCCCCGTTCTCAAAAGACTACCATGGGAGGCTAGTTTTGTCAAGGACCCCGTCGCCCAGTTGGCCGCCCCGGTGATAACCGGCACATCCCCACGCAGTCCCTGACGCGTCGCGCCCCTACGAAGGCGAATGGGCGCCTGAAATCCAGGCCGCTGGCCTGGGCTTCGTTCGCCCGGCCCTTCGGGCCTGAGACTTCGAAACCAGCTCGCGATTCGTGCTGCTATCATCCTTCGCTTTGCTCAGCACGACAAATTGGCTTTCTTCAGCAATCTGTCAGCCCCCGGATATGGCAAGATCGGTCCGTAACGCCTGCGTGGACGACATCCTGAGCCCGGCGCGCTCCTTTCTTGTTACCTCCAGAACTAGCCTGACCCGTTGTTTGCTGCGCTGACAATCGGCCGCGACATGAGTACTGAAAGAGCCATGGCCTTCATCAACGACGGATTCCCCCTGTCGACTGAAGAACGAGTGGGCCTGTTTAGGCGAGCGTCGGGCGGTATGGCTGAAGCGATGCCCTGTTACGAGCCTTATCGATTACAGGCTGGCAGAGTACAGAGAGCGGATGACACGAACGCCCTCGACCCAAATGTAAAAACTCCAGTCGCCGGTGGGACACTGCGCGGCGAGAGCCGCGCCACGGCACGCGGAGCGTGCCCTCGCTGAAGTGGTTTGTTGCGGCCTGGTGCCGCGAACAAAAGAGCGGGTCCGCCGCCCCCTCGACCTCAAGGTCGGCGCCGCGGTCCAGCCAGTTGCTGTACGCTACGCTCCGGGGCGAGCCGTGAGCACGTTGGGCGTATTGGTGATAAAGCCTTTGGGTGCGCTCAGGTATCCCGCGATGCTGTCTTTGGAAAGCTTGTTGACGACCAACTCCAGAGCGCTCGGCGCACCCTGGACATAGAAATACACCGGCTCGTTGATCGCCTTGTCCCTGCGCTGGGTGCGCTTGTCATCGAATACGAGGTTGACCGTGAATGTATTCCGCTTGGTATCGGTCTTCTCGAGTTGCACGAGGACCGGTCCCACCTTTTGCTGAGCCTTCTTGCGGGGCAGGCTGAACTCAAAGTAGTCGCGATCCGTCTTGTGGGCCAGGGCAACCAGCTCGTCATGCGTTCGGGCAATGGCACCGGTCAGCTCGCCCTTGGTCCCCGAAAGGGCATTGGCGAATTCCGACTTGGCGCTCTCGAGATCCTTTTTGGTGCCCGCGAGGTCCGTCGACAGGCCGCCAATCTTCGAATTGGCATCAGCCTGAAGCTTGTTAACATCCTCAGCGCTCGCCTTCTTGGCGATGGCGGCGTTCAACTGCTGCACGGCGGCCTGCTGTTGCTTCTGGACGTTGGCGGCCAGCTCGCGCGCACGCGCCAGTTCCTGCTCGGTCAGCCCGAGCTTTTCGCTCGTGACCTGGAACTGGCCCCTCAACTGGGCGTAGCGCTCATCGCTCGAGTCCATGCGGCGAGTCAGCAGGTTCAGTTGGTCCGCCTGCTTGGAAAGCTGCTCGGAATACTGCGAGCGGGAGACCAGCAGGAGGATCAGGGTGATAACGGAAAGAACCAGCAGGACTCCCAGAAGCCAGGGCATGGCTTTACTGCTGCCGCCCGAGGGCGCGGGCGGCTGCTGAACATAAACGTACTGGGGACTGCCTTGGGCTGGACCCGCAGACACCTCCGGAGAGGCGCTGCGCGGGACCGAATCGTTCAATCCAAACATGGCGTGAGATGCATCTCGATCTTTATCAGCCATTGGTAATCCTCTTTTCTCCCGGCCATCAGGCCCGAATATGCCCGCGTCTTGCGCCGGGCATTCCGCTAAGATGCCAGCTCCAGGGAAAGCGTTACAGGGTGAATTTCCATGACCAGTATGGCATTAAGAGGCCAGATGTTCAAGCGGCGTTGAAGACCCGTCGGGGCCGCCCCGGGGGAGGCCGGCACGGCGAATTTTGGCAACCTCCGGCCCCCCTAAAGAATCGAAGAGAGTAGAACTTGCAGTCTGTGGCCAGAAGGCGTATCTTGGGGCATAGGTTGCAGGGGTGGCTGGCACTCTTCTCTGAGGTTGAGGACGTCCAAACAACCTGAATGAGGACGGGTAAGGAGCGGGGCATATGAATAAACGAACAAAGGGCCTTATCGTAGTGCTCGCGATGGTGGCTGCCTTGCCTGTTGTGGCGAGGGCCGAAAACAGCCCAACAAAGACCGACACCAACGTGAAGCCGGCTTCAATACCGGCCGGCAGCCTTCTTCACGTTCGCCTGCAAACCACCCTGAGCGACAAGTTCAATAAGACCGGGGATACATTCACGGCTTTGGTCACACAGCCCATCACGGTGAATGGCCAGGATGTGGTGCCGGCGGGAAGCACGGTCAACGGACGGGTAGCCTTTGTGAAGCCCTCGGGCCGCGTCAAGGGAAAGGCACAACTGCGGATTATTCTCGACAACATTACCACCACCGACGGTGTGCAATATCCCATGACCGCGAACCTGGAAGATACGCGCGGCGGAGAATGCGCGAGCAAGACCGATGAAGAGGGGAAAATCGAAGGCTGCGGAAAGAACAAAAAGGATGCTCTTAAAGGGGCTGCCCTCGCCGGGGCTGTCGGTGCCGGAGCGGGAGCGACGGTAGGTATGGCGGCGGGCATGCAGTGTGGTTACTATGGCTGCTGGCCCGGAGGGATCGGCAGCATGGCCACCGGCGCTGGGTACGGCGCAGCCATTGGAGGGGGCACGGCTTTACTCTATAGCCTTTTCAAGCACGAAAAACACATCATTCTGGTGCAGGGGACTGACCTTACCTTCGTCATCGGGCGTACCGCCGAAGGAAGGGAACTTCCTCCAGACTCTGGGTCGACGGATTCGACCGCCGACAACACCAAAAAGTGAGAGCGACCCGACCTGCCGGCAAGTCCTGAAACTCCAGTTGCCGACAGGAACAAGGAGTGTGCCATGGAACGAACCGCTCGAGGATTGCTGGCGCCCGCCTTGTTGCTGCTGATCTTCTCGGCCCCGGTGTTGGCGCAGGATGAAACCTTTACCATACCCGCCGGCACCACCCTCGACGTTCGCCTCACCACAACGCTCAGCACGCAGGCCACTCAGAACGGTGACCCCTGGACCGGCATTGTGCTGGAGCCGATCTTTGCCAAGGGCCGAGAGATCGTTCCCGCCAACAGCACCGTAGAAGGTCGGGTCACCTACCTGAAGGAACCCGGCCGCGCCAAAGGTGTGGGTGAGATGCGGCTGGTGGCTGAGACCATCACCACCACCGACGGCACACATTGGTCCATCGTGGCCGGACTCGAGGACGCCAAGGGAGCCGAAGGGGCGAAGGTCACCGGCCAGGAAGGAACCGTCAAGGGCCCCGGAAAGAGCGCCAAGGACGCTGCCGTCAAGGCGGGAGTGGGAGCGGGCGCGGGGGCAGCCGTCGGAGGCATCGCCGGAGGAGGAACGGGGGCGCTTTACGGCATGGGCATCGGTGCCGCAGCCGGGCTAATCCACTCCGTTTTTAAGAGGCACAAAGACCTTCTCCTGCCCCAGGGAACCGAATTGACTTTCGTGATCAGCCGCGATACGACCGCGAAGAAGGTCACGAAGGCTGAAGCATCCGCCTCAAAGTAGTCAACCCAGCCAACAGGCGACCGAACGGTCGCGTGGGATCGAAGTGCCCGGATAGAGGACCGGACACCTCAGAGAAGAATGCGAAGCGCGGCCTGCAACCGTTGAAGGTGCCGGTTGATAGATCGCACTGCGGCACATGAACCACCCGGCCACAACCTCGACGCTTACGCCGCGCACCACCCGCTTCAAGCTCCCCCATTTGCGCTGGACCATTTGTGGCCTGCTCTTCTTTGCCTCCACCGTCAACTACATTGACCGGCAGACCATCGCGGTGCTTAAGACGCATCTCCAGGAGGCTTTCCGCTGGTCGGAAAGCGACTACGGTTGGATCGTCTTCTCCTTTCAACTGGCTTACGCCATCATGATGGTGGTCTCCGGCCGGCTGATCGACCGGCTGGGCGTCCGCCTGGGCTTCTCGCTCGCCATGGCGTGGTGGTCGCTCGCGGCCATGGCCCACGCCGTCTGCCGGACGGTCTTTCAGTTCCAAGCCGCCCGCTTCCTTTTGGGGGCCGGCGAGGCGGCCAATTTCCCCGCCTCCATCAAGAGCGTGGCGGAGTGGTTTCCCAAGAAGGAGCGCGCCCTCGCCACAGGACTCTTCAATTCGGGGACGAACATCGGTGCCGTGGTGGGGACGTCCATGGTCGCGTGGCTCACCTTGCAGTGGAACTGGAGGGCGGCGTTCATCTTTACCGGGGCGCTGGGTTTCATCTGGCTGCTCGGCTGGCCCCTGCTCTACCGGGCGCCCGAGGCGCATCCCTGGCTCCGCAAACAAGAGCTCGACTATATCTCGAGCGATGAAGGTGAGACGACGACTCAAGCGCGCCCGCGGCTTCCCTGGCGTGCAATTCTGCGCCGTCGCCAGGCATGGGGATTCGTCCTGGGGAAGTTTCTGACCGACCCGATCTGGTGGTTCTACATCTTCTGGCTTCCCTCCTATCTCGAACAGGCGCGGGGTTACAGCCTGAAACAGATCGGCATGGTCGGTTGGGTGCCATTCTTTGCCGCAAGCTTCGGCGGTATGCTGGGGGGATGGATGTCGGGCGACTGGATGAAACGAGGATGGACCCTCAATCGGGCGCGGAAATCCGCTCTGCTGGTGACGGCTCTGCTCATGCCGGCTGGTATCGCGGCCGTGCTCGCCCCAAAGGCCTGGGCGGCGCTGGCTCTCATTTCGCTCGCCATGGCGGCGCACCAGGGCTGGTCAGCAAACATCTTCACGCTGGCCTCCGACGTCTTCCCAAAGAAGGATGTGGGAACGGTGGTGGGGCTGGGAGGAGCCGCCGGCGCCCTGGGAGGCATGATCATCGCGCCGGTGGCCGGCTATATTCTCGAATACACACACTCCTATATCCCGCTCTTCATCATTGCCGGCGTTATGCACCCGCTGGCGATTGGCGTTGTGCATTGGCTGATACCAAAAGTGGAGGCGGTGGAGAGCACCTGACCCTCGCGACCCGGGGTAGCCGGCCTTACCTCCCTCAAGTTGTTCTCTGAATTCTCCCGCCCCGCGTCCCGACGCCCAGGTCCATGAAACGGGAGTCGCGAGCCTCGTCCCGGACGGAACTGAGCGCCACCATCACTTCGCGAATATAGTAGATCGCTCCGCCCAGCAGGCACAGGATGGAGGCCACGAAGACGATGGTGGCGACCTGCTGAATGTAAGGCCAGTAGAGCCCCAGGCCGAGCAGCAGACATGCGGAGATTGTTCCCGCCAGGCAAAGCAGGGTCAGTAGAAAAGCGCGGCGAATCATTTCGGCGCGCCTCTCGATGGAAATGATCTGCGAGGCGTAAGCTTCCGCTTCCGCCAGGCGGCCGTTCTTTGCCGCCGTGTGTTTCTCATGCAGATACTGCCGAAGCCGGCTGACCATGCCCATCAAACGCACGTTGATGGACAGCAATAACAGGCCCGCAGCGGAAACAAAGATCGCAGGCGCAACGAAGGCTTGAAAAAGTCGCGGAATATCGTTCATGGTCGCTCTGTGCTCAAGGGCAGGCACGGCCCTGGGGCAGGAGGTCACATTATCCGTATATATACCGGCGGATGGCCTCCTGGCTGTCAGGCGAGATATCGATGAACTCGATGCCCACGCGGTCCGGCGGCTCCTTCCGCACGATCCTCCCCTTCAGCTTTCGTGCTTCCGCGTGATCGGGAAGCACGAACTCTGTTTCGATTTCGACCCCAACTTCCAGACCGCCGGAGGCGTCAATCAAGATACCGGTTTCGCTGATATTCAGGCTGGCCGCCTTGAAGTGCTTTCCGGCGGCGACACAATTGACCAGAGTACGAAAGGGCAAACGGGCATGACTCCACTTCTCCCGTAACATGGCGCCGCGGATCGCGTTCAAGAGCCGCCGCAGGCGCTCCAGGTTGAAGGGCTTGCCCAGAAACAAGGTGATCCCCGCGCGGAAGCCGGCCCGCATGGTTTCCACGTCATCCAGCCCGGTGATCATTACCACGGGGACCGTGCTGTTAAGGCGCGAAGAGCGCACGATCCGGGTCAGCTCAAACCCATCTGGAGGGGGCATCCGTGCATCGAGGAAGATGCCATCGTAACGCTCGGCTGCCAGAATCCGCGCTGCCTCCTGGCTGTCCACAAAAGTATGGGCATCATACCCCAGGGTTTCGACCATGGCCTTGAACATCTGCACGACTTCCGCCTCGTCGTCAACCACCATCAGCTTCATCGCCATGGTTTCTCACTCCGGCGCGTGAGATTTCTTGCGACCTCCCCGGGAGGTCTGGACTTCAGCGGGGCCAACGCACTTTCGCGGCAGGAAAGTTTACACCTTTCGATGCGCGGGCGCATCCAGCACCTCGCGAACTTTGCGGGCGAGAGAATCCCGTGTGAAAGGTTTCTGAAGGAAGGCAACTCCGGAATCAAGAAGCCCCTTAAGCACAGCCGCGTCGTTCGTGTACCCGGACATATAAAGTACCTTCAAATCTGGAAACAACATCCCGAGCTGTTCAGCAACCTCTCTCCCGCTCCTCCGGGGCATCACAACATCGGTCAGGAGCAGATGGATGGTACCGGGATGCTGCCGCAGGACGGTGAATGCAGCCTCGCCGTCGCCCGCTTCCAGCACTTGATAACCTTGCGCCAGCAGAATCTCGCGGCACAAAGCGCGTACCCCATCCTCGTCCTCAACGATCAAAATGGTCTCCGTGCCTCGTCGGACGCTTGTTTCTAATTCGGATTGCTCGGCCTGCACCACTGATGCGTTGACCCGCGGCAGATGAATTCTGAATGTCGTACCGTGTCCGGGCTCGCTCGAAACCCAGATGTACCCGCCGCTCTGCTTGACGATCCCGTAGACGGTGGCCAACCCCAGTCCCGTGCCTTTTCCCTTCTCCTTGGTGGTGAAAAACGGTTCAAAAATGCGTGACTGAGTCTCCTCGTCCATGCCGCAGCCGGTGTCCTGGACGCGAATCTCCACGTAAGGCCCGGGCTTAACCACAACTTCGGGGTCCGGAGAACGTCCGTCCAGGTCGACATTTCTTGTCTCGATGCTCAGCCGCCCGCCCTGCGGCATGGCGTCGCGCGAATTCACGGCCAGGTTGACGAGCACCTGCTCGATCTGTCCAGGGTCGGCTCTTACTGGTCCCAAGTCCGGTTGCAGAGTGGTGACAAGTTCAATGTCTTCCCCGATCAGCCGGCGCAACATCTTCTCGACCCCGCCCACCACGTGATTAAGATCCAGCACTTTGGGGGCCAGCACCTGCTGCCGGCTGAAAGCCAGAAGCTGCCGCGTGAGCGACGCCGCCCGCTCGCTGGCCTTCAGAATCTCATCCACCGATGCTCTTAGCGATGCGTCTTTTTTGGGGAGGCTGTTACTGAGAATGTCCGCATAGCCCCGGATGACCGTCAGCAGGTTGTTGAAATCGTGCGCCACTCCTCCCGCCAGCCGCCCCACGGCCTCCATCTTCTGGGCCCGCCAGAGTTGCTCCTCAAGTTGCTTTCGGCTCGTGATGTCTTCTTTTATTGCGATGAAGTGGCTGATGGCGCCCTGCGCATCCCGCACTGGGGTCACGGTCATCGCCTCGGTATATAGGGTCCCATCTTTCCGCCGGTTGACGATCTCCCCCCGCCAAACCTCGCCCGAAAGGATGGTTTTCCAGAGTTGAGCATAAAACTTTCGATCGTGTTTCCGAGACCGGAGGAGCCGAAGAGTTTGGCCAATCACTTCTTCGCGGTTATAACCCGTCATGCGCGTGAAAGCGGGATTGATATATTCAATCCTCCCCTGCGGATCGGTAATCACAACTCCTTCCGCGGACTGCTCAATAGCCGCCTTCAAGAGGGTGTTCTCCGCCTCGGCCCGGACCCTCTCCTTCCTGGTCCGAATCGAGATGACACCAAATGCCAGGTTATTGGCAAGATCGGTTAACAGCCCGATCTCCTCATCATCAAAGGCGTCTTTCTCAGCCGAGTAGATTTCCATCCCGCCGAACGTCTTCCCCTCCACTGTCAGGGGCAACGCAATCACGGAAGCATACCCCCGCTTCACTGCCTCCGCGCGCCAGGGCGTGAAAGGTCCGCCTGCGGCCACGTCACGAATGACACTGAACTTCCCGGTCCGGATGGCTTTCGCCATCGGGCGGCCGCTTTGCTCCGAACAATTCAGTGAAATCCTGACCTTGTCGAGATAGCCGACATCACTCCCGGCATGGGCCACCGGTTGTACCGTTTCCCCTGTGTCCTGCTGGAGAAAACCAACCCAGGCAAACCGGTGTCCGCCCGTCTCCACCATGATTTGGCACACTTCCCCCAGCAGGATCTCCTCCTCGGTGGCCCTGACCAGCAATTCATTGCACTCGCTGATGGCTCGGAGAGCGCGGTTGATTCTGCGGAGGTAGGATGGATTCGACGCAACCATTCTAGAGCCCAGGCCGGATCATTCCTTTCAGGCAAACACCAGGGCGACGCGTGGCCCGCGCCCTCCCAATCGATGTATAGGCTATGACTGCCCGGGACATACGTCAAGCGAAGAGTAATGACTCTCTAGCCAATAGTTAAAGACGGAAGGCCGGCGCGAACTCGCGCGAGACTGAGGCTCGGGGATTCCTGGCCGTGCAATCCTCCCCAAGTTCAGTTGACGCGCGTGGAATCGCCGGGGTATCTTGCGGCGCGGAACTTACAGATGGCCGGGTGAGCAGCCCCTCCACATCTTCAGAAGGGGGCCGGCCGGCAGGGAGGATACGAAAGGCCATGAAACTTCACCATATCATTGAGGCACAACAGTTTGATGTGCCGACTCTCGATCGACTCTTCGAAGTCACCGAGAAGATGGAGCAGATCGTAGCAAAAGGAGGAGTGAGAGACTTCAGCAACCGGATCATGGCGGCACTTTTTTATGAGCCATCGACCCGCACCCGCTTTTCATTTGAAACCGCAATGCACCGCCTGGGCGGCAGAGTCGTTTCGACCGAAAACGCCGCGGAATTCTCTTCCGTCGCGAAGGGCGAAACCCTGGAAGATACCATTCGAATCATTAATGGTTATGCGGATGTCATCGTGATCCGCCACTTCGAGGTCGGGGCAGCCAAAAGGGCAGCGGCGGTTTCACGCGTCCCCGTGATCAACGCGGGCGACGGGGTGGGGCAGCACCCCACGCAGGCCTTGTTGGACCTTTATACGATCCGCAAGGAAATCGGCGCGATCGACGGCTTGCGGATCGCCATGGTCGGAGACCTGGCCCAGGGGCGGACCGTGCGCTCGCTCGCGTATCTGCTCAGCAAATACCGTGATGTCAAGATCTACTTTGTGGCCCCGCCACAACTCAAAATGCGCGAGGACATCCTGGAACACCTGAGGGAACGAGAGATCTCCTACGAGGAAGAGAGCACACTCGAGAAGGTTCTGCCCCAGGTCAACGTCGTCTACCAAACGCGAATCCAGAAGGAACGCTTTGGAGACCGCATCGCCGACTATGAACAGTGTCGTGGCGTGTACGTGATTACGCAAGAGACTCTAAAGGCCATGAAGCCAGACGCCATCGTGATGCATCCCTTGCCTCGCATCGATGAGATTACTAAGGACGTTGACGAGGACCCGCGTGCTGCGTATTTCCGCCAGGCGCAAAATGGTCTTTATGTCAGGATGGCGCTGCTTCAGATGGTGCTCGGGCAGAACTGACCCTTTTCCTTCGTGGCTCGCACGCTGACCGACCAGTTGGTTGGTAAGGTGTTAACAAGATTGACAAAATACTAGGAGGGTATGTTAGACTTTAGTACCGGTACTTAAGTACGATTGCAGACTTGCGCTTACACCAGCAATACTTAGCAGGGTAGGCAGTTGACCGTCTTGAAAGTGGTATTCACCAAAGGAGTGTACGAGAATGCTAATCGGCGCGCGGCTCCGACAACTACGTGAAGCCAAAAAACTCTCGCAAGGCGACATCGAGAAGGCTACCGGTTTGCTCCGGTGCTACATCTCCCGGGTGGAGAATGGCCACACCGTTCCCTCGCTCGAGACGCTGGAAAGATTCGCCACGGCCCTGGAAGTCCCCTTGTACAAGCTGTTTTATGAAGGTGACGACCCGCCCCAGACGCCCAACCTTACTCCCCGCCGGACTCTTGAGGAGCTGGCTCAGGAAGAAGGAAAGGCCGGTGCGGAAGCACGTTTCCTCCTGAAGTTCAAAAGGCTCCTGGGTCAGCTCGGGAATCCCGACCGGGAAGTGCTCCTCACTCTGGCGAAAAAACTGGCCACACGCTGAACACGTTCTTCTCCGGTCCGGCCTGATGAAGAGAAGAAAGGAGGCCATCCTCCGAGGCCCCCTTTCTTCAAGTCCTTAACTTAAGGTCCTTCCGTTTGGCGAATTGCTATCCGGCCCGGGGCACGTGCCGGTCCTTCAGGGGCGGGGTTCAGCTTACTGTGGGACGAGAATCACATTCTCCTCGGGCTCTTTCTCTGTGGACTTCTCAGGAACCTTTCCGCCTTTAGCACGCAGGAAATTCACCAGATCCCATTTGTGTTTGTCCGTCATTCGATTCCCCTGCCCGGGCATCGACGCAGTGCCGCTCCCGATAATGGCGAACCATTCTCCATCGGTTCGCTTCTTCAACGTATCCGGTTTGGTAAAATCAGGTGGGTTCAACTTCATCTCTTCGACCATCTCGCCTTTGCCGTCCGCATTCGCCCCGTGACACATGGCGCATTGAGTGTTGTAGATCTTCTTGCCGCGGTCAATTGAGGCCTGGGTGAACTTCACCGGGTTCTTCCGCGCCGCGTCTTCGGCCGATATGACGACCTGGTGGACGGGAGCAGCAGGTTCCGTAGAACTGGCGGCGGGTTTCTCCTCCGACTTCTTCTCCTCCTGCGCCCCCCAGATCCCTGTGGACACGCAACACATGAGGAAGCCCAACATTAGTTTTGATGACATCATGCACCCCAATCTGAATGAATTCCTTTGGAACAACCCGCACAAAACTCAAAGCGTACTCCAACGTATTAAAGCATCATAAAGTTCGGAATGCAATTCGAGTGCTTCGTGCAGGCTTGGGGAGCGCCGCGCGGATTGCCCAAACCGTATCGGCACACGTGGGTCCGGGCCTCGTCGCAGAGTGACTGGAGCCCATCGTTGGTTTCCGGGTGAGGGCAATTGAGTGGAGCCGAGGGGAGACACGTCAAGGGCTGAGTATGGCTGTCGGTCGGGAAGGCCTCAAGCGGATCGGCTGAGAGTCACCG
>Ga0070741_10014257_pt1 | contig 13791 bp, 14 predicted proteins | sample Coa_R1_4_FD_66440 | JGI IMG/M metagenome (GOLD analysis project Ga0070741, IMG submission 66440) | Surface soil microbial communities from Centralia Pennsylvania, which are recovering from an underground coalmine fire - Coalmine... | ecosystem: Environmental > Terrestrial > Soil > Unclassified ... | reverse complement strand
AGGATCGGCTTATATCTCCTCGGCGAGCCCGCCCGGAGGAAACGCAATGGAGTTCGGCTACTTCACCCTCAGCGACAACCACTATCCGAACAACCCGCGAAGCGCCAACCAGTTCGTGCTCGAGATCCGCGAGCAGGCGATCCTCGCCGACAAGCTCGGCATGCATTCGGTGTGGATCGGCGAGCATCATTTCGATTCGCTCGGCGTCAATTCGCGCCCGGACCTGGTGCTCGCCAACATCGCGGCGCAGACGCGCAATGTGCGCCTTGCGCCGGCGGTGAACGTGCTGCCGCTGCACCACCCGGTGCATGTCGCCGAATGCTGGGCGACGCTCGATCTTCTTTCCGGCGGTCGCGTCGACTTCGCCACTGGCCGCGGCTACGACCGCAAGGAATACGCGCCCTTCGGCGCCGACTTCATGGCCTCGGCAGAGATCTTCGAGGAAGGCATCGACGTGCTGCTCAAGGCGTGGACCTCGCCCGGCAAGTGGTCGCACAAGGGCCGCTTCTACGACATTGCGGAGATGGCCATCACGCCCCAGCCGGTGCAGAAGCCGCTTCCCTTCTATGTCGCATCGTTTTCCAAGACCAGCGTCGACATCGCCGCCAAGCGCGGCCTCAACATCATCTATGCGCCGTTCGCCGCCGGCATGGTGTTCGGCGGCCTCGACAAGGCGGTCGACACCTATCGCGAAGCCTGCGTCAAGGCGGGCAAGAAACCGGGCCGCGCGATGTGCAGCTACTTCATCTATATCGCGGACGACGCCAAGCAGGAGGACTACGGCCGCCAGTCGCAAATGGATTATTTCAATCACTGCGTGCTGCCGGCGTTCCCGCAGAAGAAGGAGGACGCGCCGCCGACAATGCAGTATTTCATGAAGATCGTCGACATCCTCCAGCACATGAAGAAGGAGGACCTCTCGGAGCGCTCCATCCTGCTCGGCAGCCCGCAGAAGATCATCGACACGCTGAAGAAAGTGGAGCAATCGGGGGTTGAGGAAGTGATCCTCTACTTCAACGTCGGGCGCAAGCCCCACCACCTGGTGAAGGAGCAGATGCAGCGCTTCATGCAGGAGGTCGCGCCGCACTTCCAGGGCAAGCACCTGGAACGAATGAAGGTCGCGGCCTGATTACTTCGCGGTGACTTGCTCGTCCGCGCGCACGCCGAGCGTGCGCCAGTCGACCGTCTTCGGCACCACGCCTTCGAAGGATGCGAGCTTCACGTGCGGCACGCATTCGGTCGTGCCGATCGCCGCGCCGCCCTCGGCGAATTTTTTCGCCGCGGCCACCATCAGGCGGCGGAACTGCGCAACCGCGAGGTCGCTCGAGCCGAAATGGTCCTCCGAGCGCTCGGTGATCGGCCCCATTGATTCCCACATCGCCATGTCCTGCGCCGGGATGCCCTTGATGCCGGTCCAGTCGCCGCGCTTCATCGCCTCGCGGTCCTGCAGATAGTCGTTGGCGAGCGTGCGCACCTTGCGGTAGTTGCGGTCCAGGTCGACGCCGACCTCCGCGGCGCAGAACTTGCGCCATGCGTCCTGCGATATGCCCTTCGCCGGATCGGGATGCCAGGCGATCCAGTAGAACATGGTGTTGACGTCGTCGATCGGCACCAGCATCTGCGCCAGGTTGTAGCGGTTATTCGGCGGAATCAGCACGGTGAAGGGCGCGATGAATAGCGTGGTGCGCACGTACTGGTGCGTCTCGGGATTCTTGATCGGCTTGCGGATCGCCGCATAGCGGAAACCGTAGGGCGTCGGCTCGAACAGCAGCCGCGGCGCCTTGTCGTTCGATGGCCGCAGCCATGCTTCATCGGTGGCGGTCGAGCCATAAACGTCTTCGGCGGCCGGCATGTCGGTCGAGTGCAGCGTCGAGCTGTGCGCCGAGTCGATCGAGCCCTCGAGCACCTGTGCCCAGTTGCACTGCGCCCACATCTTGACGATCGCGTACTTGATGTCGGGCTGCGGCGCCCACGCCGGCGGCTCGAACTCGCGCATCTCCTCCGGCGGCCCCATCCAGATCCAGGCAAAGCCGCCGGCCTCGCGCACCGGATAGGCTTTGGTCTTCTTTCCCAGCCGCTCGGCCGCGCCCGGCGCCTCGGAAGGCATGTCGATGACGTTGCCCTCGACGTCGAATTTCCAGCCGTGATAGAGGCAGCGCAGGCCGCACGCTTCGTTACGGCCGAACGCGAGCGACGCGCGCCGATGCAGGCAATACTCGCTCAGCACGCCGAGGCGCCCGTCGCTGTCACGGAAGGCCACCAGGTTTTCGCCGAGCAGGCGCGAGCGCACCGGCGCGCCGTCGCGCGCCGCGACCTCCTCCGACATGCACACCGGCAACCAGTGCCGGCGCATGATGCCGCCCATCGGCGCGCTCGCTTCGACACGGCAAAGGAGTTCGTTCTGTTCGCGAGTCAGCATGGCCGCAAAGATATACTCGCCGCGCCATGCGGACAATCGCCATCGGCGTCGCCGGGCTCGGGCGGGCCTTCTCGCTCATGGCGCCGACGCTTGCCGCCGATCCGCGCGTGCGGCTCCTCGCGGCAGCCGATCCACGTGCCGAAGCGCGTGCCCAGTTCGAGCGCGACTTTGCCGGACGCGCTTACGCCACGGTGGACGAGCTTTGCGCTGACCGCAGCGTCGAGGTGGTTTACGTTGCGACGCCGCACCAGTTCCATGCCGAACATGCGCAGTGCGCCTTTGCCGCCGGCAAGCATGCGCTGGTCGAAAAGCCGATGGCGCTCTCCATGGCCGAGTGCCGCGCGATGATCGACGCCGGCCGCGCGGCGGGCCGTCACCTCATCGTCGGCCATAGCCACAGCTACGACGCGCCGGTCCGGCGCACGCGCGAGCTGATCGCGAGCGGCAAATATGGGCGGCTACGCATGATTACGGCGCTCAACTTCACCGATTTTCTGTATCGCCCGCGCCGGCCGGAGGAGCTTGATACCGCGCGCGGCGGCGGCACGCTCTACAACCAGGCGCCGCATCACGTCGACATCGTGCGGCTGCTGGCCGGCGCTCGCGCCGTACGCGTACGCGCACACACCGGCGCCTGGGACGCTGCCCGCCCCACCGAAGGCGCGTACAGCGCGCTGCTCGCGTTCGACGGTGGGACGTTCGCGACGCTCACCTACAGCGGCTATGCGCATTTCGATTCCGACGAGTTCACCGGCTGGATCGGCGAAGGCGGGCAGGAGAAGGACCCGAACGCGTACGGCGCCACGCGCACTGCGCTCGCCGGCGACGAGATGACACTCAAGAACGCACGTAACTATGGCGGCTCGCAGCAGCCCAAAACGCCGACACGGCTGCTGCACCAGCACTTCGGGGTGCTGATCGCAAGCTGCGAGCACGCGGATCTCAGGCCGCTCGCCGACGGCGTCTGGATCTACGGCGACCGCGAAAAGCGCGTCGAACCGCTCGCGGCGCCGGCAGTGCAGCGCGCCGAAGTCATCGACGAGCTCTACGCCGCGGTGGTCGACGGGCGGCCAGCGCTACACGATGGCCCATGGGCCGCCGCGACGATGGAAGTCTGTTTTGCGATGATGCGCTCGGCCCGCGAGCAGCGCGAGATCGAGCTTTAGGTCTAGTCGATCTTCGCGCCCGAGGCTTTGACGAGCTTCGCGTACTTCTCGTAGTCGGACTTATTGAGCGTCGCATACGCCTCGGGCGTGGAGCCGACGGCGTCGATGCCCAGCTGTGTGAAGCGCTGCACCACGTCGGGCTGCTTCACGACCTTGGCGATTTCGCCCGCGAGGCGCTGGATGATTTCGCGCGGCGTAGCGGCCGGCGCGAGCATGCCGATCTCGGCAACGTAGTCGTAGCCCGGGATGCCGGACTCCGCCACCGTCGGCACCTCCGGTGTCTGCGCCGAGCGCTTGGCGCTGCTGATGGCGAGGATTTTCACCTTGCCGTCCTTGAGGTGGCCGGCGATCGAGGGCAGCGCCGAGTAGAGAAGCGCCACCTGCCCGCCGAGGAGCGCAGGCACCGACTGGCCAGTGCCTTTATAAGGCACGTGGACGATGTCGATGCCAAAACCTGCTTTCAGCGCTTCGGTTGCAAGATGATGGATGCTGCCGATGCCGGAAGAGCCATAGTTCAGCTTTCCGGGATGCGCCTTGGCGTATGCCACCAGCTGCTGCAGTGAGTTTGCCGGCACCGACGGGTGAGCGACCAGATACAGCGGCGACGTGCCGATCAGGCTCACGGGCGCGAGGTCCTTGAGCGGCGCGTAGGGCAGCTTGGAGAAAAGGTGCGGATTGATCGCGATCTGGCCAACGTCGGCGACCAGCAGCGTGTAGCCGTCGGCGCTCGAGCGTGCGACTTCCGTGACCCCGCTGATGCCGCCCGCGCCGCCCATGTTCTCCACGACCACCGCCTGGCCGAGCGCCTCGCCAAGCTTCGGCGTCACCGCGCGGGTCATCGTATCGGGAAGCCCGCCGGCGGCGTAGGGCACGACGATCTTGATCGGCCGCGCGGGATACTGCGCGTGCGCAGCACACGCGACGACCAGCGTTGCCAAGAGCGCAATGAAACGCATGCATCCTCCTCGAACGCGCTGAGTATACTCAGCCGGTGAACAAGTTACGCCTGACGTTCGCGTGCTGGGAGTACGACCGCACGCGCGCGCTCGCCGACGGCACGGTGCGCCCGGACGGTATCGAGCTCACCTATCTCACGCTGCCGGTCGAGGAGACGTTCTTCCGCATGATGCGCTCGCACGAGTTCGACGCTTCCGAGATGTCGCTCTCCTCGTACACCGCGTCGCTCAGTGCGCCGAATCCGCCGTTCATTGCGATTCCGGTGTTTCCGTCGCGCTTCTTCCGCCACTCGTGCATTTTCATCTCGGCGAAAAGCGGCATCCGGCGACCGGAAGACCTCAAGGGCAAGCGCGTCGGCGTGCCCGAGTACCAGATGACGGCGCCGGTCTGGATCCGCGGCATCCTCGCCGACGAGTATGGGGTCAAGGCAGCCGATTACGAGCATCTTTCCGGCGGCGAGGAGGAGCCCGGCCGCATCGACAAGCTGAAAGTCGACCTGCCGCCCGCGATCCGCGTGCGGCCGATCGGGTCGACGCAGACGCTCGCGCAGATGATCGCGAACGGCGAGATCGACGCGCTCGTCACGGCGCGCGCGCCTTCCACCTTTTATTCGCAGCCCCAGGCGGTGACGCGCTTATTCCCGGATTACGTGAGCGCCGAGCGGGATTATTTCCGGCGCACCAAGATCTTCCCGATCATGCACACCGTGGTGATCCGCCGCGATGTGTATGAGCAGAACCGCTGGGTGGCGCAATCGTTGTACAAGGCGCTGCAGGCGGCAAAAATGCACGCGCTCGAACTCTACCGGCAGACGGCGGCGATGCCGGCGATGCTGCCGTGGCTCGTCGCGCATCTCGAAGAAGCGCGCCGCGAGATGGGCGAGGACTGGTGGCCCTACGGACTCGAGCCCAATCGCCACGTGCTGGATACGTTTCTGCGCTACCACCACGAGCAGGGACTGTCGAAGCGCCGCCTGCAGCCCGAGGAACTTTTCGCGCCCGAGACGCTGGAAGCGTTCAAGGTCTAGCCTGACAGTTTCAAACGACGGGGCGCCGCGCTTCCGGTAAATTGCGCCCATGTATCGCTTCGTCGCTGCGCTAATTTCCCTCGGGCTCGCGGCTGCGTGCAACCGACCGGCCGCACCGAAGACCATCAATGCCCAGACGCCAGAGGGGCGGCTCGAGCAGCTGGTCGCATCGAATGCCACCATCGTCGGCTATCTCTACACGGCGGAGAAGCCTTTCGTGATTGCATCGTTCCGCGACGGCGCGCTGCAGTGGCGCCACGATCCGGACAGCAGGGCCATGATTCAGGGACCGGCCGAGCTATACAGCGAAGCGGACCGCGCCTGCATCGGCTTTGCGGCGAAGACGCCATCGATGCCGGGTCAAGGCCCGCAGCGCTTCCTCGTCTGTGAAGCGCTGCGGCCGATCGAGCACTCGAACAGCCTGCCCCGTTCGCAGGATTTCCGGCTGGCGTCGGGCACCATGTTCCTCGAGTACCAGCCGCCCGCAGGCACCGGCTACCCGCAATTCTTTTACGCCAGCAGGACAAAGTAACGCTGCCTGGCATCGGTTAGTCAGGTTGTCGACGGTTGCACTCGGTAATCTTCCGCTGTGGAAGCGAACCCGCGGTCGATCAGAAACGCCGCGCCCTACGTCATCATCGGCGCGATCATCCTGTCGTTCTTCTGGTTCTCGGTCCGCAATCCCAGCAAGCAGGTCGCCGAGCTGAGCGGCATCATCGAAGCGGTCACGTTCCACGGCGCCACCGACGACCCGCGCTCGTCCGATCGCACCGCAGTCATCCGCCTCACCGACGGCACCATCGTGCAGGCGCATATCGTCACGCCGGTGACCGTCCATTCCGGGCAACGCGCGAAGATCGTCGTCTACGAGCACGTGCTCTCCACCGAGCGAACCTACGAGGTCGTGGAGGCACGCGACGCGAATTGAGCGCACGGCTCAAGACGCGCCGGCACGCCAGCGCTTTCGTCCGTCCGCAGATCAAGGTAACGTCCGCACCGTTGCGAACTCGCGCGAGCGCGAGGCGCATAGATGCCTATCATAGGGGCGGGAGGCGGCCATGGAATACCGAACGCTGGGCTACGAGCTGAAAGACCATGTCGCGCGCATCACGCTGAACCGGCCGGAGAGCGGCAATGCGCTCGATGGCGAGATGGGACGCGAGCTGATGCACGCGGCGATCCGCTGCAGCGAAGAACGCGCCGTGCGCGCGGTACTGCTGAGCGGCGCCGGGCGCATGTTCTGCGTCGGCGGCGACTTGAAGCGCTTTGCCGTGCAGGGCGAGCGCTTGAGCGCGCATCTCAAGGAGCTGGCGGGCATGTTGCATATGTCGATCTCACGCTTCGTGCGCATGGATGCGCCGTTGATCGTCGCAGTGAATGGCGCGGCCGGTGGCGGCGGCATGAGCTTCGTACTCGGCGCAGACCTGGTGCTCGCGGCGGAATCGGCGAAATTCAGCATGGCCTACACGCGCGCCGGCTTAAGCCCGGACGGCGGCTCGACCTATTTTCTGCCGCGCATCGTCGGTGTGCGCCGCGCGCTCGAGCTCGCGCTGACCCATCGCGTGCTGACGGCGCACGAAGCGCAGGAATGGGGCCTGGTGACGCGGGTGGTACCGGACGCGGCGCTCGGCGCCGAGGCGCAAACGCTCGCCGCGCAGCTCGCAAGCGGCGCCACCGGCGCCCTCGGCGCGGCGAAGCGGCTGCTGCATCACAGCTTTTCGGAATCGCTCGAGACGCAGATGGAGCTCGAAGCCCAGGCGATCGCCGCCCAGGCGCGCGGCGCCGATGCGCGCGAAGGCATCGCCGCGTTCATCGCCAAGCGCGCTGCGCGCTTTGGAGCCGAGTGATGCGTGCGGCGCTATTTCTGCTGCTCGTGCTGCCGCTCATGGCGACAGCCGAGGACGATTACACGCTCTTCGGTGCCGGTGTGCGCACGCGTCCCAAATTCGACGGCTCGTCCGATCGCACTGTCGACCTCATCCCGGTGGTGCGCTATTACGGCCGGCCATGGTTCGCGCGCACCACGCAAGGCATGCTGGAGGGCGGCGCGCGCTGGAACCTGCGGCCGGGTCTCGACACAGGCGTGCAGCTCGCCTACGAGCAGGGACCGCTCGACCATGACCCGGACGCTTCGGTGGGCGTGCATCTCGAGGCCGATCGCATGGTCGGGCCGGCGCCGGTCAATGCGCTGCTGCGCGTGCGCCAGCATCTCAATACCAACCGCGGCACGCAGCTCGATGCACGCGCGACCGTCGGCGTTTTCGGCAGCGGCGGGGCGGCGGCCGGCCTCTTCGGGCAGGCGACCTGGGCGAGCGATAAATCGTTCGAGTCGTACTACGGTGTGCACCAGAGCGGCCTCCTTTTTGTCAGCCTGGGTGCGCTCGGCTCCTATGATTTGACGCATCGCTGGACCCTCGTGGGCAGTGTGGAACGGCGGCGCCTGAGCGACGACGCGGCACGCAGCCCGATCGTCGAGCGGCGCTCGGCGGTCTATGCGAATGCGGGCATCGCCTACCGTTTTTAGTTTTCTGGTGCTTGCGGCGTGCGCCAGCATGGACCGCAGCCAGTGCCTCAATGCCGACTGGTACGCGATCGGCCTGGAGGACGGCGCACGCGGCCGGGCGCTCGAGCGCCTCGGCGAGCACCGCAGGGCCTGCGCGCAGTACAACGTGACGCCCGACACGGCGCGCTATGTCGCCGGACGCAATGACGGCCTGAAATCGTTCTGCACCTACGAGCGCGGATTTTCCGAAGGTCGCGCCGGCAACAACTACGTCGCCGCCTGCCCCGCGCCGGGCGGGCCAGCTTTCCTCGCCGGCTACAACCGCGGGCGCGAGTTGCACGAGCTGCATCGGCGCCTCGACGACGTCGAGCGCGAGATCGCCGGCATCAAGAGCGCGCTCACCAAGGGCATTGCGGATCCGCGCGGGCGCGCCGAGCAGCTCGAGCGGCTCGAATCGCTGACACGCGAATCGGAAGCACTGCAGGCACGCATCTCGCAAGCCGAGCAGCGCTGAAGATGCTCGAGACGTCCATCCCGGCGCGCCTCGACCGGCTGCCGTGGTCCGCGTGGCACTGGCGCGTGGTAATCGCCCTCGGCGTGAGCTGGCTCCTCGACGGCCTGGAGGTGACGGTGGTCGGCTCGCTCGGACCGGCGCTCGAGCGCCCCGATACGCTCGGCCTCACCGCGGCGCAAATCGGCTGGGCCGCCTCGGCGTACATCGGCGGCGCGGTGCTGGGCGCGCTCTTCTTCGGGCGGCTCGCCGATAGCCTCGGCCGCAAGCGCATGTTCCTCGTAACGCTGGTTGTGTACCTGATTGCAACCGTCCTTACGGCGCTGTCGTTCAACGTCTGGTCGTTCTCCCTCTGCCGGTTCTTCACCGGCTTTGGCATCGGCGGCGAATACGCCGCAATCAATTCCGCGATCGATGAGCTGATCCCGGCGCGGCTGCGCGGAACGGTCGATCTCGCGATCAACGGCACTTTCTGGGTCGGCGCGGCGATGGGCGCCGGTCTCTCGATCGTGCTGCTCGAGCCGACCTGGCTCGGTGCGCACTACGGCTGGCGCCTCGCGTTTCTTCTGGGCGGCGTGCTCGGCTTCGCCATCCTGCTGGTGCGCCGCCATGTGCCGGAGAGCCCGCGCTGGCTGATCCGTCACGCTCGCGCCGCGGAGGCCGAGGAGATCGTGGCGGCGATCGAGCAGCAGATTGCCGCAAGGCACGGCCCCTTGCCTGCAGTGGCCGAGCGCCTGGCGATGCGCGCGCTGCCATCGCCCGGCTGGCTGGAGATCGCGCGGCTCATGGCGACGCGTTACCGGCGCCGCGCGCTGCTCGGGCTCGTGCTGATGGCTTCGCAGGCGCTTTTCTACAACGCCATCTTCTTCACTTATGCGCTGGTGCTCGCGCGCTTCTACGGCGTGCCGGAACAGGACGTCGGCTACTACATTTTCCCCTTCGCGCTCGGCAATTTCCTGGGCCCGCTGGTGCTCGGGCGGCTCTTCGACAGCATCGGCCGGCGGCGCATGATCGCCGCGACCTATGCGATCGCCGGAGTCGGGCTTATCGCGACCGGCCGCGCTTTCGCCGCGGATGTGCTGACGCCGGCCGAGCTCTCCCTCTGCTGGAGCTTGATCTTCTTCGTCGCCTCGGCCGCGGCGAGCTCGGCGTATCTCACGGTAAGCGAAGTGTTCCCGGTCGAGATGCGCGCAATATCGATCTCGCTCTTCTACGCCGCCGGCACTGCCCTCGGCGGCTTTGCCGGGCCGCCGCTCTACGGGGCGATCATCGAGACTGGCAGTCGCGATGCCCTCTATGGCGCTTATGCGCTCGCCGGCGTGCTGATGTGCGCTGCCGCGGCAGTGGCGGCGTGGATCGGCGTGGATGCCGAGCGCCGCTCGTTAGAGCAGGTTTGCCCGCCGCTCGGCGCTGATTCTCCCGCCTAGCGGCGAGGTAGCGAGGCGAGCAGCCTGAGCATCGCCTGGTGGTTGTACGGCTTGGAAACGAAATGATGGAAACCGCTGAGCTGCGCCATCTGGCGCGCTTCGGCCTCGGTACACGCCGTCACCGCCACGAGCACCGGCGCCTGGCCGTCCCAGCCGCGCGAGAGTTCCTGCGCGACTCGAAAACCGTTGAAGTCGGGCATCTCCAGGTCGAGCAGCGCGACGTGCGGATGGAACTCGGCGGCTTGCGCAAGCGCCTCCTTGCCGCCCTGGGCAAGGCGCACGTCATAGCCTTCGCTCCGCAGAAGAATGCTCAAGACCATCACCGCATCACGGTTGTCATCGGCGATCAACACGCGAATCGGTTCGTTGGTCTTCGTTGTCATGCGCGCTGGACACGAATAGTGCCACGGAGCGCGAGCGGCGGCGGTAAAACTCTTATTCCCTACGTCTCCTCATCCATCACCAGACGGTAGCCGATGCCGGTTTCCGTTAAAAAGTGCCGCGGTCGCATCGGATCCGCTTCGAGCTTGTCGCGCAGCTGCTTCATGTAGATGCGCAGGTAATGCGTCTGCTCGACGTAGGAGGGCCCCCACACCTCGGCGAGGAGCTGGCGATGGGTAACCACCATGCCGAGGTGCTTGGCGAGGTGAGCGAGCAGGCGAAACTCGATCGGCGTGAGGCGCACCTCGGCGCCGTCGCGCCACGCGCGCCGCTTCTGCAAATCGACCTGCGCCGGGCCGAGCACCAGCATTTCGCCGGCCGGCGAGCGCGCCGCATGGCGCAGCGCTGCGCGCACGCGCGCAAGCAGCTCGCCCACGCCGAAGGGCTTCGTGATGTAGTCGTCTGCGCCCGCGTCGAGCGCTTCGATCTTGGTGCGCTCCTGATGGCGCGCGGACAGCACCACGATCGGCATCGAGGACCACCTGCGAATCTCGCGGATCAGCTCGCGGCCGTCGTAATCGGGCAGCGCAAGATCGACGATGGCGAGGTCCGGCTTGTGCGTCCCGGCGTCGATTGCACCGCGGTTTGCAGTCGGCGATTCGACCACCCGGTAGCCTTCCGCCGCGAGCGTCGAGCGCAGGAAGCGCCGGATGTCCGGATCGTCTTCCACGAGCAGAACGGTGGTCATGCCAGCGCCGGCTCCGAAGGCGGCGCCGGCGGCTCGTCGAGCGGCACGGTGAAGCGAAACGCGCTGCCGCCGAGCGGCAGTTTTTCCGCCCAAATGCGCCCGCCGTGCAGGCCGACGATGGCGCGGCAAATGGCGAGCCCGAGACCCATGCCGCCGCCTCGGGCTTCCGCGGCGCCATGCTCGAACTTGGCGAACACGCGCTCGATGTCGCCCGGCGGCAAGCCCGGACCAAAGTCCTCCACCGAAACCACGAGCTCCTGCGCTTCACGCCGCGCGCGCAGCCGCACCACCGTGCCGGGCGGCGTGTAGCGCGCCGCGTTCTCGAGCAAGTTCGCGAGCACTTGGTCGATGAGCGCCGCGTCGACGCGCACGAGCGGCAGGTCTTCGACAAGCTCGAGCACCACGCGATGCCCGGTCAGCCGCTCGCGCAAGCGGGAAAGCACCGCGGCGGCGATCTCGGCGAGCGAGGCCCAGTCGCGCTCGAGCGCGATGCCGCCCACTTCCAGACGCGTCATCTGCAGGAGCTTGGCGACGCGCTCGGACATCTCGCGCGCCTGCTCATAGATGCTGCGCGCAAGCGCCTCGCGTTCCTCGGCGCTCAGCCGCTCGCCGCGCTCGGCGAGCGTTGAAGAAGCACCCGTCATCACCGCGAGCGGTGTGCGCAGGTCGTGGGAGATCGAGGCGAGCAGCGTGCTGCGCACGCGCTCGGTCTGCGCCGCCGCCTCGAGCTTCGCCTGCGCGCGCGCCTGCACGCGCACATTGCGCTTCAGGCGCGAAATGATGAGCCCGACCGCCAGCATGATGGCGAAGGTCAGCAGGTATTGGGCGTCCTCGACCGTGAAGGCACCCTGCGGCGGCACGAATAGCCAATCGAAGGTGGCCACGGCGAGCACCGTGGCGACGATGGCCGGGCCGCGGCTGTAGGCGAGCGCCACGATCACCACCGCCAGCAGGTACACCATGGCGATGTTGACGAGATCGAAGCGGCCGCGCATCGCGAGCCCCGTTACCGTGCAGGCGGCCGTCGCGCCGAGGGCCCACGCGTAGCCGGTCCAGCCGACGATTCTCACGCCATGACTTTAGCGCTTTTGTCGAGCGTAAAAACCGCGTAAGGACTCGCGTAAAGGCGGCATAAAAATGCGCGTTCGCTCGAGCGCGCCACCCGTTGCGCGGCTAAGCTCGCGCGCTGTGATCGCATCGCGAGCGCCTGCAAAGCAATCCACCGCCGCGCTATCGCTACTTGCACTCGGCGTGGTGTATGGCGATATCGGCACGAGCCCGCTTTACGCCGTCAAGGAGACGTTCAATCCGCAGCACGGCATCGCGTTTTCAGCACCCAACATCGTCGGCGGTGTCTCGACCATTTTCTGGATCCTGATGCTCGTCGTGTCGCTGAAGTACGTGGTGCTGGTGCTGCGCGCAGACAACCGGGGCGAAGGCGGCATCATGGCTCTGCTCGCGCTCGCCACCACGTCGCTGCGCCGACACTTCGAATGGACCGGCGCCCTGCTCGTCATCGGCGTGTTCGGCGCGTCGCTTTTCTACGGCGATGCGGTGCTGACGCCGGCCATCTCGGTCCTCTCGGCGATCGAAGGCCTGGAGGTCGGCACGGCCGCATTCAAGCCCTACATCGTGGCGCTCGCGACCGGCATCCTGGTCCTCTTGTTCCTGATCCAGAAGCACGGCACCGGCTTCGTCGGTCTGCTCTTCGGCCCGGTGATGGTGCTCTGGTTCGTGTCGCTCGGCGCGGTGGGCGTCTGGAACATCGCCCTGCATCCGCAGATTCTCGCCGCGTTGAACCCGCTGCACGCGCTGCGCTTCGTCAGCGGGCATGGTTTCGCCTCGTTCGTCGTGCTCGGCTCCGTGCTTCTCGCGATCACCGGCGCCGAGGCGCTCTACGCCGACGTCGGCCACTTCGGCAAGCGCGCCGTGCGCATCGCCTGGTTCGGGCTCGCGGCGCCGGCGCTGGTACTGAACTACTTCGGGCAGGGTGCCCTGCTCATCGGCAATCCGCAGGCGCTGCAGAACCCCTTTTACCTCTCCTACCCCGGCTGGGCGCTCTATCCCATGGTGGCGCTCGCCACCGCGGCGACCATCATCGCATCGCAGGCGACAATCTCGGGCGCCTATTCAATGACGCGCCAGGCGATCCAGCTCGGCTACCTGCCGCGCATGGACGTCGAGCACACGTCCGCCAAGACCATCGGGCAGATTTACATCCCGGCGATCAATTGGACGCTGCTCGCCGTGGTGGCGGCTGCGGTGATCGGCTTCGGCTCGTCCACGCGGCTCGCGAACGCGTACGGCGTGGCAGTGATGGGAACGATGCTTGTCACCACGTTCCTCACGTTCTTCGTCATCCGCGACGGCTGGGGCTATCCGTTGTGGTTCTGCTTGCTCGCCACCGGCTTTTTCCTGGCGATCGACATGACGCTGTTCGCGGCGGCGCTGCTCAAGATTCACGAGGGCGGCTGGTTCCCGCTGGCGCTCGGTGCGGTGGTGTTCCTCGTCATGATCACCTGGCGGCGCGGGCGCGAGCTCATGACCGCGCGGCTGCGCGACGAAGCCGTGCCGCTCGAGCCGTTCATGAAGTCGCTGCTGCGCGAGCCGCCGCAGCGCGTCCCGGGCACGGCGGTGTATCTCACCGCCACG
>Ga0070741_10014256_pt1 | contig 13792 bp, 19 predicted proteins | sample Coa_R1_4_FD_66440 | JGI IMG/M metagenome (GOLD analysis project Ga0070741, IMG submission 66440) | Surface soil microbial communities from Centralia Pennsylvania, which are recovering from an underground coalmine fire - Coalmine... | ecosystem: Environmental > Terrestrial > Soil > Unclassified ... | reverse complement strand
GTACACGTACGCTAAAATTTCCGCAACCGCACGATAGAACTGCGCTGGAATTTCCTGCCCGATGTCGACCGATTTGTATAGCGCCTGCGCCAGCGGCGGGTTCTCGATCAGGGGCACGCCCGCGTCGATCGCCTTCTGGCGGATGCGCAGCGCGAGATAATTCTTCCCTTTGGCAACGACGGTCGGCGCGCCTTGCGAATTCATGGTGTACTTCAGGGCGATCGCGTAGTGAGTGGGGTTTACGATGACTGCCGTCGCGTTCGGGACCGCCTGCATCATGCGCTTACGGGCCATATCGCGCCGAATCCGGCGGATGCGGGCCTTCATCAGCGGATTGCCTTCGACTTCTTTCAGCTCGTCGCGGATTTCCTGCTTGCTCATGCGCAGATCCTGCTGATACCGCCGTTTCTGGCGAAACAGGTCCACCAGACCGAAAATCAGGAACACACCCGAAGCTTTCCAAAGCAAGGATTCGATGGTGCGGCCCACCTGAGTCGCGCCGGACGCGACCGTGGTCAGCGGCAGCGTGAGCAGTTCGTTGAAGTTGTCACGCACCAGGAAATAGACCACTCCGCCGAAGACGGGCAGCATCACCATCGCCTGCAGAAGCGCGGGAATGTTCTGCTTGGGCAGTTCCTTCATGCGGGTGATCGGATTCAATCGGTTGAAATCGGGGGCGAGCTTTTTGAGGCTGAGGCCCAGGCGCGTGACGAAAAACTGAGCGGCCAGGGTGACCACCATCAACACCGCTCCCAGCAGCACGAGCGGCATGAGAGTTTCACGCGCCAGGTCAAGGCTGATGTACACGACGAACTTAGGATCCATGCGCGCAGTCGAGGCGTGGTTCAGCAAGCTCGCCAGATTGCGATGGATGGCCGTCACCCAGACCGAACCCCAGGAGTGCATCATGGCCACGAACGCGAGGAACTGGAGCGCGTTGACAAAGACCTTCGCGGAGGCGAAATTGCCTTCCTCGCGCGCCTTCTTGACGCGCCGCTGCGTCGGTTGTTCTGTCTTTTGCCCGTTGTCGGCCATGCTACCGGGTCACCAGAGAGCGCGCGGCGGCGAAGGCCGTGGTGGCGGTGCTCTGCAGCATGACGGGCATCAACAGCAGCAGCCAGCCGATGATGACCAAAGCCATCATCATCTTCACCGGAAACGCGATGGTCAGCAATTGGAGTTGCGCGTTCACGCGCCCGAGCAGCGCCAGCGAAATATCAATCAGGAGAAGCACGGCGATCACCGGCAAGGCCAGCCGAACGCCGGTGGAGAACATCATGCCGCCGGCCATCAGCAACTGCGCTCCCGCTCCACGCGCCAGCGCGAACGAGCCCGCGGGAACGATTTCCAGGCTGCGGGCAAAGATGCGGAGCACTTCGTGATCCAGCCCGAGCGCGAAGAACAGCAGGCCTCCCGCCATTTCCGCAAAAATCACCAGCACGCCCGAATCCGCCTGGCTGTTGGGATCGATGGTGGACGCGTAGGCATAGCCGGCCTGCACCCCCATGATCTGGGCGCCCACGTAGAGTCCTTCCAGGATGAACGCCACGCACAATCCGATCCCGATACCGAGTGCCGCTTCCGCGATCAGCCAGCCGGCGAGAACGCCGCCCGACAGATCGATTTCAGGTTTCGGCCAATACGGGAACATGACGACAGCGATGCTGAGCGAGAGCATGATGCGCGCCTGGTTCGACCGCGAGCTCATTCCCGGAATCGGCACGAACACGAACACGCCGGCCACCCGCGCCAGCGTCAGCAGAAAGCCAATGAGCGTTGCCGTGGATAGCGACAGCTCACCGCGCATAGCGGCTGAGGTCCCCCAGAATGGAAACGGTGTACGACGTCATTTTGGAGAGCATCCAGGGTAGCGACAGCAGGAAAGCCCCGAGGAACGCCACCAGGCGCGGAATCGTGCTGAATCCCGAGTCTTGAATCGAGGTCACAATCTGGATGAGACTGACGATGATGCCCGCGACGAAGCCGACGATCAGCAGCGGCGCGCTCAGCCAGAAGGCCGTCATCAGGCACTCGCGCAGAATTTGAATCACGAATTCGGGGGTCATGCGTAGAAGCCTTTCATCAACGAGCCGAGCACCAGGTTCCAGCCGTCGGCTAACACGAACAGCAGGATCTTGAATGGCGCGGAAATCATGACCGGCGGCAATTGCACCATGCCGATGGAAAGCGTCACCGAGGCCACCACCAGGTCGATGATCAGGAACGGAAGATACAACACGGCGCCGATCTGAAACCCGGCTTTCAATTCCGAAGTGATGTACGCGGGGATGAGGACGCGCAGGCTGAGATCATCCGCGTTGCGCGGGGCCGGCTCGTGGCCCATGTCGAGAAACAGCTTGACGTCTTTCTGCCGCGCGAAACGAAGCAGAAATGTTTTGAGGGGCTTGGTTCCCGCATCGAAGGCCTGCTCCGATGTCAGCTGATTCTTCTGCATCGGCTCCCAGCCCTGGTGATACATATCCATGCCCACCGGCTGAATCACCAGGATCGTAAGGAACAGGGCGATGCCGACCAGGACCTGGTTGGACGGCGTGGATTGCGTACCGAGCGCCTGGCGGAGAAAGTGCAGGACGATGGTGATCCGCAGGAACGGCGTGATCGTCATGACGATCGCCGGCAGCAGCGTCATGACCGTCAGCAGGATGATAATCTGCATCGGCACGCTGAGCGATTCGCCGCCCTTGCTCATATTGATGCCGAACAAGGCGGTCGGCTCGGCCGGAGCGGCAGACAAGGGAGCCGCCGCGAACAGCCAGAGCAACTTGAGCCAGCCGCGATTCATCCGATTTCCACCTTTTCCCGGGCGGGTTCCGCGAAGCCTTCAAGAATCGAACAGCCGGCCGGTGAAGCGGCGATCAGCATGGTGCGATCCGCCACGCGCACCAGGTGCAGTGAGTGCTGGGGGGTGAGCGCCATCCGCTCGATCACCTGGATCGATTTCCGCTTGCCGGCAGACGTCTTCAACGCAAATTGCGCCATGCCCTTTCGGCGCAGCCACCACAAAGCGCCCCCGAGCAGCCCCAGGACCAGGACTACGCTGAGCGCCTGTTGGATCGATTCCATGTCAGCCTTGGGTCCGTTTTCAGTTCTACCGTTTACTGTTTCACTGCGATCAGGGTTTGCAACATTTGGTCGGCCGTCGAGATGACTTTCGAGTTGGCCGCGTAGCTCTGCTGGAACGCGATCAGGTTCGTGAACTGTTTGGCGATATCCACAGTCGAGCTTTCAAGCGACTGGCCGGCGATTTTTCCCCGTCCGCCGCTGTTGGCCGCTCCAATGGCAGGGGCGGCGGTATCGATCGTGGCTTTCAAATTGTTGTCGCCGACCGAGATCATCGAGGCCGGATTCTGAATGGATGCCAGCGCAAGCTGCGCCACCGTGCTCTGCTGTCCGTTGGAATAGCTGGCAACAATCGCCCCATTGGCGCCCATCGAGACATTCGTGATCTGGCCGGCTTGCATTCCGTCCTGAGTATCCGCCGAGACGCCCGAGGTTTGCGCGAATTGGGTTAGCAGTCCTTGAGTACCGTTGTACAAGTTCCAATTGACGTTCATATCGGTGGCGCCATCCGCAAGGCCGGTGATTTTCAACGCTACGGGTTTGCCGCTGGCGGGGCTGGTCAAGTTGCCGTTGGAATCAAAGGTGAGACTGCCGGTGGCGACTTGAGTGTTTCCGCCGGTGCCCAGATCGGCCGCCGGGATGCTCACGGTGTAACTCCATGCGTTGGCGCCAGTCTTAGTAAACGAGAACGTCAAAGTATGAAGCGCGCCCTGAGAATCCACGACCTGCACCGGCGAGGAGAACGTTGCGTTCGCAGCCCCGACAACGGCCGTTGCATCCAGGTTGGCGGTCAGGGAAAGATTCTGGGTGGCCGTGGCCGGCACCACTCCGTTCACCGGAATTTGAATATTACTGATCGGCGCGCTTAAGTTCAGATTTGTGCCGTTGGCGTTCCAGCCTTGGACGTGGTCGCCGCTGGCCGTAAGGAGGCTGCCATCCTTGGCGATCTGGAAGTTGCCCGCCCTCGTATAAAGTTGCTGGCCGGTATTATCTTGCACGACGAAAAAGCCGTTGCCGCTGATCGCCGCGTCCATGGGACCATTGGTCTGCGTAATGGAACCCTGGGTGAACTGCTTGACGTCCTGAGCCGGGCCCACTCCCAGTCCGACCGCAAAATTCGAGGTAGTGCCCCCGATTTGCTGGCTGATTAGATCCGAGAACTGAACCTCGTCGCTCTTGTATCCGACCGTGTTCAGGTTCGAAAGGTTATTTCCGATGATATTGATGGCGGTCGTATCCGCGTTGAGACCCGAGAGTGCGGTATCGAAAGTATCAAACATATGAGTTCTCCTAGTTGCTCCTCGATGGATTCGTGCCGGTTGAATTGCTTGCCGGCGTGTTATTCGCGGGCGTGCCGCTCGTGCCGGGTGTCGGGCTGCCGGGGGCTGACGAATTGGGCTTGGCGGCCATATTTGACTCGATGTCGCCGCGGATCGCGACGAGTTGTTCCACTTGGCTGAACTGCGATAACTCCGATACGAACTGTGTGCTATCCACAGGGCTCGTCGGGTCCTGGTTCTTTAATTGGGAGATGAGCAACTGCAAAAACATCTGCTGGTTGGAAGAAGCCGATTGGGCGGCGGAGGCGGCTGTGTTCGAGGTCGTGTTTTGCGACGAAGTCGCGGCGTTCGCGCCGTTGTTGGAACCGAAAAGAGCGCTAAGAGGGGATGCCATTGAATTCTCCTGCGAATGATTCGTTGTTCAGATTGCCTTGCAGTTCTCGAACCCACTGCGGACGGTCGGATTGGTTTTGACGGTTCTGTTGCTGGTTCTGCTGCTGCCCACCGGAGTGGGAATGCCGCTGCGATTGTTCCTGCTGGAACTGCATGGATCGCTGCTGCGTTTCGCCAGTGGCTTGAGGGGCAATCCCTGCTGCACCCGGACGCCAGGCTTCCGCACGAAATCCGTTCTGTTCGAGACGGTCCACCAGATCGCCCAGGCCCTGGCGCAGCCCTTGCGCCAGGTCGGGATTGGAGGCGCGGACGGCGACTTGTAACTCGCCGGAGCGCTCCACGACGCGCAGCTCGACTTTGTCATTCTGAACGTGACCGACTTGGATGGACAAGTCCTTCAGCGGAGCGGAAGGCTTGACTGCAACGTCGGCGGCTGGGGTTTGTACGGCCGAGGCCTCGAGAGCTTTAGCAGCATCGGCGTGGGGCTCCGCTGGAGCTTGAGAATCGGCGGGAACTGCTTTTTCCGTTGCCTGGAACGCAGCGAGCCGAGCGGTTGCATCATTGCGCGGCGCCGGCGTGAGCGCGTCCTGCTCCTGATCGGCATGGCGCGCGTCCTTGGCTGCCACGGCTGCCTGCGTAGTGCCGTTAATTTGCGCCTCGAGCCGCGGCGCCAATGGGTTCTGCGGCGTCTGGCCGCCATTCTTATCGTTGTTACCAGGATCGGGATTCGCGTGCGGGTCCAGCTTAAGGGCGAAGCTCAAATCGCCGGAGGCGGCCTGAGTTCCCGGCGGGGCCAGCTGCGAATCGGGAGCGGCGTCGGGTTGCACTTGATCGGCGATCTCCAAAAGGCCGGAGTTGTTACCAGAGGCGCCGTCCGAATCGGCGCTGTCCGTGCCGAACGTCGGGACCGCAAGGTTTAATGGCAAGGCCGGCGACGGGGGCGTGTTGCCCTGAGTAGCGGGGACGGAGCCCTTGGAATCTCCGTCCCCCTGAGCCTTCTTCTCGGACCCGCGCGCGGCGGAGCGTTTGGGGCCCGAGGTGCTTCCAGTGGCGGGTTCTGACGGACGAGTGCTTAACGAGTCGTGCGCATCCCGCAACTGCTGGCCGAAGACATTCGCGTGCTGCGGATTTCCGGCGCCCGGAGCAGAAGGCGGCGGACAATCCATCGCACCCGATGAGCAGATATTTAGTGCGCCAGGCGAAGTCACGGCCGCGACGAATGCAGGTGAGGAGCCAAAACGCGAGTGAACCCTCGATTCAATGGGATGAAACGCAGAGCGGGGTGTTGGGGTTTTGACAAGTCAAGCCCAGTCGTCAAGATGTTGACTGAAATTGCGCCTCGTCTCATTCCATATCGCGGAATTCCTGCGACTTTCGAGCTTTTTGCGAATGTTTTTTTGGACCGACACGTGCTTTGATCGCTTGCCGGAATCTCGTATGGACCCGTTAACAATCTCGGCCGCGAGCGGACTCCGATCGCGAATGGAAACCCTGGATCTGCTCGCCAATAACCTGGCGAACGCGGAAACCAGCGGATACAAGACAGACCACGAATTCTACGGCCTGTACACCTCGGCTGAGGCCTACGATCCATCGGGCACCGGCTTGGTTTCGACTCTTCCGGTAGTGCAGAAACAGTGGACGGACTTTTCGCAGGGAACGCTGAACAGCACTGGAAACCCGCTGGATGTCGCCCTTTCCGGCCGCGGCTTTGTCACGGTCAACGGGCCCACCGGCCCGCTCTATACGCGAAGCGGGAACTTCAAGATTGCGCCCTCGGGAGAACTGGTGACTGGCGAAGGATACACGGTGCGTTCAGCGGGAAGCAACGGACAGCCGATCCGCGTGGCGTCGAATGCCTCGATCGAGATCAGCCCGGATGGCACGTTTACACAAGGCGGGCAGACGCTCGGGCAGCTCGAGATCGTGGACTTCAAATCGACCGATTCGCTGAAGAAACTCACGGGCGCGGCCTTTCAGAATACGGATCCGGCCAACGTGCCTGTTGCGGCCACCAACGTCAAAGTGGAACAGGGCAAGGTCGAAGCGGCGAATGTCGCTGTGCCCGAAGCGGCCATGCGGCTGGTCGGCGTGATGCGCCAGTTTGAAATGCTGCAAAAGGCCGTGACGCTCGATTCGCAGATGAACCAGGCAGGAGTTCAGGAAGTCGCCCGCGTCACGCCGTAAAACGAGGAGAAATCGAATGGCCGTGAAGACATCGACAGGGACTCTGGCCGGGCTTCTGCAACGCAAGCCCGCCGGTTCCGGAGGCACGCCTCCGGCCGCAGTAGCCGGCTTAGTCCTGCCCGGCGCGCGGCGCCATTTGAATCGCAAGGAGACACCGGTTCGTCCTCCCTCGATTGCCCGCTTTCCCGGTTTGCTTTATCCGCCATCCCACCCCAGTATCGGAGGAACTGCTTTATGATTCGTGCTCTCTACAGCGCCGCCAGCGGCATGAACGCGCAACAGACCAACGTCGATAACATCGCGAACAATCTCGCCAACGCCAATACGACCGGCTTTAAGATGCGGCGCGCGCAGTTTCAGGATTTGCTTTATCAAACCATGGCGCAACCCGGAGCCGCGGCCGCGCAACAGACCATCGTGCCGGTCGGCCTACAGCTCGGGTTGGGAACCAAGGCGGCCGCCAACGAGATCATCTTCACGCAAGGCAATTTCTCCCAGACCGGCAATCCGCTGGACATGGTGATTCAGGGCAACGGATTCTTTCAGATCCAGCTGCCGACCGGACAAACCGCGTACACCCGCGCCGGCTCCTTCCAGTTCAGCGCCACCGGCCAGATCGTGGATGCGAGCGGCAACCCGCTGCAGCCGGCCATTACGATTCCTTCGACCGCGCAGGCGATCACCATCGCGCAGGATGGCACGGTGAGCTACACCCAGCCGGGCCAGACCGCGGTGCAGCAGGCCGGTCAAATTCAGCTCGCTCTGTTTCAGAATCCGGCCGGGCTGAACAGCATCGGGAACAACAACTACCTGCCCACCGATGCATCGGGCGTGCCCGTCGTTGCCAATCCCGGCGGTCAGGAGGGCCTGGGCACCTTGCAGCAGGGCTTCACTGAACAGTCCAATGTGAGCATCGTTCAGGAGTTTGTGAATCTGATCATCGCGCAGCGCGCCTATGAAGCGAATTCCAAGGTGGTCAAGGCCGCCGACGAGATGTATCAGCAGGTGAACAATCTCACGCAATGAGCCGCTTTCTTCCCCTGGTGCTCTTGGCCGCTCAGCCGGTACTGGTCCACGCGTGCAGCCCGGTGGAGCACGATCCGATTACGGCCCACGACCTCGCGGAGTTCGTGCCGGTATTTGGGAAGCTGCCTCCGGACACTCCGATTGCGGCGGCGCCCGGGCCCAACGTGCATCGTGTGTTTCACTCGCTGGAACTGGTCTCACTGGCTCGCAATTATTCACTCGATCTCGCCGGAACCGAAGACCTCTGCTTCGAATGGCCGATGGACGTGCCGGACCGCGCCCGGGTTTTGGAAGCCATGCAGGCCGCACTACCGGAGCCGGAGATCCACATCGAGCTGCTGGAAACCAGCCGCTATGCGGCTCCGCGCGGGCGCACCGAATTTCATTGGGACGATCTGGGCGCTCCGGCGTTGCCGAGCGCGCCCACGCCAGTTGTCTGGCGCGGCAATGTGGTTTACGGAAACAACCAGCACTTTGCGATCTGGGCGCGAGTACGAATCACGGCGCGGCTCAGCCACGTGGTTGCCGCCGAAACGATCCGGGAGGGTATGCCCATTGCTCCGGGCCAGCTCCGCGTGGAATCAAGCGATGCTTTTCCGGTAACCGGCGATACGGCTTCGCGGATTGACCAGGTCACCGGGCGAATCGCGTTGCGCACCATTCCGGCGGGTTCCGCGATCCATCTGAACCAGGTGGCGCAGCCTCCGGAGGTCAAACGGGGAGATATGGTGAGCGTGGAAGTCCTCAGCGGCTCCACCCGCCTCGCTTTCACGGCTAAATCGGAATCGGACGGGCGCAAGGGCGACGTCATCCCGGTCCGGAATCTACATAGCAATAAGATCTTTCAGGCGCGCGTCGCGGGCAAAGACAGCGCGTTGGTAGATATGCGCGGTTTGGAAAATTCTGACGCTTCTCACAGGAACTGATATGCGTGGACGCAGTTATTTCGCAATCGTTTTGCTGGTGCTCACCGGCCCGGCTGTGCTGATGGCCTCGTCAAAAAAGCCAAAGAAGCCGCCGCAACCCAGCCCGCTCGATCAGTACATCAACGAGGCCATGGCCCGAGGGGCTGCACCCGTGGGGACCGCGCCGGGATCGATCTGGGCGCCATCCTCTCATTTCATGAATCTCGGGGGCGATGTGCGCGCCAGCCAGGTTGACGATATCATCACGGTCGTAGTCTCCGAACAAGCCTCGGCGGTTGCCCAGGGCACCACCAAGACCCAACGGCAGTCGACCCTGAACAGCAGCATCACCGCCGCCGGAGGTCCGACTAAGCCGGCCGGTGCGCTGGCGAATCTGGCCGCGCTGAATACGCAATCGGCGCTCAATGGCCAGGGCGCCACCACCCGGTCCACCGCCCTCACAACTACGCTGAGCGCGCGAGTCGCCGGCGTGCTTCCCAACGGATATCTCGTGATTCAGGGCAGCAAAGCGGTGAATGTGAACTCCGAACAACAGATAGTGACGGTGCGCGGCGTGGTGCGTCCAACGGATCTCACGCCGGCCAACTCGATCAGCTCCATGCAGGTTGCCCAGATGGAGCTCACGATCAATGGCAAGGGCGTAGTCAGCGATTCGGTGCGCCGTCCTTTCTTCCTGTGGCGCGCGTTGATGGGAATCCTTCCGTTCTGAAACGCTTATGAAGAGACACCTGGTCTGTTTCTTATTCCTGGTTGGGATTTGCAGTCCGATGCACGCCGTGCAGGCCAGCCGCCTCAAGGAACTGGCCTCTCTGGAAGGAGTGCGTGACAACCAGCTCATGGGATACGGTCTGGTGGTCGGGCTCCGCGGCACAGGCGACCGGCAACAAACCTTGTTTTCCGCGCAGAGCGTCGCCAATCTCCTGGAGCGCATGGGCCTGACCGTTAACCCGTCGTTCATCCAGGTGAAGAACACTGCCGCCGTGATGGTGACAGCCACGCTTCCGCCGTATGCACAGCCGGGGTCAAAGATCGACGTGACCGTCGCGGCTTTGGGTGATTCGCCAAGCCTGCAAGGGGGCATTCTGCTCATGACCGGCTTGCGCGGAACCGACGGGCAGATCTATGCCGTCGCTCAAGGCGCCGCGGTGCTGGGAGGCTATGCCGTGGCCGCCGCCGCCGGCGGGGCGAGCGCCAGCCAAGTGGTCAATCATCCAACTGTCGGGCGCATTCCGGAAGGCGCGATCGTGGAGCGCGCGCCGCCTACGGCGAAGATTTCAAATACGCTGCGGCTGCTGCTCCGCGAAGCCGATTTCACGACAGCCGCCCGCGTGGCCGAAGCCGTCAATCAAAAATTCGGAGCCGCCGCCGCAAACGCTGAGAGCGCTGGAGTGATTGCGGTGAATCTGCCCGCGGAATATCAGAAAACCCCAACCGAATTCGTCGCCCAGCTGGAGGCGCTGACCGTCGAGACCGACCGTCGCTCGCGGATCGTCGTCAACGAGCGCACGGGCACAATCGTAATGGGGAACGACGTGCGCATTGCCCCGGTTGCGATTATGCAAGGCGATTTGACGGTCGAAGTGCAGACCACCCTGAACGTCTCCCAGCCCGGAGCTTTATCGAACGGCGCCACGGAAGTGACTCCGCAAGTCTCGGTGGAAGCCAAAGAACAGCGCGCCCGCGACCTGATTCTGAAGCAGGGAACGACGGTCGAGGAACTCGTGCGGGCACTCACCGCAATCGGGTCGACGCCGCGCGACATCATTGCAATTCTTCAGAGCCTGAAAGCCGCCGGCGCGCTGGATGCCGACATGGAAGTGATTTAGGAGGGATCTGCATGCTGCTGCCGATTACTGCAACTCCTGCGACCACCGTGGGATCTGCGCCCCCCAAGGACGACCCGGCCAAGATCTCCGATGCGGCGCACCAGTTCGAATCGCTGCTGATCGGACAGATGATGAAAGGGATGCAGGATTCCGAAGGCGGATGGATGGGCACCGACGAGGATGATGCCTCGGCTTCCGCCATGGACTATGCGCAGGAAATGTTCGCGCAGTCGCTTTCCGCCGGCGGCGGATTGGGCCTTGCCAAGCTGGTGGCGAAGGGGCTCACGCCCCCGCCGCCAAAGAGCTAGCGCGGGCTACGCGCTCCAGTCATGGCCCGCGGGTTCGAGAGCCGATTCCTGTTGCCAGACCGGCACCGTACTTGTCGAACCCGTGTGCGACACCGTTGCCTGCTGCGCGCGCGCTTCCTGCCAGGCTTGACCCAAGGTGGAGAGCAACGACTCGACTTCCGCCAGAGGCCCGTCCTGCTGCTTCAGGTTCGCCTCTGTGAGGCGGTGCATCATGTATGTGTACAGCTCTTTCAGATTGGTGCTGATGCCTCCGCCGGTATTGTGATCGAGCGAGCCGTTCAGCTCCCCGATGAGCGCGACAGCCTTGGATATTGCTTTACCGCGTGCCGCGATATCCCGATTCTTGAGATGCTGCCGCGCATCCCGGACCGCATCCTGCGCGTGCTGGTACAGCAGACAGACCAGCTCCATCGGGTCGGCGGAAAGGACATTGGCGAGATAAGCTTCCTTCCACATCACTTGGACGCCTTTTCGAACTGCCTCAGTGCCTCGGCTGCGCGGAGCACTTCCTCCGGCGGGATCTGCTCAATCACTTCGCCGGTCTGCTGCTGCACCACTTTGATCACCATGGTTTTAGTCCCCGGATCGCGCGCGAACTGGAGTTCCCGATCCTGCCCGTACATACCAGACTGGTTGAGCGAGCGAACCGCAGTTGCCACCTGTTTTGCGAGGACTGGTTCGTGGTTCAGAGACGGCGTCGTCGGATCTACGGGCGGTGCCGGCATCAAGGAGTTTACCGAACTAATTTGCATAGAAGCCTCACGAGTTGCATCCTGCAACCCGATGTACATATCGGCGGTGGGAGCCGGCAATTCTAGGCAATCGCAGGCGGCGGGTAATGGTCAATAGAATGAGTAAGTTCCCCCCTTTCTTAGCGGTACTTGCAATAGCCGGCCGGCTGCCGGCCGCGGATGCGGAGAATCCGGCGGTCAAGGCGGCGCAAGAGGCTGCGAAACGCCAGCGACAGGCGGTTTCCGCTATGGCGGCCTCTTTGGAAGCGCAGCGCCGGTCTCTCGAAACCCAGGCGGGGCGCCTTCCGGCGGCCTCTTTCTTCACACTGCCGCCACTACCGGCGCTGCGGCCGCTACCCGGCTCCGCGGTTCCGTACCTGGAATCGGTGGCGTCGTGTCCGGCCCTTCCGGAGTCGCAACTGGATGCGCTAGTGGACGACGCGGCTCTCCGGGAAGAACTGCAACCGGATCTGCTGCGCAGCGTGATTCGTCAGGAATCGGCGGCCCGCCCCTGCGCGGTTTCCTCGAAAGGCGCGATGGGACTGATGCAGCTCATGCCCGCAACCGCAGTCGAATTGGGAGTGGGCAATGCGTTCGATCCCAAGGAAAACGTCGATGCGGGCGCCCGGCTCTTAAAGCAGCTCCTGAAAATGTATGGGGGCGACGTCTCGCTGGCTGTGGGCGCGTTCAATGCAGGACCGGGAAAGGTTAACCAGGCCGGGGGCCTGCCCGATTACCCCGAGACCCTCGACTACGTTCAAAAGGTTCTCTCGGGCTTACCATTTGCGAGTCACTAGGTACCGGGGCTCCCTCCGATTTTCCCGGGCCCGCGACGGCGCCGATCGGGTTCATTCCGGATCCTGCCACCCGGGCAAGTCCGGCGTAAAAACTTCCCGGAGACGAGCGCGCATGCGGCCGAAGAGACTCTTGTGGAGAGCTTTCTTCGAGACGCCGAGCGAATTCTGGAGACGGCGGCCACTGCGGCTGAAACGAACGGCCCCCAATACGTGATCTGCATCTCCCGAACCGGATCCATCCGGATTCTCTCCGATGTCACGGGATGGTCTTTACCGGCTTTGGCGTTAGAGCTGGGCGCAGCGGCGCTGTACCGGGTGGAGCGACAGGGCGCGCGCGTCCAGGTGGAGGGCTGGTCGTACGGCCGCAAATGCGTGGTGAGCCGTGACGCGGCGCGGACCTGGTGGCCTCAGCCACATCCCAGCGCCTATGCCAGGCTCCCGTTGCTCGAAGGCAGCGGGGCTTCCCAGAACGATCTCGCGCCGCAGGTCCGGAATTCGTAGCTGCGGACAGACAGAATCGTGCCCCGCCTGGTCACGCGCGTAACAAGCCCTTCCACAACTAATTCCAGAGGACAGACATTTTGCAGCAGCGTCGGCCAGGCAATCCGCGTGACCACCTGGCATCCGACTTCGAGCGGTTCTTCGCTGCGAAAACGCAGGCCGCCCCGGCTCAGGTCTTCCGTGACGCCGTGCGCAACCCGGAGTGCGCCATCGGGGCCCTGGTGCTCGAAGCGGACATCCATCCGGTATTCGTAGCGGGGAGCGCCCCGTCGGTCGCCTGCGCAGATGGATGCTGACGTTAGCAAGTCTACTAAGGATAATCGGGCGCGCCGCCAACTTTGACAAGAATGGGAAGTACTACCCGGGTTCGGTTTGGAAGTACTGCGGTATCAATTCGGTACTTTCGGATAGCGGCCGATTTGTTGCTAGGTATGGAACCCGAATTAACTAAGGTGAAGACCTGTAACATCTTAGAAGCGACCTATAATCGAATCGATATGAGGGTCGAGAGCAATGGTTCCCGCGAGTCGTCCGTTGCTATCGCTCGAGGTGCCGTGTTGCAAAGCCGTTTGATGTACGAATCCCCCGAGGCTCCGCCGTTTGGCGCCGAACCTGGTGTTTTCAATCGCCTCTCGAGGCTGCCCGCGCTGCGGCCTTCCACAGTGAGGCTGTTGTCGATTACCGCGGAGAGCGACACGGCTCTCGCGGAATTCGAAGGGGTGTTCAAGTCCGATCC
>Ga0070741_10014255_pt1 | contig 13792 bp, 10 predicted proteins | sample Coa_R1_4_FD_66440 | JGI IMG/M metagenome (GOLD analysis project Ga0070741, IMG submission 66440) | Surface soil microbial communities from Centralia Pennsylvania, which are recovering from an underground coalmine fire - Coalmine... | ecosystem: Environmental > Terrestrial > Soil > Unclassified ... | reverse complement strand
GCGGATGTCGCCGGTGGCGATGACGAGCACGTTCTGCAAGAGCGTCACGGTCGCCCAGTCGGTGCCCTGCCCGCGCGCGAACGTGCCGAGGATATCGATGCGATCGCCCGGCTTGAGCATGCCCGCGAGCGAGCCGGACATGTCGACGGGGATGGTGAGCGCGCGCTGCCCGCGCTGCACCGCCGCCGAGAGCTGGCGCGTCGCCGACGACTTCTGCAGCTCGAGATCGGACCACAAGATGTCGTCGCCGGCGGCGATCTTCCCCGACACCGGCCGGCCGAGGATCACGTTCTCCTCGCCGCGGCGGATCGACGCCTTGTTGACGTACGCCTCGGGCACGTCGCGCTGCGCCAGCATCGTCTTGGTGATGCGCCCGCCGGGCGGAATGTCGACGTTGGCCACCAGCACCGCGACCTTCTGCCCGCCCGCGACCTCCTTCTCGAGGCTGCGCGAGTACAGGTAGAGCGACAACATGGCGATCACGGCCAGTCCCACGGCGATGACGAGCTTTTTCTTCATCGGCTCCCGGGTCCCTTACCCCGCGACGGTCACAGTCGGGGCTCGCCCGGCATCGTATCTCCCCGACGAGACGAACACAAGCCTCCGACGGGCCGGCCGAGATCCGGAGTAGCGGGGTTCCGCTTCGCGGCCCCGCTAGACCTGAACGCCGCCGCGGGCCACAATGCGCGTTGAAGTGATGGCTCGCCTCGGCGTTTGCGTTCTGTTGTTGATTGCGGCCGACGCGCGCGCGTACGTGCGCACCACCAGCCAGCACTCGGGCGCGCCGGTGGCGTGGCTCGAGAGCTGCGTGACGGTGGCGCCCGACAAGCGCGGCAGCGTCGACGTGCCGATCGATCTCGTCGAGGAGACGCTGGCGCGCGCGGCGCAGAACTGGACCGAGCACACCGGCGCGTGCGGCTACCTCGCGCTCTCCACCGCGCCGGCGACCGCGGTGCTCGACGTCGCCGCCGACGGGCAGAACGCGGTCGTGTTCCGCCACGACGTGTGGGCGCGCCCCGGCGGCATGCCGCACGATCCGGGCGCGATCGGGCTCACCACCGTGTTCTTCGTCGACACGCCCGGCCGGCTCGGCGACGCCAGCATCCTCGACGCCGACGTCGAGCTCAACGGCGTCAACTTCACCTTCACCACCGATCCGGCGAGCGCCACCGCGCGGCCCGGCACCATCATCGCCGATCTGGAGAACACGCTCACGCACGAGCTCGGCCACGTGCAGGGCCTGGCGCACAACTGCTGGGACCACCTAACCGACGCGCCGCCGCTCGACAACCTCGGCAACCCGATCCCCGACTGCAACTCGACCTTGCCGGCGTCGATCACCGGCGCGACCATGTACCCCTACGCGCGCATGCCGGGCGAGACCTCCAAGCGCAACCTGACGAACGACGACGTGCAGGGCGTCTGCGACGTCTATCCGCCGACGGGGACGCCGCCGGCGTGCTTCATCAACGTGCGCTCCGGCTGCGCGGCCGCCGGCGCGGGCGCGAGATCCCCTTGCGGCAATTTGCCGCAGGCGATCGCGCCACTGGTGCTGCTCCTGATCGCGGCGCTCGGGCTCGGCCGCGCGCGGGCCCGCCGTTGATCGCGCTGTTCGCCGCGCTGCTCGCGCTCCCGCCGCTGGCGCTCGACGATCAGCAGGCGGCGGCGCGCCTGGCCGAGCTGCGCGCCGAGTTCCCGCACCGCGACAAGGCCGAGTCGATCGCCGCGCTCGAGCGGCTCGCCGCCGACGCGCCGCGCGCCGAGGCCGGCGGCCGCGCGCTCTTGTGGCTCGGCGATCTCGCGCGCCAGGGCGGCGAGCCCGAGCGCGCGCTCGCGTTCTTCGATCGCGCCTACGCGTTCGGCGGCGAAGTGCACCAACTCGCCGCGCGCGGCAAGGGCGACTCGGCCATGGCCGCGCGCCACTACGACGAGGCGCGCCGCTACTACCAGGAGGCGCTCGCCGGCGCGTCGCCGGTGCTGGCCGCCGAGCTCACGCAGAAGCGCGAGATGGCGATCCGCCTCGCCGAGCGGCGCGTGATCGCCGCGCTGGCGTGGGCGCTGTTCGCCGGCGTGGTGGCGTGGTTCGTCTGGCGCGGCCGCTTGTGGCGCGGCGGCGATCTGCGCCCGCCCGTCGAGGCGCTGTACGTGCTGCCGATCTACGCGCTGCTGATCGTCGGCTGTCTCGGCCGCGACCCGGGCGTGCTGCACGCGCTGGTGCTGTGCGCGCCGTGCTCCACGCTGGTGATCGCCGCGTCGGGGCTGGCCGCGCGCCGCCGTCCCGGCGCCCGCTGGCTGCACGCCGCGCTGCTGGTCGCCGCCAACCTCGCCCTCTTCTACGGCGCCGTGCACCACGCCGGCCTGCTCGACACGCTGCTGATGACCGTCGGCATCGACGCCGCGCCCGGATAAACGCCAAAACGCCAAGAGGCCAAAAATATTAATTTCTGAACTGGCGTCCTGGCGTCCTGGCGTTTATCCGTTCCCGTCGCGCGCGCGGCGCCAGCGCGCGGCGAAGTCGGCGAGGCCGAGCGTCAGGAGCAGCGCCAGCATTCCGCCGCCGACGTGCGCGAGATACGCCAGCCGCACGTCGCCCGCCTCGCGCGGATGCTGCTCGCAGTAGGCCGGCCCGCCCGCCTCCTCCGGCGAATCGCCGACGAGCGCGCCCGGCGCCTCGGCGCGCGCGCCCGGCCACGTGAGCGGCGCGAGCAGCCGCCACGGCACCGCGCGCCCGCTCCACGTCGCCACCACCAGCGACGGCAGCAATCCGCCGGCGAGCAAGATCACGATCGTCTTGCGCGCGCGCCGCGCGGCCCGCGACTCGTACGCCCACGCCGCGCCGTAGCCGATCACCAGCAGCCCCGCGACCAGCGCGCCCCAGCGTCCGAACGCGTGCACGCGCTCCCAGCGCAGCCGCCACGCCAGCTCGGCCGCGCCGTCGATCGGCCTCGCCGCCGCGCACAACGTCGCCGCGTGGTAGCTCGCCGCCAGCGCCGCGCCGCTCACCAGCGACGGCAAAACGCCGAGCGCCACCACCAACCAGAACAGCCCGCGAAAGCTGCGCGCGCCGCGTGCGATCGGTTTGACCATGCCTCGCCGAGCACTATACGGTGCGCGCCATGGATTACGACTTGATCGTGATCGGCGGCGGCGCGGCCGGGCTCACCGCGACGCGCGCCGCGGTCAAGCTGGGCGCGCGCGTGCTGCTCGTCGAGAAACGCGCGCTCGGCGGCGACTGCCTGTTCACCGGCTGCGTGCCGTCGAAGACGTTGATCCGCACGGCGCAGGTGGCGCACGAGCAGCGCACCGCCGAGCGCTTCGGCCTGCCCGCGTCGCCGCCCGCCATAGACGGCAAGCAGGTGATGGCGCGGGTGCGCGCGGCGATCGCGCGCATCGCCGAGCACGACTCGCCGGCGCGCTTCGAGAAGCTCGGCGCCGAGGTGCGCATCGGCGCGCCCGCGTTCGTCTCGCGCGACGCGCTGGAGCTCGACGGCAAGCGGCTCTCGGCGCGCGGCTTCCTGATCGCCACCGGCGCGCGCGCCGCGCCGCCGCCGATCGACGGCCTGGCCGAGGCCGCGCCGCTCACCAACGAGACGATCTTTTCGCTCGACGCGCTGCCGGCGTCGCTGGCGGTGATCGGCGGCGGGCCGATCGGCCTCGAGCTGGGCCAGGCGATGCAGCGGCTCGGCGTGCGCGTCACCATCGTCGAGGCGGCCGATCGCGTGCTGCCGGGCGAAGACGAAGAGGCGTCGGCCGAGCTGCGCGCGCGCCTCGAGGCCGAAGGCGTGACCATCCACACCGCGGCGAAGATCGTGCGCGCGCGCGTCGAGGGCGGGCGCAAATTTCTCGACTGCGAGCGCGCCGGCGCCGCGTTCACCGTCGAGGCGGAGGAGCTGCTCGCCGCCGCCGGCCGCGCCGCCAACGTCGACGGGCTCGGCCTCGAGCGCGCCGGCGTCGAGCACGACGCGCGCCGGATCGCCGTCGACGACGAGCTGCGCACCACCAACCGTCGCGTGTTCGCCGCCGGCGACGTGAACGGCCGCTTCGGGTTCACCAACGCCGCCGGCTACCAGGCGGTGCTCGCCGTGCGCAACGCGCTCCTGCCGCTCGCGAGCCGCGTCGACGAGCGCGCGCTGCCGTGGACCACCTTCACCGCGCCCGAGGTCGCGCGCGTCGGCGCCACCGAGGCCGAGGCGCGCGCCGCCGAGACCGGCGTGACCGTCTACCGCGCGCGCTTCGCCGACGTCGATCGCGCCATCACCGACGGCGACGACGCCGGCTTCGCCAAGCTGATCTCGGCGCGCGGCCGCCTCGTCGGCGCGCACGTCGTCGGCGCGCATGCCGGCGAGCTGATCCACACCTGCGTGCTGGCGATGAAGCACAAGCTCGACGTCTCCGCGCTCGCCTCGATGCACTGGGTCTACCCGACGCTGAGCGAGGTCGTGCGCAAGGCGTCGCAGTCGCGCTACGAGCGGCTCCTCGACGGCGCCTGGACGCGGCGCGCGCTCGGCGTCCTGCGCAAGCTCAAAGGCTCCTAGCGCGCGATCGCCCGCTACACGACGACGCGCAGCCCGACCTTGCGCGCGCCGTCGAGCTCGGCGATCTGCACCGGCGACGCCGCCACGCGATCGTACTCGGGCGCGCCGCCCGCCCCGACGCGCCCGAACGTCAGCGTCCCCGTCGGGCAGCTCTGCACGCACGCCGAGCAGCGCACGCACTCGGGGTCCTCCATCGGCAGCCCCTTGTTGGCGAAGCTCATCACGTCGATGCCCTGGTGACACACCGACGTGCAGACGTTGCAGCTGATGCACTTCTTCTTGTCGGCGAAGATTCGGAACTTCGAGAAGCGCGCGTAGATGTGCATGAGCGCGGCGAGCGGGCACGCGAAGCGGCACCACGCGCGCCCCGAGAACCAGAAGTACAGCCCGACGCCGACGATGCTGGCGAGGAAGATGTCGACCACGTGCTTGTAGTCGAGCGACACGCCGAGCACCACGAAGTTGTCTTTGAGCGCGTTGTGCCACTGCCCCGCCGGCGACGCCGGCTCGAGCCATCCATAGATGCGCAGCGCGAACAGCGCGAACGCCAGCAGCAGGATCACCTGGCCGACGAGGTTCAGCCGGTTCCAGAGCGGGCCGTGCGGCATCTTCTGCCGCTGCGTATCGCCGAGCGTCTCGGCCAGCGCGCCGCACGAGCACACCCAGCCGCAGTACGCGCCCTTGCCCCAGCGGCGCACGATCAGCGGGATGATCACGAACGTCTGCACGCAGCCGATGATCAGCCACCACGTCATCGGCTTGTCGGTGCAGAAGTTATAGATGAACAGCGGCCACGCCAATATCAATCCAAACGCGTGCCAATACTCGCGGCCATGCGCGTAATTGCAAATCGGGAAAAGATTATCGGCAATCGTCTTCAATATGCCGTGATCGAACGCGCCCGAATGGCCCATCAGCGGCAAAACGATATACGGCAATAAGAATAACGGAATGGTTTGAAACCCGATCAAGCTCCAGGTCTGACGCGTCACATAGGGCGTTTTGCGCCGTTTCATCCGGCGGAATCCGAAAATCACCACGATGGCGCAATACAGGGCCGAATAATAGAAACTCGGCTCTTGCATGGTGATTGCCAGCGTTTTGAATAACGCCGACGCGCCGAACTCTTTGGGGAGGTTATAAGGAAACCAATGGCGCGTTTGAAAATACGAGTCCAAAACGCCGCCCGATTTCCAATCGTAGAGCAGCGCGCAGAACGCAAAGAATAGAATGAAGGTGATCCACGTGCGCGCGCGCCATTCGCCGCGGATGGGAATGCCCGAGCGGCGGAAGAAGTCGAGCGGCGGCTCGCGGCCGATCATGGCGAACACCACGTCGTTCGGCAGCGTCTCCGCCTTGCCGCTCGCATCCTCGACGAGCGCGGCGTCCTCGCGCACCTCTATGAGCTTCGATTGCAACAGCACGCGCAGCGAGCCGAGGTCGTGCGGGCGCGGCGTCATGTTGCCGCCGAACGCCGTGTTCACGCGCTCGGACGTCGGCTCCTCGACCATCACGTGCGCGCGCGCGTCGCGCTCGAGCTGGCGCAGCTTGTCGAGGTTCTCCGGTTTGCAGCGCGAGAATTCTTTACCGCGATAGCTGAGCGTGACGTGCGCGCCCGACATGCACAGCGCCACCGCGCTCTCGACGGCGGAGTCGCCGCCGCCGACCACCAGCGCCTGCTTGCCTTTGTAGTCCTTCGGGTCGTAGAGGCGGTGATAGACCTTGTCGAGCTTTTCGCCGGGCACGCCGAGCTGGCGGTAGTTGCCGCTGCGGCCGATGGCGACGATGGCGCGCAGCGCGCGCACCGGCTCGCGCCCCTCGAGGTGCACCACCAGCTCGCCGCCCTTGCGCTCGAGCCGCTCGACGTGCGCGCGCGTGATCTCGACGCCGGCGCGCTTGCGCTGATCTTCCAGCTCGTCGAGCAGCGCCTCCTTGATGTCGGCGGTGAACTGCATCGAGCCGGACGGCTTCATCTCCGTCGGGTAGGTGTAGATCGGTTTCTGCTTGGGGAAGTTCTGCACCGTCGAGAACTGCTGCGCCGCCTCGAACACCTCGAAGCGCAGGCCGGCGCGCTTCGCCTCCATCGCGGCGGAAATTCCCGAGACGCCGCCGCCGATGATCGCCAGATCGAGCACCGCGCCGTCGGCGCCGCGGCGTTTTTGGAAGTCGTCCTCGGCGAGGATCGCGGCCACCGCGCGCGCGCCGGTGTCGGCGGAGAACTTGAGCAGCGGGATGCCGGTCAGGTCGCCGACCACGCGCACGCCCGGCACCGCGGTCACGCCGCCGTCGCCGACCTCGGGTAGCCGCTCGACGGTGCCGGCCGGCCAGCCGATGTGCAGCCACTCCACGTAGCGACGGAGAAACATTCGCGGGCCTCCACTATATATCGCTACGCCCGACTTGTAGATCGGTTTCGCGTCGGGTAGCGTTCGCGGCGCATGCACGTCTTGTATTCGGAGCTGAGCGCGCTCTACGGCGCGGCGCTGCGCGAGAAGTTCGGCGAGACGCCCGGCGTCGTCGGAGTCGGGCGCTCGACCAAGGCCGAGTTCGGCGACTTGCAGATCTCGGGCGCGATGCAATTGGCCAAGCCGCTGAAAAAGCCGCCGCGCGAGATCGCGCAGGTGATCGCGGGCGCCGTCGAGAAACACCCGGCGATCGAGCGCGTGGAGATCGCCGGACCGGGGTTCGTGAATTTGCATCTGCGCGACGCGTGGCTGGCGGAGCACGCGGGCGCGGGGCTCGAGCTGCGGGATCTCGGGCGCGGACAGACGGTGGTGATCGACTATTCGTCGCCGAACGTCGCCAAGCCGATGCACATCGCGCACATTCGCTCGACCATCATCGGCGACGCCATCAAGCGCTCGCTGCGCGCGGTCGGCTACACGGTGATCGCCGACAATCACCTCGGCGACTGGGGCACGCAGTTCGGGAAGTTGATCGTCGCGTGGCGCAAGTGGCTCGACGCCGACGCGTTCGCCAAGGATCCGGTCGCCGAGCTGTTGCGCCTCTACATCAAGTTCATCGACGAGGAAAAGGGCCAGCGCGGCATTTTGCCGCAGGCGGCGAACGCTGACGGCGAAGAGAGCGACGACGAGCCGGCGGTCGAGAACGCGCCGCCGCTCTTGCGCGAGGCGCGCGCCGAGCTGGTGAAGCTGCAGCAAGGCGATCCCGAGAACGTCGCGCTGTGGAAGAAGTTCGTCGACGTCTCGAAGCAGGAGTTCAACCGCGTCTATAAGCGGCTCGGCGTGGCGTTCGACGTCGAGCTGGGCGAGAGCTTCTACAACGACCGGCTGGCGGCCACCGTCGAGGAATTGGTGAAGCGCGGGATCGCCGAGGAGAGCCGCGGCGCGATCGTGGTGTTCTTTCGCAAGCCGGACGGCACCGACGAGCTGCCGCCGTTTTTGATCCGCAAGGCCGACGGCGGCTACAACTACGGCACCACCGACGTGGCCGGGCTGTTCTATCGCCTGGAGACGTGGCGGCCGGCGCGCATCCTGATCGTCACCGACGAGCGGCAGCAGCTTCACTTCAAGCAGCTGTTCGCCACCGCGCACCGGCTCGGGCTCGATGAGCAGGTCAAGCTCGAGCACGTGCCGTTCGGGCTCATGCGTCTGCCCGAGGGGACGATCTCGACGCGCGAGGGCAAGCTGATCCACCTCGAGGCGCTGCTCGACGAGGCGGAGCGGCGCGCCTACGAGATCGCGCGCGCCAAAGCCGCCGAGTCGGAGGAGCCGCTCTCGGAGGCGGAGCTGCGCGAGGTGGCGCGCGTCGTCGGGCTGGGCGCGGTCAAGTACAACGACCTGTCGAAGGAGCGCACCACCACGGTGACGTTCACCTGGGACAAGGCGCTGGCGCTCACCGGCAACACCGCGCCCTATTTGCAGTACGCGTACGCGCGCATTCGGTCGATTTTGCGCAAGGCGGGCGCGGGGCCGATCGGGCCGGTCGCGGCGCTGGCGCCGTCGGAGCGCGAGCTGGTCAAGCGGCTGTTGTGGTTCCCCGACGGCGTCGAGCAGGTGACGCGCGCGCGGCCGCACCTCTTGGCCGAGTACCTGTTCGAGCTGGCGACCGCGTTCTCGACGTTCTACGCCGAGCACCCGGTGCTCAAGGCCGAGCCGGCCGAGCGCGCGTCGCGGCTGAAGCTGTGCGAGCTGACGGCCGAGACGCTGTCGCGCGGGCTGGCGATCCTCGGCATCGACGTGCTCGAGCGGATGTGAGGCGCCGCGCCGCTTGCTATAGTGTACGCGTGCGGCGCGTGCTGCTGGTTGCGTTGCTCGAATGGGGCTGCGGCAAATCGCCGCTGCTCATCGCGCCCCCAGACGATCTCGCGCACACGCCCGATCTCGCCGCGCCGCTCGATCTCGCCGCGCCCGATCTCGCCGCGCCCGATCTCGCCGCGCCCGATCTCGCCGCGCCGCTCGATCTCACCGCGCCGCTCGATCTCACCGCGCCTGGCGATCTCGCGTTCGCGCCCGATCTGACGCCGCCCGTCGATCTCGCCTGGCCGCCATTCACCGTCGACGCGGGCGCCTTCTGCGCCGGCACGCCCGCCGCCGGCACCTGCGCCGCCGAGTTCTTCGCCGCCGTCGCCGCCTGCTTCCACCCGTCGGGCACCTGCGCGCGCGCCGGCCGCTCGGTTTGCTTCAGCGATGGACCGCGCATCGACGCCGTCACGGTGATGTGCGGCGCTCCCCAATGGTGCATCTACCAGCTGACTTGGATCGCCGATGGCGCCGCCTGCATGACCGACCGCGAGGACGTTCGCGTGCAATACCACGTCCCCAGCGACAGCCACTGTTACTACGCCGGCGGACACCAGCTCTGCGCGGATTCGTTCGGCGGCGCGCTCTGCGACGGCGTGGACTTCGACTACACGCTGCTCGACTGTCCCGACATCCAGGCGATCATCAACCCCGCTTGCGCGACGGGCGTGTGCCCCGGCGTCGACTGATCACTTCGGCAGCGTGACCTTGACGGTGTCGAGCGTGGCGTCGGGGCGCAGGCGCAGGCGCAGCTCGGGCACGGTGGTCTTGTCGGGCGGGGCGCCGCCGGCGGAGAGGCCGGTGAGCGCCTTGCCGACGCAGCGGCGCTCGTCGGGCGAGAGCGGTTCGTCGGGCGACAGGTAGGCGCGGCGCGACAGCGGGCTCGACGGGTTGAAGAGCACGCCGGCGCCGAAGCTCACCGAGTGGTCGAGATCCTCGAAGCACGTCGAGCGCACCTGCGCGAGCGCGGCGCGGCCGGCGAGCTCGACGTCGAAGCGGGCGACCGGCGGCGCGACCGGCGGGACCGCGGGCGGCTCGATCGACGCAGGCGCTGCGCCGGACGCGGGCGACGACGCCGCGGCGCGCGGCGCGACCGACGTCGACGGCGGGGCGATCGGCACGGCGGCGGACGACGCGGGCGGCGGCGCGGACGGGTGGAATTTCGGCAGCGCGATCAGCGACACCGCCAGCGCGCCCGCGGCGCCGATCGCCACCCAGCCGAGCCGTTCGGCGATTTGACGCGTTTTAGCGCTGCGCGGCCTGGCCGGCTCGGCGGCGCGCGGCTCGAACTCGCGCGCCGGCGGCTTCGCCTTCGCGGGCGCCGGCGGCGACGAGACCTTGTGGTGCACCGTCGTCGGGATCGAATCCTCGACGGAGCCGAACAGCAGATCGGCCGGCGTCGGCGGCAGTCCGCGCAACGGGCCGCGCTTCGGCTTCGGCGGCGTCTCGTCGGTGCGCCCCTCGGCGTAGCGCTCGAGGTGGTGGCGCAGCTCCTTGAGCGACGCGTAGCGCTCCTCGGGAAACGGGCCCATCGCGCGCATCAGCACCGTGCGCAGCTGCGCCGGCACCTGCGGGAAGTACTGCACGCCCGAGCCCAGCTCGAACTTCTGCATGCGCGCGAACCGCCGCTGGCTGGCCACCGCGCCGAACGGATGGCGCCCGGTCAGCTCCTCGAACACCAGCACGCCGACGGAGAACACCAGCGAGCGCTCGTCGATGGCGTCGCCGCGCGCCTGCTCCGGCGACGCGTACGAGAGATCGCCCTCGGCCTCCTGCTGGCGGAGGAGCGCGAGGAACGAGACCGTCGACTGCGAGACGCCGTCGCCGACCTCGCCGGCGGCGAGCGCGTCGAGGATGCGCAGGACGTGGCGGATGACCGCGCGCGGATCGGGATCGGTCGCGTCCTCGGCGGCGGGGCCGGCGCTGCGCGCGATCGACCAGAACCGCTCCGCGAGGCTGCCGGGGGGACGCTTTTCGTTCTGCGCGGCCATGGCCATGGGCGCCGGCTAGCGCAAGAAGCCGGCCAGCGCTCGGACGGAAGTTTACCGCGGAGTTTCGCGGCGGCCCATGGGGGTGGAGTCCCCGACCGTTCGAAATCCGTAGGGTCAATCGGCCGCGTCACGGCGATCATCACGGCGGATCGGTCGCGCCCTCGTCGGGCGACTCGGGCACGTCGAGATCGACCACCACCGGCAGGTGATCCGACGCGGCGCGAAACGCGGCCGAGCGGTCGACGTGCGCCGACACCAGCCGCACCGCGCGCGAGAGGTACAGGCGATCGAGCCGCAGCAGCGGAAAGCGCGACGGCCACGTCTGCGGCCGCGCGAGGCGCGCGCCGGCGTCGAGCAGCCGCGAGCGCAGCGTGAAGCTCACCGGCCCCGGCGGAAAGTCGTTGAAGTCGCCGCCCATCACCAGCGGCTCCTCGCCGTCGGCGATCGCCGGCAGGAGCTGCGTGAGCTGCCGGCGCCGCTCGCCCGGCGCGAGGCCGAGGTGCACGTTGAGCGTCACCAGCCGGAGCGCGTCGCGCCCGACGACGGTGCGCAGACACAGCCGCGGCTCGCGCCCGCGCACCGAAAGATCGACGCTCTCGGAGTCGAGCACGGCGAAGCGCGACAGCGTGGCGTTGCCGTAGCCGTGCAGCGACGCGCGCATGGTGATGCCGACGGCGCACGTGAGCCCGAGCGTCGAGCCGAGCGCGGTCGCCTGATCGACCGGCGGATGGATCCCGCGATTGTCGCCGACCTCCTGCAAGAGCGCGACGTCGGGCGCGAGCGCGGCCAGCGCGGCGGCGGTGCGCGCCGGATCGAAGCGCCGATCGCCGCCGACGCAGCCGTGCACGTTCCAGCTCACCACGCGCACCCGCATCACGCGGCGTCGCGCTCGGGCCCCGCGCTCGCGACGTACCGCTCGCGGAAGAAGCGATAGAACTCTTCGGCGGTGACCGCGCCTGCGAGCGGGAAGTCGACGCGCGCGGGATGGATCACGAACTGGTCCAGCTCCTCGGGGCCGATGCCGCCGTGCGAGCCGAACTCGAAGTCGAACGCGATGTCGCCCGCCTCCGCGAACGCGCCGTACACGACCAGGTCGCCCGAGCGGCGCCCGTCGACCGCCTGGCGCAAGTGGCCCATCAGCAGGTCGTAGCCGAGGCGGCGAAACGGCTCGAGCCGCTCGAGCGCGCGGCGATCGTCGAGCCGATAGCGCCGCCCGCGAAAGTAGAGCACCGGTCCGTGGCGGCCGCGGCCGACCATGAGGCCGATCGCCGGCGAGCGCGCGAGCGCGTGCACCAGGCCCGGCCAGCGCGCGGCGATCCGCTCGACGGTGGCGTCGCGCAGTCCGCGGAAGTAGAGGTGCGCGATCGAGCCGCCGGTCACCACCTCGATGCCGCTGAGCGCGTTGAGCTGCTCGGCGCGCGACAGACTTTTTTGCAGCCGCCGCTTGAGCCATCCGACGTAGAGCGACAGCGGCGGGCGCAGCGGGCGCCACAGCGTGCGCAGCCACAGCTCGGTCTCGCGCACGCTGACCAATTCGCGGATCGCGCTCGACTCCACCGAGCCGTCGCCCGCGGCGCCGTGGAACGCGTGCTCGAGGACGAAGCGGTGCAGGTCGGAGCCGACCACGCGCTCGAACGGCGTGGTCGCGGTCTGGCCGTGATCGGAGAGCACGTAGACGTCGTAGCCGTACTCGGGCACGGCGCGGGTGGCGCGCACCACGCGCGCGATCGCGCTGTCGATGCCGCGCAGGTTGTACAGCGCCATCTCGGAGTCGGGACCGCGGCGGTGCGCGTACTCGTCGTAGCCGAGGTAGTCGACGTAGATCACCGGCACGCCGCGCAGCACGTCGACCACCGCGCCCTGCGTCGCCACGTCGCGCATGATCACGGAGACCACGAGGCGCATGTACAAGAAGCGCCACTCGAAGCGCGTGGTGCGGATGCGGCGGCACCAGCGCGCGAAGTCCCACACGCCGACGCCGAGCTCGAGGGCGAAGCGCGCGGCCAGGCGGCCGGCGATCGCCAGGCCGGCCCACGTCGAGAGCAGGCGATCGTAGACGTTCTCGACCATGCGGCGCGCGCGCGGATCGAGGCGTCCCGACGACAGCGTGGCCTGGATCGGCGAGGTGACGTTGAAGAACGCCTGCGCCGCGCCCGCCGGCCAGATGGTGCCGTAGCTGACGCCGCCGCCGTCGAGCAGCGTCGGGCGGCGCGCGCGTCCGCGGGCGTGGCCGCGGCGCAGGATGCTGCGCTCGATGGCGAGGACGTCCTCGGCGAGATCCATGCGCACGGTGCGGCCGAGCTTGCGATCGAACCAGCCGAAGCCGGGCACGTCGGCGTGATCGCCGTAGAGCAGCCCGGCCTGGAACACCGGCGTCGACGGCGCGGTGGCCGCCTCGATGGCGCGCAGCCGCGCCGCGCCCGACGAGAGCCAGCGGCGCAGGTGCGGCATTTCGCCGCGGGCGAGCGCGCGCTCGAGCCGCGCCGACGACAGGCCGTCGATCTGCAGCAGCACCACGCGGCGGCGCGCGGGCTCGACCGGGCTCGCGGTCGCGCCGCGCCGGGCGAGTCGGACCAGGGTGCGCAGCCAGCGTGCGGCGCGGATGAGGGGCACGATCCGTTGATAAGCAGCGCACATGCCACCGACCGGGGCTGTGTACGCCGTGCGCACGAAGCGAACGATCGTGTGCCGGGCGTGCACACTCCCGTCGAGGAAGTGGGCGCTCGCCGGTGGGAACGCGACTTGCGATCGCACGGAAGCGATGAACGAGTTCGACTTGCAGGCCTGGGAGCGCGAGCTCAACGCGTGGCAGCGCCGCCTCGATCGCCAGCCGCCGGGCGAGCTACGGTCGCTCCTGCACACGCTCGGACGGCAGGTCGGCGTGCTGCGCGCGCTGTACGACGATCACGAGACGCTCGACGGCGACGTGGCGCAGGATCGTTTGCGCCACGGGTTCGCCGAGCTGCGCGCGATCTACGAGCGCGTGGCGGGCGGCGACAGCGTG
>Ga0070741_10014254_pt1 | contig 13793 bp, 15 predicted proteins | sample Coa_R1_4_FD_66440 | JGI IMG/M metagenome (GOLD analysis project Ga0070741, IMG submission 66440) | Surface soil microbial communities from Centralia Pennsylvania, which are recovering from an underground coalmine fire - Coalmine... | ecosystem: Environmental > Terrestrial > Soil > Unclassified ... | reverse complement strand
TGCTGGCGCTCATCTGGGAAGCGGTCGTGCAGCTCGGGCTCGTGTCGCGCGATCTGCTGCCGTCGCTCTCCGATGTGGCCAAGGCGGGCTGGACGCTCCTGCGCGAAGGCGACTTCTGGAGGAACGGCGCGGCCTCGCTCTACCGCGGCGGCGCCGGACTGGCGCTCGCCATTGTGATCGGCGCGCTCGCCGGCATTGCGATGGCGTGGTGGCGCGCCGTGGACGCCTTGGTCGGTCCGCTGGTCGAGGCGCTCTATCCAATGCCGAAATCGGCGCTCATTCCAGTCACGGTGCTGTGGCTCGGCTTCGGCGACGGCTCGAAGATTCTGCTCATCTTCCTCGGCTGCATGCTGCCGGTGACGCTTGGCGCCTATAACGGCGCGCGCTCCTGCGAGCAGGCGCTCGTCTGGTCGGCGCGCAGCCTCGGCGCCAGCCGCCTGCGCGTGCTCTGGGACGTGGTGCTGCCGGCGGCGCTCCCCGAGATCGCCAACGGCGCGCGCACCGCGCTTGCGCTCAGCTTCGTGCTGCTCGTGTCCTCGGAGCTGATCGTCGCGCGCGCGGGCCTTGGCTATCTCATCGGCTTTCTCGGTGAAGGCGGCGTCTACGACGCGATGTTCGCCGTGGTGCTGGTCGTCGCGTTCCTCGGTTTCTTCGCCGACCGGCTCTACCAGCGGCTGATGGACCGCCTGCTCGCATGGCGCGCCTGACGCTGCGCTTCGCGCCGTGGATTGCGGTGCTCGCCTTGGCGCTCGCATGGGAACTCTTTGCGCGGAGCGGCGCCGTGACGCCATTCATGCTGCCCAAGCTCAGCACGGTCCTCGCGCGGATCTGGGGAGACGCCGCCTCGGGTGAGCTGTGGCAGAACCTCGGACTCACGCTCTATCGCTCGCTTGCCGGCTTCGCCGTCGCCGCGGTGGTCGGCATCGGGCTCGGGTTCGCCGTGGCCTATAACCGCGTGATGCGCTGGCTGTTCGATCCGCTCATCTCGGTGGGCTTCCCGATGCCGAAGATCGCGTTCCTGCCGATCATCACGCTCTGGCTCGGGTTCTACGACGTGTCGAAGATTTCGATGGTGGTGTTCGACGCCATTTTCCCGGTGGTGACGGCGACCATCGCGGCGACGCTCGCGGTAGAGCGCGAGCTCCTCTGGTCGGCGCGCAACCTCGGCGCGAGCGAGCCCGAGCTCCTGCGCGAGGTGGTGTTTCCGGCGGCGCTGCCCCAGATCATGACCGGACTGCAGGTCGCCCTGCCGATCGCGCTCATCGTCTGCATCGTCGCGGAGATGAAGCTCGGTGGCGTCGGCCTCGGCGGGGCCATGATCACCGCCTCGCGCTTTGCCGACTCGCCGGGCGTCTTCGCCGGCATCGTCGAGATCGCGATCGCGGGTTACCTGCTGGTGCGCGTGATGGCGCGCGTGCGCGCCCGGCTCCTCGCCTGGCATCCGGAGACCGAGGCGCCGGCGACCGTTTAGAATGAAGCATCACCTTGGAGGAGGGTTCATGCGCGGTCTGTTATGCGTGCTCTTGTCATTGATCGCCGGCGGCGCGTTCGCTCAGCAGCCGATGAAGATCCGCGTTGCCTACGTGGTGCCGGTGGCGAACTGGGCGTCGCTGATCTTCGAGAAGCCGGGCCTCGCGCGACACCAGGGCAAGTCCTACACGTTCGAGGCGGTGCACTTCCAGGGTACGCCGCAGATGATTACTGCGCTCGCCAATAACGAGCTGGAGATCGCCGACCTCGCCTTTGCGTCGCTCGCCATCGCGATCCAGAACGCCGGCATGGATGATCTGCGCGTGATCGGCGACGAGTTCCAGGATGGCGTCGACGGTTACTACACCGATGAATTCTTCGTGCTCAAGGATTCGGCGGTGAAGACGGTGAAGGATCTGAAGGGCAAGGTGGTGGCGACCAACGTCGCCGGTAGCGCGGTGGACATCATCATGCGCGCCGCGCTGCGCAAGAACGGCCTGGACGATCGCAAGGACGTGACGACCATCGAGACGGCGTTTCCGAACATGAAGGCAACGCTGATTTCGAAGAAGGCGGACGCCGTGCCGGGCGTGATTCCGTTCAACTTCGATCCCGAGTTCCGCGCCGCGACGCGGGTGCTCTTCACGCAGAAGGAGATCGTCGGGCGCACGCAGATGATCGTCTGGGCGGCGCGCGCCGGAGTGATACAGAAAAACCGCGCGGCGATGGTCGACTTCATGGAGGACGCGATCCGCGCGGTGCGCTGGTACCTCGATCCGGCGAATCACAAGGAGGCGGTGGAGATTGCGGCCCGCGTTTCGAAGCGGCCGGCCGCGGCGTTCGACAAGTGGCTCTTTACGAAGAACGGCCAGAACGGCGACTACTACCACGACCCGGACATGAAGCCGGATCTCAAGGCGCTGAAGGCGAATATCGATCTGCAGCATGAGCTTGGCCTCGTCAAAGCGACGATCGACGTCAACAAGCACGCCGATCTCAGCGTCATCCAGGAGGCGGCAAAACGGCTGAAATGACCGGCGCCGAAGCGCTGCTGCGCGCGCTCGCCGCGATGGGCGTCGAGCGCATCTTCGCCTCGCCCGGCTCGGACTGGGCGCCGCTGTGGGAGGCGCTCGCCGCGCCCTGGGCGAGCGACGAGGCGCCCCAGTACGTCTCGTCGCGCCATGAGGAGACCGCGATCGGCATGGCGACCGGCTATGCCAAGGCGACCGGCAAGCTGCCCGCGCTCGTCATCCACACCACCGTCGGCGCGCTGCACGCGGCGATGGGTCTGCGCGCCGCACTGCACGAGCGCATCCCGATGGTGGTGCTGGCCGGGGAATCGGTCTCCTTCGCCGAGCCGCCCGCACCGCCTGCGGGCCGCCAGTGGCTTCGCGTGCTCACGGATCTCGGCGGGCCGGCACGGCTCGTCGAGCCCGCGGTGAAATGGAGCTTCGGTCTCAACTCCAGCGTCATCCTGCCGCATACCATCCAGCGCGCCTGCCAGCTCGCGATGAGCGCGCCGCGCGGCCCGGTGTTCGTCTCCGTGCCGACCGAGATGCTGATGGAGACCATGAGCGCGGAGCCGCCGCCCGTGGCGGCGCTGCCGGCGGCGCCCGTCGCGAGCGACGACGCGATCGCCGAAGTCGCCGCAGCGCTCAGCGCAGCGAAGCGGCCGGTGATCGTCACCGAGGAGCTCGGCCGCAATCTGGGCGCGGTAGATGAGCTCGTGCGTCTAGCCGAAGCGCTCGGCGCGCCGGTGCTCGATGGCTGGCACGCCGACTACGTCAACTTCCCGAAGGACCACCCGCTCTACGCCGGCACCGCGGTCGAGCCGCTGCACGAGCTTCTCAAGGAGGCGGACTTCGTGCTGCTCGCCGAGGCGGTGGCGGGCTGGCATCCACCGTCGGCGCTGCGCGGCACAAAGGTCGCCGCGCTCGGCGAGGACCCGCTGCATTCGCATCTGCCGTATTGGGGTTTCCGCGCCGACTATCTGATGCAAGGCGATGCGGCGGCGACGCTCGCAAAGCTGAATGCCGCAGTGAAGCCGCGTGCCCAAAAAGGCACGCATCGCTGGCGCGAGCGCAAGGCGGAGATGCGCGCCAAGGCGCGCACGGCCGGCGAGGCGGCGAATATCACCGCGGCGTGGATCGCGCACGAGCTGAACGAAGTTCTGCCCTCCGAGGCGATCGTGGTGAACGAGACGATCTCGCATCGAGGCGACCTGGTGCAGCTGCTCGACAAGCTCGGACCGGGCGCCTTCTATGAATCGAGCTACGGCGGGCTCGGCATGGGCCTCGGCACGGCGCTCGGCGTCAAGCATGCCGAGCGCGGGCGCCCGGTAGTGCTGACGATTGGTGACGGCTCGTTCTATTACAACCCGGTGGTCGCTGCGTTCGGCGCCTGCCAGGAGCTCGAGCTGCCGCTGCTCGTTCTGCTATTCGATAACGCGGGGTACCAGTCGCAGAAGAACGATGTGGTGCGCGAATACCCGCAGGGCTGGGCGGTGCGCGCGAACAAGTTCGTCGGCACCTCGATTACGCCGATGCCGAACTACGCCGTCCTTGCGCACGCTTTTGGCGGCTACGGCGAAAAGGTCGAGCGCCCGCAGGGCGTGCGGGCCGCGCTCAAGAACGGGCTCGAGGCGCTCGCGCGCGGCCAGCTCGCGCTGCTTCACTTCGTGCTCGAGCCGGTCAATCGGCCGTGATGTGCGCCTCCGCGATGACCTTCGCCCAGCGCTGAAGGTCCGACTTCACCAGCTCGCCCAGCTCCTGGGGCGTGCTCGTCGCCGGCACGAGGCCCTGCTTGAGGAGGCTCTCTTTGACATCCGCAAGCGCCATCACCGCGTTCACATCGGCGTTCAGCCTGGCGACGAGCTCGTCGGGCAGCTTCGCCGGCCCGAGCACCGCGTACCACGCATCGACGTCGTCCATGAAATCGATGCCCTGCTCGCGGAATGTGGGCGCCTCCGGAAATTGCGCCGAGCGCTTGGCGCCGGTGACGCCAAGAATGCGGATGCGCCCGGCGCGGGCCTGCGGGATCGCCGAGTGCACCAGCGTGAACATCATGTGCACCTGGCCGCCGACCAGGTCCTGCATGGCGCCGGCGAAGCCTTTGTACGGCACGTGCGTCACATCGAGCCCGAGCCGCAGCTTGATGAGCTCCATGCCGATATGGTGCGGCGTGCCGTTCCCCGGTGAGCCGAAGAAGTATTTGCCGGGGTTGTTGCGAATCAGCGCGACTGCTTCCTGCATGTTATTGGCCGGAAACACCTTCGGGTTCACGGCGAAGCAATAGGTCGCGGTAGCGATCTTGCTGATCGGTGAAAAATCCCGGGTCACGTCATAGGGCGTGTTCTTGATGAGCGACGGCGTGATGGCGAACGTATTGACGGTCACCATCAGCGTGTACCCGTCGGCATCGGACTTCGCCACCAGATCGGTGCCGATGTTGCCGCTCGCGCCGGCCTTGTTCTCGACCACGACCGGCTGGCGCCATTTTTCCGAGAGCTTCGGCGCGATCACGCGCGCCAGGATGTCGATGCCCGTGCCCGGCGAGAACGGCACGATCAGCGTCACCGGGCGGGTGGGAAACTGCTGTGCTTGTGCGAGCGACGCCAGGCCGGCCAGCAACACCGCGAAAAGCAACTTCATGCGTCGATTATAGAATTCGCGCCGTGAAGACGACCGCCGCGCCCGAACGCAATACGAAGAAGCCGACGTTCCGGCCGCCGCCGCTCGCCTGCGATGCGCATTGCCATATCTTCGGTCCGGCGGCGAAATTCCCATTTGCATCCGATGCGTCCTATCACCCGCCTGACTCGCCGTTCGAGGCGCTGCAGAAGCTCCACGCCATCCTCGGCATCGAGCGCGCGGTGATCGTGCACGCGAGCTGCCACGGCGCCGACATGCGCGTGACGCTCGACGGCATCGCGCGCTCCAAAGGCCGCTATCGCGGCACCGCCATCATCGACGAGAGCACCGGCGAGCGCGAGTTCCAGCAGATGCACGACAGCGGCATCCGCGGCGTGCGCTTCAACTTCGTAAGACACCTCGGCGGCCGGCCTGACATGGTGTTCTTCAAGCGTACGGTGCGCCGCGTGAAGGAGATGGGCTGGCATCTCATCCTGCATCTGGATGCGAGCGACCTCGTCGAATTCGACGAGCTGTTCAAGGGCATCCCGGTGCCGATGGTGATCGACCACATGGGCCGCGTGAAGGCGGCCGATGGCTTGGAGCAGCCGGCGTTCAAGGTGCTGCTCGAGTGGATGAAGCATGACAGGTTCTGGGTGAAGATCTGCGGGCCGGAGCGTGTGTCATCCAAGGGTCCGCCATTCATCGACGCGGTGCCCTTCGCGCGCCAGCTGATCGCAGCGGCGCCTGAGCGCATCCTCTGGGGCACCGACTGGCCGCATCCCAACGTGAAGTGGATGCCGAACGACGGCGAGCTGATGGATCTTTTCGCGCAGATGGCGCCCGAGCCGCAGCTGCAGCGCCGGATCCTCGTCGACAATCCGGCTCGCCTCTATGGTTTCTAGGTGCATTGCCGGCTTCCATCAGGACGAAAAACGTGACTGGGTCGCCGAGCTGGAATGCGGGCACAACCAGCATGTACGCCACGATCCGCCGTGGACCAAGCGCCCCTGGGTGATAAGTCCTGAGGGCCGGCGCGCGCATCTCGGTACGCCACTCGATTGCAAGAAATGCGACATCGGAGCGCCGCGCGATTTCTGAGCGCCGCGCTGGCGGCGCTCATGCTTGCCGGCTGCGCGACGCGGCCGGCGACCTCGCCCAGCCATACGTGGGGCCGGCCCTGCGACGACTGTATCGCCGGCGTGCCGAACTTCAGCGAGGTGACTGAGAAGCTCTGGCGCGGCGCGCAGCCGGATACCGAAGATGCGCAGGTGTTCCGGCGACTCGCCGAGCGCGGCGTGAAGACGGTGATCAATCTGCGCCAGGACCACGATGACTTCGCGGCGCTCGAGGGCACCGGCATCGCCTACGCCTGGATCCCGATGCATGCGTGGCACCCGGAGGAAGAAGACATCGTGCTCTACCTCGCCACGCTGCGCCGCGCGCTCGCCGATCCGCAACGCTGGCCGGTGTACGTCCATTGCGCCAAGGGCAAGGACCGCACCGGTTACGCGATTGCTGCCTACCGCATCATCGAGCAGGGCTGGGACGCCGACAGCGCGATCGAGGAGATGTACGACTTCCGCTACAACCCGCTCTGGTTCGGCAACCCGGCGTTCCTGCGCCGTCTCGCCGAACACCGCGCCGAGATCGCGGCGCGTGTGACGCGCATGCCCTGAGCGTGGAGTCGCTGTCGCTCGCCGAAGCGCGCCGCTTCGCCGTTGCCTCGCAGATGTTCGGCCGCCGTCCGGCGCATCCGGGCGTCGGGCAGGTGCGCGAGCTTGCGGCCCGCGTGCATGCGTTCCAGATCGATTCCGTCAACGTGCTGGCTCGCGCCCACTACGTCGCGCCGTTTGCGCGCCTGGGGCCTTATCCGGTCGCGGCGCTCGACGAGCTCGCCTACCAGACGCGTGAGCTCTTTGAGTACTGGGGCCACGCCGCGTGCCTGATGCCGGTCTCGCTCTATCCGCTGCTGCGCTATCGCATGGACAAGCACGGCGCTTGGACGCGGCAATACATGCGCTCGCGTCGCGGCGCTTATATGGCGAAGGCCTATGCCGAGGTCGAGGAGCGCGGGCCGCTGGCCGCTGCCGCGCTGTCGACCCCGGGGAAGCGCAGCGGCAACTGGTGGGGCTGGAGCAGCGGCAAGATGGCACTCGAGCATCTCTACGACGCCGGACTGCTGGCGATCGCCGGCCGGCGCGGCTTCGAGCGGCTCTACGATCTTGCCGAGCGCGTGATCCCGGCGGCGGCGCGCGAAGCGCCCGCGCCGCCACGCGAGCAGGCGATGAAGGAGCTCATCGCGCTGAGTGCCGCTGCCCAGGGCGTCGGCACGGCGGATGACCTCGCAACGTACTTCTATGTCGATGGCTCGCGCGATCGGCGCGGGCCGCAGCCGTGGTGGACGCGGCCGGCGCGGGGCCGACGCAAGCCTGCGCCGCCGCTCGCCCCGCATTTGATCGCCGAGCTGGTCGAGGAGGGACGGCTGCTACCGGTGCGGGTCGAGGGCTGGAAGACGTCCGCGTACATGCATCGCGAAGCGCGCGTGCCGAAGAGCGTCGCGGCGCGCGCCTTCGTCACGCCGTTCGATTCGCTCGTCTGGCACCGGCCGCGGCTCGCGAGACTCTTCGGCATGAAGTACACCATCGAGATCTACACGCCGGCCGCCAAGCGCGTCTACGGCTACTACGTCTGCCCGTTTCTCCTCGGCGACACCATCGTTGCGCGCGCCGACCTCAAGGCCGACCGCGCCCGCGGCGTGCTCGTGGTGCATAGCGTGCACTTCGAGGAAAGCCAGACAGCGCGGCGCGTGTTGCCGGAGCTCGCCGCCGAGCTCGGCGAACTGCAAGCCTGGCTCGGGCTCGAGCGGATCGAAGTCGCTCGGCCCCGGGAGCTCAGCCGGCTGCTTGGCGGCCGATCTCGAACACGCAGCCGGGCGTCGTCTCGGTCAGCGTAACGTCGTAGCTCTCGATGAGCGGCATGGCGATGGCCTCGAGCTCGTGCTTCCACAGGTCGCTGCCGTAGAACGCCTCCTTCATGCGCTCGCGCTCCGCGAGCGACGGAAAGCTGCGCAGGAAGACGAAGCGATGCGGATTCTCGACGTCGAGGAGCGGGCCGATCACCTGCATGCCAAAGGCCCGCATGCCTTCCACGGCGCGCGTCTCGAAGAGCCGGATGAACTCGGCGCGGTGGCCGGGCTTGATACGATAGGTGCGCACTTCGATGATCATGCCATCCGGCCCTCGCTTGGAAATCCACGAAATTCTGCCATCGGAGATGGAAGCCGCGCGGCGCTTGCTGCAGGCGGCGGGCTGGGTCGGGCGGGTGTCCGACCCGGGCCAGTTCCGCGAGTTGCTGTCGCGTTCGCAGCGCGCGCTGGTCGCTGTCGAGGAAGGCGAGGTGATCGGCTTTCTGCGCGCGCTCACCGATGCCATGGAGAATGGCTACATTTCCATGCTGGTCGTTGCCGAGCCGCATCGCCGCCAGGGCGTCGGCCGGGCATTGGTGGAGGCGGTGATGGGCGACGACCCGGGGATCACCTGGGTGCTGCGCGCGGCGCGCGAAGGCGTCGCCGGGTTCTACGAGCGCATCGGCTTCCAGCGCTCGCAGGTAGCAATGGAGCGGCCGCGTGCGAGAAAATCACGCTCATGATGAGCCGCCTCGCTCTGCTCTTCACTCTCGGCCTGACGCTCACCCACGCCGCGCCGCCTCCCTACGATGAAAAAGCCGACGCCAAGGCCGACCTGCAGCGCGCTTTGAGCGGCGCGCAGGCGAGTGGCACGCCGGTGCTTGTCATCTTCGGTGCCAACTGGTGTCCTGACTGCCGCGCGCTCGACAAGGCCCTCAGCACCGGCAAGAACGCCGAGCTGATGGCGCGCGAGTTCAAGGTGGTGAAGGTCGACGTCGGCAACTTCGACCGCAACCTCGATCTCGCCGCGCGCTATGGCAACCCGATCAAGAAGGGCATTCCTGCGGCGGTGGTGCTGTCGCCGCGCGACGAGGTGCTTTACGCCACGCGCCTCGGCGAGCTGGCCGACGCGCGCAACATGAGCGACACCGGCATCTACGATTTCCTCAAGCGCGTGGTGCAGTCGGCGAAGAAAGGGCACTAGGCATGGCTCGCATCATCGGCGGCATCGGGACGTCGCACGTCCCGACGATCGCCATGGCGTACGACAAGGGCAAGCAGCAGGACCCCGACTGGACGCCCCTCTTCAAAGGCTACGAGCCGGTTGCCAAGTGGCTCGCGGAGAAAAAGCCCGATGTGCTCTTCTTCTGCTTCAACGACCACGCGACGACCTTCTTTTTCGATCACTACCCGACTTTCGCGCTCGGCGTTGGCGATGAGTACAAGATCGCCGACGAGGGACTGGGCGAGCGGCCGATCCCGCGGCTGAAGGGCCACGCGCCGATGGCGCGCCACATCGCGCGCTCGCTCGTGGCCGAGGAGTTCGACATCTCGGTGTTCCAGGACCTGCCGCTCGACCATGGCCTGCATTCGCCGCTCACCATGATGTGGCCGTCGAAGCCCGACTGGCCGGGCGCCGTGATCCCGCTCGTGGTGAACGTGCTGCAGCACCCGCTGCCGACGCCGCGGCGCTGCTACAAATTGGGGCAGGCGATCCGCCGGGCGATCGAGAGCTATCCCGAGGATCTCAAGGTCGCCATGGTCGGCACCGGCGGCCTCTCGCACCAGATGATCGGCGAGCGCGCCGGCTACAACAACGAGCAGTGGGATCGCGAGTTCCTTGAGCTCATCGACCGCGATCCCGAGAAGCTCGCCGCCATGAGCGTGGAGGACTTCATGCGCCTGGGCGGCAACGAGGGCGCGGAAGTGATCATGTGGCTCATCATGCGCGGCGCGCTGAGCGACAGCGCGCGCCGGCGGCACGACAACTACTACCTGCCGATGACGACCGCCATGGCGGTCGCGCTCTTTGAGTAAATACGTCTTCGATCTGGAACGCAGCGCCCGCGGCTTGCGCCTCAACCGCTTCCTGCACAGCTTCACGCGCCAGGACGTGCGGGAGCTCTTCCGCCGCGATCCTGAGGCGGCGATGAAGGATCTCAACGCCGAAGAGCGCGATATGGTGCGGCGCCTCGATTGGAAGGCGATGCAGGATTACGGCGCGAGCTTCTTCTGCCTGGAGAAGCTGGCGCGCGCGAAAGGCGTCTCGAATCCGGAGATGGTCGCGGCGTTCCGCGGTGAGTCACTGGAAGCGTTCCTCAAGACGCGCCGGGTTCCCGGCGCACGCTGACTTGCGCACACAGGTCGCCATCATCGGCGGCGGGCCCGCCGGGCTGCTGCTCGCCGAGTTGCTGCACCGGCAAGGCGTGCAAAGCGTGGTGCTTGAGCGCCACACGCGCGGCCACGTCCTTGGCCGCATCCGTGCCGGTGTCTTGGAACCATGGACGATCGATGTCCTGCGCGAGAACGGCCTTGCCGCGCGCCTCGAGCGCGAGGGGCATCGGCACGACGGCGTATGGATCGTGTGGGGGCAGCGCGAATTCCTGATCGATATCAACCGGCACCTGGGCAAGCAGTTCGTCGCCTACGGGCAGACGAGCCTGCAGGAGGATCTCTTCGCCGCCGCCGATGCGCGAGGCGCGGCGCTGATCACCGAAGCTGAACATGTGCAGCCGCTCGCCATCGACACCGCGCACCCGCATGTGCGGTTCACCGTGCACGGCGAACCGCAGTGCCTGGAGTGCGACTTCATCGCCGGCTGCGACGGCTTTCACGGCGTCTCGCGCACCAGTTTCCCGCCCGGGGTGTTGTGCGAGTACGAGAAGGTTTATCCGTTCGGCTGGCTCGGCGTGCTCGCGCCGGTGCCGCCGCTGTCCGAGATCGCCTACTGCCACTCGGCGCGGGGCTTCGCGCTCGCCTCACAGCGCAATCCGACGCTCAGCCGCTATTACATCCAGGTGCCGCTCGACACGCGTAGCGAAGACTGGCCCGACGAGCGATTCTGGCAGGAGATCAAGGCGCGCTTTCCGCGCTCCTGGTCCGAGCGCATCGTCAGCGGGCCGTCGATCGAGAAATCGATTGCGCCGCTACGAAGCTACGTCGCCGAGCCGTTGCAGTACGGGCGGCTGTTCCTGGCCGGGGATGCGGCGCACATCGTGCCGCCGACCGGCGCGAAGGGCCTCAACCTCGCCGTTTCGGACGTTTATTACCTCTCGCGTGCCCTCGTCGAGTATTACCACGGCGGCTCGACACGCGCGCTCGACGCCTATAGCGCTACGGCGCTTCGCCGCGTCTGGGCATCGGTGCGCGTTTCTTGGTACCTGACCACGCTGCTGCATCGCTTTCCGGGCGCGAGTGATTTCGACCAGCGCGCCCAGGAGTACGAGCTCGAGTATCTGCAATCCTCGCACCACGCGCAGGTGGCGCTCGCCGAGCAGTACGCAGGCCTGCCGCTTTAGAATCCGCGCATGCTAAAGACGCTGATGGGTGACCACGAGGTCACCAGGCAGTTCAAGACCCGGACCGACAAGCTGAATTTCGTCGAAGTGAAGGGCAGCGCGGCGCAGTACTTCAAGCGCGTGGTGCGCGACTTGGAGTTCGACGTGGCGGAGATGGCGATCATCACCTATCTCATCGCCAAGGCGTACGACAAACCCTATCGCCTGCTGCCGTTCACCGTGCTCGCCCGCTACCAGCATCCGTTCCTGGTCTACAACGCGGCGCGCGGCACGCTGACGCCGGAGGATCTGCACGGCAAGCGGATCGGCGTGCGCTCCTACTCGGTCACTACCGGCGCATGGATCCGCGGCATCCTCGCCGAGGATTACGGCGTCGATATTTCGCGCATCAAGTGGGTGACGTTCGAAGAGGCGCATGTCGCCGAGTTCCGCGATCCGCCGAACGTCGAGCGCGCGCCCGCCGGGAAGGAGATCACGGCGATGCTGAAAGCGGGCGAGCTCGACGCTGCGATCCTCGGCGCGATCCCGACCGATCCGCAGTTGAAGCCGGTGATCCGCGATCCGGAAGCGGCCGGCAGGCGCTGGGGCGAAAAGCACGGCGGCATCCAGCTCAACCATCTCGTCGTGGTGAAGAACACGGTGCCGCAGATGGCGGGCGACGAGGTGTATCGCATGCTGGTCGCGAGCAAGGAGGCCGCGGGCAATCCGCCCAACCTGCCGCATGGCGTGGACGCGACTCGCCAGAGCCTCGAGCTCGCGATCGACTGCGCCCACCGGCAGAACCTCATCCCGCGGCGCTATGGGGTCGAGGAGCTTTTCCGATGAGACGGTTCATTGTCGCGCTGGCGCTCGCTCCGGCGCTGGCTTTCGGGCAGGCGTTTCCATCGAAGCCGGTCCACATCGTGCTGCCCTTCGGGCCGGGCGGCGTCGCGGACATCACGACGCGCACCATCGCGCCGAAGCTGGGCGACGAGCTCGGCCAGCCGATGGTCGTCGAGAACATGCCCGGCGCAGGCGGTATTCGCGCGGCGGAAACCGTGGCGCACGCCGACCCGGACGGGCATACGCTGCTCCTCCTCACGAACGGCAATGCCGTGAGTCAGGCGCTCTTCAAGTCGCTGCCCTACGACCCGGCGAACGACTTCGCCATGATCTCGACGGTGGGCTACTTCAGCATGGTGATCGTGACCGGCGCGCAATCGAAGCTGCACACCTTGCGCGACCTGATCGCCACGGCGAAGGCGAATCCCGGCAAGGTCAACGTCGGCACCATTACGCCGGGCGGCACGCAGCACCTCGCGGGTGAGCTCTTTCTCTCGACCGCCGGCATCCAGGCGCTGGTCGTGCCGCACAAGACGACCGGCGAAGTCATCGTCTCGGTGCGCAACGGCAATGTGGACATCGCTTTTGATTTCATCGCCCCGTTGCTTTCCGCCGTGCGCTCGGGCCAGCTGCGCGCGCTAGCGGTAACGGCAGCGAAGCGCTTTCCCGGCCTCCCGGACGTGCCGACGGTGATCGAGGCCGGCGTGCCGGGCTACGACGTTGCCTCGTGGAACGCGCTCGCCGCGCCCGCGAAAACGGCGCGCCCGGTGATCGACAAGGTGCGTGCGGCGCTCATCAAGGCGCTCGCCGATCCGCAGGTGCAGAAGCGCTATGCCGAGCTCGGCGTCGAGGGCCGCGCCAGCACGCCGGAGGAGCTGAAGGACTTCTACGCTTCGGAAACGAAGCGCTGGACGCGCGTCGTCGAGCGCGCCGGCATTCCGAAGCAGTAATTATTTAAGCTGCTTGGCGAGGAAGTCCATGGTGCGCTGCCACGCCTGCTCGGCGGCCTTCGGGTCGTACTTCAGCATGTCCAGCTTCTTCTGGTCGGCGGTCTCGTTGGCGAAGGCGTGCTTGCAGTTGTAGCGGTGGAACTCGAACTTGACGTTCGCCTCGCGCAGCTTCTTCTCGAGCGCATCGACGCCGCTGATGGCGAACGCCTGGTCCTGCGTCGCCCAGTGGCCAAGGAGCGGCGCCTTGATCTTCTTCGCATCGACATACTCGAGCGGCGGGTAGCCGTACCAGATCACGCCGGCGTCCATCTCCGGCACGTTCACGGCCGATAGGACGGTGAGCGCGCCGCCCATGCAAAAGCCGGTGACGCCGACCTTCGGGCTCGCCTGCTTCAGGTACTGCACCGCGCCGCGGATGTCCTGCCCGGCGGCATCGCCGAAGTTGAGGCCGGTCATCAGATGATTCGCTTCCTTCGCGTCGACCGCCGTCTTGCCG
>Ga0070741_10014253_pt1 | contig 13793 bp, 15 predicted proteins | sample Coa_R1_4_FD_66440 | JGI IMG/M metagenome (GOLD analysis project Ga0070741, IMG submission 66440) | Surface soil microbial communities from Centralia Pennsylvania, which are recovering from an underground coalmine fire - Coalmine... | ecosystem: Environmental > Terrestrial > Soil > Unclassified ... | reverse complement strand
GGGAAGGAGATTCGTCCGGGCGATGCAAGGCGGGATACGACGCGAGGATTCGTTTGCCTATCTCGTCGGAGTGTGCGCGTAGGTAGTCGTGAATCGTCTCGAGGTTCTGCATAAGGTTTATGGCTAGGACGCCTGACGGAAAACCACGCCGTTCAGATCGTGTGAAGGGGCTAGGAGTTCGGACGGAAGCAACTGGCTTCACTCAGGCGAGCGGAAACCTGAGAGTAGGCTTACTGCGGAGGCAGGCCGTAGAGTTTGAGAATCTTCTGGAGACTGCAGTTATAAACTCGCGCCAATGTGCAAATCCGATGAATGCTGGGCACTATGTTCTTCTTCTCGAATTCGTGTAATCGGCTGGGCGGTATCACGAACGCAGTCTGCCCGAACCGGCGAGCGAGTTCCAGACTGAACTCGTGAACATCCCGGAGAGTGAGTCGACGTTGTTGACGTAGGGAGCGCAAACGGTCACCCGGCATCTGTCCTTGCGCTTTCCTCATGGATTCGTGCTTAACACGAGTTTTCATATGCTACTCCTGGGCGTGTGGAGAGGAGAAACGGTGAAATTCGAAGGGGGCTAGGGCAGGCGTGCTCGTGTGAGGGATCGGGCCGAAACCGAAATCAGTTATGCTTCCGCGCGTCTTCTTCGATCATGGCAATCCACAGGCGAACCGTGAGATCTTCGCGTTCCGGATTGCCTAGCTGCCAGCGCAGCTCTTTATGATAGCGCTCTTTCAGCACTTCGACATCCAGGGGCACAGCTCGTGCAAGATGTTTTACGTCGTCTCGATCGCGCTGGATGTTCCGCTCCAACTTGGATAATGCGAGGTCGTACGGATCAAGCGCAAACAGGCGGAGATGCTTGAATGTCTTCGAAAATATCTCCCTCAGTCGATCTTCATAGTTCTCAGGCACATGAGCTACGCCGACCTGATCGAGATAGAGTTTGTACTTGCGATGAAGTGGGCCTCCCTGCATGCCCACTTTCAGCAGAGATCTTCCCGCATCCAGTGGTGCGATCTCCAAAACATCGAGATCCGCAGTGGGCCGCGAAAAACCGTACACCATGGATACTACGAAGCCTCCCATGCAATGAAGAACAGTTTCATCGTCAGTCACGCCATCGAGTTCGCGTAAGAAAGAGAGCCAGGGCTCAGGAATCTTCTCATCGGGATGCGTAGGCAAGCTGTTCCCCCTTCAAGTCCGTCAGAAGATTCCAGTGCTTGGCCAAGGAAGAACGGCTTTGCCGTAACCACTCTCTTTCAGCTTCCGTCATCGAGTCATGGCAGTAGGTATCCTCTCGTGCCAGCCGCGAAACCTCCACGAGCTGCGCAAATTGTTGAAGCGTCTTCGTGCGTTGTTTATCGTCCCTGGCCTGCGCCACTTCTCTTGCCAGAGAAACTGTGAAGCCTAGCCGGTTCTGTCGGTCGTGTAGTTTGGCATTCCGAACCAGCCACTTCCAATCCAGATCGTCGGCATAGGTCCAAGCCAACCAGGGCAGACCCTCTGCGACCCGTGAGTCCAGATCCGGCTCATTCAGGGCCGCGAACAGGACGAACGCTGGATTATGTAATGCTCGGGCGGGTTGGTAGGAAAATGCCGGATAACCGAGCGCGCCGAGCTCTCGTGCCCAATCCAATTCCTTTGTGGTTCGTGTAACGGTTTCTGGCTCCGGCAACAAGGGCAGCGAGGTGGGTGGCAGGCTCAGCACTCTCTGAGCTTTAAGCACCAGCCGATCTGGAACCTCACGGCGCCCCTTTTCGAGCATTGACAAATAAGCCTGGGTGACACCTAGCGCCACAGCCGCTTCCTGCTGCGTCCACTCCTTCCTGAGGCGCGCATTTTTCAATACTGTCCCTTGCATCAATCCTTCCTTGATTCCAATAATAATATAACATAGGTTGTTATATTTCCCCAACATCCACGCCAGGCGCTAAGTTCTAGATGGGTAATCCACTTGAGGCGGAATATTGCTTCAGTTTGCGATACAGCGTGGTCTTGCCGATTCCGAGCAGCTTTGCCGCCGTGCGCGATTGTCTTACGAATGGTCCGCCGTTCGAGTACGCTCAACGGCACCACTCGTTCATCTTTTGCTTCCATTCTGCATGTCGTTGCCCCTTTTCGTCTTAGCGAATTGTTAGTTTCGCGAGCTCCGACATGCTAATTGGATTGTTTAGGACTGCCAGGTGCCATTTTGGACGTCGCTTTGCGGGGGCAGCGCTAGGTACTAGGTGGCGCGAAACGCTGGTCCATTTGAACAACTCAGGAGGCCCCGGGCCGAGTTACTGGCTTTATGCCTTTGGATTGAAAAACGCTTAGCCGTAGCCAACCAACAACGCGAGAAGACAGATGGGGGTCGCCAGCTCGCCGATCGGGCCCGCGTTGGCTCACCTGGATCGCGGTGCTTGGATTTCCTCATCTCTTCAAACTCATTTTGCGCTTTCAAGAGGACTGGCGAGGTTTTGTCTGCATCCTTCCAGAGGGTGAACAGCTCTCGATACGCAGTCTCGCTCTCGGCTGTTTTTCCCATCATCCGGTAACAGCGGGCCATGCCCAACAGGGAAAGAGGATATAGAGTCGTAAGTGGGTCGATGTTTCGATTGTGAATAATCTTCTGGAATTCCACCTCAGCTTGAGCAGGAGCTTTGGCGGCCAGGTACGCAGTTCCGCGAACATAAATCGGGAGCATGTCGGCCAGCGAACCAAATTCGTACGGCAGAGCAGGCTCCATAAGATGCGTGACCTCACCAGGTGATGTGCCACGGGAGACCGCCATCATGGTCCGAAGAATGGGGGAATAGATTCCAAGATTGAAAGTAGCCAGAGGGTGTTCATGATCCATCTGCTTCAATAGAAGCTGCGCGCGCTGAACGTCGTTTCCACGCAATGCAACCAGACCCGTGAGGCCATATACCATTTCATTTTTGCCTAGTTTCAGCGCGCGTTCGGATTCCTTCGCGGCGATTGAGGCACGCCCCATTTCAGAGTTGATCTCTGCCGAGACTGCCAGGGCGATGGCCGCTGCCTCGGAATCACCGTTGGTAATATCCAGTTCGGCCACCTGATCGAACTGCTTAGTGGCAGTCTCGAGCCTGCCTTCCGATGCGGCGGCCGATCCCTCCGCGAAAATCATTCCCACATCGTTGGGATGTTTCTTTGCCCAATCGCGCTGACGCTCTAAAGCCGGTTGATCGTTTTCGAAGTATGCGACGCCGAAAAGGTCAAGGTGGATAAAACTATTGTCGTGTCCGGTCGAGAGGAGTTTTTCGCAGAGGGCCTTGGCTTCATCCATGCGATTCAGCCCCATGAGCCCCATCAGCAGATTGGATACACCGAAGTCTTGACTAGGGCCGAGTTCCGTGGCTTTGCGCGCATTATCCACCGCAGTCCGATATCGCCCGAGGAGGACGGCATTGTTCGCAAGTGCGTTGTAAGCCTTCCAATCGTTCGGGTAAATCTCCAGCCACAGCTTGGAGTTTTCAGAGCCCTTTTCGCGCTCCCCAGTCACAATGTCGAAATAGCGGCCCGTGATGTAAAGTCGTTCTGGTTCGGTCGCGCGCGCTCTTAGCGCAAATGCTTTTTCGAAATATTGTTTTGCATAAGACGGCTCGCCGAGGTTGGAGTACGTCGACCCCAGCTGTGCGTAGGCAATGGCAAAATCCGGATCGAGGGCAATCGCCGTTTTCAATACATCGCGCGCTTCCACATTTTTGGAGTGCGAGCGCAGGTCGAGTCCCAACTGATACGCCCTAAGGGCTTCGAGAGAACTGGTGGTCGCCTGCTCAATCGAGACATCGAATGAATTCAGCGACCGCCGCGACTCGCCCAACCTTTTGCGGAGGTCGTCAACCGCTGCACTGAGCTGAGGAAGTACTTGCGGTTTGCCATCCACAGGAAAGGATTCGTGGACGAGCGATGCACCATCGGCGCAGTTTTGCGCCTCGAGCGATACCACATAGTGCGCGGACGTACCTCGAATGAGGCCGGTAACCAATGCCGCGCCCTTCAACCGCTGACACACCTGCAAGGCCAGTGCGGGGGTGAGGGCTTCCTCGGGCGACCGCCCGATGTTCTGCAGCGCCATCCCCAGTTTCTGTTCCGGAACGATGGTGACGTAAGGAGACTGCGCGAGATGGATCATCACCGCCCGGCGCAGGGAACCATCAAATACGGCGTCACCGGTCTCATTAGCGAAATCGCCGATTACGATCGCGGCATGTTCGGGAATCCGACTCCTCAAGCGAATAATCCAGGCTCCTACCGCCGCCGAAATTGCGAGCAAGCTCCCGATGACAGCTATCCACGCGAGCCGCTTCTTATTCCACATACTCGGCTGGGCCGGATTCGCAGCAACCGGGCTTTCAATCTGTACCGGGGCTATGAACCGGTATCCCCGCCGAGGAATGGTTTCGATAAATCTGGGATTGCTCGCGTCGTCTCCAAGAGCTTCCCGAACCTTCAGTACTGCCACTCCCAAGCTCCTGTCGAATTCAACAAATGTATTTTGTGGCCAAAGTCGATTTCGAATATCTTCCCGCGAAACAATCTGCCCGGCGCGTTCCACCAGGAGGAGCAGTAGCTGGAAAGGCTGTTCTTGCACGCGTACGCGTACCGAATCGCGCGTCAGTGTGCCATCGCCCGGGTCAAGCACGTAAAGTCCGAAACTGTAGCTTATTTCCGGGGCGGGAGAATTGTCCGTAGCAGAGGCCTTCATAACGCCAGGCGCGGTTTTGAGCGTCGAGTTTAGCACGAAAACAGACTTAGACGAGTTAATCAGACCCTCTAAATCATTAGAACGGAAAGAATTAGCAGTTAACGCAGAATTTGCCCTCAGTTGGTTTGCGAATTCCTCTAGTCGGAAGCAAAGTTCCCGTCGTGGTGCACCAAATTTAATCCTGAGGAGGCGGAGATGAGCCCTTGCCAATCCTGTGGTACCGCGTTAGCCGCTGACACTCGCTTCTGTCAGTCCTGTGGGTCGCCGACAGAACTCAGGCCAGATTTCTCTGTTTCGGCGATCGCGAGTTCGACTGGGTTCGCAGTTCCATCCGCGGAGTCGGGATCGAAAGCGATGGATACGAACCTCGTCGGAGCCCTCACCTACCTGGCGGGCTTCATCACGGGAATCATTTTTCTGGTCCTTGATCCATATAAATCGAACTCCTTCGTTCGCTTTCACGCATTCCAGTCGATCTTTTTCAATGTCGCCTGGATCGCGTTTTGGATTGTCTGGATGATTCTCTCGGCTGTGCTGACGCCTTTGACGGCTGGAATCTTCGGCTTGATTGCGGTGCCGTTGATGCTGATTTTCACCTTGGGCGGCGTTGGTGTCTGGATTTTCCTGATGTATCAGGCCTATCAGCAAAAACTTTTCAAGCTGCCGATCGTGGGCAGATTCGCCGCGCAGTATGCGGGCGTAAGACTGTGACGGTGCCGTCTCATTTCAGCAGATATGAACGAGGAAAATAATTGACTCAGTTTTTCAAACTAGCAGTGGTATTAGTCCTGCCGTCACTTGGGCACCGATTTCAAAGAAGAGGAGAGGATATGAAGATCCCGTTGAGCATCATTTCACAAATGTGTTTCCTGTTGAGTCTTCTGGCAGCGGTGCCAGCATTTTCCGCCACCGTGGTGGTAGGGACTTGCATGCCTAACAAAGTCAGCTATGACAGCCTGACGGAGGCCGTTCAAGGTGTTCCAACAGGCAGCACGATCCAAGTTTGCCCCGGCACGTATGCCGAACAAGTTGTGATTGATAAATCACTCACTTTGAAAGGAATAACTAGTGGCAATAGCGCGTATCCGATGATCGTGCCTCCCGCGGGTGGACTGAACGCCAACGCTACTGGTTTAAACAATTCACCCTTTTTCCCAAACAGTGCAATCGCGGCACAAATCATCGTCCTGAGTGGGGTCAACGTCACGATAAATGGCGTTGCCCTGGATGCAACCGGCAGTTTACCAATTTGCAATGCGATTGTGGTTGGAGTCCTGGTGCAAGACTCATCCGCAATACTAACGGACGTAGCCATCAAGAACCAGCTCCAGATCGGCCCTCCACCCTGTTCAAGCGCAGCTCGGGGCGCGGGTATTCTCGCCCAGAACGATACGACCGTCACGCAGACAATCAAAGTGCAGAACAGCACGTTCGTCAATGCAGGGCAAGCTATCGAGTCCGACGGAGGGGCAAACAATACTACGATCAGCAACAACTCCTTCGCAGGAAATTCTGCCAGCAACGAAAATGCGATTTCGATTGTGAGCGGAAACAGCACTATTCAGGGAAACACGATCGCCGACTACAACTATCCGTCGGCGGGAACCGACATCAACAGTGCAAGGTTTGCGATCTACATGCAATGCCCAGCCGGCGGCACCGTGGCCAACAACCACATCAGTAGCTCACAAGCTGGAATCTACTTCGCGCCATTCAACTGTCCCTCGGCTCCGCCTTCAGTCAGCGGCAACGACATTTCCGGAGCATCGCTGATCGGCATCGAGGTCTCAGGAAGCGGTGGATTATTCCAGGGCAATGACATCAGGACTTCTCTCACGGCTATTCGTCTGTCAGGAGTGGCCGCCGGTAACACGATTCAGAACAATACGATCAACGACGCCTGCGCAGCTTTCAGCTCTAATCCAGCTGCGGGAACCAACACCCTGCTCAACAACAAGGTTTTCAACTCCATCAACCAGGCAATAGTGAATACCACAGCACTCTGTCCCTGATGCGGAAACCGAGAGTTGCGGGCGGGCGGCGCCGGAGCAAATCCGTTCACGTAACCTGGCCGGCACACGCGCATGGCGAAACCGTCGATGCGGCACCTTGGGCCGTGAAAAATCAGGAATGGCGCCGCTGTACGAGGTTGAGCCCGTAAAGGCATGTTTACTTAGTATTCGCGACGACTGCCCAAAAGGAGAATGAAACTATGAAGGAATTCGGCAAAATCGTCTCGTTCGGATTTGGGTTTTTCCTGATAGCAGCGATGGTAGTGCCAGTTGCTGCCCAACAATGCAAACCACTCGTAGGCAGTTTCGAGGCCGAACTTCAACCAGCCAACGCATGTCCCGGAGTGCTCTGCACAGCGGGGCACGTATGGGGTGGCATCCAGGGCGATTATCGCTTCACCATGGACAAGATCATTCCAAATGGCGAGCCCGAAGTGCCAACGATCTCGTTCTTCACCGGTCACAGCATCATCAGTCTTAAGAGCGGCGATCAACTGTTTGGGACTGATACTGGAACAATCGATCTGCCGCCAGGAAGGGGTGGCTTTGCTTCGTTGATCACGTTTACCGGCGGCACTGGTGCGATGGCAAACGCGACTGGACAAATCCGACTGCGTGGGGAGTTCGATCCGGCAGCAGGCACTACCAGCGGCGACTACGTCGGCACGGTGTGCACCCCGTAGTGAGCGACGCGGGCCTGCCTTTGCGCGAAGAATGCACAGCGAGCTGCGCTGTAGGGCCAACTAGGTGCGCTCAATCGGAAGCTGCAGCCAAGGTCGTAACGCGGACATGGCTCCTGACAACCTCGGCGTCTGGTGTTTCACTGCCGCATTGATCACCACATGGATGCGGGAATGGCAACGCTGTACAAAGTCGAACCGTAGTTTGAGTTCACCGGCGCGAAAAGCAATAGCAGAACCAACTTTTGACAAGGAGAACTTCATGTTTCGCAACTACGCGTTCACGCTTTTTGTCCTTTCATTACTGGTGATGGGGCAGATCGAGAGAGCATGTGCGGCGGATAGCGTCGCGCCTTCATATCCCGACTGGGCAGCGTCCGTTGTCCCTGCCTACCCTCATGCCCGCCCCTGGAGCAGCCCTATCGCCGCGCGCGTGCAATCGAAAATGTATGGACTCGCAACGACCGACCTAATAACGACGGTGGTGGCGTGGTACAAAGCGCGCGTGCACGGCGCATGGTCGGAAAGCGAGGGAGGAAATACCCGGTCTGTAAAGAGCGGTGGCTTAAGAATCCAAATCTCAGCGAATTACTACGACGAATCGGGCGAGGAGAAACCAGGGACGCGCATTGCTCTTACGAGATATCACTGACGGGAAAACGGCCCGAGAGACAGGGTCAGATTCGATTAAGGAGGACCTCATGTTTCGCAAGTACGTTTTTGCGCTTTCTATTCTTTCACTGCTAGTGATGGGACAGACTGTGACAGCACGCGCGGCTGATGCCTGCCAGCCGGTCTACAACGCCCTGGCCAAAATCGTCACCACTCCCAGCCATAGTTATTCCACCCAGACGGCTCCGCTTGTAAATGGGCAGCAACGCAAAGTCGAGACCATCTACGTCCAGGGAAAGACCTATATGCTCGCAAGCGGTAAATGGATGGTCAGCCCCGCAACCCCGAACGATGTGCTGCAACAAGAGTTGGAGAACGAGAAACAAGGGAAATCCACCTGTCAATTCGTGCGCAACGAGTCCGTCAATGGAGAAGCCGCGGCTGTCTATTCCATGCGTCGTGAAACCGAAATCGCAAACGAAAACGGTCTAATCTGGATTTCCAAAACGAGCGGACTGGCACTGAAGAAAGAAGTTGATATGGAGTACGGCGGAAAGGTGGGCAAGATGCACTTGGTCGCACGGTACGAATACAGCAACGTGAAGGCGCCAATGTAATCCCAATTTTTGCTAAGAAATCAAAGGTCGCGGATAGGAGGCCAAGTCATGGGGAAGTTCTGCGTCAAATGTGGCGCACCACTCAACTGCGGACCGTTCTGCGTGAAATGCGGAGCCGACATGCGGAATGTCGCGACACCAGAGCCGCAATCACCCGGGTCAGTGGCGCAAATGCCAAAAGAATCTTGCAGACAAGATTCGGAATGGGGAAATGAATGAAAAAGAGTTTCTTAGTCGCAGGCTTGAAAAGTGCGCTAGTTTCACTCGGCCTTTTAACTGTTTGCGGGATATTCGTCGGTGACGTATGCGCATACGGCCAGTCACTTGCCGCGGCACCGCAGCCCTCGTCTGATCTTCAGGGTCTGACCAAAGCGCTCGCCGGGGAGTGGGCGCTCAATGTGAAGTTTGAGCCTGACGCCACGATGCCGAATGGTCTGACCAACACTGGAGAAGAAACCTGGCGTCCTGGACCAGGCGGATTTACGTTGCTCGAAGAAGAACATCTGTATATGCCGCAGAGCGAGGTCTTTCTGCTGGGCATTCTTTGGTGGAATACCGCGACCAAAACTCTCCAAGGCATGGAATGCCAGAACCGGCTGCCGTATACATGCGACGTCAAGGGTGCGCAGAACGACATATCCATGAGCTGGGGCGGCAAACAGTTTGTCATTGATGAAATTGAAACGTCGAAAAGCGGGAAGAAGTCTGTGTGGTACGAGGTCTGGTCAGATATCACTCCCAATTCGTTCACGCAAACCGGGGAATATGGCGATCCAGGTGGACCTCGGAAGCGGTTGTTCACGATTCACGCCACGAGAGTAACGAGTAATCAGATCAAGAGCGATCAATTGCCGTCCAATGACGCAGGGCCGGCGCCGGAAATGCAGAGCCTTGAAAAGGCCCTGAAGGGCAACTGGTCCACAACGTATGAGTTTGCACCCGGTGGCATTTCCTCGGCTGGCGGCACCGGCACGGGCGAAGAGCACTGGCGACTTAGCCCTGGTGGATACGTCTTGATGGAAGAAGAGCACGTAAGTGCTCCTTCCGGAGAAATGTTCCTTATCGCGCTTCACTGGTGGGACAAAACCACAAATCAGCTGCGCGGAATGCTCTGCAACAATTCCGGTCCGACCGCCTGCGATTTCAACACGTACTCCAATAGCACTCTGAACTGGGATGGAAAACAGCTAACAATCGACTTGGATTTCCCGGAGCACGGTAAGAAGATGACGTGGCATGAAGTCTGGTCCGGCATCACCCCGAGTTCCTTTACGCAAATTGGCGAGATGGGCGAGGTGGGTGGCCCGCTGAAAAAGGCGGTAACAATTCACGGCAGTAAGGTCACCGCGACCGGGATGAGTTCAGGAAAGTAACAATTTGTTCGGGGAGGTTTCGTTGGTCAAACTTTCAAAGTACCGCGTGCTCGTCTCAGGGATCCTGTCGCCCATCATGGCGGTTCTTTTGAGTGTGCTCGTAAATGGAGTACTGATGCGCTGGAGCGCCGACCCTAAGCAAGACTGGCTGTTCCGGCTGTCCGTGTCCACCGTCGTGATGGTTGTGCCTTTCGCGGTCACATTGGTATTTGCCATGAAAGACCGTTCCCGTTCGCGCCTTCTGCTCTCAGGAAAGATTGGGTTTGCTATTGCCATTCTTTCGCTCGGCCTGATCGCCAAGCCGGTGAGCGACGGCTTTATCCGGTCCAAGCAAGAGCGAAACAGAAAAATGCGGGACGTCACGGCTCCGGTCTTTGAAACCACGGACCTTTCTGGGAATCACCGACGCCTAGCGGATTACAAAGGCAAGGTCGTCCTTGTAAATATCTGGGAGCCATGGTGTGCACCGTGTCGCGCGGAAATGCCTGCGCTGGATCGCTTGTACCAAGAACGCAAGGATCGTGGATTAGTGGTGCTTGGCATGTCGGACGACGGCATTGCATCCCAAAAGAGATTTCTGACGGAAATCAAGGTGACTTATCCACTTCTCATTCTGACCCGAGATGTCCCGAGCCTATATCGTGACATTGCGCGCTATCCCGAAACGTTTCTGGTTGATCGCGAAGGGCGCCTTCAGCCCGCGCCCGATCTTGACCAGCCGTTCGAGAAGCTTGAAGCAAATGTAGACGCCTTGCTTGTTAGAGATTCGTCGCACTGAACATTAGTTATGGGAGACATTGATCGATGAATCGCAGAGACTTCCTAGCGCTTGGCGCCGGAGCGGCTGGTGGTGCCCTGCGCTTGGGGCGGAAGGCACCACACCAGGTATTCATCCTAGAGCCAGCGAGGCAACCGGTACTCGTCCGCTCTGGCTTCACGCGTAAACGGAACGGTCCCGACGAGCGCGCCTTCACCCTCAGGGATGTTCGACACCGAAGTTGTCCGCTCCTCTGACTCTGAGGGGCGCCTTGCAGTCTTCGTCTTTCCGTCAGGTGATCATCAATCCTATCGGGTGCCCCGCTTCATTTGCATCACGAACAGGATGAATGGATCTATGTGATGACGGGCGAATTCGTCGCCGAAGTTGACGGCGAGCGCATGCGCCTGAAGCCCGGCGATTCCTTGCTGATGCCGATGAAAGTCCCGCACCGCTGGAGTGTAGCGCAGCACTCTCATTGTGGCGCAATTCATCTCTACACACCCGCGGGATTAATGGAGACAGAATGGTCGCCGGTTGCTCAAAGCGAAGATCCGAAGAATCGGGAAGCACGCAAAGTGGAGTTTGAACAGCATGGATTGACGCTTCTGGGAGAGCCACTCAGCAAGGAAGAGATCGATCGAATCCTCTGATGACATACGCAACATTATGATGATCGGACCAAAACGCAAATCCGAGCACAACACTATGAAACAACTTTCCTTTTTGTCCAATCTGACCGCCACCGTCACTATAACTACATTGTTCGTTCTTCTGACAGTCTCCGCAGCATCGTCCGGGACTCCACAGAAGATTGGAGCGGGCTACGACATTGAGATGAGTCGAATGATTCCGGTGCGGGACGGAGTCGAACTTGAGGCCTGGATTTTTAAAGCTTCTCACCTGACAGCCAAAGCACCAACCGTGCTGGAGTTGACGCAGTATGACATCGACGGTGGGCGTCATAAAGACTTCGAGGAATTTGTAAGCCGGGGCTATGTGTTTGTGCAAGCGCTCGTTCGTGGTCATGGCCAGTCTGGCGGCGTGAAAAGCGACAATCTGGGTCTGCAGGTTGGCCGGGACGGTTATGACGCGGTGGAGTGGATCGCGAAGCAGCCCGGAGCGACGGCCATGTCTTTATGTACGGTGGTTCATTTGTTGGCATGACGCAGTGGCGCACCGCAGCCCAGCATCCGCCCCATCTCTTCGGAATCGCTCCCTACGTGCCAATCTATCCCGGCTGGGACATACCAAACCCGAATGGAATTCCACAAGCATGGACAGCCGTAGTTTTAGGCTACGTCTCTGGCCCGTTCGCTTAACAATGATTTCATCGCCAACCCTAACTACTGGCAAGGCACGATGCTCGAACAATACGCCGCCTACCGTCCCTTTGCTGAATTGGATGATGCTGTGGGAATCGCGCGGGATGATTGGTGGATGGCCGACGAGCATGGACAAAAACTCTCTCTTATGAAGGAGTGGCTGAATCACGTGGGAGACGAAGCATTCAACCTCGCTGCCGAGCCTAAACCTCCGGACTATACGAACATGAACTTTCCCGTTCTTAGCGCCACCGGCGACTTTGACGACGACCAGCCGGGAGCGCTTCGTTATTACCGCAACTACATTGCTCATGCACAGCCGACCGAACTGGCGAAAACCTTTCTCGTCATCGGTCCTTGGGATCACCTCGGTACGCAACACCCCGAGAAGCAGATCGGCGGTATTTCGATCCTCCAGGCGGCGGTCATCGACATGAACAAGCTGCACGCGGATTGGTACGACTGGGTTTTAGGACGCGGGCCACAACCCGCGTTTCTGCGGGAGCCTGTCGCGTATTTCATGATGGGAGCGGGCGAATGGCGTTACGCGAAGACGCTGGAAGCAGCGTCTTCCGGAGATCCGAAGGGCGCGGTTCCGTAACGGTGTTTTTAAGCCAGAACTACTGAAGCCGGGGGAGGTCGTCGAAGTTCCGTTTGAATTCAGCTGGAAGGCGCGGAGAATTCCTGCTGGATCCCGGCTACGCCTAACCATTGCTCCGCTCAATTCCCCGAGTTACCAGAAAAACTACAACACAGGTGGCCGGATCGGCTATGAGCGGATCGAAGACGCTCGAATCGCGAACATCAGAATCTTCCACGATGCTCAGCGACCGAGCTATTTGGCTCTGCCCCTTGCCGCGCCGACCGCAGTAACGGGTAATCACTGATTTGGCCAATTCGAAGCTGTCCCACGACAGTTACCGCACGATGCGGAACCCGAGCTACCTAAAGAATTTCATGGTCCAATTATGGTCCAGTAATTGTTTCTGAATACGCCAAAAACCGCTCTTGGGAGCCACCCGTGCCGCGGTTTTTCAATCAATTACGACCGAATTGGTCGCTGAAAGTAACTGCGGGTGCTGTGGTCTTGATTCGTGCGATACAGGGACTACGAAATGTGTTTGGCGAGCTGGATGCGAGGCCACTCGACGGGTCCGTTTTCAGGCGGGAAACGCAGCTTTCGGGTTCTTAGACCCCTTGAGAGCAGCGCCAGTAGTTGCTTGCGCGTCGCGCTGATCGCAACTCCTCGATACCCAAATCCCAAGAGAGCATGCACGCGTTTCTGTGATCGCAATTCGCCAAGCATCCAGGGCCCCCACTCAGGTGTAGCGGGCAGTCCGTAATGGCTGACCCACGACGACCAGATGAAACTGTCGTCATCACTCGCGAGTAGGAGCTTGCCATCCGCTGTCGTGCCTGCCAATCCCTGGGAACAGGCCACGAGATGGCGCAATGGACGCTTACGTCCTGCAACTGCCACGGAACCGCGGAAGAGCAGCGGTTTTTCTCCCAGCGCAACTATGTTTTCGCCGCCTGCGGGATCCATTACTGTGAACATGTCTCCGTTCCCAAGGGCTGCTGCAATGGCCCCGATCTCTATATCTCCACCGACGACCGAAACAAAATGGGCTTTGCCGCGCTCTTCGCCAATAAAGGCATCCAGATGCAATCGAATGTTGGTGGTCGTCTTTTCAGTTCGTCGTACA
>Ga0070741_10014252_pt1 | contig 13793 bp, 14 predicted proteins | sample Coa_R1_4_FD_66440 | JGI IMG/M metagenome (GOLD analysis project Ga0070741, IMG submission 66440) | Surface soil microbial communities from Centralia Pennsylvania, which are recovering from an underground coalmine fire - Coalmine... | ecosystem: Environmental > Terrestrial > Soil > Unclassified ... | reverse complement strand
GCGTTCGTTTACCGTGTCAGGGCGGAAAAGGAACGCCAGTTGGGGCGGGGGCGGCCCGGGGTTGCAACTGGCGTTCGTTTACCGTGTCAGGGCGGAAAAGGAACGCCAGTTGGGGCGGGGTCGGCCCGGGGTTGCAACTGGCGTTCGTTTACCGTGTCAGGGCGGAAAAGGAACGCCAGTTGGGGCGGGGCGGGGCGCCGGGCGAAAGGCGGACGCCGCGGGCGTGGCTCAGGCCACGACCTTGCTGTTGCTCAGGACGGCACCGAGGACGGGGGCGCCCAGCTGCTCGAACTGCTTCTGGGTCCGGGCGACGGCCTCCCGGCGGCTGCGGCGGGCGTCGGCCACCACGAGGACACCGTCGGCCAGTGTGGCCAGGGCCAGACAGCCGGACGCCTCGAGGGCCGGCGGGGCGTCGATGACCACGAAGTCGGCGTCGACCCGGCTGAAGTCGATGAAACGGCGCATGGCGTCGGAGCCGAGGAGGTCGTCGCCCGCCCGCTCGGGCCGGCCGGCCGTGAAGACGGCGAGGCGCTCGACCCCGAACGGCCGCTGGGCGGCGTCGATGGGCGGTAGCTCGCCGTTGAGGACGTTGGCCAGCCCCCGGTCTCCGTCGACGTCGAAGTACTGATGGGCCCGGGAGTGGTGCAGGTCGGCCGAGACGAACACCACCTTCTTGCCCACCTGGGCCAGCGACACGGCGAGATTGGCGGCCACCACGCCGCCGCCGTCCTCGCCCGTCGAACTGGCCACCAGCACGGTCTTCACACCGTCGCGCTGCGACTGGGCCAGCACCTTGGCCCGCAGGATGCGGTAGGCCTGCCCGGCCGGGGTGTCGCCGTCGCTCATCGTGGCCAGCGCCGGAGCGCCCCGGCCTCGGCGGCTCCGGGGGATGGTGGCCAGCAGCGGGGCGCCGAGTTGGTCCTCGAGGTCGATGTCGTCACGGAGGCGGCCGCCGAGCCGATCGCTGAGGAAGGCCAGCAGCACGCCGATCAGCAGGCCGAGCACCGCGCCGACGACCACCCAGAGCTTGGGGCGAGGGCTGAGCGGCTTCTGCGGCATCGCCGCCGGGCTGACGATCGAGCCGGTGGCGTTGACATCCACGAGGTCGAGGGCGGCCAGTGCGTCGTTGTACTGCTGGGCCTGCTGCTGGAGGTCCTGGAGGCGGGTCTGCCCGACGGCCAGCGCCGGGTTGTTCGGCGTCGCGGCCGCCCTGGCGATGTCGGCCCGCAGGGCGTTGATCTGGTCGTCGAGGGCCTGGAGCGGCTTGACGATGTTGGCCCGGATGTCGTCCCGCGACTTGGCCGCCCCCTCGGCCTTGAACTTGAGGTAGGCCTCGGCGAACGCCTGCGCCCCCCGCTGCGCCTTGAGCTTCGTTGAGTCTTTGTAGGTGATGACGAGCAGCTGGGTGGTGCCCACGGTCTGGGCCGAGGCCCGCCCGGCGATGACGGTGACGTCGTCGGGGAGCTTCAGCGTGTCCTTGACGATCTGGGCCACGGCGGTCGAGGTGGCCAGCGTCTTCTCCGTGCCCATGTTGACGGCCTTGTCGATCCCGCCCGTCCCGGGGCTGAAGGGCCGGTCGAGCACCGGCGTGACCAGCACCGATGCCTGCGAGGCGTAGGACGGCCGGGCGACGCCGTAGCTGTAGCCGAGGGCCAGGGCGACGGCGACGGCGACGGAGACGAAGAGGACCAGCTTCCGACGGGCGAGGACGGCGAGGTAGTCCGACAGCTGGATCGACGTCTCACCGGAGATCTTCAGCGCCATCTCGAGATTGTCTCGCGGCCACGGTGAGTCATCGATGAATGTGAAACTTGCCGCCCCGCGCCGTCGGTGGCTTTGCCCGGAATGTCAGGCCGCCCACCAGCGGCGGCGCCCGATGCGGCCGAGGCGAGGCCAAAGCCATGAAACATCCGTCAGCCGGTTCGGAACCTGAGAGACGATGGAGGACCAAAACTTGACTCTATTCGCCGTATAACTGAGTATCTCCTTCTAGGTGTCTGGGGCAAATTGCTGGGGGGCAACGAGATCAAAAGATCTCCTCTGAGCTAGCTGAAGAGCTCGCCAAGATTTTTCAAGGCCAGCCGAGGTTTCTGGGTCTTCGGCCCGGAGGCCGGCCTGAACAGGAGTCCGGACCACCGTGCTGGGGAGCACGAATCCAATCGTGGGCCGGGCCGGTCGTGGGTAATTCGCCGACGGCCATGCGCGGGATATGTCATAAGGAGGCGCGAAAGATATGCATATTTCTACGTCGAAGGCTGGTCGTTTGGTTCTGGTCACGGCCACCGGCGCGTTCATGATGGGGGCCGCTCTGCTCAGTGGCGGGGCCGCCCACGCGATCGGCGGGCTCTGCAACGGGGAGCCGGCCAGTCACACCTGGCTCGACGCCTCGGGCCAGTACGGCCCGGCGGTCATCGAAGGTACCCGCGGCGACGACACCATCATCGGCAGCGACGGCGACGACACCATCGACGGGCGGGGCGGCAACGACTTCATCTGCGGCGCCGCCGGCAACGACTCGATCACCGCCGGCCCGGGCGGGAGGTCCATCGTCCGGGGCGACGAGGGCGACGACAACATCACGGCCGACAACGTCCACGACGCCACGCTGGTCGGCGACGGGGGGAACGACACCCTCGAGGTGACCAACACCAACGCACCGTCGTACCTGGTCGGCGGGACCGGCGACGACGTCCTCATCCACAACGGCGGCGGCCACGTGAAGATGGACGGCGGCGACGGCTTCGACGACTGCCTGATGCGGGGCGGCGACGAAGTCGTGAACTGCGAGTACTGATCGGAGGAGGCGATCAGCGGCGGGAGGGCCCCCGATGCGTCGGGGGCCCTCCGCCGCGTCACAATTGGTACGAAACCCGCACGTCCGGATGACTGGGGAAAGGAGAAGCGGGGATGAGGATCGGCTGGGGAACGGGACGGTGGCGTCGACGGCGGCTGGTGCTGCCCGGCGTCGTGACGGTGGTGGCGCTGACGGCGGCGGCCTGCGGGAGCTCCGGCGGCCCGAACGGCGCCGCCGTGAAGCAGTTCAGCCTGAAGACGAAGAACAGCGAGCCGGTGCGGATCACCTCCGGGCCGGACGGGCACATGTGGTTCACCGAGTTCACCTCGGGCCGGATCGCCACCGTGACGAGCACGGGGGCGATCCAGGAGTGGCCCGTCCCGACCCCGCAGGCCGGGCCCTACGACATCGTGAGCGGGCCGGACGGCAACCTGTGGTTCACGGAGTTCGCCGGGAACAAGATCGGCCGGGTGTCGACCGGCGGGGCGTTCAAGGAGTACCCCCTGCCCAACGCCAAGAGCGGGCCCTACGGGATCACCGTCGGGCCCGACGGGAACCTGTGGTTCGCCGAGCAGCGGGCCAACAAGATCGCCCGGCTCAACCCTGACGGCCACCTGACCGAGTTCGCCATCCCGTTCAGCGCCCCGCCGGCGCCGCAGCCCTACGGGGTGGTGACCGGACCGGACGGCAACCTCTGGTTCACCGAACAGGGGCAGGCGAAGATCGGCCGGTTGACCCCGACCGGCTCGCTCACCGAGTTCAAGCTGCCGGCAGCGGCGAGCGCCCCCGAGGGCATCACCGTCGGCCCTGACGGCAACCTGTGGTTCACCGAGCACGGCACGACGAACATCGGCCGCATCACGACCGCGGGAAAGATCTCGGAGTTCCCCGTCGGCAAGGACGGCTCGCCCAAGAACATCGTGGCGGCCGACGGGAGCCTGTGGTTCACCGATCTCGGGACGAACAAGCTCGGCCGGATCACGTTGGCCGGCCAGGTGACCGAGCGCAGCGTGGGCGGCGGCTACCGCCAGCTCGAGGGGCTGGCGGCCGGCACCGACGGAAGCGTGTGGCTGGCCGAGACCCACGCCAACACCGTCGCCCGGGTCCTCGCCTCCAGCTTCGCCGGATAGCCCGTCCCCGGTCTCATAGGGGGCCGCCGCTCGCCGGGCGGCGGCCCCCACCGCATCGAGCGGAGGGAACGAACCGGGACGATCGGGGCGGAGCGACCGCTCCGGTCGGCACATAGGGTCCGAACGGCGCGATCGGGCCAGGACCGACTTGTCCGCTCGGGGCCGAACCCGGATCGTCGCTTCATGGCCTTCAGCTTCTTCGACCGGCGGCTCCTCGAGGAGGGGCTGGACTGGTTCGAGCAGCCGCGGCTGGCGGGCCTGCTGGAGCTGCTCGGGACGAGCCGGTTCGAGCGGCTCGAAGCGCTGGCGACGATGATGCGCAACGCGTCGGCCGAGGAGTTCGAAGAGGCGCTCACCCTCTTCGACAGGGCCGTGACCCGGGCGGAGCGCGAGCGCGACGAGCGTGACCGGAGCGACCGGGCCCGTCGCCACCGGGACCGCGAGGCCCGGGACCGCGAGGCCCGGGAACGCGACGCCCGGGAGCGCCGCCGCCGGTCAGCCTGACGTCAGGACTTCGAACCGAGGCCCCGGCGCTCCCGGCGCCATTCGGCGGCCGTGAGGTCCCGCCGGCGCCGCCGCCGGTCGTCGGCCGGGGTGGCCGGCCCGGCCTGTTCCTCGGCCAGCTTGGCCATGGCCAGCCCGAAGACCGTGCCCATCTCGGCGATGTCGTCGTCCGAGCTGTTGCGGAGCATGGCCGCCATCTTGTCGACCCGTTCCTGGCGGGTCCGGCCGAGGGACTCCAGCATGCCGGCGGCGCTCGGGTAGGTGAAGTTCTCGAACCCACGCCAGAGGTCGCCGGCATCGAGGCGGCTCAACTGCCGTATGCCCTCGGTCAGGACCGACCACGGATCCGGCTGCCGTGGCAGGGATTGGCGCGCAGACATGGCTCGACAGTACGGAACCGCCTCGCGCCTGACCATCCCCGTCCACCCGCTTCGTTCCCCTTGTCCGAAACGCGTCGCGCCCACCAGTGCGGGAGAGCGAGTGGCGGGTCTGTGCGGGTGGCTACGATTCCGGGCGCGTCGGCCGGCCGGGGTTCTCGCCCGGAGAGGGAAGAGGAGCGCGGTGCAGATCGTGGTGGTGGCCTACATGAGCCTGGACGGGGTCGTCCAAGCCCCGAACCGGCCGGGTGAAGACACCGAGGGCAACTTCGCTCACGGCGGCTGGTCCCACCGCTTCTACGACCCTGAGGTCATGGGGCCCGTCTTCGGCGAGGCGGTGCAGGGCGCCGCCGCGCTGTTGTTCGGGAAGCACACGTGGCAGGCGTTCGCCGCCGCCTGGTCGGGCCGGGCCGGCGACACGTTTTCCAGCCTCATGGCCACCCTTCCGAAGTATGTCGTCTCCAGCACGCTGCGCGACGACGACCTCTTCTGGAACACGAGGCTCATCCCCGGTGACAACGCCGTGTCTGAGATCTCGCAGCTCCAGAAGGCCTCCAGCGGCGATCTGGTGGTGCTGGGCAGCCCCCCGCTGGTGCGGGCGCTGCTCGGCGAGAACCTCGTCGACGAGCTCCGGCTCATGATCGAGCCGGTGCTCCTCGGTGGGGGGAAACGGATCTTCCCCGACGACGGCGACCTGCGCACCCTGGAGCTGATCTCCACCGTCACCGCGGCCACGGGCGTGATCGTGAGCACCTACCGGCCGGTGAAGCCCCGCGCCCGGATCCAGGTCCCGCTGATGGAGCAGTAGGCGGCTCGTGGAGCTTCCGACCTTCGGCGACGTGCTGGCGGCCGCGGCGGCCATCCGGCCCCACCTCTCGCCGACGCCGCTGCTGCGGCATCCGCTGCTGGAGCGCGCCGTTTCGACCGAGGTGTGGGTCAAGCACGAGAACCACCAGCCGACCGGGGCGTTCAAGGTGCGGGGCGGGGTCAACCTGCTGTCCCGGCTCGGGGTGGAGGAGCGGGCCCGGGGGGTCATCGCCGCCTCGACCGGGAACCACGGCCAGTCGGTGGCCTGGGCCGCGCAACGGTTCGGGATCCGGGCCGTCGTCTGCGTGCCCGAGGGTGCCAACCCGGTCAAGGTGGAGGCGATCCGGGCCTGGGGGGCGGAGGTCGTCGAGCACGGCCCCGACTTCGACGAGGCCCGGGAGCGCTGCGAGGCCCTGGCCGAGGAACACGGCTACCGCTACGTCCACAGCGGGAACGAGCCGCGACTGATCGCCGGGGTCGCCACCGAGACGTTGGAGATCGTCGAGGCCCGGCCCGACGTCGACGTGATCGTCGTGCCGGTCGGCGGCGGCAGCGGCGCGGCCGGTGCCTGCCTGGTGGCCCGGGCGCTGGGCACGCCGATCGAGGTGATCGGCGTGCAGTCGGAGGCGGCGCCGGCGGCGTTTCGCTCCTGGCAGGCCAAGGCCCTGGTCGAGGACCGGATGGAGACCGCCGTCGAGGGGCTCGCCACCCGGACCGCCTTCGCGCTGCCGCAGCGGATCCTGTGGGAGCAGCTCGACGACTTCGTGCTCGTCGGCGAGGACGACCTGCGGCGGGCGACGCTCCTCATGCTGGAGACGACCCGGAACCTCGTCGAACCGGCCGGCGCGGCCGCCGTCGCCGCGCTGCTCCGCCACCCGGACCGCTTCGCCGGCCGGCGCGTCGCCGTCATCTGTAGCGGCGGGAACATTTCCCCGGCCCAGCTGGCCGACCTCCTGGCCCGTCCACCGGCCGCCGTCTAGCATCAGCGGCCGCCTCTGATAGAGAGGAGATCGGTCGTCGGCGTCCAGAGCTACACGCCGCAGACGCCGATGGAGCGGCTGCTCCGGGACGCGGTCGTGTTCCCGGTCTACGACGGCGGGAACCTCGGCGTGCGCCGCCGGCAGCTGCACGACCTCCTCCGCCGGCCGGGCTACGACCAGATGCTGGCCGCTGAAGGGCGGACGCTGCCCGCCTGACGCGGCGCCGCGGGCCCCGTCGCCTGGGCGACAATGGGCCGGTGGGGCGGGTCACCGACATCCGGCGGACGGGCCACACCGTCACGGTCGACGCCCCACCGGCCCGGGCCCGGATCGAGTTCCCGGCGGCCGACGTCGTCCGCACCTGGGTGGCGCCCAAGGGGAAGTTCGCCGAGACACGGGGCATCGTCGTCAAGGCGGACGACGCCGGCGTGACGCCCGAGGTCACCGAGACGGCCGACTACTTCCTGCTCTGCACCGACGCCGTGGCGCTGCGGGTCTACAAGGCCGACCTGCGCTTCGGGCTCTACCGACCGGGCAACGCGGCCTGCATCGTCGAAGAGATCGTCGGCCTCCACGTGGACGGGGGCGTCACCACGCAGCGGCTCACGCAGGGGCCCGGCGAGCAGTACTTCGGCGGCGGCATGCAGAACGGCCGGTGCTCCCACCGCCACGCCACCATCAACGTCGCCGTCAGCTACGAGTGGAACGAGGGCGGGTGGCCGAACTCGGTGCCGTTCTACGCCTCGACCGGCGGCTACGGCCTGTTCCGCAACACCTTCGCCGCCGGCGTGTACAGCTTCACCGCTCCGGTCGTGCTCCGGCACCAGGAGGAGCGCTGCGACACCTACTGGTTCGTCGGCAACGTCAAGCACGTCGTCGACCGCTACACCGAGCTGACCGGCCGGCCGTTCCTGCCCCCCATCTACGGCCTCGAACTTGGCGACGCCGACTGCTACTGCCACAACGCCAACCGGGGCGAGCGCCACACGCTCGACGCCCTCGCCGTGGCCGACGGCTACGTGGAGCGGCGGATCCCGCTCGGCTGGATGCTGGTCAACGACGGGTACGGATGCGGCTACGAGCACCTCGACGAGGTCGCCTCCCGGCTGGCCGACCGCCACGTCACCCTCGGTCTGTGGACGTCGACCGGGCTCCCCGACCAGAAGCGGGAGGTCCAAGCCGGCGCCCGCGTCCGCAAGCTCGACGTCGGCTGGGTCGGGCCCGGCTACCGCTTCGCCCTCGAGGCCTGCCGGGAGGCCTACCGGGGCATCGAGCGCCACTCCGACGGCCGGGGCTTCGTCTGGACGCCCGAGGGCTGGGCCGGCTCGCAGCGCTACGCCGTGCACTGGAGCGGCGACCAGGCCGGCAGCTGGGACTACATCCGCTGGCAGATCCCCACCTACGCCGGCGCCACGCTGTCGGGGCTGGCCTACACCACCGGCGACGTCGACGGCATCTACGGCGGGAGCCCGCAGACCTACACCCGGGACCTGCAGTGGAAGACGTTCCTGCCCGTGGTCATGACGATGAGCGGCTGGGCGCCGACCGACAAGCAGCCCTGGCACCACGGCGAGCCGTACGCGTCGATCAACCGGCGCTACCTCCAACTCCGGGAACGGCTGCTGCCGTACTTCTACACGTACTCGGCGCTGGCGCACCAAAGCGGGCTCGGCATGGTGCGGCCGGTGGCGCTGGAGTACCCCGACGACCCGACGGCGCAGCACGACGACGTGCGCTACGAGTTCCTCTGCGGCGACGCCTTCCTGGTGGCGCCGGTCTTCGAGGACGCCGACGTCCGCAACCGGATCTACCTCCCGGCCGGTACCTGGTTCGACTTCTGGACGGGCGAGCGGCACCGGGGCCCGGTGTGGATCGACGGCTACCCGGCGCCGCTCGACCGGCTGCCGCTGTTCGTCAAGGGCGGTTCGATCGTGCCGCTGTGGCCGGAGGGAACGGTGTCGTGGGCCAGCCGGGACAGGAACCGGCTCGACCTCGACGTCTGGCCCGACGGCCACTGCACCTTCGACCTCTACGAGGACGACGGTGTCACCCGCCGCTACGCCGACGGCCGCTTCGCCTGGCAGCGCTTCACCGCCGATGTCGCCGGCTCCGACGTCACGGTGACGATCGGCCCGTCGGTGGGGGAGTACGACGGGAAGCCGCCGCGGCGCACCTACCGCGTTCGCCTCCTCGGCACCGGTGCGCCGGTCGTGGCCGAGACGCCGCCCGTCCCGACCGGCGAAGCCTTCAGTCTCACGATCCCCCGGGCATCGACGCCAGCAGGCTGAACTGCGCCCGGGCCCGGTCGAGGTTGTGGCCCGGCCGGCTGATGCGGTAGTAGACGTCGCCGGCGATCCAGTCGGTGAGGAACCGCACCGCCTGCTCGTAGGTGACGACGGCGCCGGCGCGGGCGAGGGAATCGACCTCGCCGGCGGTGAGCGCATCGCCGGCGCCGCTCCGGTACCCGTCGATCACCGCCCGGTACAGCCGCTCGTCGACCGTGGCCGCCGGGTCGTCCTCCGCCGCCGGCGTGGCGGCGCTGCGGAGCAGGTCGCCGACGTCCCAGAACCACGCCCCCGGCATCACGGTGTCGAAGTCCACGAGGCAGGCGGCCTCGCCCGAGGCGGTGAAGAGGACGTTGTCGAGCTTGGCGTCGTAGTGGGCGACGCGGCGGGGGACCTCCGCCGCGAACCCGGCCGCCACCGCAACCAGCGGCGAAGCGGCCTCGGCGGCGGCGATCTCCGCCGCCGCGCCGGCCGCCCGGCCTCGAGGGTCGGCGGCCACCGCCGCCCGCAGCGCCGCCAGCCGCCGGGCCGGGTCGTGGAAGCCCGGCAGCGTCTCGACCAGCACCGCCGGGTCGAGATCGGCCACGCTCCGGTGGAAGCGTCCGACGAGCCGGCCGGCCGCCCGGGCCGCGGCCGGCGTCGACACCGCCACCGGCGCCGCCTCCGGAACCCGCCGCCACGCCCGCCAGACCCCGGACCCGGCCCGCACCAGCCACTGCCCGTCCGGAGTCGGAACCGGTCGGGGCATCAGGGCGCCGCCGAGATGGCGGTGGACGGCGATGATGTTGGCCGTCACCCGGTCCGGATCGGGGAACACGGCGAGGTTGAGGCGCTGGAGCACGAGTTCGCCGATCGAAGTGGCGGCCAGGAACGTCTCGTGGATGTGACCGCCACCGAAGGGCCGGACGGCCGAGACCTCGGGGGCGAACCGGCGCGCCGCCCGGCGGGCGGCGTCGGCGGCGGGGGACGGCATCGGCCACAGTATTGGTCATGACAGCGCAGAGAGCGTGGGCGGTCGGTGTGCCCGGCCCGATCGACACCGGGCCCCTGGTGGCGGTGGAGCGCGCCATGCCCGAGCCGGGACCGGGCGAGATCCGGGTCCGCATCGCGGCCTGCGGCGTGTGCCGCACCGACCTGCACCTGGCCGAGGGCGACCTCCCGCCCCGCCGGCCCGGCGTGGTCCCGGGCCACGAGGTCACCGGCCGCGTCGACGCCGTCGGCCCGGGCGCCAACCGCTTCGCGCCCGGCGACCGGGCCGGCATCGCCTGGCTCCGCCACACGTGCGGGCGCTGCCGCTGGTGCCGGCGGGGCCAGGAGAACCTCTGCCTGGCCCCGGAGTTCACCGGCTGGGACGCCGACGGGGGCTACGCCGAGTACGCCGTCGTCGACGAGGCCTACGCCTACCGCCTCCCGGACGGTTTCGACGACGTCACCGCCGCACCGCTGCTGTGCGCCGGGATCATCGGCTACCGGGCGCTGCGCCGGGCCGAGCTCCCGCCCGGAGGGCGGCTCGGCATCTACGGCTTCGGGGCCTCGGCCCACCTGGCGGCCCAGGTGGCGATGGCGCAGGGGGCGACCGTCCACGTCGTCACCCGGTCGGCCGACGCCCGCCGTCACGCCCTCGAGCTCGGCGCCGCCTCGGCCGTCCCCAACGGCGCCGCGCCGCCGGAGCCGCTCGACGCCGCCATCCTGTTCGCCCCGGCGGGCGAGATCGTGCCCGCCGCCCTGGCCGCCCTCGACCGGGGCGGCACGCTGGCCGTGGCCGGGATCCACCTGAGCGACGTGCCGCCGCTCGACTACCAGCGGCACCTGTTCCAGGAACGCCAGCTGCGCAGTGTCACGGCCAACACCCGGGCCGACGGCGAGGAGTTCCTGCTCCTCGCCGCCCGGCTCCGGTTGCGGGTCACGGCGCAGCCCTATCCGTTCGACGAGGCCGACCGGGCGCTGGCCGACCTGGCGCACGACCGGGTGACCGGCGCCGCCGTCCTGGTTCGATAACGGTCAGCGACAACGACCGCTGGCCTACGCTGGCCGGGTGGCTTCGCCGAAGCGCATCACCCGGGACGCCGTGCTGGCCAAGGTCTCGGCCGCCCTCGGGGGCGAGGCGGCGCCGACGATGGACGAGCTCGCCGCCGCCGGCGGCGTCTCCCGAGCGGCGCTCTACGGGCTGTTCGGCAGCCGGGCGGCGCTGCTGGAAGCGCTCGGCGCCGACGTCCCGCCGGCCGCCACCGACCGCATTCTGGCCGCCGCCGCGGAACTGGTGGCGGAGCGGGGGCTCGCCGGCCTGTCGCTCGACGAGGTGGCGGCCCGGTCGGGCGCCTCCCGGGCCACCGTCTACCGCTTCTACCCCGGCAAGGCGGCGCTGTTCCGGGCGGTGGTGCTGGCCCACCTGCCGCACGACGAGGCGCTCGGGACGTTGGACGCCCTGGCCGACCGCCCGCCGGACGAAGTCATGCCGCAGCTGGCCCGGGCGCTCGGCCGGTCAGGCTCCGTGGCGATCGGCGTGCTGCGCAGCGCCCTGTTCGAGGTGGCCGGCCGGGAGGACGGGACCGAGGACTACCTCGTCGACGCCCTCCGCAGCACGGAGGCCGTCGCCCGCTACCTCGAGAAGCAGATGGCCGCCGGGCGGCTCCGCCGCATGGACCCGTTCCTGGCCATGCAAGCCTTCCTGGCGCCGCTCATGTTCCACATCGTGTCCCGGCCACTGCTCGAGGAGTACCGCCTCACCTCCGTCTCCGTTGACGAGGCGATGCGGGACTTCACCGATGCCTGGCTGCGGGCGATGGCACCGCCCGGCTGAACGTCAGGGCGTCGTCTTGGCCACGGGCTTGGGCGTGGTCTCCCGGACATCGGTCGTGCTCTGGGCCAGCAGCCGGTCGAGCTTGCCGTTGAGCGCCGCCACCGCTTCGCGAAGCTCGTCGACGTCGTCCTCGAGGTCGTCGTAGTCGTCGTCCCGGACGCGGTCGAGCGTGTCGTCGAAGAAGTCGTAGGTGTCGTCCATGATGTTCTGCCAGAAGTCGAGCAGGCCGGTACGGCGGCCGCGTCGGGATCGGCGGCTCCCGGTGCGGTAACGGCGGTCACTGCGGTTCCTGCGGTCGGACATCCGTCGCTCCTTCGGTGCTGGCTTACGAACCTTGGAAAAGGCGAGATCGAGCGTCTTTCAACGTATGCTGAATTCGCGGGCGCTGTCAATCAACCCCGCCGCCGGCGGGGGCGCTACTCGTAGCGGAGCGCTTCGATGGGGGTGAGCCGGGCGGCCCGGTTGGCCGGGTAGAAGCCGAAGAAGATCCCGACGAGGGCCGACACCCCGAACGACAGGACGATCGAGCCGAACGACACCACCAGGTGGAGGGGGCCGACCTGGAGGTGGGCGATGCCGATGCCGATGGCCACGCCCATCGCCCCGCCCAGCAGCGAGAGCAGGACCGCCTCGGTGAGGAACTGGCTGAGGATGTCGATCCGCTGGGCGCCGAGCGCCTTGCGGATCCCGATCTCGCGGGTCCGTTCGGTCACGGTCACCAGCATGATGTTCATCACGCCGATGCCCCCCACGAACAGGGCGATGGCCGCCACCGCCCCCAGCAGCAGGCTGAAGAGCAGGGCGGCCGCCTTGCCGGCCGTCAGCAGCTGGGCCTGGTTGAAGATGAGGAAGTCGGGGGCCTCCTCCGGCTTGAGGTGGTGGGTCTGGCGGAGCACCTGCGTGACCTCGGCTTGGGCCAACTCGGTCGCCTGGCGGGAGACGGCCTGCACTCCCAGGAAGTGGTACGACTGCACCTTGCCCACCATCGTGTCCTCGACGGTGGAGAGAGGGGCGAACATCACGTCGTCCTGGTCCTGGAAGCCGTTGGACCCCCGCTTCTCGAGCACGCCGACGATCCGGAAGCGGATCCCGTTGGCCTGCACGTCCCGGCCGATCGGGTTGTAGCCCTTGTGCCAGAGCTTCTTGATCACCGTCTGGCCGATGACCGCCACCTTGGCGTGGTCGGCCTCGTCCTGCTCGTCGATCATCCGCCCGCTCTCGGCCACGGCGTTGCGGATCTGGGCGAAGATCGGCTTGGCTCCGACGAAGGTCTGCAGGGCGTAGGTGGTGCCGTCGGCCACGGTCGTGGCCCGGACCTGGAGGACGGGCGACACGGCCAGCACGTCCGGCGCCCGGTTCTTGTCCGACAGGGCCTTCAGGTCGGCGTCGGTCAGCTTGGCCTGGCGGATGGCCGTGCCGCCCCGGTCGTTGCCGCCGGCGTTCTGCTCCGGCCAGACGTAGACGGCGTTGGAGCCCATCGTCTCGATCTGGTGCTGCACGGCGTTGGAGATGCCGGTCCCCACGGCTACCAGCAGGATGACCGCGGCCGTCCCGATGAGGATCCCGAGCATGGTGAGCAGCGAGCGCATGCGGTTGGCCAGAAGGCCCTTGAGCGCGACGTGCAAGCTGTCAATGGTCATTCGCCGTTCCCCGCCGGTCTTGCGGGGTCAGGCTAGTTCAGCTGCGACGTCCTGTCTCCGGTCGTCTCAGGATCTCTCAAGGTGTCGCGGCGTACTCGTCGACCAGCGGACCGGCGATCTTGCGGAACTCGAACTTGTCGCCGATGCGCTGGATCTGGGCCAGGTAGATGGTCTTGTTGGCCCGGTGGTGGCCCGGACTCCAGGTGAGGTGGGGCCCGAGGCCGCTGTCGTAGTCGGTCAGCCGGTCGGCGGCGTCCTTCAGCCGCTCCCGAGTGACGTTGAGGCCGAGGGACTTGAGCAGGTTGCCGAAGATGGTGGCGCCCACGTAGCCGGCCTTGGTCCAGGTCGAGTGGTCGATCTTCGGGTAGTACTTCTCGACCGTGGCCTTGTACTTGCGCAGCCCCGGGGTGTCCTGGTCGTTGGTCTCCCAGTGGGTGGCGGCGATGGTGCCTTCACCGTTGGGGCCGGTGAAGTTC
>Ga0070741_10014251_pt1 | contig 13794 bp, 11 predicted proteins | sample Coa_R1_4_FD_66440 | JGI IMG/M metagenome (GOLD analysis project Ga0070741, IMG submission 66440) | Surface soil microbial communities from Centralia Pennsylvania, which are recovering from an underground coalmine fire - Coalmine... | ecosystem: Environmental > Terrestrial > Soil > Unclassified ... | reverse complement strand
CTGTACGCATATAGGTAATCAGACCTTGCTGACCACGCTCGCCCAGTTCAATACCTTCGTAAAGCTGCTGTGCCAGGCTCATCGTTTTCTTCGGCTTAAAGTAGAGTCGCACAGAAGCATCCTGCTGCATTGTGCTTGTAGTATAGGGCAAAAGAGGCTGACGGCGCTGCTCGCGCTCTTCGTACTTCAGCACCGTATAGGTCGCCCCTTGCAGATCGGCCAGGATGGCGTCCGCTTCCTCTTTAGAGGAGATCTTTATACGCCCCTTCTCCGTCTTCGCGGCCTTTGTCCCATTTGACCCATTTTTCCCATTGGCACCATTCAGGTTCGACTCTTCGCTCCCCCGTTCACCCTGTTCCTCGTTGTCAATAGACTGATCCTCGCCGTTCAGGCTCGCAATATCTTTGAGACGCGAGATCAGAATGGCCTCGAAACGCTCTGGCTGCTTATGCTTGCTGAGCGTGGCGGTAATGCTCCAATACTCCTCTGGAACGAACGCGCGAATCTCTACCTCGCGATCACAGATCAAGCGCAGCGCTACCGACTGCACACGCCCCGCACTGGTACCGGACTGAATACGCCTCCAGAGCAGGGGGCTGATCTTATAACCAACGAGACGATCCAACACGCGGCGCGCCTGCTGCGCGTTGAACAGGTCCTCGTTGATCTCACGAGGTTTACGAATAGCATCCTGTACTGCTTTTTTAGTAATTTCATGAAAAACGGCACGGTGCGGATTCTTGAGTTCCAGGATATTCTGGAGAGACCAGGCAATAAACTCACCTTCACGGTCAGGGTCCGGGGCCAGGTACACCTCATCGGCACGCTTAGAGGCGGCCTTCAGTTCATCAATCAACCTATCCTTTTTTTCAATGATCTCGTAGCGTGGCGTGAAGTCTTTACGTGTGTTAACACCAAGCCCTTTTTTGGGCAGGTCAATAATGTGGCCCATTGAGGCAAGGACCACGAAATCTCGACCAAGGAATTTTTCAATTGTTTTTGCTTTCGCTGGTGACTCAACAATTACAAGTTTTTTTGCCATCGACCTGTTACCCGACCTTCATTACTCAACACAACGGACCCACTTCTTTGTGGATTGTCCTCCACTTAAAGGATAGAATAGCATATGTTGACAAGTAGCTATTCTCTCCTACACTGCATCTATTCAAACCACACAAGAAACAGAAAAATTTCTTTAGAAGCATATCATATGTTGGCAAGAGCTTCATTGATCTAGCCCACATATACCTACGTGCATGCACGGAAATAGTATCATATTATCTTGTATCTACTTGACCCTAGCGAGCTTGCATGCTATGCTGCATTCATCTAGAGCACAGAACATAGTAGTAAACGCGCCAATGTGGAGGAATAATATGCGAAAACAGGGACCATCTCAACCGCTCGCCAACGAGTTGGATGAGCCAGCACAAGGGCGCAAGACGAGTCGAACAAAGTCAATCATCCGAAAACACGGATTGCAAAATAAACATCAAAAGAAACAGCGTCTTCCCCGTCGCCATCCGTCGTTGCGTGCAGGACTGGCCGTCATAGCGGGACGAGCTGCCGGAGCACTCAGCCGCCGCCTACACCTGGGAGCTGGGACGAGCATCGTTGGTGTTGTAGCTCAACGCATCTATCCACAGATTGTTGAACACCTGGCAACCGAGCTGGAACATGGCAGTGTGATGGTCACAGGCACCAATGGCAAGACCACAACGAGCAGTTTCATCGCCGCCATTTTGCGCGATGGTGGATTACGCGTATGGCGCAACCGCGAAGGCTCGAACCTGATGCGCGGCGTCGCCAGTTCACTCGTCATCCGTGCTCAACCCAATGGTCACCTGCGCCGTGCGGGACGCGCTATCTCGATTCTCGAAGTCGACGAGGCTGCTCTGCCGCAGGTCGCATCGGTTATTCATCCTCGTATCGTTGTATTCACAAACCTCTTCCGCGACCAGCTTGACCGCTACGGTGAAGTACATAGCATTGTAACACATTGGCAGCGAGCAGTAAGCTTGCTACCACCTGAGGCAACGCTCGTGCTCAATGCCGATGATCCAACCATCGCGCAACTCGGCGCTTCATTCGAAGGGCGCGTACTCTATTATGGCGTCGATGATCTCTCACTCAATTTGCTCACGCAACAAAACGCAAGCGAACGGCATCAGGTTATCGATACACGCACCTGCCCACAGTGTGGCAGCGAATACAGCTATGACGTGCGCTTCTACAGTCACATCGGACACTACCACTGCCCAAACTGTGGTAAGCAACGACCCCAACCGGATGTACGAGCAACACAGGTACAGCTAGACGGCCTCGACCGCCTGCGCATACAGGTCACTACAGGGGAACAACAGCGAGAAATCGTTGTGCCCTTGCCGGGACTGTATAATATCTATAATGCGCTGGCAGCCATTACAGCAGCCAGAGCACTCGATATCGATTGGGAGCCAATCAGCAGTGGCATCGAGCAATTCAAGCCTGCATTTGGGCGCGGCGAACGCATCCAGGCTGAGGGCAAGACAATGCGCCTGCTGCTAGCAAAAAATCCTACCGGCTTTAACGAAGTCTTACGAACGCTTTTCAGCGATGCAACACCTCGACACATGTTGTTTGTCTTGAACGATAACATTGCCGATGGGCGAGATATTTCCTGGATATGGGATGTGGATTTTGAACGCCTGGCCGGAAAAACACAAACATTTGTAGTGGCCGGAACCCGAGCGCTGGACCTGGCACTACGCTTGAAATACGCTGGCGTAGATGAGGAGGACATGACGATTATCCCCTCAATCCCTCTGCGAGTAGCCAGGAGAGAGGCAAACAGGACTCCACGCCAAATTGGAATGAGCAAACGTGGCATGAGAGCAATTGGGCAAGCCATTGAAACCCTTGAGAAACATCCTGATAAAGCGAACGATACTTTGATACCGTCTACTCGTATGTATGGGTTGAAAAATGCATTAGAAGTAGCGTTGAATCAGACACCAGTTAATGAAACTCTTTTCGTCGTACCAACGTATACAGCTTTACTAGAGGTACACCATGAGTTAGAGCAACGCGGCCTGACACCGCACTATTGGGAAGGGGGTGACACATGATTCCAGGTTTCACCCAATCTCTCACTCTGACGCTTGGGCATTTGTATCCAGATCAATTAAACCTGTATGGGGATCGGGGAAACATTCTAACACTACGCCGACGTTGCCAGTTACGCGGTATTGAGCTACGCGTCGTCGGTCTGGGGGTCGGTGATGCCCTGGCACCTGATGAATACGATATGTTATTTATCGGAGGTGGACAGGACAAAGAACAGGCTTACTTAGTCCAGGATCTGTATGAGATGAAGGGGATCGGTTTATGGGCAGCAATCGAAGATGATATGCCTGTGCTGGCAGTTTGCGGCGGTTTCCAATTACTAGCACATTACTATCGTCCCGCAGAAGGGCCGGATATGCGTGGTCTTGGCGTCTTTGACGCCTGGACAATCCATAAAGGTCCCCATGTAGCACGTTGCATCGGTGATATAGCAATCAGTTGGAATGGGCAAACGCTGGTGGGTTTTGAAAACCACGGCGGACGCACCTATCTGGGCACAGCCCAACCTCTGGGAAAAGTACTGAAAGGATACGGCAATAACGCCGAGGATCGTACTGAAGGCGCCATCTATCGTAACACCTACGGTACATATCTTCACGGATCGTTGTTACCGAAAAATCCACATTTTGCCGACTACTTGATAGAACTGGCTTTACAGCGAAAATATGGAGAACCACTGGTAAGCAGCGCAGAATCCGTTGCCCCCAATGGTACAGTTCATACAAACATAGGAGCAAATGGCTCAACTGTTGTTGAGCTGCTCACTTACGAAACGTCAACACAGCTTAAACCGTTGGATGATAGATTGGAATGGGAAGCACACGCCACCATTCTAGAAAGATTAGGATTGCATAGTGAGGCCACAGCCGCACTGCGTAGACAAAAAGGTTAACTTGCTGGTTCAACTGATGGGGAAAACACAATGAGTTTTGATCGGTCATTAGCTCGCTGCTCTTTCTGCGGGCGTCACTCATCGGAGGTCCGGCGTATGGTAGCAGGACCCGGAGCGGCGTATATCTGTGATGACTGCTTACAATTATGCAATGATATTCTACAAGATCCAACGCCATTTTCGGCTAAGGCATTGGAACTGGCTTCGCGTCCACCAGTAGTCATAGCAGCTCCACAGGCGCTGGAAGGGGAGCGTGGCAACCGGGCGAGTGGTTCAGCAGCAAGCGAACCACTACGTACGGTAAATCTGGAAATAGAGCAAAAGCAACACGGCATGACATTGATCCTGCACCAGATGCTCTATTACCAGGCGCACTTTGAATTGCAGTACCTTTGGATCAGGCCACCGCTCACAACAGGCTTCGCCTTTGTGCCCCGCCTCATCTTCTTCCTGAAAGATAACCTGGGCACACAGTGGGCAGGGGATCGAGGGGGAATGATCCTGGCACGCCCGGATCTGGCAAGTGGACCAAATAACGCTGTCTACCAGGGCAATGCCCGTTTCCGGCCATTGCCTCCGCCCGAAGCACGTACGCTGATAATACGTGCCGCCGACCCCCTCGGACAGTTTGAGACACCTGCGCCACAACCGTGGCAGTTTGAAATAACGTTGTCGTTATACACTCAGGAATCATAGCGATTTTTTAAAGCAGGTTTTTGTACCAACCACGCGCCTGCGGCGCTCTCAAAACATTTTTACAAACCAACATCCTCTTTTGCGCTCCGCGCAAAAGAGGATGTTGGTTTGTAAAAATGTTTTGAGAGCGCCGCAGGCGCGTGGTGCTTATTCTTCCAGAGTGGGAACCAACAACCCGTAACCACCCTCGTCAAGCTTATACATAACATTCACACTATTGGTAGCCTCGTTAAAGAAGGGATAGAAAGCAGAGCCATTCTTCTCCATCTGGGTGATCACCTCCTGGTCGGTCATGGGACGGGTAGGATGGCTACGAATCTCTACTACCCCGGACCAGATTTCTTCGTTGTGCTCCTCAAGAGAGGCTTCGAGGGCATCATTGATATCCTGTTCCTCTTCAGAGGAAAGCTGACCAGAACGGGAAAGGGACAGAACTTTGACAGGCGATGTAGCATGTCGCCGGATTGTCGTTTGCCGGTCTTTCTGGCGACCAATTTGCGTCACGACTTTATCCAGAACGAGATCGAGGGCTGTGGCAGCATTGAGGGCACTAACCTCGCTGCGAACGGGAAAGGAACCACCTGAGAGCGCGAGTTGTACCGAAAAGCGATCACGTGCACTACGTGTCTGTTCTTCGGTCACAGTCACTTCCACACGAGACTCTTCACTAACCAGTCGAGAGAGCCGCTGAACCTTGCGCTCAATACGCTGGCGTAACTGGGGAGTGACCTGCATCTGTTTGCCTTTGATGATAACTTGCATGACTTGCCTTCTCTTTCCAATCCAACAACACAACAAAAGGAGCAGATGACCATTCGCAGAATTTCAGAAACGAAGTTTACTTGTTCTTCCATTATACCATCTAAACACAAAAATACCAGCAAGGAACCAGCCAGAAAAGAATATAGTACCAGGAAACTATACAGATATGCTTCGATTCATCTTATTTCAGAAATGTTCTATTGGGCAGATAACTATGAGTCATCCAGGCACAAGCCGTATTCATAGAAAACGCAGAGACATCTATAAAGATTTACTCAGGAATAGGCAGAGAGGATCACATCAATAGCTATTTTTCAAAGAGCGTGAAGAAGGTAAAGATTTTACTCATCAGCAAAAACATGCATTTCAACGGGTTCTTTTTGGTGGATGAATAAGGTGTTATTCATGACAAAATTTTCTCGCCACTTAGCGTCTATAGTATGAACAATGTTTCATCTTTGAGAATTACATTTTCATACAATGTTCATTGATTGATGGTATGATAGTAAGAGCGTAGACCATCGATGTTCAAGTCTTTTTTGATTTGTGGAAGGGTAAGTGGTTCATGACAGAGATACCAAGCGATCAGCACATTACCTATCAATTACAATACCGCAAATGCGGAAAAGCATCATGCAGTACCTGCCGTAATGGGCAGGGGCATGGCCCCTACTGGTATGCCTACTGGCGTGAGGGATCACGTTTACGCTCAGGCTATGTAGGAAAGGTACATCCCAACCTACGACAAAAGGCATCGATCCCTGCTGCCAGCGTGAAGGAACCAGCATCAGGCATCATTCTGGAAGAATATCCTGCGACTGCTGCTCTGATCTAGTGTGTTGTACGCTGCCCCAAACAGCGAGTTGTGATAGAATAGAATCAACACGTTTTACTTTGTTTGGGGGTACGGGGATGAAATGTCCATTTTGTGGAGGCACTGAATCACGAGTCAAGGATTCGCGCGATATCGGAGATGCCATTCACCGCAGACGAGAATGTGAGCACTGCAAAGGTCGCTTCAGCACGTATGAACGCGTCGAGAAGTTTCATTTAATGGTGATTAAGCGAGACCAGCGACGTGAGCCCTTTGACAGGCAAAAGTTGTATGTCGGCCTGCGCAAAGCCTGCGAGAAACGCCCTCTCCCGGCTGGAGAGATAGAAAATGCAGTGGAGGAGATTGAGCAAGAGCTGTACCGTTTCGGCAAACAGGAGATACCTACCAGCGTGATCGGAGAACTGGTGATGCAACGCCTGCGACACATGGATAAAATTGCTTACATACGTTTTGCCAGCGTCTATCGCTCCTTTGGTGACGTTGAGACAATGTTCGAAGAAATCTCAAAATTGCTGAACCGAGAAAAACCAGAGAGCATCAATCAAACATCCATAGACGAAAGCCAGGAAATGCTTCACACAGATTAGATAAAACAAGACACAAGGGATTGTACAGACAATAGGAGAGATGCAGCACGTGAGGCATGCTGCATCTCTCCTATTGTCTGTACAATCCCTTGTGTCAGCACAGCAAGCGCGAAGCTAGAAATCATGCTGGCGCGTCTCAGCCTGGCGCAAACGGCGGCTGAGGACTGCAAGGAGCTTCAAAGCAATATCGGGATGGTTGCGCAAGACACTACGGAACTCCCATACAGGAAGCAGGAGAGCGGTGACATCTTCGACAGCGGTAACGGTCGCTGAACGAGGGAGATCATCGAGCAGCGCCATCTCGCCCAACACTTCGCCAGCACCAGCCGTTCCCAGCTCTTCTTCAGCCCTGTCAGGATCTACCTCCTGGGTGATGCGAACCTTCCCACTCTTTATCACATAGAGTCCCACACCTGCATCGCCTTGCGAAAATATGGTCGTACCTGCGCTATAAGAACGTTCCTGACTGCTTTTGGCAAGCACCTGAAGTTCTTTTTTTGTTAACGTCGAGAAAAGATCAACCTTAGCCAGAGTATCTTCATTCATGATGACAATCTCCCTTTTAAATAAATTAGAACACGTCTGACCTTTCAACTGTCCAGCTATCGCTGTATGTAGATAGAAATGCTGCTCGCTGCTAGCCCTACAGTGTTTGCCCGGACGGCTGAGTCTCTGCCATTATAACATTATATAGCGATTGTGGACATCTTTTTTTCACAACGCGAACATTTCGCACCCTTCCCCTTCACATGCATTTAACCTTCAAGTTCTTTCAAGCGGCATTGCGCCCATCTGATTTTTTACCTCATGAATTCGTCAACAGCATTTTTGACTTTCTCGCAGTCGCACACTACAATGAGAGTTAGCGAAATAAGCCATTGAACTTCCACTCAACCATAGGGCGTGTGATGCACAAGCTTGAGGAATACAGCATTATGACGACAGCAGAAAACGAGAAAAAAGAAAAAGATAGACAACAGGCAGAGAGGCGCTTTCAGTCTGCAATCGAGGCATATAATGATGGTCAATTGGATAAAGCAGCGGAAGCCTTCGGAGATGCTGAGATACGCTTCCGTCTGGCAGGGGACTTTAAGCGCGCAGGCGACAGCCGTTCGATGATTGCCGAGATACAGCGCCAGAATAATACGCTGGAGCAGGCAATCAACAGCTACCAGCGAGCCATGAAGTTCTACCGGGATGCGGGGCGTCCCATCAATGAGGCAGGAAGCCTTCTGTCAATGGGACATGTAGAGCGACAACTGGCCCACCTGGATCGCGCACAGAACGCTTACCTGACAGCACAGCGTTTGTACAGTGATCACCACAATGCTCCAGGATTGGGCAACGTAGCGCTGGCACTGGGGCATATCGAACTCCAGCTCGGCAATACAGAGGATGCTGCGCAACGTTACGCAGAAGCCATTGGCTATTTTAAAGAAGCTGGAGATAGTACTCTCGAAGCCGATGCCAGTCGCAGCCTGGCTGACATACGGCGTATGGCACGCCAATTCGACGAGGCTGAGACAGATTACCAGCGCGCACTGGAGATCTACCAGCAGACCAAAGATCACTTTGGCAGCGTCGATGCACAGACAGGTCTCGGCCAGATCTACATTGAACAGGAGAGGCTCGACCAGGCAGCCGACGTATTCGCCGATGCCCTTAATCTGGCGAGCATTATTGAGTATGAACTGGGACAGGCCGATGCTAATCTGGGACTGGCAGAAGTCTCTCTCCTACAAGCGCATGTAGATCAGGCGCTGCCAGGCGCACAATCTGCGCTCCAGATATACACCAACCAGCAAAACGGCCTGGGGACAGCCAATGCAAGTCGCGTACTGGGAGAGATCAATCTGCGCCGTGGACAACTTTCTTATGCGCGTGCCACGATGGATCGCGCGCTGCGTACATATAAGTCGCTCTCCTATCAGTTGCACCAGGCCGAAACGCTCGTAGGATTGGGTATCATTCACTATCGCAGTGGCATTCTGGATCGTGCCAGACAAAACCTGGAAGAGGGCCGCAAATTAGCTCAGGCCCAACGAAACAGGCTGGTTGAGAGCCGTGCCGCACTCGGCCTGGGAGATATTTATCGCCAGCAAGGACAACTCGGCCCGGCAAAAAGCGCTTATAGAGATGCCCGAGAACGCATAGATGAGCTTGGCGAGTTCGTAGCGGCTCAAGGTATCGCCGTCGCAGAAATCAACCTGGCCCGTCTTGCCATCCTCAGCGGAGAACTACAGGAGGCAGAAGCCCATCTTGCAATCGCAGGAGAAACAATACCGAAGAATCCGCTGGCTCAGCAGGTCACACCGCTGGCAGAGCTTGCCCAGGGACAATTGCAGTTGGAAGAGGGAAACTTTACAGAGGCCGAGAAGCATTTTAGCAACGCTCATAACCTGGCAGAGGCACAACAGGAACCACTGCTGGCCGCAGAAGCAATTCTGGGACAGGCCCAGGCCAGACTATCACGCGCAGAACTGCAAGCAGCCCAGAATACCTTCCTGGAAGCAGGTCGTCAATTCCAGTTGCTTGAAAGCACGGATGGCGATGGCTCGGCCGTACTGGGTGTAGCCCAGGTCAATATCGGGCAAGAACGCTGGGATGAGGCGCTTGAAAACAGCGCAGCTGCCTTGCTCCGCTTCAATCAGACAGGTGATATGCTCGGGCAAGCAGACGCACAACTTACACATGGATTGGCACACAGCTCGAAAGATGAACTCGATGAGGCACTGACAGACTTTGAGCAAGCATTGAACCTCTATCAGCGACAGAACCGACCACTAGGCATTGCCGACGCACGCTTCGCACTAGGCGCGCTCTTTATGACGCAAGGCAAATTGGAGCAGGCCAGAGACGAACAAACAAAGGCCATCAGCCAGGTTGAACGCGTGATGAATACCCTGCGCACTCCCCAGCAGTGGAGCACATTCTTACGCCAATACGCCAAACAGTATGCAGAAAGTGCCCTCTGCGATCTACGACGCAACCAGGATGAGCAGGCGCGCACGCTGCTACAAAATTTTGTACGCATCGCCGGGACCAGCGATCTTGTACGCAATCTCAAAACCTACGAGGATACCATTCCCACCGCCAGCGAGGAGCTATCCGAAGAAGAACTACGTACAAACAGGGAGCTAGTCAGAAGGCTAGAGCGACTGAGAAAGAGCCTCTGAAAGCAGAACAATGCAGGGTAGCATCGTAATGCTACCCTGCACGGCTTCAGTCCCTTGCTTCTGAATGATATACTAGAAGGCAGGTTTTGAAAATATGAAAAACAGCAAGAATTCTGAGAGTATATCGGCAGAAATCGCTTCTCAGATCACTTTAGCTAGTAGGCATAATCGGGCAAATACAATGCAGAGAGCACTGTACATGGCCTATGACCGGAGGGACTCCTCGTATGGGTATAAATTTCTTACGTGGTAATTCGCAAGCCCCCAGGGGACATGCCATACTCATGGCACGAAACTCAAGCAATCCACGCATTATCTATAGCACCTATTGCATCGTACCGCCAATACCCATGGCTATCGCGAAGTGGCTTCCCCCCCTCCTCGCGGCACAATTTCCTACGGAAGATTTGCGCGGTGTAGCGAACGTTGCAGGTATGCCCATTCCTCCTACGCTGGAAGAAGGAATGAGCCTGGACCAGTTGGAGCTGTTGGCGGAGCGTCGCGACGATGATTTTTGCGATGTCGGCCCTGTTTCAAGCGATGAAGGAGAACGCTTGAGGTTAGCAGCTGAGAGCTGTCAGGATTATGGACAACTGTACGCGAACTATAGCTCCCGTGCTACTCAGTTTCCACCAACGCGCTCACCAGAACTAGAGGAATCTACACCACTAGACGAACTCGACCCGGAGGAAATCCTGCTCCAATCCATGTCTGATCGACAAAAGGTGGCAGAATTGGGGAAGCTGGTCGGGATGGCACGTTATGCCCTGGACGGGCGCGATACAGATCTGCTCAAGGACACGAAACGGCGCATGGAACAAATTGCACGTCTATTACCGGAGAAATATCGCGCTTCAGAGATTGTAGCCAACTCTACCATCATCGATCAAAAAGGAACCAAACTGGCAGAGTTATATCTGAGTCGGGCTTATAAATTGCTCGATGAAGAATATGCTGAAATTCCTGGCATCGAACGTGCTATCCGTGAATTGCAAGAATAGCACCCTTTTTTCTATATTATGAATAACAGGAATCGAAGTAGTAACTCATATTGTCTGGTAGCTTGTTCTTCATCCTTCGATGGAGGAGCAAAGAGCAAGGTACAAAGCGGTATGAGTTAGCATATTTATTATCTATCTATTTAGGAGCCATCCTTATGACAGCAATAGAACTGGGTGTTGATCTCTCACCATTTGTTGATGCACTTATCACTGGCAATAGCGAGCAGATTATCGCTGTTGCACGCGAACATTTGCAACATAACGAGTCCGCCAGTGTACTGATAGGCCGTATTGGCATGATCGCGGCCCAGGGCGATACGGAAGGGCATACGGTTATTACGCTCGCAGCGGCGGCAATGCTGAGCCGGTTGTTGTTTACGATCCCGGCCCCTGTAGGTTCAGACGGTCAGGCGGCATCAGAAGAGCGAGCACTGCCACTCTTTGTACAGGCGCTCCTTGCTGCTGCTCCTGCAGTACGCGCAGGACATACTGTAAAACCTGAATATCCACGTCCACTGTTCCCCAGCGAATTACTGGATACGGGTAAAACAGTCAACGATGTGATGCGCGAAGCTGTGCAGAAAAACGACACTACGCTTGCCGAGCGCGCGCTGTTTGGTCTCTATGGGACAGGCGCAGACTATCGTACTATGCAGGTGCGTGCTTACGATAGTATCTCGACCACCTTCCAGAATGCCGGTCATCCACTAATGTTTGCGGTACGTGGCTTCCAGTTGCTCGATGCAGTAGAGTGGGGAGATCGCGCACCCACGATTATCCACTGGCTGGCACCACACCTGCCTTTGCGGCCTAATGTCGAAGAACCTGGCTGGATTGAGGCTGTACGCGCGTATACTGCCGATTCTGCACACAGTCTGGCAAGCATCCGCAAACGCCTGTCAGCTCCGAAAGATACTAATGCACTGCCTTTGCGCCAGTTGATTCTGAGTAATGCCGATACGACGCAGGTTTGCCAGGGAGTCTACGATGCCGTGATCAAGGGTGAGGCATCGCCACGCGCTGTGGGTTCCGTGATCGCGCTGGCTGCTTCCGATGTGATGAGCATGGTTGGCGATGGGGATCGCGAGCATTTCGTATACGCAGCACATGGCCTGCTCTTCTCTGCAGCTGCACGATTGGTCTTCCGGCAAGTTCAGGATGTGGAAGCACTGCCACTGTTGTTCACCTCTGCATCTTACGTCAATGCACTCAGGAAAGAGATCGCAGCACAACAAGGCAGCGCGCAACAGCAGCAAGCAGCTCCAGCAGGCTCGGCAGCGCTCGGCGGCGGCCTCATCGCAGCAGCACAGTTGGAAGCGTTGGCAGCACAGTTGAAGGCACAGGACCTCAATGGTGCACTGACCACGGCACGTCGCTATCTGAAATTGGGACACGATCCGCGCGCTCTCGTTGCTACCATTGGGCTTGCCGCAGCAGCTACCGACGCGCTGGCTGATCAGGGCCACACATTGCAAATTGTGCAGGCAGCAGGAGAGGAGTTTATGGCCTGGCCTGCTAGCCTTGCCGACACGAACCCCGAAGGCTTCTTGCAGATAGCTCTGCGTGCAGCCGCCTTCGGCAAACGCAGTAGTGTGATCGAAAACTTGTGATGGGTTTTGAGGGATTATCTCCATCTTTCTGCGCTGAGCGCAGAAAGATGGAGATAATCCCTCAAAACCCATCACAAGTTTTTGACGGCTTCAGGAGAACGAGTTTGAAGGGAATCTGCTCCATGTTTTTTTCACAGAAGAAATATAATTCCAGATTTCTCACCTTGATACTTTGCCTCCTGCCAGTGTTACTCACCGCCTGCAACCTCTTTGGCGGAGGAAATACTCCTTTACCAAAGCGCCTGGTAAAAGCTCCGGCAAGCCAGCAAATATTTACGGTTCCTGAAGTGGGTATTGCCGACTTTGATACGCTCGATCCGGCGCTGGCTCATGATCCAGCATCGATCAAAGCCGTACAAATGGTATTCACAGGTCTAGTCCAGCTTGATGATCGCTTGCAGGTACGTCCACAGCTTGCTCAATCATGGGACGAAAGTGCAGACGGCCTGACATGGACCTTTCACCTCAGACCTCACCTCAAATTCAGCGATGGGACAGCGCTCACTTCAGCCGATGTCGCCTATAGCATCGACCGCGCATTACAGCCCACAACGCAATCAACAGTAGCCCCACTCTACTTGAATTTGATCAAAGATGCAGATCAATTGCTGGCCGGACGCATTAGCACGCTGATTGGCGATAGTCTACAGACACCCGATGCACAAACACTCGTGATCGTGACAAAGAGAAATGCAGCATATTTTCTCCCAATGCTCACGAATACTTGCTCATATGTCGTTGAAAAGAGCCTCATCAGCAAATATGGCGCAAAGTTTACCGACCATCTGACAGAGGGAGGCGGTGCAGGACCGTTTAAGGTGGCAAAATATACACACCGCGAGGGCATCGACTTCGTGCCGAATGCTAATTACTATATGAACAAGCCGCAACTACAAAAAGTATCGTTCGTGATCTATCATTCAGAGGATGAGGCATATCAAGCATATCTAGCGAACAGAGTTGATATAACGGATGTGCCTATCTCTACATATGCAAATGATAAAAAGCTCAAAGATTTCTCTCAGGTGCCGCAACTGTGGATCAACTATTACGCGATGAATTATCTGGTCAAACCGTTCAATAATATCCATATTCGACAGGCGTTCGCGCTGGCAATCGATAAGACCAGG
>Ga0070741_10014250_pt1 | contig 13794 bp, 13 predicted proteins | sample Coa_R1_4_FD_66440 | JGI IMG/M metagenome (GOLD analysis project Ga0070741, IMG submission 66440) | Surface soil microbial communities from Centralia Pennsylvania, which are recovering from an underground coalmine fire - Coalmine... | ecosystem: Environmental > Terrestrial > Soil > Unclassified ... | reverse complement strand
GTGAGCGCCGGGTTCTCGAAGAACGACCGGTCGTCGACCGCGCGGTTGACGCGCATCAGGTCCTGGTAGAGACGTCGCCCGGAGCCGATCGTCAGGTGTCCGACCTCGCTGTTGCCCATCTGGCCGGGCGGCAGCCCGGCCGCCTCCCCGGACGCCTCGATCGTCGTGTGCGGGTGGCGCCGCCACAGCCGGTCGAACACCGGCGTCTCCGCGAGGCGGACCGCGTTCCCGGGGCCCGGCGGCGCGCAGCCCCAGCCGTCGAGGATGACGAGCGTTACGAGGGGGTAGCTGCGCGACATATCTCGAGGAACGGCTCGAGGTCGAGCGACGCGCCGCCGACGAGCGCGCCGTCGACGGCCGGCCCGGCGAGGAGCTCCGCGGCGTTGCCCGGCTTCACCGAGCCGCCGTACAGGACGGGCACGTCGAGCAGCGACTTGACCGTCTCGTGCGCCTCGTCCGCCATCTGCGGCGTCGCGGTCCTGCCGGTACCGATCGCCCACACCGGCTCGTAGGCGATCACGAGGTTCTCGTCGTGCTCGAGCGCCCCGACCTGCCGCCGCAGCACGTCGTGCGTCTTCCCCGCCTCGCGCTCCTCGAGGGTCTCCCCGACGCAGGCGATCACGTGCAGGCCGTCCTCGAGCGCCGCGGCGGCCCGCCGCGCGACGGTCTCGTCCGTCTCGCCGAACCACTGCCGCCGCTCCGAGTGCCCGACGATCGTCCCGTAGACGCCGAGCTCGCGCAGCATCGGCGCCGACACCTCGCCGGTGAACGCGCCCTCGCGCTCCCAGTGACAGTTCTGTGCGAAGACCCCGATCTCCGTCCCGGCGAGCGCCTGCACCGACGCCGCGAGGGACGGAAACGGAGGCGCGACGACGACGTCGACGCCGTCGGGCAGCGCCGCCTCGCGGAGCCCGCGGCAGAACGCCGCGGCCTCGGCCGCGCCCTTGAACATCTTCCAGTTGCCCGCGATCAGCATCAGCCGTCCGCCGGGATCGCCGCCACCCCGGGGAGCTCCTTGCCCTCGAGCAGCTCGAGCGAGGCGCCGCCGCCGGTCGAGATCCAGGAGATGCGCTCCGCGACACCGGCCTCGTGGACCGCGCGCACGGAGTCGCCGCCGCCGACGACGGTGAACCCGCCGCAGTCGGCGAGGGCCCGGGCGACCGCGAACGTGCCCTCCGCGAAGGGAGGCCACTCGAAGACGCCCATCGGCCCGTTCCAGAAGACGGTGCGGGCCGCCGCGATCCGCGCCGCGAAGTCCTCGCGGGTGCGCGGCCCGATGTCCAGGCCGAGCCATCCCTCCGGCAGGTCGTCGAACGGCGTCACCCGCGTGTCCGCGTCCGCCTCGAACGCGGAGGCGGCGACGACGTCGGAGGGGAGCACCGCATCGAACGAGAACGGGTTCTCGTTGCGGACGTCCTCGGCCATCTTCCCGCCGATCAGGACGGTGTCGGCGCGCGAGCCGAGGTTCTCGAGCACCCCGATCTTGTCCTCGACCTTCGCGCCGCCGGAGACGATCACGAACGGCCGCTCGACGTCTCCGAGGAGCTTGCCGAGGTGCTCGAGCTCGGCGAGGAGCAGCAGCCCCGCGTACGCGGGCAGGAGCTCGGCCACGCCGACGGTCGAGGAGTGCGCGCGGTGCGCAGAGCCGAATGCGTCGTTCACGTAGAGGTCGCAGCCGTCGGCCAGCTCGCGCGCGAAGCCGGCGTCGTTCTTCGTCTCGCCGGCGTCGAAGCGCGTGTTCTCGAGCACGGAGACCCGGCCGTCGCCGACGAGCGCCGCGACGGCCGCCCGCACCGGCTCCATCGAGTACTTCGCGCGGTCCTCCTCCGTCTTCGGCCGGCCGAGGTGCGAGCAGACGCGCACCTCGCGCGCCCCGCGCTCGAGCAGCAGCCGGATCGTCGGCAGCGAGGCGCGGATCCGGGTGTCGTCCGCGACGTGACCGTTCTCGAGCGGGACGTTCAGGTCCGAGCGGACGAGGACGACCTTGCCCTGGACGTCCGCCGACTCGACCGAACGCGGGAGCATCAGAGCAGCTTCGAGACGAGGTCGACGAGGCGGCACGAGTACCCCCACTCGTTGTCGTACCAGCCGAACACCTTCGCGAAGGTGCCGCTCGCCATCGTCAGCTCACTGTCGAAGGTGCACGAGGCCGGCGAGTGGACGATGTCCGTCGACACGAGCGGCTCGTTCGAGTAGTCGAGGTAGGGCGCCAGCGGTCCGTCGGACGCGGCGGACTCGAACGCGGCGTTCACCGACTCGGGCGTCGCCTCCTTGCGGAGGACGACGACGAGATCGGTGACCGAGCCGGTCGGAACCGGCGCACGCACCGAGATGCCGTCGACCTTGCCCTGCAGGTGCGGCAGGACGAGCCCGATCGCGCGCGCCGCTCCCGTGGAGGTCGGGATGAGGTTGATCGCCGCCGCCCGCGCCCGCCGCAGGTCCTTGTGCGGCAGGTCGAGGATCTGCTGGTCGTTCGTGTACGCGTGGATCGTCGTCATGAACCCGCGCTCGATCCCGAAGGCGTCGTCGAGCACCTTCGCCATCGGCGCCACGCAGTTCGTCGTGCACGACGCGTTCGAGATGATCGCGTGCTTGTCGGGGTCGTACCTGTCGTCGTTCACACCGAGCACGAGCGTGATGTCGGGATCGGTCGCCGGGGCCGAGATCACAACCTTCTTCGCGCCTCCGTCGAGGTGCTTCTGCGCCCCCTCCCGCTTCGTGAAGAACCCGGTCGACTCGATCACGACGTCGACGCCGAGGTCGCCCCACGGCAGGGCCGCCGGGTCGCGCTCCGCAAGTCCCTTCAGCTCCTTCCCGCCGACGTGGATCGACCCCGCCTGCGCCGTCACCTCCTCGGGAAACGTTCCGAGGACGGAGTCGTGCTTCAGCAGGTGCGCCATGGTCGGCACGTCGCCGAGATCGTTGAAGGCGACGATCTCGAAGTCGGCGCCCCGCTCGAGTGCGGCGCGGAAGAAGTTGCGGCCGATCCGGCCGAACCCGTTGATCCCTACGCGTGTCTTGGCCATGCGGCCGATGCTAACTACGCGGCGGTGGCGGCGATGCCGTAGATCGCCGACAGCTTCCCACGGAGGTACCGCACGTACGGCTCCGGGTCGATCTGCGATGTGCCGACGACCCGTTCGAGGGTCTCGCTGGGCGTGAACTTCCGCCCGTGGCGGTGGAGGTGCTCGCGCAGCCAGTCCCGCAGCGCGCCGAACTCGCCCTGCTCGAACGCGTCGTACAGGTCGGGGATGTCGGCGGTGATCCGCTCCCAGATCTGCGCGGAGATCAGGTTGCCGAGCGCGTAGGTTGGGAAGTAGCCGATCGAGCCGCCCGACCAGTGGACGTCCTGCAGGACGCCGAGCGTGTCGTTCGGCACCTCGATCCCGAGGTACTCCCACACCCGGCGGTTCCACTCCTCCGGCAGCTGCTCGAGCGGGAACTCGTCCGCCAGCATCGCCTGCTCGAGCTCGAAGCGGAGGATGATGTGGAGGTTGTACGTCGCCTCGTCCGCCTCGACGCGGATCAGCGACGGCTCGACGGCGTTCACCTCGCGGTACCAGCGCTCCGCGTCGTAATCGCCGAGCGCCTCGGGGAAGAGCTCCTGCAGGCGCGGGAAGAAGTGCCGCCAGAACGGCAGCGACCGCCCGACGAGGTTCTCCCACATGCGGCTCTGCGACTCGTGCATGCCGAGCGAGACGCCGCGGGCGAGCGGCGAGCGCTCGAGCGCCGGGTCGACCTGGTGCTCGTACAGGCCGTGCCCGAACTCGTGCATCGTCCCCATCAGCCCCTCGAGGCGGTCGGTGAAGTAGCGCGTGGTGATCCGGATGTCGGTGACGCCCGTGCCGGATGCGAACGGGTGCACGGTCGGATCGAGCCGCCACGACGACTCGTCGAACCCGAAGGCCTTCGCGACCTCGAGCTCGAACACCTTCTGCGGCTCGACCGGAAACATCGTCGCCTTCTCCTCGTTGCCGCCCGCCGCGGCGACCTCCTTCACGAGCGGCGCCTGGTGCTCCTTCAGATAGTCGAAGATCCGCCGTACCTCCGACGTGCGCATCCCGCGCTCGTAGTCGTCGAGGACGACGTCGTACGGCTCCTCGGGGATGTCGAAGCACTCGATGTAGCGCTTGCGCAGGTCGAGGTTCTTGCGCAGCACCGGCAGGAACGATGCGAAGTCGTCGTTCTTGCGCGCCTCGACCCAGACCTGGTTCGCGAGCGCCGACGCGCGCGACATCTCGGCGCGGAGGTCCGAGGGCACCTTCGTCGCCTTCTCCCAGTCCAGTCGCGTGACGCGGACGAGGCTCGCCTCGAACGAGTCGTAGTCGTGGCCGGCCGCCCAGCCCTCGAGGTCGTCGAGGAGCCGGCCGATCTCCGGCGAGGTGAACTTCTCGTGGGCGATCCGGCCGACGGTGGCGAGCTGCTCGGCGCGGAGCTCGGCGCCCTTCGGGGGCATCATCACCTGCATGTCCCAGCCGAGGAGCGCCATCGTCTTGCCGAGGTCGGAGATCTCGGCGAGGCGCGCGCGAAGGTCGTCGAAGGCAGCCCGGCTCATCGGCATCGAAACCTATACGACGACGAGCAGGCGGGCCGGAGGGAGAGCTCCGAGGACGACCTCTCCCTCCGGTTTACCCGTTCCCGCATGACGGAGGACGGGGTCTGTATCCGCCGTCGACAGGACCGGACCCGCCGTCGCTGAGTATGGGGACACGGACATTCGCTTCGCTAGTGGATTTTCAAATCGGCCAACTTCAGTCGTCGAGCAGCCTGACGATGGCGCGCAGCCGCCGGTGCGCGGCGCTCTTCGTGAGCGGCGGGCGCGACTTCGCCGCGAGCTCTGCGATCGTCGCCGACGGGTGGCGGAGCCGGAGCTCGGCGATCGGCACGAGCTCCGCCGGGAGCGCGTCGAGGCCGAGCGTCCTGATCGCCTCGAGCTGCTCGTGGGCGGCACGCGCGGCCCGGACGAGGTTCGCCTCGTCGGCGTTCGCGAGTCGGTTCGCGTCGGCGCGGATGCCCGCCAGGAGCGCGTGTTCCTCGAAGCGCAGCGCTGTGTCGCCCGCGCCCGCGAGCGCGAGCACGTCCGCGATCGTCTCGTGCGCTTTGCCGTACGCGACGGCGTGGCTGCGGCGCTCGGCGACGCCCAGCGCGACGCCCTCGCGTGCCGCCACGTCGGCGAGGAAGCGCGCGCCGTCGAGCGTCGAGGCGCGGAGCTCGAGGTGCGGGTCGCGTGGGCCCGAGAGCGAGCCGCCGCCGAGCAGCGCGCCGCGCAGGTAGGCGCCGCGGCAGCACGAGCGGCCGACGACGCGCTTCGGCGGGAGCTCCAGCGGGCCGCCGCCGGCGGACAGGACGCCGGCCTCGCGCAGGAGGCCGAGCGCGTGCTCGTCGACGTCGACGTGGAGCTGGTATCGCGTCGCGCGCGCGAAGGCACGCCGCGTGTACGTCCGGATCTCCGAGCGGACGCCGAGGTCGCGCAGGAGCGCGAACGCCCGCCGCGCGGCGGCGGACGCCGCGAGGTCGAGGTGCACGGCGACCTGCCCGCCGCGGAGGTGCCACGCGCCCGAGGCGTGGAAGAGCGACGACACCTCCGCGAGCCGGCAGCAGTGCCGCGACGGGGCGATCTGCGCGAGCTCGTCGCGGAGCTCGTCGGAGAGGGTCACATGCTCACGCCCTCGAGCGCGAGCAGGCGGCGCTTGATCTCGACGCCGCGGTCGCCCCAGCCGCCGATCCCCTGGACCGAGACGACGCGGTGCACCGGGAGGAACGGCGCGAGCTCGCACCGCGCGCAGAAGGTGCCGGCGGCCCGCGCGGCGCGCGGGCGCCCGGCGAGCGCGGCGAGCTCCCCGTAGGTGATCACCTCGCCGCGCGGCACGCCGCGGAGCACGCGCGAGCATTCGCCGTAGAAACCGCTCTCGAGCCGCAGCGGCACGTCGAGGAAGTCGTCCGGCACACCCGCGAAGAAGCACGTCAGCCGCACCGCCAAACCCTCGAGCGAACCCTCGACCAGGCCCGACGTGTGTCTGACCCGAGTCTGACGCGGCAGCTCGCTGTGGAAGACACGGCCGTCGTCGTCGAGCCAGACCTCACCGACGCCCCAGCCTGGTGCGTCGTACTGCACGAGCGTCGGCTTCATACGCCGATGTTGTAGCTTCGCCGCGTGACGCGGGCGCAGCTGCCGGCACTCGGATATCTCTACGTCGCGCTCGCCGTGCCGGCGCTCGTCGCCGGTCCCGACCACGCCCGCCTCGCCTCGGCGCTCTACGCAGGCGCCGCCTTCGCCTATCTCTGGTTCCTCGCGAGCCTGCGCGCGAAGCTCGTGCGCTTCGAGCCGGACGCGTTCTTCGTCTCCGCCGTCGCGCTCGGCGGCGCCGCCTACCTGCCCCTGCAGGCCGGAATCGTGATGACGGGCCGCGAGGAGTTCGCCGCGCCGTCCTCGGCGTGCGCCGCCACGGTGATCATCGGCTCCTCCCTCGCGGCGTGGCGCGCCCGCAAGATCGCGCGCTGGTTCGGCGAGGCGGGAATCGTCGGCGGCCTCGGCGTGCTCGGGGTGGGGATCGCGGAGGGCGCCGCGGGCTGGAATCTCTCCGGCGACGCCGTCTACGCCTCGTCGCTCGGCTTCATGATCTGGGTCGTCGTGACCGCGTCGTACCTGCTGCGGCGGTGACCGCCGGAGAAGTCGTAGTCTCCGGTCCATGAGCACTCACGCGATCTTCCGCCCCCCGCCCGCCCGCAACGAGCCGATCCACGACTACGCGCCCGGCAGCCCCGAGCGGGAGCGCCTGCGCGTGCGCCTCGAGCAGATGCGGAGCGAGCGCCTCGAGCTGCCGCTCGTGATCGGCGGCAAGGACGTCACAACCGGCACCTTCAAGCAGGCGGTGATGCCGCATGCGAAGGAGCACGTCCTTGCCGACGTGCACCAGGGGAGCGCGGAGCACGTGCAGCTCGCGGTCGACGCGGCGGCGAATGCGTGGGAGGACTGGTCGCGGTGGCCGTGGGAGGAACGCGCCGGCGTCCTCCTCCGCGCGGCAGAGCTCCTGTCCGGCCCGTGGCGCGACACGCTGAATGCGGCCACGATGCTCGGCCAGTCGAAGACCGCGCACCAGGCCGAGATCGACGCGGCGTGCGAGGCGATCGACTTCTTCCGTTTCAACGTCGAGTTCATGTGCCGCATCTACGAGGAGCAGCCGCTGTCGTCCCAGGGCGTGTGGAACCGCATGGAGTACCGGCCGCTCGAGGGCTTCGTCTTCGCCGTCTCGCCGTTCAACTTCACGGCGATCGCGGCGAACCTGACGACGTCGGCCGCGCTGATGGGCAACGTCGTCGTCTGGAAGCCGGCCGGGACCGCGATGCTCTCTGCGTACTACCTCATGCGCCTGCTGCAGGAGGCGGGACTGCCGGACGGCGTCATCAATCTCGTCTACGGCTCGGGCGCCGACATCGGCGACGCCGCGCTCGCAAGCCCGCACCTCGCCGGGATCCACTTCACCGGCTCGACGCCGGTCTTCAACGGCATGTGGCGGGGCGTCGCGTCGAACATGGAGCACTACCGCAACTACCCGCGGATCGTCGGCGAGACGGGCGGCAAGGACTTCATCGTCGCGCACCCGTCTGCGGACCTCGACGCGCTCGCGACCGCGATCGTGCGCGGCTCGTTCGAGTACCAGGGCCAGAAGTGCTCCGCCTCGTCCCGCGTCTACGCGCCGTCGAACCTCTGGCCGGCGCTGCGCGAGCGGCTGCAGGAGGAGATCTCCACGATCAGGATGGGCGACGTCGCCGACTTCGGGAACTTCATGGGCGCCGTGATCGACGGCGCGTCGTTCCGGACGCAGGCGCAGGCGATCGAGGAGGCGAAGGCCGACGGCGAGACCGCGATCGTCGTCGGCGGCGGCTACGACGACGCCGAGGGCTGGTTCGTCGAGCCGACGGTGATCGAGACGCGCAACCCGGAGTTCCGGACGATGCGCGAGGAGCTCTTCGGGCCCGTCGTCACCACCTACGTCTACGACGAGAATCGCTGGGACGACACGCTCGCACTCGTCGACCGCACCGCGCCCTACGGGCTGACGGGCGCCGTCTTCTCCGAGGACCGCGCGGCGATCGACGACGCGCGGGAGAAGCTCCGGTACGCGGCGGGCAACTTCTACGTCAACGACAAGCCGACCGGTGCGGTCGTCGGGCAGCAGCCGTTCGGCGGCGCGCGCGCCTCGGGGACGAACGACAAGGCGGGCTCGATGTGGAACCTGATCCGCTGGGTCAGCCCGCGTTCGATCAAGGAGACGTTCACGCCCCCGACGAGCTACCGCTACCCGTTCATGGACGCGGAGCCCGACGGCGCCGGGACGTAGCTACACGCGGAAGGTCCAGGCGACCGCGGCGGCGGTCGTGTCGGTGCGTCCGTAGGCGACCGCGGTGTGCCGTCCCGGCGCGAGCGGCGCGGCGGGCGCGCCGTAGATCGTCGTTCGGCTCGTGGTGAGGCCGCCGCCCTTGACGAGCAGCTCCTGCCCGTCCACCCACAGCCCCGACTCGACGAGCCGGCGCGTCGAGGTCAGCTCGACCGCGACCTGCGGCGTGGCGGACGCCTTCTGCCCCCGCTTCGGGCCGAGGATCGCGATCGCGACGCCGCGGCCGTGCACCGCCCGCCACTCGCCGTCCACCCGGTGGTAGGCGGTGGCGGTGGTGCCGTCGAGGCGGACCGACCAGTCGCCCGCCTCGTACAGCGTGGTGCCGTGCGGCTTCGACCCGGAGCTGCCGCAGCCGGCGAGGGCCAGCACGGCGAGGAGCGAGGCGAGGACGCGCACGGTCGCACAGCGTAGTCCCCGAGGACGATCCCGAATCCTCCCGCGGGGCGACGACGGCGCACGGGCCCCGGCCGTACGCTCGCCGCATGAGCTCCTCCGCGCTTTCCACCACGTGGCTCGGCGCGCGGACGGGACGCGACCCGCGCGCGCTCGACGCCCTCCGCCGGAGCGGCGAGCTCCTCGGCGTCCGCGTCAACGGCCGCTACGACTTTCCGAGCTGGCAGTTCGGACCCGACGGCCGCGTCCTCCCCGCGCTCCCGCGCGTGATCGCCGCCGCCCGCGCCGCCGGCCTGAGCGACGAGCGCCTCGCGCAGCTCCTCGGCGCACGTGCAGGCCTCGGCTCAGGACGCCGGCTCGCCGACGCGCTCGCCGACGGCAACGTCGAGCACGTGCTCGCGGTCGTCCGTGGCGCCGCCTGACGGCAGCCGGCGGAAGCAGAGGGCGCCGAGCAGCGAGAGCGGCAGCGCCGCGGCCAGCATCACCTCCCCGTGGCCGGTGCCGACGAGCCAGAGCCCCGCGAACACCGCCGGGGCCCACGAGGCGGCGAAGGCGACGCCCACCACCGCCTCGTATGCGCCGCGCAGGCTGGGCGGAGCGAGCGCGGCCGCGACCGTGGAGGCGATCGGCTGGACGATCATCTCGCCGGCGGTGACGGCGACGACGGCGACGACGAGCACCGGCAGCACGCTCGTCGGCCACAGCGCGCAGAGCGCCGCGCCCTCGAGCACGACGCCGAACGCCAGCATCGCGCGGGGGCTGCGCCGCCCCGCCCAGCGTGCGACGAAGAGCTGCGTCGTCGCGACGAGGACGGGGCTGATCCCGAACACGAGCCCCCACGCCGCGAGCGAGTAGCCGCGCTCGCGGTGCAGGAAGACGCCGAGCACCGAGTCGAACTGCACGTAGACCATGATCCCGATCCCGGTGCCGAGCGTCAGCAGGAGCAGCCGCGTATCGCGGAGGGCCTGCCGCATCCTCGGCTGCCGCTCGCCCTCGGCGAGCGGCGGCTTCGTCTCCGGCACCCGGAGCACGACCACGAGCAGGAAGAGCGCGTTGCCGAGCGCCGGCGCCCAGAACACCCAGCGGAGCGAGAGTGCCGTCACGAGCAGCGCCCCGAGCGGCGGCCCGAGCGCGAAGGCCGCCATCTGCGCCTGCCGCTGCAGCCCGTAGCCCTCCGCGCGCAGCCCGGGCGCCAGCAGGTCGGCGGTCGCGGCGCTCGTCGCGGCCGGCCAGACGTCGCCGGTCGGCGGGAAGAGGATCGTCAGCGCGAACAGCCAGGGAACGCTGTGGATCGCGCCGTAGAGCGCGAACCAGAGGGCGGTGCCGCCGAGGCCGAGGACGAGCGTCGGCCGCCGGCCGAGCCGGTCGGTGAGGTAGCCGCCGAGCGGCGCGCCGACGAGGCCCATCGCGCCGGCCGCCGCGAGCAGGGCGCCGGCCGCCGCCCCGGAGGCGTGCAGCTCGCTCGTCAGGTAGAGGCCCCAGTAGGGCACGAGCACGCCGCTGCCGAGCGACTGCACCGCGCTACCCCCGACGAGCGCCCAGAACGGTTCCGGAAACCGGCGCGCGTGGGTCAGGGCGCGGCGGAGCGGCGCTGCCATCGGGGCAGCGTACGCAGCGCAACGGCGGCCCCAACGAGCGCCGGCACGGCGAGCACCGCGCCTGCCACGCGGACGCCGAACGCACCGGCGAGCGCTCCGTCCGTCAGGCTCGCCGCCGGCCGGAGCCCGAGGAACGCGATCGACCAGAGCGCCATGATCCGCCCTCGCTGCGATGGTGCGACGCCCAGCGCGAGCCGTGTCGTCGCGGCGGTGTTCGAGCCGAGGTAGCCGAACCCCGCGACGGCGAGGAAGACGAGCCCGAGCGGGAGCCACGGCCCGATCGAGAAGAGGAGGATTCCGGCGCCGAGCGCTCCCAGGGTGAACCCCATCCGGCGGCGGGAGCCGGCGACGCGGCCCGCGACGAGGAGCGCCGTCGCCACGGCGCCCGCGCCGAAGCAGGCGACGATCGCACCCGCCCACGTGTCGGAGTACCCGAAGGCGCGCGCGAACGCGGGCGATTCCGTGTTCACCGGGTCGGAGCCGAAGCCGGCCGTCATCACCACGAGCAGCGCGAGCCCGAGCCTCGGGTCGTCCCGCAGCAGCCGCAGGCTCTCGCGCAGGGACGCCCGCTCCGCCCGCTCCTCCTCGCGCGGGCGCACGAGCAGGAGCCCGGCGGCGAGGAGCAGGTACGAGGCCGAGTTGATCGCGAACGCCCACGGGAGGCCGAGGGCGGCGATCACGCCGGCCGCGGCCGCGGGGCCGACGGCGCGCGCGAGGTTGAACGTCATCGAGTTCAACGCGACCGCCTGCGGCACGTCCTCCTCCTCGACGAGCGCCGCGATCAGCGACTGCTGCGCCGGCACCGAGAGGGCGCTCGTCACCCCGAGCGCCCCCGAGAAGCCGATCACGACCCACTCCGTCGCGGCTCCTCCCCACGCGAGCGCCGCGAGCGCGCCGCTCGACGCCGTCGCCGCCAGCTGCGTCCCGAGCAGCAGCTTCCGGCGGTCGACGCGGTCGGCGAGTCCGCCCGCCCACGGCGAGAGGACGAGCACCGGCACGAACTGGCAGAAGTTGAGGACGCCGAGGAGGAACGGCGAGTGCGTCAGCCGGAAGACGAGGATCGAGGCGGCGAGGTTCTGGAACCACGTGCCACTCGCCGAGGCGGCGTTGCCGACGAAGTACGGGGCGAAGCTGCGCGACCTGATGACGCGCCAGGCGGCAGATGGGCCGACCTGTGCTCCGGCACCGGCGGAGCCGGCGCCGGCGCTGCCGCGCGGCTCCGTCGAGCCTACGCCGCGTGCCACCTAGGCTCGGCCCGTCCTGTGCAGCTGCGAGTAGATGCGGCGCGCCGTCTTCGCCGGCAGGCCCGGCACGCCCTCGAGCTCCTCCTGGGACGCGAGGGCGACGCGCTCGGCGGAGCCGAAGTGCCGCAGCAGCGCACGGCGGCGCGCCGGCCCGACGCCCTCCAGCTGGTCGAACACCGACGTGCGGGCCGCGGCGTCGCGCCGCGCCCGGTGGAACGTGATCGCGAAGCGGTGCGCCTCGTCGCGGATCCGCTGCAGGAGCTGCAGCCCCGGCGACTCGCGCGGCAGCACGATCGGGTCGGGGCGCCCCGGGACGAACACCTCCTCGATCCGCTTGGCAAGCGAGACGACCGCGACGCGCGGCAGGTCGAGCTCCTGCATCGCCGCGAGCGCGGCGGACAGCTGCCCCTTGCCGCCGTCGATCACGACGAGGTTCGGTGCAGCGGCGAACGACTCGTTCCACTCCTCGGAGCCGGGATCGGCGCCGAGCCGTGAGAAGCGGCGCGTGATCACCTCGCGCATCGCGCCGAAGTCGTCCTGCCCGTCCAGCCCGCGCACGGCGAACTTGCGGTAGTGCGACTTGCGCGTGACAGCGTCCTCGAAGACGACCATCGAGCCGACGATCTCCTGCCCCTGGATGTTCGAGATGTCGAAGCACTCGATCCGGATCGGCAGGGACTCGAGGTTGAGTGCTTCGCGCAGCTCCTCGAGCGCCTCGACGCGGCGCTGCCGCTTCGTCTCCGCGACGAACGTCGCGGAGTCCAGCGCGAGCTGGGCGTTCTGCTGCGCGAGCTCCTGCAGCCGGCGCTTCTCGCCGCGCTCCGGCGCGCGCACCTCGACCCGCGCGCCCCGGCGCTCCGAGAGGAACTCCGCGAGCGCCGCGGTGTCGCCCGTGCCGCGCGGGACGAGGATCTGCGGCGGGATCGAGGGCGCCGAGCCGTAGTACTCGAGGCAGAACTGCTCGAGCACCTCGCCCAGCTCCTCCCCTGCTGCGTTCTCGAGGTGGAACGAGTAGCGGTCGACCATGCGGCCCTCGCGGAGCGGGAACACCTGCACCGCCGCCCGCTCCGCCGAGACGGCGACGCCGACGACGTCGATCGTGCCGATCGACGCGCGCTCGACGGCCTGCCGCTCCGAGAGCCGCTCGATCGCGCGCAGCCGGTTGCGGTAGCGCGCGGCGTCCTCGAAGCGCTCCTCCGCCGCCGCGTCGCGCATCTGCTGCTCGAGCCGCCGCCGGATCGGCCGGTCGTCGCCGGAGAGGAACTCGATCACCTGGTCGATCAGGTCGCGGTACTCCTCCTTCGAGATGTAGCCCACGCACGGCGCGTGGCAGCGTTCGATGTGGTAGTCGAGGCACGGGATGCCGCTGTGGCGCCCGGGCTGCGGCCCTTCGCACGGCCGGTAGCGGAACACGCGGTTCAGGACGTCGAGCGTCTCGCGCACCTTCTTCGCGTTCGCGTACGGGCCGAAGTAGACGACGCCCCGCCGGTGGCGCTCGCGCGTGAACATGACCCGCGGATAGTCGTCCTCCACCGTCACCGCGATGTACGGGAACGACTTGTCGTCGCGCAGCCGCACGTTGAACGGCGGCCGGTGGCGCTTGACGAGGTTCTGCTCGAGGTGGAGCGCCTCGACCTCCGTCTGCGTGACGATCGTCTCGATCGTCTCGACGCGTCTCGCCATCTGCTTGATTCCCTGCCGGTTGTCGCTCGAGCCCGCCTGGAAGTACGAGCGCACGCGCGGCCGCAGCGTCTTCGCCTTCCCGACGTAGAGCACGTCGCCGCGCGCGTCGCGGAAGAGGTAGACGCCCGGCTTCTGCGGCACCCGCCTGAGCTGGCTCTCGATGTCGGTCAGGGCCATTTCGGCCAGCGTACCCAGGCGCTAGCCTGCTCAAAGTGCGGCTGTCGGCGATCGCCCTGCTCCTCGTGCTCTCGTTCGCCGGCCCGTCCTTCGCGGGCGGGCCGCGCATGATGGTCGGCGCCGCCGACGATCTCGCGAAGACCCAGGACCCGGCCTACGCGACGGCCTCGATGACGGAGGCGAAGCTCGCCGGTCTCGACACGATCCGGCTGACGCAGGCGTGGACGACCGGCGACACGACCCTCGGCCCGAACGACGCGGTCGAGCTCGGGAACGCCGTCACCGCCGCGCAGTTCAACG
>Ga0070741_10014249_pt1 | contig 13794 bp, 13 predicted proteins | sample Coa_R1_4_FD_66440 | JGI IMG/M metagenome (GOLD analysis project Ga0070741, IMG submission 66440) | Surface soil microbial communities from Centralia Pennsylvania, which are recovering from an underground coalmine fire - Coalmine... | ecosystem: Environmental > Terrestrial > Soil > Unclassified ... | reverse complement strand
CGGCTTTCCGGAGTGAGCGGCAGGTGCAGCGAGAGGATGTCAACCTGCGGCAACATTTCCTCGAGTGACGCGGCGCGCTGGTGCGGCATCTCGGACCAGCGGCTGGCAGGTACGTAGGGGTCGTAGCCAATGATCTTGGCGTCGAACGCGCCGCGCCATTTCCTCGCCACCAGAGTTCCGATGTTGCCCATGCCGACAATGCCGACGGTCTTTTGCCAGGATTCGTAGCCGAGGAAATCCGCGCGCTGAACTCTGGTGCCGGCCCTCGTCATCCGGTCGAATTCTGAGACGCGGCGAACGACGCTTAAGCCCAATGACAACGCCATTTCGGCAACCGCCTCACTGTTGACGCCCGGCGTTCTGCATACGGCAATTCCTCGGGCCTTTGCGGCTTCCAGGTCGATGTTGTCGATGCCGACGCCCTGCTTGGAAATAACACGCAGCTTCTTGGCGCGGGTCATGTCGTCAGCGGTAATCTTCTTGCCGCGAACCATCAGTCCGTCGGCATCTTCGTGCCAATTCTTGGCTCTCGAATCGTCCCAGCGAATGACCTCGGCATGCTGGGCAGCGTGGTCGACGCCGGCAGGGTGAAATGCATCGAGAATATAGATCTTCATTTGCCGCCTTTCTGAGCGTTTCTTTCTATGAAAATGGGTTGGCTGAAATCAGCTGCCAGAGAGGTCATGGCATTCGGGCATGTAGAGATCTTTCCACGACGCGGGCATGCGTTTCATGGTGCCAACCCTGTGCATGAAGCCGGCAAACGTCATGCTCTGTTGCGGTGTCGTGGTCCAGATGTTGTCACTGTCGGAAATGTACCGGGTCAAATCCGCCGGGCTGCTGCGCTTCTCGTTGGTGGTCTTGATATAGATCTGCGCCGCGTCGCCCGGATTCTTGTTGATGAACTCTTCGGCCTCGCTAAGCGCGGCAAAAACCGCCTGCGTGACCTTCGGATTGGCATCGTGAAATCGCTTGCTCATCAACATCACGCCGTTGGTGCCGGGACCGCCGAGCGTGTCATAGGATTTCAGCACGTTATGCACGCCCTCTGTTGCAAGCTCGAGGTAGTAATAGGGCGCGACCGAGTAGTGGCTATCGACTTCCGCGCTCTTCGACATCACCGCGACGGCGGCATCCGGATGCGAGCGTGTGATCGTGTAGGCGTCGAGCCTGGCATATTGCTCGTCGCCCCATTCCTTGGCGGCCGCCATCTGCAGGCAGATTGCCTGACTCGACACCTTGATCGCTGGGACCGCGATCTTGTCTCCTCCGGAAAAATCCTTGATCGTCTTGATCGAGGGCTTGTTGGTCACCAGCATGAACGGCATCGACTGCACCGCGGACAGCGCGCGCACTTCATTGGCCGTGCCAGCGGTTTTGTCCCACAGCGTGCAAAGGCTCGGCACGCCGGTCACGCCAAAATCCATCTGCCGGCTGAGCAACGCGTCGATCAGCGACTGCGTGCCGCCGAGGCTCTTGTATTCGGGCTTTAGCGAGGCGACGCCGAACTTTTCAGCATGCTTCTGCACGAGCTGAAGCGCGTCCATCACCATCAGTGGCAGATAAGGCAGGCCGTGCTGGCTGACGATGACGATGCTGGAGACTTCGTCAGCGAAAGACGAGCGCAGCAGCATCGGCGAAGCGAGCGCCACAGGTGCGGCTGCAACCGCCTTGCAGAAACCCCGCCGGCTGAGCGCGATCGACGCCATTTACGTCTGCATGCCCCAGCGCTGGACGGTACGGGCCTCGATCAGGCGAAACACGCCGTTCTCGACCGCGAGCCCGATCAGGATGATGGTGAGAAGGCCTGCAAACACTTCGGGAATCTCGAGCTGGTTCTTGCTCTCGAAGATGTACCACCCGAGGCCGCCCTGACCTGAGGAGACGCCGAACACCAGTTCAGCCGCAATCAGCGTGCGCCAGGCGAAGGCCCAGCCAATCTTGAGGCCGGCGAGAATGCTCGGAAACGCCGCAGGAATCAGGATCTGACCGACAAAACGCAATCCCTTGAGGTTGTAGTTGCGGCCGACCATGCGCGCGGTCGCAGACACGCCGCGGAAACCGGCGAGCATGTTGAGAGAGACCGCCCACATCACCGAATGCACGAGCACGAAAATGAGACTGCCGTCGCCCAGGCCGAACCAGATCAGCGCCAGCGGCAACAGTGCAATCGCCGGCAGCGGATTGAACATCGCGGTCATGGTGTCGAGGAAATCGGTGCCGATCTTGCTGGAGATGGCAAAGACCGTCAGCAGCCCGGCAAGCACGGTGCCGACGGCAAAGCCGACCAGCAGCACCTCGATCGAGCTCAACGCCCGCTTCGGGATGGTGCCGTTGGCGACGTCTGATATCAACGCTTGCACGGCGGCGCTGAACGGCGGCACCAGCAGCGGATTGTCCAGCCAGCGGCCGTAGATTTCCCAGGCGAGCGCCAGCACGACGAGGATCGCGAGCTTGCGAAGCCAGACCTTGTTGTAGATCTGCTCGGCCAGCGTCAGCGGCTTCTCGATGATACCGAACTGATCGGGTCCGAGCGTCTCGCAGTAGATGTTCGGTCGTTCACTCGCCTGCAGCATCGGGTGCCTTCGTGATCTGGTCGGCGAACAGCATGTCGTGAATTTCGCGCCCCAGGGCTGCGGCTTCGTTGGAATTCTCCTGACCCCGCGGCACGCTGTTGATCTCCGCCTTGACCTGGCCCGGATGCGGCGACAGCAGGAGGATGCGATTTCCCAGTTTGATCGCCTCCGGGATCGAGTGGGTGACGAACAAGACGGTAAAGCGTGTCTCGTCCCACAGCGCGAGCAGTTCGTCCTGCATGCGCGAGCGCGTCAGCGCGTCGAGCGCCGCGAACGGTTCATCCATCAGCAGAATGTCCGGCTCCATCGCCATGCCGCGCGCGATCGCCACGCGCTGTTTCATGCCGCCCGAGAGCATGTGCGGATAGCTATGGGCAAAATCGGATAGCTTGACCTTTTCCAGATACTGCATCGCGCGATCGGTGGCGGCCTTGCCGTTCAATGCGCCGGTGGTCCTGAGCGGGAAGGTGACGTTTTCCAGGACCGTCTTCCACGGCAGCAGCTGATCGAATTCCTGGAACACCATCATCCGGTCGGGGCCGGGCCTCGTGATCCGCTCGCCTTTCAGGATGATCTCGCCTTCGGTCGGAGAGAGATAGCCACCGACCGCCTTGAGCAAGGTCGACTTGCCGCAACCGGACGGGCCGACGACGACAAATCGGTCGCCCTGCAGCACGCTGAAAGAGACACGATAGGTCGCAGTGATCAGGTGCGCCTGCGTCTTGTAGCGCATGGTGACGCCGCGCACGTCCAGCAGCGGCCGCCCGGCCTCTTGATTGGGCGCGGTGCGGCCACGCGGCGCCTGTTGCGCCGATTGTAATCTTGTGTCCGGGGTCGTTTTTGACGCGAGTGCTGGACCTCCCGTCATCCGCTCTTCCTCCCGAGGGTCTTTTTTTGGCTACGACTTCGCTACACTAGCCCATAACTGTCCAATAACAATTTGGCCACTGTCCATAAGTCTGCCTATTGGCTCGGCTCCGCAGCGATCACCTTGCCGAGATGGCCGATGAATTCGTTCATGATCTTCGATTGCGGTGCAGTCTTGTGCCGGATCATCAGGGTTTTGATGTCGATGCGCGGCTTCAGCGGCCGCACCACCGTGTCGGACAAATCCATCGAGGTGACCAGCAGCGGTTCCACCAGCGCGACGCCAGCGCCGTGGCGCGCCAGCATGATTCCGGTCAATGAGAGGCTCACCTGGGCGACAATATTCGGGACGATACCGGCGGCACTCAATGCGCGATCGACATAGATGCGCGACAACGCCTGCGGCAGATAGGTGATGATCGAATAGCGTTCGAGGTCGCGTACGGCGATTTCCTTGCGACGGGCGAGTGGATGGCCCGCCGCCATGATGCAGGCAATCCCGGTGCGCATCAAAACCCTGGTCTCGACCTCCGAACTGACGACCGGCTCATAGGCGATGCCCAATTCGACTTCGCGGTGAACCACGCGGTCGAGCACCTGCGGTGAAGTCAGCGATTGCAGCGCAACACGGACATTCGGCCGTGCGGCGACGAAAGTCGCGACAGCCTTGGCGAGATAGCCGTTGGCGATCGGAAAGGCGGCGGCGATCGATAGCGTGCCGAGACGGCCGCCAACGAGATCCTGGGTGAGGGCATTGACCGCGTCGACCCGGCCGAAAATCGCCTCGACTTCGGGAAAGATCGCTTTCGCTTCCGCCGTCGGCTGCAACCGGCCGGAGACGCGCGCGAACAACTTCATCCTGAGCTGGCTTTCGCAGTGCTTCAGGATCGCGCTGACCGCCGGCTGGGTGACATTGAGCGCGCGCGCCGCGCCCGTCACCGAGCCGGTGCGCATGATCGCGTGGAAAACCTCCATGTGCCGCAGGTTCATCGCTAGCCGACCGCTCTTTGCATCGCCCGAAGGGACATAAGCAGAGCTTATGGACCATGCCAAGGTCCTGATTGGACTGACATGCGGTCGATGCGCACACTCCGCAGCAAAAAAGCGATCAAAAAACTATGAGGAGACGCTCGCATGAGGTCGAAGGACACTGTGCGTGTCGGCTCCGGCGCGGGAACATCCGACGACCGGATGCTCCCGGCGCTGGAACTCGCCGAAAGGGGCGACATCGACTATCTCGTGTTCGAATGTCTCGCGGAGCGAACGGTCTCGCGGGAGAACTTGTCGCGCAGCAAGGATCCCAGCCAGGGTTATGCGCCGTCGCTGCATGCGCGCCTGCGCATGGTGCTGCCGACCTGCATCGAGAAGAAAATCCGCATCGTCAGCAATATGGGCGCGGCCAACCCGGTCGGTGGCGCGCGCGCGGCGCGCAGAGAAGCGGCCGAACTCGGCCTCGGCGACGTTCCCGTCGCCGTCGTGCTCGGTGACGACGTCTCGAGCCTGGTCAAGCACAAGGGCGAGTTGCGGCTGATCGAGAACGGCGAGCCGCTGGAATCGATCCTGCCGAAGATGATCTCGGCCAATGCCTACCTCGGCGCCGATGTCGTGTGCGAAGCGCTCGCTACCGGCGCGCCGATCGTGCTGTCGGGCCGCGTCGCCGATCCCTCGCTGTTTCTTGCGCCGATGATGCACGAATTCGGCTGGGCCTACGATGATCTGCCGAAGATCGCGCAGGGCACCGCGGCCGGCCATCTGCTTGAATGCACGGCGTCGGTGACCGGGGGCTGTTTCGGATGGCCAGGCAAGAAGGACGTGCCGGATCTCGCGCGCAACGGCTTTCCGTTCGCCGACGTGAAGGCCGATGGTTCGATCGTGATCGGCAAGACACCCGGCTCCGGCGGACGCCTCGATGTCATGACCTGCACCGAGCAACTGATCTACGAGATCCACGATCCGACTGCCTACATCACGCCGGACTGCGTGCTCGATATCTCCACCATCGCCTTGAGGCAGGAATCCTCCGACCGAGTCCGGCTCGCCGATGCCACGGGCCGCCCGGCGACGCCGACCTACAAGGTCAATGTCGGCTACGCCGATGGATATATCGGCGAGGGCGAAGTGTCCTATGGCGGCATCGATGCAGTGGCGCGCGCCAAATGGGCCGCCGAGATCGTCAAGGAGCGGCTGAAGCTGCAAGGTTTTACCTACGACGATTTCCGTGTCGACTTGATCGGCATGTCGAGCCTGCACGATAATCTGGACAGCCGCCCCGAACCCTACGAGGTTCGCCTGCGGATGGCGGGCCGCACCCATGACCGCAAGGCGGCGCACGCTGTCGGCTTCGAGGTTCGGGCGATGCATATGCACGGGCCCGGCGGGGCAGGGGGCGCATGCGAGCCGCGGGTGCGCGACGTTCTCGCTGTGAAGTCGGTGCTGTTGCCGAAGAACGCGGTCAATCCACAGGTGGTCGTGGAGGGCTCGCTATGAGCGTCCGCGTCTACGATCTCGCCCATTCCCGTGCGGGCGACAAGGGCAACACGTCGAACATCTCGGTGATCTGCTACGACGCCGCGCATTGGGAGTTCCTCGAGCGTGAGTTGACGGTCGAACGCGTCGCGCAGGCATTTCGTCACATCGCCCAGGGGCCAATCCGCCGCTACCCCTTGCGTAATCTCAAGGCATTCAATTTCGTGATCGAGAATGCGCTTGCCGGCGGCGTCACCATCTCGCTGGCGCAGGACATTCACGGCAAGAGCTACAGCAACGTGATGCTGGCGATCGAATTGCCGGATCCGACATAGCAGGGGGTGTTCTCGTGAAGGCGAGTGAGGTCGTCCGCAACAACGTCAAGGAAAAACTCGCGCGCGAGGAGGTCGTATCGTCGATGACGGTCCGCCTGGTGCGCGGCGTCGAGATCGCGCGGATGGCCGCCACCGCCGGCTTCGACATGATCTATGTCGATCTCGAGCATTCGACCCTGACCTTGGAGACGACGGGCCAGATCTGCCAGGCGGCGCTGAGCGCCGGCGTGACACCGATGGTGCGCGTTCCCGCCAATACGCCGGAATATATCCAGCGCGTGCTCGATGCCGGCGCGCTCGGAATCATTGCGCCAGGCGTCCGATCGGCGGAGGAAGCTCGCACGGTGGTCGCCGCCGCAAAATACGCGCCACGCGGCGAACGCGGCGCGGGCGGCGTGCTGCCGCATCTGGAGTTCCGCCCGTTTCCGACGGAAGACGCCAACGCGGCCATGAATGACGCAACCATGGTGATCGTGCAGTTTGAATCGGCCGAAGCAGTCGAGAAAGCCGATGAGATCGCGGCGGTTGAAGGCGTCGACATGGTTCTGATCGGCGTCAACGATCTGCTCGCCGATCTTGGGCTTGCAGGCCAGTTCGAGCATCCCAAAGTACGCGACGCCTATGCGCGGACCATTGCCGCCTGCCGCAAGCACGGCAAGCATACGGGCGTCGGGGGGCTCTCGACCCGGCCAAAACTTGCCGCCGAGTTCATCAATATGGGCGCGCGCCTGCTCTCGACCGGAACCGACATCCAGTTTCTGCTTGCCGCCATGATCGAAAAGGCCAAGCAGGCTCGCGAGATTTCCGTCGCATGATGCGCCTGCGCAAATTGCTGGCGGTCATCGTGGCGCTGGCCGCGTTGGCCGTCGCGAGCGGCGCGCAAGCCGAAGTCGCCAAGGTGCGCGTGTCGCGTCAGTTCGGTCTGCCTTATCTCCCCATGATCGTCATCGAGGACCAGCATCTCCTGGAGAAGCACGCCAAGTTCTTGGGCGTCGACGTCGAGAGCCAATGGACGCAGCGCGTCGGTCCGGCCGCCGATCTCGACGCGTTGCTCTCGGGCAACGCCGATTTCGTCGGGCCCGGCATTCCGACGCTTGCGACCGTCTGGGACAAGACATCAGGCACGCCGCAGGAAATCCGCGCGCTGATTGCGATGCAGTCGATGCCTTATGTGCTGGTGACGCGCAATCCAGCCGTGAAAACCATCGCGGACTTCACCGACAAGGACAAGATCGCGTTGCCTGCGGTCAAGCTGACAGGGCACGCCATCGCGCTCGAAATGGAGGCGGCGAAGATCTGGGGGCAGGATCACTACGACAAGCTCGATTCCATCACCATCACCCGCTCTCATGCCGATGCTGCCGCAGCGCTGATCTCGGGCAAGTCGGAAATCGACGCTCATTTCGCCAGCGCGCCGTTTTACTATTACGAGCTGGCCACGCCCGGTATTCATCAGGTGCTGAAATCGTACGACACGCTCGGTACCAAACACACCAATGGCGTGCTGATCACAGCCAAGAAATTCCACGACGCCAATCCCAAGATTTGCGCTGCGATGGTGGCCGCGTTCGAGGAGGCCGATGCCTTCATCAAGGCGCACCCGCGCGAGGCCGCGCAAACCTACCTGAAAGCGACCGGGGACAAGACGTCGCTTGACGATCTCGCGAAGATGGTCGCGGACCCCGATGTCGAATACACGACGACGCCGGTGAGCATCATGAAGATCGTCGGCTTCATGCATGAGGTTGGACGGATCAAGAAGATGCCGGCCTCGTGGAAGGACATGTTTTTCCCCGAAGCCTATGGGTTAAACGGAAGTTGAGCAGGCGGTAATGACATCGACACAGACGGCAGGTGCGGATTCGGCGACAGGTCCATTTTACGTTGACGCCGAGGCGGCTGAGGCCTTCGGCCGTGGGCTGTTGATCGCGCACGACCTGCCAGAAGAGGCCGCGGCGACGGTGGCGCGCTGTCTCGTGAAAGCGGATCTGCGCGGCGTCGACACCCATGGGCTTCAAACATTGCCGCACTATCTCGAACGCGTGCGACGCGGCCTGATCAATCCGCGGCCGAATTTGAAGGTCGAGCGCGTCACGCCAGTGGCGGGTGCTCTCGACGGCCAGGATGCGTTTGGCTTTGTCGTCGCAACCAAAGCCATGGCGGAAGCCATCGACATGGCGCGCGAGTTTGGCGTCGGCATCGTCTCGGCACGCCGCAGCACGCATTTCGGCGCGGCCTGCAACTACGCGCTGCAGGCGATGGACGCAGGTTTCATCGGCATCGTCTTCACCAATGCGTCCCGGGCGATGCCGCCCTGGGGCGGCCGCGAAGGCCTGCTCGGCACCAGCCCGATTGCAGTCGCCGCGCCCGCGGGTAAGGAAACGCCATTTGACCTGGACATGTCGCCGGCGGTCGCCGCGCGCGGAAAAATTCGCCGCGCCGCCCGGCGCGGCCAGCAAATGCCCCTTGGTTACGCGCTCGACGCCAAGGGCCGCCAGACCACCGACCCGCATGCCGCGCTCGATGGCGGCACGGTGCAGCCAATTGGCGGACCGAAGGGCTCGGCGCTTGCGATGCTGATGGATGTGATGGGCGGGGTCATTTCCGGTGCGGCGTTCGGCGGCGACGTGCGCAACCATTTCGAGGACTATGAAGCGCCGCAGAATGTGGGGCATTTCATCATGGCGATGAGGCCGGACCTGTTCGTGAGCAGGGATGAATATCTAAAACGCATGGACGTGCTGGCGCAGCGCGTCCATGCCAATCAGACCGCGGAAGGCTTTGACGAGGTGATCATGCCGGGCGAGCGGGAGCGGCGGCTTGAGGCGAAGCATCGCCGCACCGGCTTGCCGTTTCATGCCAAGGAGATGGCGGCCTTGCAGGAGGCGGCGGCCAAAGCCGGCTTGCCGCAGCTCGCCGTCTCGACCGCACCGCTGGACTAGGCGGGGAGGCGGGACCATGACACGACGCATCCGGGTCATGATCGTGGTCCCCGAGAACAACACCACGATCGAGCCGGAAATATCGGCGCTTTGCCCGGCGCTCGCGCCGCTTGCCGTCGCCCGCGTCAAACGTCCGCCGCGGACGTTGTTATCAGAAGATTTGCCGGCCTATACCGAGGCTACCCTTGAGGCCATTGCGCCGTTCGTGAATGAACCGTGGGATCTCGTGATCTACGGCTGCACGGCAGCCGGCTTTCTCGGCGGTCCCGAGAGCAACGAGCGCATGGTGACGTCTCTGCGCGAGCGTACCGGCGCCATCGTCGTCAGCACGGCCAGCGCGATGATCGACGTGCTCCGCGGGGAGGGTGTCGCGGAAACGGCGGTCGTGACGCCCTATCTCGAACCCGTCAACGACGGCTTGCGCCGTTATCTCGAGGCTTCCGGCATTGCCGTCGAGAGGTTGAACAGCTTTCTCTGCAAGACCACCGCCGAGCTTGGCGCCGTCACCGAACACGACGTGATCGCGCTGGCGCGGCGGACCGTAACGCCGTCGAGCAGGAGCCTGTTCGTGGCCTGCTCGCAATTGCCAACCCTTCGCGCAATCCCGCAGTTGCGCCGTAGCCTGCGCATTCCCGTCTGGTCATCGATCCGGGCAACCGCCTGGATGGGCGCAAAGGCCATGACGGCGAGCGGCCTACCGGCGCCGTTCCAGCGCGCGATGAGCGAGATATGAACGCAACGACCGAACATGATCCCGATGCCGGCTTCGAGCCCGCCTTTGCCGCGCCGGCCAATGCCTGCGATGCGCATTTTCACGTGTTCGGGCCGGCCGACAAATACGCCTACGGCACCGACATCCGCTACAAGCCGCCCTATGAGCCGGTCGAGCGCTACCTGAAACTGGCGCGTCGTCTCGGCTTTGTGCGCTACGTCTTCGTTCAGCCGAGCGCCTATGGCTTCGACAATTCATGCATGCTCGATGCGATGCGTGAGCTCGAGCCTGACATCAGGCGCGGCATCATCGACCTCGATGAGAGCAATACCAGCGACAGAGAATTGGACGAGCTTGACTCCCTCGGCGTGCGCGGCATCCGCGTCAACATCTCGCCGATCCGCAAACCCGAGGCGGGCCTTGCGGCTGCAATGCTGCCGCGGATCCTGCGGCTGGCCAAGATCTGCGCCGAGTTGACATGGCACCTCGATTTCCTCATTCCCGGCTGGCTGGTCGGCGAATTGCTGCCGACACTGTATGATTTGCCGGTCGAATTTTCGGTCGCCCATATGGGGCTTTTCCCGGCCAAGGATGGTCCAGAGCAACCCGGTTTTCAGTCGTTTCTGGATCTGGTCGACGACGGATCGAAGCGCTGCTGGGTCAAGATGACCGGCATCTACCGCTTTTCCACCGCGCCTGATTTTGCCGACGTGAAACCGATAGCGCAGGCACTGATCGCGCGCGTGCCCGATCAGTTGATCTGGGGCAGCGATTTTCCGCATTTGTCTTTTCATGATCGGGTCGGAACTATCCAACTTTATAATCTCTTGAGCGAATGGGCGCCCGATCCGAAAATGCGCCAGCGCATTCTCGCCGACAATCCCGCGCGCTTGTTCGGATTCGTCTAGGCCATCACGTGGCAACATCGGAGCACCGAGTGAACCGACGCGAATTCGTCGCAGGTCTTGCCACTCTCCCGGCGCTAGTGCGCTCCGCGCGCGCCGAAGTCTCGTCAATCAGGCTCGGCAAGCAATATGGCCTGCCGTTTCTGCCGCAGATGGTGATGGAAGATCACAAGATGATCGAGGCGCATGCGGCGCGCCTCGGCATCAACGGTCTGTCGGTGATCTGGCAGACCATGGGCGGCCCTGGCGCGCTGAACGACGGTCTCTTGAGCGGGAGTATCCAGTTCGTCAACGTTGCATCGCCCTCGCTTGCGACCCTGTGGGACAAGACTTACTGCTCGCCTTCGGAAGTCCGCGCGATATGTGCCGTACAGTCGATGCCCTATGTTCTGACCACCCGAAATCCCGCGGTGAAGACGATTGCCGATTTCACCTCCGCCGACCGGATCGCGGTGCCGACCGTCAAGATTTCAGGTCAGGCCATGGCGCTGCAAATGGCCGCCGCAAAACTCTGGGGTTTTGAAAAATACGACCGCCTCGACGAGTTCACGGTTTCCATGGGGCATCCCGACGCCATGCAGGCGGTCGTTTCCGGCCAGACCGTGAACAGTCATTTCAGCGTGGCGCCGTTCAATTACTACGAGCTGCGCGTGGCGGGCATCCACAAGGTGCTGAGCAGCTACGAGACCGACGGCAAGCACACCAACGGCCTTCAGGTGACGACAAGAGCCTTCCACGACGCCAATCCGAAAATCTGTCAGGCGGTTCGTGCCGCACATGAAGAGGCCAACGCCTTCATCAAGCGCGAGCCGAAGGCATCGGCTGAAATCTACCTGAAGCTCGTGAAAGACAGAAAGAACTCCGCCGACGATCTCGTCACGATGATCACCGATCCCGACATCGACTACACCACGACGCCAGCCAACCTGATGAAGCATGCCGAATTCATGCACAGGGTTGGACGCATGAAGCGCCTGCCGGCCTCATGGAAAGACCTGTTCTTCGCTGAGGCGCATGACCTGCAGGGGACCTGAGGCTCCGCAACGGCTGGATCGACTGCGCTTCGCAGTCCCCGAAAAGCGGCTGCGGTGGGCAGGGTGCTTCCGCCGGCGACGAAGCCGGATTTCAGCCTCACGACATCAATTTCATCCCCTGACGAAATGGACGTGAAACACAAGGCTGCAATCCTTGTCGGGTAATCAACAACGGAGTTGGTTCCATGACGCTGATCCTCCGTCTCATCTATCGGGAATACTGCCGGTCCTTCCGGCTGCACCACCGGTTTTTCTAGCGCTCTTATCCGATGCCCCGACAAAAACCGATTGCGGTCCCCACGTTTCTCGCGGCCATTTTGACCGGGATTGCCATTTGGCTCATCGCGGGGACGCCACCGCATACACCGAGGCCCGTCAACGCCCACCAGTTCATTGTCTCGATCAAATAGTAGCTGCGTTCTAACCCATCCTATTTTGGAGACCGTTATGCAGCGCGAATTGCCTCTCATTCATTTTACGACCCAGGCTGAGGTCCGCTCTCAAGCCGAATACCGGCGCACTGAAGAACTTGCCGAGCTGCTGAAGGTGTTCTTCGTCCGGTGGACGGCCAAACTTCGCGGCCGCAAGCCGATCGTTCTCGGTACGGCTCAATACGCACAAGCCGGACACCGCCGGCTTGCGCCGGGGCAGAGCTGATTGGCAATAATCGGCGCGTCGCGCGCAGGCGAATGTTGGAGCCCAACTGTTAGTGACGAGCCCATTCGTCGACCAGGCGGTGCACCTCCAGGAGATGCTCGCGAAGCTGCTCGAGCGCAAATCCGAGCGCAAAGAACCGCTCTACGGATTCGCTCTTCATGTCGCGGGTCAGTCCCTCGTGGCGAACCGCGCCGAACTCCTCAATGTAGTCGCGGAACGCCACCTCCACCGCTTCGAGCGGCGGCGGCGGTTTCTGGTCGCGCAGCGCTGCGGCGCTGGTGCGGAGGAAATCGCGTCCCGCCGCCTCGACATGCGCAAGCGGCTGCTTCAACCGCGCGGAGACCTCTGGAGGGAGCTCACATCCCGCGACCCGGCCGAGCATCACGATGTCGTGGCGCAGCCGCAACAGCGTACGCAGCAGCGGCCCGATTTCAGGGGCGGAGGTGAGGCGCGCATTGCGCTCGTGCCTGGCCTCCGCGCCGATCGTGTTCAGCCGCGTCAGTGCGGTCGCGATTCCGTCCTGAATCCGCCGCCGCTCTACGGGATCGAGCTCTCGCGTGTGGTCTTCCAGAAACTTGGAGAGCGCGTCGGCCATCAGCTCCAGCATATCCGCCGCAGCCTGGATGGTGATCTCGTGCGCGCGGGCCGGGAACAGCAGAAACGACACGATGAAGCCGACGGCGCCCCCAACCGTGACCTCCAGTACGCGATCAAGTGCCGAGGCCGCTGGGCTGACATGTTGCATGCTGGGTACCAGAAGCACGATGATCGCGGTGACCGGCAACACGTTGAAGTTGGCGCGAAATGACGCGATGAAGGCGAGCGGTGCGATCGCAAGCGCCAGGACCGCGAGCAGCGCCCATTCGCTTTCATGCGGAATCAGGATCGCGAGCGCCCCGCCGTAGGCAACGCCTCCGAAAGTGCCGATCAAATAGTCGCTTGCAACCTTCAGCGAGCGGCCGAGGCTCATCTGGGTGACGATCAGCGAGGTCAGAACCGCCCAGAGCGGCAGGTGCAGGTGCAGGACTTGCGCCAGCGCGAACGCCGACAGCGCACCGACCGTGACCCGCAGGGCCAGAATCAACTGCAGCCGGTAACGGCGAATCCGCCCGCGGATCAGTACAAGCAGTCCGGCGAGACGATTTCTGTCGGATAACATGCGGCTGGCAAAACCTGAGACGTCCGGTTTAAGCCAGCCCAAAGGCGAAAACAATGCGAGTCCGGCCCCTCGACGTCCGTCTGGACGGAGCCCAGACAAAAAAACGGCCCCGGCGCAGTTGGGGGCAATCTCAACTGAGCC